>Ga0209711_10001301_pt1 | contig 24454 bp, 22 predicted proteins | sample ArcticOcean_MG_C_7_FD_187441 | JGI IMG/M metagenome (GOLD analysis project Ga0209711, IMG submission 187441) | Marine microbial communities from western Arctic Ocean - ArcticOcean_MG_CB11_88 (SPAdes) (version 2) | ecosystem: Environmental > Aquatic > Marine > Oceanic | place: Arctic Ocean...
CAACTTGTCTTCCTAAAAGAATGTGTTCTCTAGTTTGAGGCATAGGACCATCAGCAGCATTAACTACTAAGATAGCTCCATCCATTTGGGCTGCGCCTGTAATCATATTTTTTACATAATCAGCGTGACCTGGGCAATCTACGTGTGCGTAATGTCTTTTATCAGTTTCATATTCAACGTGAGCAGTTGAAATTGTAATTCCTCTTTCTTTTTCTTCAGGAGCTTTATCAATTTGATCATACGCAGTAAAAGTTGCTGTTGAACCAGCTGTTTCAGATAATACTTTTGTAATCGCAGCAGTTAATGTTGTTTTACCATGGTCGACATGACCAATTGTACCAATGTTACAATGTGGTTTGTTTCTTATGAACTTTTCTTTTGACATTACTTTTTTACCTCAGTTTAGTTTTATTAATAATTTCTTTTTTTCTTGGAGCGGGTAAAGAGAATCGAACTCTTACATCCAGCTTGGAAGGCTAGCGTTCTACCATTGAACTACACCCGCACAATATCAAGAATAACACTCCATTGTCATATAAAATTCTATTGAATGGTGGAGGGGGAAAGATTCGAACTTTCGAAGACCGAAGTCAACGGGTTTACAGCCCGCCCCATTTGACCGCTCTGGAACCCCTCCTTATTGGGGAAGTGCCCCCTTTGTTCAATAAAGCTTCAACAACATGCGTTTTATATATTTTTATTATGCAATTGCAACACGAGATTTACTGTTAAAATATGCTAAAATACGTATAAAACAATCATAAATTTATGAATAAATCATCTTTTTTGATCGTAGGACAGCATGCCGTAATCGAGGCCCTCAGAAACCCAAAAAGAAAGGTTTTAAAAGTATTTTTAACTGAGGAAAGTAAAAAAAATATTCATAGAAAAAACCCAAAAAAAAATATTCTTGAAGATGTTAAGGTTTATTTTAAATCAAAAAAAGAATTAGATAAATACACCTCTAAAGATCAAATGATGCATGGTGGCTATATTGCTGAAGTAGAGCACTTAGAACAATTAGACTTAAAAGATTTTATCAAAGGAAAAAATAAATTAACTTTTGTTTGCATTGATGAAGTAACTGACCCAAGAAATATAGGTTCGCTAATAAGAAGTGCTGCCTCTTTTAATATTGATGGTTTAATAGTTAAAGAAAGACATTTTCCCTCAGATAGTAAACTTATGTATAAAGCGGCAAGTGGTTGTATGGAGCATTTAGATATATTTGAAGTTTCAAATATTAACTCAACTTTAAAAAATTTAAGAGAAAAAAATTTTTGGGTATATGGTTTTGATGCAAAAGGAGAAAAAAAATTTACTGAAATAAAATGGGAGGGTAAAAATATTCTTTTATTTGGTTCTGAGGGATTTGGTATGAAAGAGCATACAGGAAAATATACAGATTTTTTAGTTAAGATTGATATAAATAAAGAAGTAGAAAGTTTAAATATTTCAAATAGTGCAGCAATTGTTTTTCATCATCTTAATTATTTAAAGAATAATAACTAAACTAAAACAAGACATTATAAACAAAAAAAATTTAAAAAATCCATGTCTTTTTCAAAAAAATACATATATTGTTAATTTATGTTTAATAATTTAGTGAAAGATAATTATAAAGTAAGTTTTTTTGAAAAATCTAATTGTTATACATTTGAGATACCAAATTTTTTTTCAGAAGAACAATACGATATACTCTATAAAAATCTTCCAAATATTGAAAGAGGAGAGGCTGCAAACCATAACTTAGAGTTTTATGATAAGAGCAAACAAAATCAATTAAAAGATTTTATTTCTGAAGTGAATGGAGATAGATATAATAAAACTGTTGGTAAAAGTTTAATTTTAAATGAATTTGTTCAACAGATTAAAGACCCAAAATTTATTAATATTTTAATGAAAACTTTTTATTTTAAAATACTTAAATCAAGAGTTTATGATCCAAAAAATTTTTTAAAATTATTAATAAGAAAAAATAGAGGAGTAAAACAAAAAAGTAGCTTATTAATTGATAAATTTTTATACAATGACATTATAACTACTGTTGAGTTTGCTTACATGTATAATGGAGCTCAATCTTATCCACATACAGATGGAATGAAAAAAATTATGAGTTTACTTTTATATTTTCCAGATGAAAATATGTCAGATGAAACTAGCCAAAATTTAGGAACTACATTCTATACCTCAAATGAATTTAACCTACAAAAAAAAACAAGTAAAAATAATATTAATACTTATGAAGAATCTGAAAATTTTAAAAGAAGAAATAATAAATCAATGACACTTCCATTTAAGAAAAAAAATCTTTACGGATTTATTAAAAGCCATAAATCTTGGCACTCTGTAGAGCCATTTGATATTCATCCTGACTTTGTCAGGAAGAATATAAATATAAACATGCTATTAATATAAAAATGCATTTAAATAAAAAAAGTAAAATATATATTTTTCTAAGAAAACATCTGTCCCAAAAAGCAAAGCACTATATTTATTTTTTCATGTATTTAAAAAATAACTTTAAAATTAGAGTACCTAAATGGATTTTTAAATACTTGATTACAAATATATACGATGAAAATAATGATAAAATTTTTACCTTGAGAAACTTTGGTGGCTCTACAATTTCAAGAGGATTTAGTATGTTTAGAAATGACAGTGAAATTCCTAAATGGATTGATGGCTTTAAAAAAGATTCAATTTTTATTGATATTGGAGCTAACATTGGAATGTTTTCCCTTTATGCTGCAAAAAAAAACCATAAAGTGATTGCATTTGAACCAGAATCTTTAAATTTTGCATGTCTTAATTTAAATATATTTGACAATAAATTTAATAATAAAATTTCTGCTTTTCCTATCGCACTTAATAACGAGTCAAAAATTTCACATTTAAATATGAGCAAAATTGCCTTTGGTGGTTCAGGTAGTACTTTTGATAGAGAGGTTAATGAATATGGTCTGCATCTTAAGTCTATATACAGTCAAGGTTCAGTTGCCTTTAAGTTAGATGATGTTCTTAAAGAAATTAATATAACTCCAGATTACATAAAAATTGATGTAGATGGTAATGAATTAAAAGTTATTCAAGGGATGACTGGTATACTTGAAGATAAAAACTTAAAATCTATATGCATTGAATTAAGTGAATTAAATAAATTTCAAGAACATGCTGAGGCTTTTCAAATCTTGAAAAATAAATTTAACGTATATGAAAAAAATCATTGGTATGAAGGACAAAAAATTTTTAATTATATATTTCATAGAAATATCACATAAATAAAACTAAAAATTATTGAAAGAAAATATCTTAAAATTTATATAAAAAATTACTTAATCAAATAAAATTTTAATAATTATTTTTAATCTTCAAACCTTCAACCTTAAAACCTTTTATCAACTCTTTAATTCCTTCATTTAAGTCTCTTCTTGCTTTAAATCCTTTTTTCATAAGTTTATCATTGCTAACAAAATAATTTCTTTGGTCCGGATCCTTAATTCCCTTGATGATGGTAAGTTTCAGACCCTTGATTTGTTTTTTAATTAATTGTGCTAATTGTATTTTGGTAATGTTTGCAGAATTTAATCCAGCATTATAGATATTATTTTTCATTTTTCCAAAATTATTAATTGTATATAAGATGCAGTCAACTACATCTCTCACATGTATAAAATTTCTTCTAAAGTGTGGTTCAAATAGTTTCAATTTTTTCTCTTTTACTGCACTAAAAACAAAATTATTTACCATGACATCCGATCTCATTCTATAACTAAACCCAAAGACGGTTGCTAAACGAAAACAAACATAATTTTTAGCTTTAATGATTTCTTTTTCCGCATCACATTTTGTTTTTCCATATAAAGAAATTGGATTCAATGGACTGTCTTCTGTACAAAATTTATCTTTTTCACCTACTCCATAACCAGAGTTAGACATAAGGAATATTATCTTCTTATTTTTAGAAAAACTAACACAATCTTTAATTGCTTTATAATTAACATTAATTGCATCTTTTTTATATTTTTCGCATAACGGTGCACCAACAAGGCCTGCTAATGGAATTATGTATTCATTTTTTGAAATTAATTTTTTCATTATTCCTTTATTCGTAACATCAGCGTGAACAAACTCAAAATTTTTAGAATTATATAAATGATTTAGTGCAGTAGTTGAATATTTTAAAAGATCAACTACAGTTACCTTATGACCAAGCTGTATTAACTCTGTTGCTAAAATAGAACCAATATAACCTGCCCCACCTGTTATTAATATTTTTTTCATTTTTATATTATTTAAAAGCTTATTTGATTTAATATTTGTACTATTTGTTTAATTTTACTTATTTTAAGACTTGGATAATTTCCAATGTAGTAACCAAAAAAATGAATTTTTTCAACATTTTTGAATTGCGTAAAATTTATATTTTTAACAAATTCCTTAAGGTAAGGTTGTCTTAATTGATTTCCACCTCCCGCATTTCCCCTTCTAAATTCTATATTATTCTTAATCAAAGCTTTTTCAAAATTATTTCGTTTAGTTAAATTGTTAGTTTTTAAAATGATAGGAAAAGCGTAATTTGAGCTTCCTACTAAATCAAAATTATTCCAATATTTTGTATTGTCTAAATACTTAATAAAATATTCAAAATTCTTAGTACGCTTTATGTTGTTTGAGTCTAAAGATTTTAATTGATTTATGCCTATGGCAGCACCTATTTCTGTATTTCTAAAATTTAGTGTTGGGTATAGAAAAATAAATTTTGGAGATAATTCTTTATATTTATTAATTATTTTTTTTTCAAAGTTTTTGTTCTTACTTTCTCTTGCCATTCCATGTGATCTTAATATTTTAGAAAGCTCATAAATTTTTTTATCATTTGTTGAAATCATACCTCCTTCAATTGTTGTCATATGATGAGCATAGTAAAATGAAAAATTTGAAATAATGCCATATGTTCCAAGCTTTTTTTTCTTAAATGAAGCACCATGACTTTCACAAACATCTTCTATCAAGTAAATTTTTTTTCTTTTTAAAACTTGAAGTATATTTGAGTTTAATCCATTAAACCCTTGGGCATGTGTGATAAAAACAGCCAATGTTTTTTTATTGATCTTTTTAATAACTTGATCGGTATTCATTGATAGATTTTCAAGATTTACATCTACAAAAATGGGCTTAAATCCATTCATGATTATTGAATTGATATCGGACACCCAAGTTAAAGTGGGAACAATTATTTCATTTTTTGTTTTATTCTTACTCAAAATTTTCATTAGCAATATTGAAATAAAATTTGCTGAAGACCCAGAATTAACAAATGTAGAGTATTTCACACCCAGCCATTTTGACCATTTTTTTTCAAATTCATCTACTTTTTTGGATTGTGTTAAAATTATATTCTTTTTTTTAAGGATTTTATTTACTTCAGAAATATCAGATAAAGTAAAATTATTGTCCATTAAAGGATGGTTGAATTTTTTCATATTAATTATTTAGAATAATTTGTGAATTTTCTTCAGAAAAATTGAATGGAACATTTATTACGTGTTTAATTTTTTTGAAAAATTTTTTTTGTTTATGATACGGAACATATAACAACATAAAGCCACCACCACCAGCTCCTAATAATTTTCCACCTAAAGCACCATTATTCATTGAAAATTCATATAAATTATCAATTTTTTTGTTACTAATAACTTTGCTTAAGCTTCTTTTTAATTTCCACCCTTCATTAAGTAATCTGCCAAAGTCATCAAACTTATTTTTTATTAACAATTGTTCAGCTTCTTCAACTTGAAAGTTTATTTCCTTCATTTCGATAATTTTATCTTTGTTTAGTTTTGAAACATACTGGCCTGCTATTTCATTTGCAGTTCTGTGTATACCTGTGAAAAGAAGTATTAAATTTTTATCAAGTTTGTTAACATTTTTATTTATCTTAATTTTCTTAACCCCAAAAGTGCCATTTCTTTTTATATCTATTTTATTAAATCCTCCAAAGGATGCAGATATTTGATCTTGTATTCCAACTATTTCTTCTAAAATTTTGTGTTCAAACATTATTGATTTTTTTGCTAAGTCCATCTTTGATAATTTCATTTTTTTTTTTATTAAGAATGCATTCATTAACCCTACAACAAAACTTGAGCTTGAACCCATTCCACTCCTGGCAGGTAAATCACCTTGATAATGAATTTCAACACCATTTTTAATTTTAAAATATTCTAGCATTTCTCTTACTACATTATGCTTAATGAATTTTGCATTGTTCACATTTTCAACTTTTGACCAAATAATTCTATGTTTATAATCAAAATAAGGCCCAAGATCTCTCAATGAAAGATAAACATATTTATTGATAGATGTAGATAATATTTTCCCTGTATTCTCTTTAAACCAAGACGGGTAATCTGTGCCACCACCAAAAAAGGATATTCTATAAGGTGTTTTTGAAATAATCATTTGATAGCTTTTGTTATTTTTAAAATCATTTTAATTATTTCTTTTGAATTAGGTGGCAGATTGTCACTTATTTTAGAGAAGCCTGCTGACTTATCTTTTAAACCCATGATTTCAATTTTACCACCTGTTTTTTTCATTAACTTATAAGCTATGTCTGCTCCAACACCTGTTGAATAATCATCATCGAGTACAATACCACCATACCTAGATTCCTTTAACGCAGATATCCATTTATCTTTTATTTTAAAGGGCTTAATCCATAAAATATTAGCAATACCAATTTTGTAACCTTTTTTTTCTAAAATATTTTTTACTTTTATTGCTTCAAACCTAGTTATCGAAATAGAAAATAATATTAAATCACAGTTTTTTGGCAAATAATCTTTGAGCTCTTTATTATTATCATAACTTCCTCTGTGTTCAGATATATATAAAACATCATCATTTTTCATAAAATTTTTGTAGGCATATTTATATTCATTAGGTGTCATGGGAGAAATAATCTTTATGCCTGGCATCTTATAATAAATAGAGTGATGTGAAGATCCAGCAACAGGTCCTATAGATCCTTCCATTGCAATTCCTCTGATTAATATTGGTGAGGGAACTCCCCATAACTCTTTAGATTTGCAAGCATAATTAAGTATTATTGGTGCATTAAACCAACTAAAACCCTGATATCTAATTACATATATTGGCCTTCTGTTTGATAGTGCAGCACCAGCAACAATACCACCATTTGCAACATCGGCCATGGATAAATCAACCATTCCATCTTTTTCTGTTAAATGTGGTAGAGTGCCACCAACCCAACCAACAGCTGTAAGGCATTGACCAAAAACAAAACCTTTTTTTTTCTTTAAATGAAAAAAAACAGTTTCTTTGATTACTTCTCTAAGTGTTTTTGCCATAAATTTTTAATTAATTTTTTAGTTTTGTAATCTATTAAATCAGCACGAGCACCCAATATTTTTTTTTCAGATTTATACCTATCAAAAGTTTTTTCAGAATCTTTTCCAGCTCCTGCATGCCAATATATTCTGTTAGTATTGATGTTTAAAAGACATGGTTGTTTAAAAAAAAATTTAGAATATTTGTATATATTCATTGGGTTATCGTCACAATTAAATCCTTTCATTTTAAAAGCCTTAGCTACATCACTCATTTCCCAGTTTCTTCTAACTTTTTTTTCAGTTAAAATTGAATAATTATTATCTTCAACAACAACCAAAAGAGGTAAATTTTTAGTAGATGCCCAGCCCAAAGCTCCTAAAACATAGTCTTCTTCAGCAGCAGCATCCCCAAGAAAAATAATAGTAGGTTTTTTGGTTGCATAACAAGCACCAACACCAATTGGTCCATTTGATCCCATTAATCCGTCATGACCATACATATTAATTTTTGTAGAATGTATTGAAGCTGATCCACCCATACCTTTTGTGCAGCCTGTTTTTTTCTGAAGTAGCTCATCTATCAATTTACCTTTATCACCACCAAATGTTAAATAAGTGGAGTGGCACCTGTGTTGACCAAAAATTAATGGTTTAATTTTTTTTTGCTTACAAATTGTAGCAATAGTCGATGCTATAAATTCTTGACCAGCCGAAACATAAACAGGTATCTTAATTTTTTTTCTTTTTACATTGGTTATTACTTCTTCTTCAAAATTTCTAGCCAATGAAGCTCTTTCAAAAACTTGATATCTATAATTTTTATTATTAGTCATTTATATGCTTTTTACCTTTAGTAGCGTCAGATCTTTTTTTATTTTAAATACTTCTGAAAGTTTTTTCAAAGTTCCAGTTTCAATAATATCTCCATAAGAAAGAACACTTCTATTTTGCTTGTCTACAACTTGACCGTCTAAAATTGCAAAAATAGTTTGCATTTTTTCTTTATTTAATAATCTAAAATTTTTATGAGTTTCCATTGATAATTCAACTTTATTATCAAAAATATATTTTTGAACAATTTTTTTTTTTGTTTTTTTAAAGACAACATCATTAATTGATGTTTTGCTTGTAAATTCTTTACCTTCGTATGGCTTCTTTTCTCTTCCATAAGAATCTTTAAACCTAACTAAATCTTTTTTATTTACGGGTGTTTCAAACTCAAGAGCACAGAGTCCTTTTTTTGAAATTGCTTTTATTGAATGAAATAAACCTGTTCTAATCATTAATTTTGTGGGAGCAGTAAAGTATTTAGATGTAACCTTCCATAAACCAAGTTGTATTAAAGCTTTTCCAGACAAGACAATAAAACCAGTTTTTTTGGTTGGATGACAATGTAAAGAAGTTTTTTTATTATAATCTATATTAAGAAGTGTTACTGATAGTTTATTAGAATTTCTATAAACAACATATTCATTACCCCAAGGTTTAGCTACAACTTTAAAGTCGTAAAAAAAATTTTTTTTTTTATTCATCAAAAAAACTAAGAACTGACTTCATCCAGGGTCCCATGTCTTTATAGTGTGCAGTAGTAATTATTTTACCATCAACAACAGCAGGCTCATCTGTATAAATTGCTCCTGCATTAGTTATGTCATCTTCCATGCTATAATAACCAGCAATTTTTTTCCCTTTAACAATCTTTGCAGAAATCAAAAGTTGAGCACCACTACAAATGCAGGCTATAACTTTATCTTCGTTATAAAAATTTGTAATAAAATTTATCAATCTTTTGTCTTGTCTTATTTTCTCCATTGCTTTTACCCCACCGGGAAGCACTAGAAGATCATAATCTATCACTTTTATTTGATCGATATCTTTTACGGGATGGCTTTTGTTCGGTGGAAGTTGTGTTCCAAGTATACCTTGAACTGGCTTACCTCCTATCAAACAAATATCTAATTTACTATTAGCTTCTAATAGCCTGTAGTAGGGGTAAATAAACTCATGATCTTGGGCTAAAGCACCACTAATAATTACAGATGAAAACATTATAAATTTATATTTAATATTGAATAAAATTCAACATTAATAATTAACATCTTCAAATTGATGTTTTCTTTTAAGCTTATGTTCTGACATTTTTGAAATATGTTTTTGTGTATCCACACCAAACTTATTTTTAATCATGGATAAATAATTATTATCATTAAAATATGTATCAAAAGCTCTGTCTCTAAACTCTAAAACTTCTGAGGCCTTCAAGTGATTGGTTCTTAATGGTAGAGTATCATAAGAATGTTGAGAATATCCAATCCACCCTGGACCCCCTTTATCATCAGGTAAATCCCACTTATTTTTTTGTGCAAGTGGATATAATTGGGAACCTGGGTATGCCATAGCAGAATAAAAGTTTGCCCATTCACTATTTATTCTAAGTGCTAATTCTAAAGTTTCATTCATTGAGTCACGATTGTCTTCTGGCAGTCCAAATATATAATTGGCTCCAACATTAAAACCCATATCTCTTACTTTTTTTACAACACCTTCTATGTCATAGTTAGTAAATCTACCTTTAACAACTCCGTCTCTAACATTTGGATTACTAGACTCTATGCCTAAACCAAGCCACTTAAATCCTGATTTAATCATTTTTTCTAACATAACATTATCATCTAAAGTATCTATTCTTGCATAGGCCCAAAAATTTAAATCTTTTCCATATCCACTACTAATAATTTCATCACAAATTTCTGTTACTTGCTTTGGGTTAAGGACAAACATTTCATCAGGAATTTTAATGTTAAAAATTCCATAGTCTTCAACTAATGTTTTAATTTGATTAAAAATATGTTTTGCTGACCAAAAGCGAATTGTATTTCTTTCAAATGGTGCGTTGATACAGCAAAAGGTGCATTTAAAAGGGCACCCAAGACTGGTCTGCAAAGATGCATACTTGCCTCTTGTCTCTAACCTTCCAAATGTGTGCCAATTGTGAGCTTTATATTTTGACATATCCAAAAAATTCCAGTCTTGACCTGGTAATTGTAAATCCAAATTATCAAACATTTCACTTCTAATAGTTGACTTAATATCATTATCTTTATCACGATACCAAAGACCTGGGACCTTATCATAGTCTTTTTTATTTTTTTTAATGACATCAATCAAATTAGAAATTGTGATTGGTCCTTCTCCTTGACAAACAAAATCGTAAGGTTCTTCTTTTAATGTTCTTTTAGGTAATGCTGATGCGTGAGTTCCCATAACCAATGTTTTAATTTGTCCATCAGTTATTAATTTTAGCTTATTACAAGTTTTAGTTCCAGCTGGCATGCATTGAGTTGAGGCTGATGGTTGTTGTCCATAGATAACAAAAACTGCAAGTTTAGGATTTTTATTAGCTATGCTTTCTGCTGTTTGTTCGTGTGTAAAATTTTCAGCTTCTGCATCAAGTATTTCAACGTTGTAATTCAATTTGGACAAATATTTTGCTATCAGCATTGACCATACAGGAGGTTCTATAGCAGCATAATCATTTGATAATGTTTGATATACATCTAGTCTTGAGGGTGGTGTGATTAATAGTATATCTAAATTTGACATATATTGATTATAAACTTTTTATGATTGTTTAAAACTTAATTAACTTTAACACTTTAGATGTGTAGTGTGAATATGTACTCACTTTATCAGCAGGTTTATCTTTTTCGTATTGTCCTGAGTCTACAAAGTGATTTAGTCCAATATTAGGTATTTTATCAGTATATTCTTTTAGTCTATCTTTGTGGGGTTTGTAGTTTCCTACAAATAAAGTTGTGTCTATCGAGACTCTAGTGCCACAATTTGGGTTTCTAAAGGTATTATGTATAGCGGCATAATCAGATAAATTAACATGTCCTGCTAAAGGAATTATTTTTTTAATTTTTTTATAATAATCCATCACCCATTGCATTTTTTTATATGATGGAGAGATGGCCATGAACGATTCATTAAATTTATTAATAGGCTCATAAAATTGTAAATTATTATTTTTAATGTCACCAAAAAAAGGTATGTAACAATTCATACCCCAAGGCCCTTCTACCCATGCATCAGAATGTGGGTGCGAAGTTGAAAGCTCCCTATTTTTATTATCATTTAATTCTTTTCCAAATTTAATTCTTATATTTGGAGTAATTCTAAATAATTTTAAAAGTTTTGGATTTTTTTTAGATATTCGAGTTACTAGATCACACCAACTTCTTAGAACTAAATTATACTCTAAATGAAATTCTCTTTTAGGTACTATTGCGCCATTTGGGGTTATGTTAAGTCTATTATTTCTAGCCTTATCAATATTTCTAATAAATGAATTATCATTAGTATTAAAGCTAATTTTAAGAGCTTTGGATATATAAAGTTTAATGTTAAATTTGAACTCTTCAAAAAATTTTTTATCAATTTTATATCTTGTGATTAATGAATGAGTCTTATCAAGTTTCCATTGTTTTGTAATAAGATCTATTCTATTATGCCTTTTCTTTAAACTCATAACAATATTATATACATATTAATAATTAGAGATAATAGTGAAAAATAAAAAAAAAATTGTTTATAAGTACGATCCTTTTATTACAGTCTATAAAGAAAATTTTAAAAATGAATACCAAACAAGAATAAATTTCCATAAAATTAAACTTCAAGATGCTGCAATGGTGATTATAGAAAATGAAAAAGGTCAAATATTATTCCTTAATGAATATCGAAGGGGTCTTAATAAAAAATCATTAGGCTTTCCTGGTGGTCATATTGAATCTGGTCAAAGTCCTCTAAAAACAGTAAAGAGAGAGCTACTAGAAGAAACTGGATTTATAGCCAAAGAGTGGAAGCCGTTATTTAAATATACTAGACATGGCACATATTATTGTGGTCAAGATTATGTATATACTGCAAAAATTAATACTAATTCAGTCAATAGTAATAAAAGTGAAAATATTAAAAAAAAATGGCTTAGTAAAAAAGCTATTTTAAGACTATTAATTGAAAATAAGTTTGAGACAGCAGGAATAATAGCATCAATATCTTTTTACTTTATAAAAAATAGATATAATTTGGTTGTCTAATTTAGGTGTGTCTGTGAAAAGAACGGGTGCTTTATCAATATTTATATGAATTAATTTTTTATTATAAGTTAATAAAGTATGATAAATTCTATTAATTATTTGATAGTAATAGTTAATTAATTTTATAAAAAGACACCTTATGAAAAAAATATCAATAATTTTTTCTTTTTTTAATGAAGAAGAGTGCATTAATGATACGGTAGATGAAGTTTCGAGTGTATTAGAAAATATTCAAAATATAAATTATGAACTTGTATTTGTTAACGACTGCTCTACAGACAGTTCACTTAAGCTTTTAACAAATAAAACACAAAATAATAATAAGATTAAGGTTATTAATATGTCTAGACGATTTGGCCATATGCCCTGTGTTTTAGCTGGGTTAAAATATTGCAAAGGTGATGCTGCCATTCATATGGATATTGATTTGCAAGATCCTCCTGGGATTATTACTAAGATGATTGAAACATGGAAAAATAAAAATTGTGATGTTGTTTATTCTAAGAGAGAAAAATTTAAAAATTCTTATATTAATAATTTTTTGTCATTTTGGGGATATAAGATTTTAAAAAAATTTAATTATATTGATTTAGAAGAAAATGCTGGAGATTTTCGTTTAATCACAAAAAGAGTGATTAAGGAAATAGTCAATTTAAATGAGACAAGTAGTTTTAGATTTTTGGTAGATTTTGTTGGATTCAAAAAAGAAAAAATTTTATATGAACGTCAAGCTAGGAAAAGTGGAGAAAGTAAATTTGGCTTAAAAGATGTAGTTTTTAGTTTTCTTGAAATGTCTTTATTGCCTTTTACCAAAACATTAATAAGACTTTCATTTGTTTTGGGACTTATTAGTGTAGCAATAATTATACTATTAATTCCTATTATTATTTATCAAATTTCTCAAAATCAAAATATTTTAAATTTTAGTAGCTTAATAGCCTTTGGTTTGTTGTTTTTTGCTGCAATTCAAGGATTCATCTTGAGTATTATATGTGCTTATATTGGATTAATTTTTAATCAAACCACTGGAAGACCAAAATATATTGTAGAAAGTAAAATAGGATTTAGTGACGAGGTCATATAGAAATTAATTAAAGAAGTGCCATAAAGATATTTTTAATCATTTTAAATAATACCGACAAAGATAACAAAAAATCATTTTTTTAATCTATATTTTTTTTCTTAAAGAAATTTATTCTGTTTATGTTTAATGATGCATAAAATGTTATTATTACTAAATAATTTATAAATAAATAAATTAAAGCTGATGCTAAAGCGAGCTCTTTTTCAATATTAAAAAAGCCTAATAAATAGACTGTACTTATTTCTCTCACACCAAACACGAGAAATGAAAACTGAGCAAATAACTCTACTATTGGTACAAATACAGATAATTTAAAGAATGTGAGATTATTCTGCAGAAAAAAGAAGATTAGAAAATAGATGCAAATATTAAGTAATTGAATTAATAAATTTACTACTATTAGTTTAATAATATCTTTCTTAGTTTTTTTAAGAATTAATTCAATATCTAATTTTTTTTTTTTGATTAAATATCTTTTATATAAAAAAATAATTATTTGATCAATTTTTGAAAAAAACAAAAGTAAAAATATGTAAATAAATACTAAAAATAATATATAATAAAAACTTATTTGTGTATAAAAATATAAGTAAAATATCATTAAAATATATACAAAAAATATTTTTAAAAATAGTGCACTAAATTTATCTATTGATACGAGTATCAAACTTTTTTGATAACCTATTTCTTTTTTTAGTTTAATAAACTTTGTGGCATCCGTTGCTAATGCGGTAGAAAAAATCAAACTAAAAGATAAACCTGATATTATATTTTTTAAAAGATCAATAAATTTCATTTTAGAAAAATTTTTAACAATAATAAACCAACGCAGAGTTAATAAAATTGGAAGAATTAAAAATAAAAGATAAATTATAAAAATCCCTTCAAATGTAAATTTAGTTAATGAAGACAATAAATATTTTTGGTTTATAAAATTAAAAAAAAAATACACAAATAAAAAAAATGTTAGTGTTTTTATTGAAAAAATAAAATATTTTTTTATATAAAGTTTTTGAGTTTTTGACATCTGATATTTATAATTAATAGTGATAAGATTTAGTTAGTTATAATAATATAATCTTAAATTTCTAGTCCTATAGAGTATATTTAAGATTGACCCTTAATATGATTAAGAGTTTCAAGTTTTGAAGCTATTTTAACCAATTTTTGTTGAGATATCATTTATTATTTTAGTTGATATTTTTTTTCCCCATGATTTTAAAAGTTGCTTTAACTGATTTATATTTCTTGGTCCAATTATTACTCCAGAAATAAACTTTTGGTTTCTTAGAAATGCAAGAGATAAGTCCATTACAGAGATATTATTTTCAGAACATAATTTAGCTAATTTTTTTAATTTAATTACCCTGTCTATTGAATGAAGTTTTCCAGTTTTTTTACTGTGTTTAATTAATCTCCAAGAACTATTGTTGATATCTTTAATTTTATTGTTAGATAGTGAATATTTTTTAGTTAGCAACCCACCAGATAAAGGAGAATAGCAATAAAAATTAATTTTCTCTCTTAAAATAATTTCTTTAATAGACCGTTCAATATTTCTATTTAATAAAGAATACTCTTCTTGAAGAGTAGAAAGGTGTTTTTTTTTAGAGTCTAAGTTTATAAATTTCATAATTCCCCATGGGGTTTCATTTGAAAGGCCAAAAGACCTTATTTTTCCATTTTTTTTTAGTATGTATAGGGCTTCTAATTGCTCCTCAAGTGGTATGTATAAAATATCATTTTCAGGGCTGTAATATGTTCTTCCAAAATTATTTGTAAATCTATCTGGCCAATGAAGATATAGAATATCTATATAATTAGTCTTAAGTCTTTTCAAACATCTATCTACCGAAATTAAAATAGCTTTTCGTGTAAGTCTTTGAGAATAAATTTGTCTTATTTCGCCAAAATTCCTTCCTGTAATTTTGGTAGCAATTTCAATTTTATTTCTATTAATTTTTCTTTCTATTAGCCAGTTCCCAATTATTTTTTCAGTTGAGCCATAAGTGTTGCTTGATTCTGGAAATGGATATCTCTCTGCAGTATCAAATTTTAATATTTTTTTATCCAAAGCAAAATCTAAAATTTTCTTGGAATCTCGCTCATCTAGTTCTGAACCTAATAGTTGTGTTCCAAAGACAAGTGAGTTCATTTTATTTACTTTAAAAGTATAGACCTGAATATTGTTTTATTTTTTCCCATTTTAAAATCATTACATATCTTAGTTAATGTTTGTTCAGCTTTTTTTAAATCATATTTTTGAGTAATTAAGTCATTTAAATGTATTTTTTTTTTTTCTATGTATTTCACTGCATTCTCAACATCAGATATGTATCCATTTTTTTTTTTAATAGAAGAATACCCATGAATTCCTTTCAGGGATATTTGTTTTTTAATTAAGATTTTAGGATCGATATCAATGTTTTTTATATGTCCAAATATAATAATTTCAGACAAAGGTTTACTATAATTCAAAATAATTTCTTCTAAGTTGATCTTGCCATTAAAATAAAAAATTTTATCAAAGTTTATTTTTAAATTTTTAAAATCTTTTTTATTTATAATATTTACAAATCCCATATTTTTCGCTTGTCTTTTTTGTTGATCATTTTTTACATTTATAAAAATATTCTTTTTTAAGTATTTTTTGACAAGTAGTACTCTAAAAAAAAGTGTTGAAATAGTTCCAAGCCCAAAAATTAAAATTTTATTACTAATTTTACATTGGTTGCTACAATTGATAGCTGTAGAAAGTGGTTCACTGAAAGCTGCATGTGCAGGGCTAACTTTTTTTTTTATTTCAATTGATTGATAATACGATCGGATGAAATATTCAGAATAACCACCATATACATCTCGTGAATATTTTCTTTTGGCTTTGTTTGAGCAATGAATACCTTGTTTTTTTTTACAATATTTACATGTAGGAGTTAAATTAAATGTTCTACATATATTAATGTCAGCAATTACAAAATTCCTGCCAATAATACTTTTATTTAAATTTTTTCCAACATTTACAGCTTTCCCTACTACTTCGTGACCTAAATATTTTTTGCCAGGTGCCCCATTAAAATTTTTATTATCCTGTTTTAGAATTTTATTATTTATTAGGTATTCGATATCTGTAGAACATATTCCACAAGCCAAGGTCCTAAACAAAATTTCATTTTTTTTTGGGCTTGGAATTTTTACATCTTCTACTGTAATAAATTTATTTTTAGGAACATTTTTTTTACTAAAATTAACTGATACAGTCTGCATTTGGCTTTAATATTTATACATAAAAATTTTAAATACAATTAAAATTTATTTTTCAGTTATTATTTTAAATTGATAACCTTTATTAATCTTTTTTGGTTATATTGTTTTATCGTGCTGTGCTCAATTATCTATTTAATAGTCATCATTGATCTTTATTAACTTAATATAAGCCCTCTAAAATAAGAATATTATTATTTATTCAAAATAGAAATTTTACAAGCAATCCTTTATTTTATGAGATACTTTTTTATGAATTTTGATTGCTTATTTTTTTTTGAGTGCGTTATTGGAAAAAAACTTTCTTCCATTTTTAAAGAATCAAATTTTTTATAGTGGTTAAAATATGGGTTTTTAATTGTAGGATGGAACTTGGATTTGCCATCCATAAAATGTATGCTCAGTGCAATTCTGTCTTTATTTGTTCTATTAAAACCTGAGCCATGCCAAGTATTTCCATGATGAAATACAACTGAGCCAGCTTGAATTGACATCGTCTCAATCTTATTATTTTTATACTTGCCTTTAATAGTTGACCTATAATTTTTACCAACAAAAAATTTATCTAGTCTTTTTCCATAATTTTTATGATGTGAGCTAGTTAAATATTCAAGACTACCTGAATTTTTTTTTACATCTACAATGGGTATCCAGCAAGTAATTACTCCTCCTGGCGTGTGCCAATCTTGATATGGATTATCCTGGTGAAAATTTACTGATCCACATTTAGGCGGTAACCATATTATACTATCTTGATTTAACCTTGTATTTTTCCAGTTCATCAGCTTGCTAGCTAGATAGCCTAAATCATTTGATAGAACAACTTTTGCTATATTTAAGTCTGATTTCCAAACATTGCATAATGACCTTGGGGTATATAATTGATCTCGTCCAGGCTTCCATTTTATTTTATCAGGTATGACAGACGTATCATGTTTTCCATAAAAATTTTTTTTAAAATTAAGTTCTATTTTCTTTAAATCTTTTTTATCTATAATGTTTTCAAATATAATAAATCCATTGTCATTGAATTCATTAATCTTATTTTTTAAAATTTTTTTCATACAGTTAGTTAAAACATATATTTAAAAAAATATTTATTTATAGTTATAAATCTTTTTCATAAAATTTTTGATCGTTATAAGTGTCAAAAACATTAGCTATTTGTGGAGAGAAATGCTCACCTAAAGGAGATACAACTATATTATGGTTATTAATTGTTAACAGTTGATCTTTTTCAAATGAAATCATATTTTTTAGCTCTTTTTTGAAATATTCTTTAAATGAAAGATCATATTTTTTATCAAAAAAATCAAACTCAATATTAAAAAATGTTCGAATATGTCTAATAACTTCTCTTCTAATAACATCATCAGTTTTCATTTTTAAGCCTCTGTATATCGGGAATCTACCATTATCAATTGCCTCTCTATATAAATTTTGTTCATAAAAGTTTTGAAAATAATATTCATCATTTAAAACTCCATGTGCAGAACTTCCTACAGCTATAAAGTTTGTAGCTTCACCTTTTTGAGTACCAAGTGAATTGTAAACAGCTTTTTTGGTCTTCATAGATTTTGTTAAGGGATCATCTGGCAATGCATAGCTCTCAAAACCTGCTCTTGAGTAACCTGAATTTATTAAAAGCTCACTTGCTTTTTGGAATGCAGCTTTGCGATCATAAAAATCTAGCATCGGTTCATTCCGAACCATTTTAATCATATATTTTCTTGTGCCAGGTTTATAGTGTACATACATTGTTTGAAGCTGTGATGGTCTTAGTCTAGTAACTTCATTAATAGTTTTTTCTATTGTCTTAGTAGTTTGTCTTGGAAGTCCTATTAGTAGATCAAAATTGATTACTGGAAAAAGCTTTCTGATTTTTGGAGTTAAAAGCTTATCCAGTAATTCTGGAGGTTGTATTCTGTTTATCTCTTCCTGTACGCCATGATCAAAATCTTGAATCCCAAATGAAAGTCTATTAACACCCATTTCGTGATAAAATATTAAAGTTTCCTCTGTTACTCTTCTTGGGTCAACTTCTATGGTAAAATCACCTAAATTATTGAAATCAATTAAATTTTTTAGTCTTTTAATAAGATATTTAAATTCTTCTTTTTTATAGTAGGTGGGTGATCCACCCCCAAGGTAAATTTCTTTAAAATTAAAATTGATTTTATTTTCAGCTAAATGTTTTTCAAGCATATCAAATTCTTTACTCAGATAATCATATAAATAACTTTTAACTCTAGAATAATCTTGAGTTATTTCTTTACTACATAGACAGAAATTGCATAGTTGTTCACAGAAAGGGGTATGAACATAAAAAAGAATTGGCTTTGTCTTGTTTCTTGGAAACCAGTCGCAAATTGCATCTTTATACTGGTCATGACCAAATTCTTCAGTCCAAATACCTTTTGTAGGATATTCAGTATAATCATAAATTAAATTACCATGATATTTTTTGATTAAGTTTGCATTTTCTAAAACTTTGCCAGCTTCACTTACTGTAAATTCATTACTCATAATATTAAACTATTTAAATTATTTTAATTATTTTAAACATTTACATTATATTTTTTATTAATAAAGTAAAATGATATTACGTTATCGTATGTTTTCTTACAATAATATAACTTTGAATTTCTAGTCCTTAAGGCTAAATTTGATATTAACTCTTGATAAGGTTGTGTGATTCAAGTTTTGGAGCTATTTAGTATAAACCCCAGGCAGGAACCAATAATTAAATCCTTTATTTCTAGTAACAAGTTTTCACCATCACAAAAACTAAAAAAATCTATCATTACCCTTGATTACTTGTCTCTTTTTTTTGTTGAAAATGTTGTATATAAATTTCTTTTACTTATTTAGGGTTCACATAAAACATTAACTTTGTAATTTCAGTTTCTTTCAAGAAGTTCCAATGCTTTCCTAATAGCCCAGTAACCATCTTCTAAATCTTTTGGTGTCACCACATCCTCAAGATTATTGTCAGAAGTAGGTATTCTGGGTATTTACCATATTTAGTTCTCAAAATAAGCTATTAGTAAATTTATACCAAAAAATCAATATTGGTGTTCGTCACTTCCCGTATCCAGCTAACTGTAACCAATTGACGGAAGTCTAGAAGTAAGTATTATCAAAAGCTAATGAAAGGAAATTGATACTGCTTGTTAATTTATAATCAATAAGTTTGCAGTTCAATTCCGTGGGAAGATACAACACAATAGTGACTTTTTTATCTTGCTACATCACCAAGAATAATAAGATTTACTGTTAAAAATTAAATCTATTTAAGATTACTAACGTATGAAAAATAAAAAAAATGTTAGCATAATAATTCCTTATTACCTTAGGTTAACAAAGCTAAAAAACCTTTTGAAATCTCTTAATCTTTTAAATTATTCTTCTGAATTAATAGAAGTTATTTTAATAGTTGATGGATCAAAAATAGATCAGATAAAAATTAAAAATATATCTAAATTTAAAATAAAAATTATAATTAATAAGATCAATAAAGGTGTAAGTTTTTCAAGAAATGCTGGAATAATGTCTTCTAAAAACAACTATTTATGGTTCTTAGACTCTGATGCAGAAATAATCTACCCTGATACGTTAAATGAGATGTTTAAAAAAATAGAACTTTTTAAAGTTGATGGCATAACTGGTTATTATGAAAACTTTGATGGCAATCCATATGTCCAGATCCCAATACCCTTTCCAAATATGATTGTTATTGAAAAATTTATAAAGAAAAAAAATTTTATAAATCGTCTCGTTAAAATGTGTGCAATGACAAGTGTATTTATGAAAAAAGATACATTTCTTTTAAAATATGGTTTATTCGATGAAAATTTGGCAATAAAGGAAGATGAAGAATTAATTCTTAATTCGAAAAATCGTATTTTTCTTATTTCTGAAAAATGCTTGGTAAAACATAACCCTGAGTTGGAATATGAGAAAAATATTTTTAATCACATTATAGATATTATAAAAGTTAGAACCTATACATTTAGTAAGCATAAAAAGATGAAATTACTTTTAATATATGATTTATTTTTTATACCTTTAATTTTGTTTAAACTTTTTTTTAATAAGAGTATAACTTCTAGAAGAACCTTATCTATGAATATGGATATAAATTTAAGTAAGGTAATAAAAATCTTATTTGCTTTATTTAAAGGTTATTTTAGCTTGGGAGTAAATAAGAATATTAAATAAATATATGTATGCGTGATTTTTTAAAAAATAGTTTGCTTGGAAATTTTTGGCTAGCAGATAAAATATTTTATATTATTAGAAAATTACCAAATTTTATAAGGCTTTTATTAGTAGATTTATATTTTATCATCCCAAGTAAAAAGAAAAATTTTCCTAACAGAATAACTATTTTTCTAACAGATAAATGTAATATGAAATGCTCGCATTGTTTTATAATAAAAGATGTACCAAAAAAAACTATAGAAATATCTTTTACTGAATATGTTAAAATTTTTAAAAGCTTAAAAGGTAGAACTTCCCAGATTTTACTAACTGGAGGAGAGCCCACTTTAAGAACAGATCTTTATGATATAGCTTACCAAGCTTACCATATTGGAAAGGTATCAACAATTAGCATATTTTCAAATGCCTTATATCCCTCAAAAACAAAAGCTCTTTTGGAAGAAATACTTAAGAATACTAACCTGAATATTAATTTTCAAACTTCTTTAGATGGATTAAAAGAATTTCATAACCTTAATAGAAAAGTTAAAAAAAGTTATGAAAATGTCATATCAACTATTCAAATGATAAATGACTTAAAAACTGTTTATAAAAATAGGTTGGGACGTGTTGTTGTAGGAGTAGCAATATCAAAATCAAACCTAAATGATTTAACTGGATTAATTGAAGAGTTAAAGGACTTGAATTGTTTTCTAGCTTTTGGTTTTGTTCGAAAAAGTGCTGATGTTTTTAATATAAATAAAGAATATATTAACTTTGATTTTATACCTGAAGAGTTTGATAAAAATGGTGACGAAAAGTTTGGTGATAATTATTTAAATGACAATGATCTTGACATTGCGTTATCAATATTAGAAGAAAATGTGTGGTCAAAACGACCAAATGAAATGATTTACTCTTATCAAAAAACAACATTGAAAGCTAAAAAAATAATAGATAAATATGCAAAATCACCACTCAGTGTAGAATGTGGCATGGGTTATGATGATTTGATAATTTTACCTAATGGAAAAATTGCTAGATGTGAGATGTTGGCAGCACATTCAGATTTAAAAAACTACGATTATAATTTAGATGATTTGTTAACATCAGAAGATCATAAAAAACATATGTCTAATACCTCAGGATGTTTTTGTACACATGAATGTGGCATTGGGGTAACTATGATGGAAGATAAGAAACTGCTCAAAGACTTAGTAAGTCATTAATTCTATGGTCACTTTGTACATTCTACATAAGTGTTCCTGCTCACAAACAAACTAAGAAACGATATACCTAAAAAAATTTTTATATTAATTAAGATTATTTTATCATGGGTTTAAACAGTTTAATTAAATAAATAAAAATTTAAATTTTTTCCAATTAAATATGGTTCTATTTTTAATTTTACATTCTTATCCAGGACTAGACCACTTACATTATACTTAGTTTTAATAGTATGCCATTTGTTTTCATCAAGATTTTTAAAATGATTTATTACAGTTTCAGTGGGAAAATTACTCGTATTTTTGTCCTTATCTTTTAATTTATTAATTTGAAACCCATAAACCTCTTCTAAGACTTCCTTAAAATATCCAGAAAGGTGAGGAAAATATGGTAAAAAATTAAGAGAAGTTGCATCAAGTAACAATGGCTTCAATGAAATATAATAAATATAATTCTTATTTGTAGATTTGTCTCCTAAAATAATTAAGTGTCCCGTTGTTTTTATTTTACGTAGTTTTTCCCAAAAAGGATTATCAGTTGAAATTTTTTGTAAATTATAAATTTCTTTTTTATTAATAATATTTTTTTTAATCGAAATTATTCTGTCTGTTTTTAAAAATGGCACAATTAGAAAAATTGATAATATTAAAGTTAATAAGTAATTATGTTTCAAATAAAATCTATTTTTAGAAAGATAATTCTCATTTAAAATTTTATAAATAATAGAAATTAATAAAGGTATTAAGATTGGAGAACAGAAAGTTAAAAATCTTGTTGGCATAATGTTTTTTATAATCATGGGAAATAAATCAAAATAAAGTCTTGAGATAAAAAAAGTAATTTGACCAGAGAAATTTAAAAAAATTATTAAAGCCAAAATAAAAAAAAGATTTTTATTATCTTTTATTTGATTTAATATAATTAATAAAAATATACTTGTAGCTAAAATAAAAATATTAACTTTTAAATAAATATCACTTAACCCTCTATGCCAATCAAAATCTTTAATAAAGTCATACATAAACTCTTTATTTTGAGTGGGCCATATGAAAATAGAATTTTGATAAGTTATAAATTTATAAAAAATAAAAAATAAACAAAAAGTGAGAATTCCTAAAAGTAAACCAATAAAAAAGGCTTTATCCAACATATTAATTTTTTTTATTTTAAAAAAAATAAATAAAATTGATAAATGCAAGAAAAGCCAAGCTGAGGTTACTGGATGGATAGTAAAAAATAAACCAAGAGTGAAGCCACTTAAAGTTAATTTTTTAATTAGAAAGGTACCTAAAAAAAATGTAAAAAGGCTAAATGAAAGAGAGCCATTGATATGCTCAGAAAAATAAAAAGTTGGGTAGTCACCACCTCCTGATTTGATATCTAAAAACAATATTATAACCATTATAAGAGCTGAAAATAGCTTTGACCTAGTAATTCCAAATATCAAATACAAAAAACCTAGCGCAAAGAGCATTGTATTTAAAAAAATAATTATTTTAGATGTGAAAAAGATTGAATTACTAATCTTTAAAATTACTGCTGAAAAAAAAGCTAATAATGTAAAGCTAGTTGAATTAGTCTCTCTCATTAGAGATGGATGATCGGGGTATTCAATTAATCCACTTATCACTAGACCATCACCAACTATTCTGGGAATATAATGATAAATTGTTGATAAGAAAATTGAAATTATAATAGCAAATATTAAGAAAAAAAATTCATCATCATAATTTTTTATTTTAGACACTTCTTTATTATTTTTCACTTTATAATAAGGTTATTTTTTTCAATTTTGAGTTATCACCCCAAAATGAATTTGATTCAAAGTCATTAGGATTTTTACCATTCATATTGATCTTTTTAATATTTTTTTTTATTTTTAGGTGTTTTTTTATAAAATTTTTTAATAACATTCCTTTACCAGAACATACATTTATTACACCAAAATCTTTGTATAAAACAATTATTTTTATAATAGTCAAACTTAAGAAATTAATTGATATAAAATCTCTAATTAAACTTCCACAAACATTTAGTTTTGTAATCTTCTTTTTATGAAACTCATTAATAAGACTAAACAAAGTCTTTCTTTGTGTATTTTTTCCGTAAACAAAAAAAGGTCTAAGCCATGTAAATTTAAAATTTTTTTTCTTTTTTAATGCTAAAATACTTTCTAATAATTTTAATTTAGCAATTGCATAAGGTACCAATGGTTGAGC
>Ga0209711_10001303_pt1 | contig 24437 bp, 16 predicted proteins | sample ArcticOcean_MG_C_7_FD_187441 | JGI IMG/M metagenome (GOLD analysis project Ga0209711, IMG submission 187441) | Marine microbial communities from western Arctic Ocean - ArcticOcean_MG_CB11_88 (SPAdes) (version 2) | ecosystem: Environmental > Aquatic > Marine > Oceanic | place: Arctic Ocean...
AGTTGTTGAGATTTGATTCCAATCAAATTTGATTCCAATCAAAAAAGTTGTTGAGATTTGATTCCAATCAAAAAAGTTGTTGAGATTTGATTCCAATCAAAAAGTTGTTGAGATTTGATTCCAATCAAAAAGTTGTTGAGATTTGATTCCAATCAAAAAGTTGTTGAGATTTGATTCCAATCAAATTTGATTCCAATCAAAAAAGTTGTTGAGATTTGATTCCAATCAAAAATAGCCGAACATATAATATTGTTGATTCAAATCAAACCAACATGTCCAAAGCACGCTTCCAATGTCAAAACTTCTGCGGCGACCATCCCATCAAGATTGGGGAAATTGATTTCAAGGTGGCTGTGTCGCCCGTCGCGACGGGATTCGTTGGCACCCACTTTTGGAACCATGCACGCGCTCAGGAAGGAAAAATAAAAACGGCAGCCATTTACTGTCCCGACGTCACGGAATGTACATTTGTTATACTTACTGCACGAGTCCCTGGTGAATATCCTCTCACATGGTCGTTTCACGCACCACCGGGGTCTTTACCGGGTTCCACTGGAATGGGCACGGTCTCCGCATCTATTCGCAGCTTTTACGAGCGCGTGACCGAAGAATCCGGGCGTCTGAAGTTTCAGACAGACTTTGACTTGCTTGTAGTTGGTATTGGGGCGTCTTCCATCAACGTTGGCAAGATAGTGGCCGAACTTTCAAAATCGTCCGGCGTTAAATCCGTGCGTCCATTGGTGCACACGGTGACGGGATACAAGTGTGAAACGTTTGCCATGGGCGAGCTCGTCTTTCATGCGGACGGCACCGCCTCCGGCAAGTCCGAAGAGCACACGTGCTACGACATGTACTTTTTTCCCACGCAATCGGTACAAGATAAGAAACTCATTATTACCAAGGGCAAAGGTAAAAATAAAGGAATTGCACATAATATTTTACTGTAAATAAAAAAATAAAATCATTTATCTAATCTATTTATCTTCTGGGTAAAATTCTCCATGTTCCCACCACCCATCTAGTTTTGCGTCGTAATATCCATCAATGCTCTGGGTAAAAATTTCCACGGTACCACCACCCATCTAGTTTTGGGTCGTAATGTCTCCTATCCCAATCATCAGAATCGCTACGTTCATACTCTCGCTGTTCATACTCTCTTTTTGCTTTTTCAACTTCTTTTTTCTTTTTTTCATCCCGTTGTTGCTCTCGCTGTTCATCTTCTCTTTTTGTTTTTGCTTTTTCAACTTCTTTTTTCTTTTTTTCATCCCGTTGTTGCTCTCGCTTTTCAGCTTCTCTTTTTGTTTTTTTTGCTACCAATGTCTTCAACGTCTCACCAATTTCTCCTAACACTAATCCTTCACCACAGCGTCGTCTGCAAGTAGGACACGTATTGGCCGTCAGAATCCACTCATTGATACAATCTTTATGAAAGCTGTGGCCACAATTACAACATTTGACGTTGTTTGCATCTTCCATTTTTTCCATTTCCAGCAAACAAATAGGACACGTCCCCTCCCAATAATCAGCGAAATTTTTAAATATTTCTTCCTTTTTTTTCTTGTTGTCTTCGTCGTTAACATCCAACTTTCTTAATTCAGAAAGGGGTATTACACCGTAATATTTTTTCGATAGTGCTGCATATTCGGGATAATTTCCGTATTGTTCAACCAAATCGTCGCGTGAGAGGGTATTTTCACTGCGCATGATTTCATGTACACGGCGTCGTTGCTGCATATCTTGTTCTTCTTGTATCCATGGTTCCATGGCATTGTTAAAGGTAGGTGTTTGGCTGGTTGGTTCACGGCCCTTCGTTGGACATAACCACGCTACCAGGCATAATATAGCGATAACGATAGCTGAAAAACGTGCGAATGTCCCGATGAGCCCTAATAGCGATGTAAATATATATCCTACTGGATTTCCAAACAACATATGTGCTACTAGTGGTGAGTGTGCTCCGGGTTCTGCGGATAAAAACCGTCCTTCTGCTGGTTCTAAAAACGACATTTCCCACGCCATATAACTTTGTACGAGTTTCCTTGCCTTTTTAAAAGCCTCTGAGTTAACATCTTCGGTGTTTTCTAGGGGCATGTCTCTAATGTCTGGCATGCCGGTTACGGGTGTAAAGCTTTTACTTATGACGTCTTTGTGGCCATCGCAAAATTTAATAAATTGTGTGATGTGATGTATATTTTGTCGTATGTCACCCCAAAATAGAACGAATCGTTGCAAAGGTTTTACTAGACCCATATTGATGATATCAGAAACGAAATCAATGGCACTACTTCTTTGTGGTATATCGAGACCTTCTTTCAGTTTCTTGCGGATTTCCTTGTCCAGTCCCAACATAAATTTTCGCATCCGTATGGGAACTTCACAATCATTATCTTTTCGCTGACATTTCCAACCGTGATGCTTTGCTTTCATTCTGTCATCTGAAACGAATTTTTGCTGGAGTTTTTTCTGCAATTCTATTAACTCGACTTTGTCTACGTCGGTTAAATGGTCTGACCATTTATTTAATTCTGTATACCACGTTTTATAGGTATCAAAGTTACCGCGTTCTGCATCGTACTTGAATTGGTCTGTATATGATGTAAAAGTAAACTTTGCAGGCCCTTCGGCCGGTTGTAGTTTAACGTGAGTTTTGTACATATTCAAATACTTTGTAATACTAATATAGTGTCATTTCATAAAACTTTCAACAGAATTTTTTCCCAAGGATTTTTTTTAAATCAAACATTGGTTCAAATTAAAACATTGGTTCAAATCAAATGCCGCACATTCGCCCCCTCGAGTCCTTGGCTGTCCAAGGTTGTATCGTGCCCGCAGGCCAAACCATCCTACTAAAACCCGTAAAAAAATCAAAAAATATTCGGGATGGTTTCCTGCGTGTGCACAACGTGTCAAATCGGCACCAAACCATTTTGCCGTCGAAAACTGCCCAAAAACAATGGGCAGAATTTCAACCAGAAATTGTGGGAGATGACTTTCATGCCTCGATGCCAATGGCTTGGAACAACCCGGCCCTGCGTTTCGAAATCATCTCTATGAACAATTCTTTGCTTCCCGATGGTACGAGGGTGCTCCTAGATGCTGAAAAATTCGTTCAACCGGGCTCTACGTGGACGATGCAAGAAATTATTTGTGCGGTCAAGGAGTTGCCGGGAAGTCGTCCGCCTGGGCCTACAAACCCCAACAACTATATGGGGTATGACCGCACAAATTGGCAGCTCTTCGACCAAGACGTACAAGAGGGGGTTATTCACAGCGTGGGCGGCATCGTCATGGACGAGACGTTCGTTTCCGAAGGCAAAACCACCGGCAATGAGATGGCGTATATTGTCCATACACTTGAAAAAACATTGGCATTTGTGGTTGAGAAGTCAGATGGAGCTTCTTACGAACACCAGTCTGATACGCTTGGCCGCTTTTTGGACTCCATTGGTACTGCCGGGTGCATCTCTCTCGTTCAGAAGGCTATACGCCGCCGCCCGGCTACAATGAAGCACCCTGAGACCGAAGAAGAGTTTGAAACGCCTGAAATTGTGGAGCGTATTACGCGTCGCATGTGCTGTGGGCGACAATCCGGCTTCTTTTTGCCACTCATCGGCAAATTTGTCACGCCACTGCAACACTTTCTCAAGCGTCTGTTCATCATTGCTGCCGAGGATTCGTTCTACTGTCCACGACAAATGTTTTTTGTGTCGATGAAAGCACTCTTGGCGTGTGAGCTGCCTCATTGGCGTCCATCGAGTACACTAGTGGACAAGTTTGTTTCAGTGGCACTGGCACTACTAGACAGCTCACAAACGTCCGAGTACGATACGTCTGTGTCACTGTCTCTTCCGAGCGACTTTGTGACGGTCGCGCCTGCCCGAGTGCAATCCTCGCTCGGAGGAATGGGTGGAGACCAAAAGATGTTGCGCTGGCTTGCAAAGAAACCGCACAACACGGTGGGTACAGTGGGCCAGCCATTGAACGGCTGCGATCCTTTGGATATCTATTGCGACCAACATCAAGAAGGCAGACTCGTCTGCTTTTTAGAGGCGCCCGTTACGACAAAACAGCCCAACGTGTTTCAAAAAGCAGAGGAGGCCGCCTTCTTTGCAGTTTCAGGTCACAACACGCGTAGAGCACCTCGTCTAACTGAACGAACGCGCGAACAGCAAATGGTGTTTGATGGTCTTCGTGCCAGTTCCAAGTTATTGCGTGGTAAACTGCCGGAACGCTTGTCGACAACGAGTGAAACAAAGGATTGGTCTGTGTCTGAAGGTGCATTGGCTGGCATGGTAGGTGCTATCGAAGTATGCCTAGCTGGCGCACGTTACTTTGTGACCGTGTCCACGCATGATTTGGACGCCTTTGTGGTTATTCCCAAGCCGTCCAGAGACAATAAAAAACACATGTCGGATATCACTCCGGCGGACAGAGATAAAATTATTACTATTGCGCGTCGTCAATTACGTAAAGGCGTCACTGCGAGTAATGTACCCGACGCGTCGTTCAAAGGCGCTACTATTCGTTTGATGGATAATCAATGGCTTGTTCGTGGTGTTCCTTGGTTAGAGGCACGTCATTTGTCAACTATGTTGACCAAGACCGTCGACTGGTCTAAGTTAACGGCGCCGCACGAAGGTCATTGGACATGGACTCCAACCTTTGGCGTCGGCCAGTCCTTTCGTCCAGAGGTTATACAGTGGTGCATCGGACGCATGGCGGGCTACGGAACCATCGTGGGTATTCCCAAGATAAACAGAATGGGTGCAGGCACGGACGAGGCGCTGACAGGTCTCGAAGCCGAAGGATACCAGTTTATGCACCATTTGTCTGAGCATTATCCGGATGCCCTTTGGCCGGCGCGCTCCTTCACGTTTAAGACCAGATGCATGGCCTTACGCAAAGAAATATGTGCTCGATTGACTGCCATGTCCCCAAACACGTGTCAATGGCCTCAATGGACGTCTCATTTGTCGCTCAGACCACCACAACAACTGGCGTTCAATGATATGCGGCTTGCACATGAACAAGGCCTTGCCTCCTTTCTGTGGATGTTGGTTGGTCAAGGCAAAACACTCACTGTTCTGAGTTTTTTGGAGGCGACGCGTACCTGTAAGCACATCGTCTGGTCTATGCCCAAGTCTGCCGTCGGTTCGGTGGCCGAAATCATTCACGAAGTAGGTTGGAAGCCCATGCTGTTGTTCCCGTCCAAGGGACTTCAAAACAAATATCAACAGGAAGCTGTTGCCAAGCAGCTCGAAAATCCGGCCTATCGTAGTTGGCCGTCAACGACGAACACACAGCTGACCAACAAGGTCACCATTGTGGAGCACGACCATCTCCGCAAGCTGGCCGACCCGTTGGCAGCACAAATGGGTGATACCGCTTTCATTTTCGACGAAGTGCACAAAGCCATGCAGTCTGGCACGCAGAGAACGGCGACTGCCCTTCGATTGGCTCGATTGGCCAAACAATTGGTGGCGTTGACGGGGACGCCCATTGTCGACAAGTCTGGCTACGGTCTCATGGAATGGCTGCGTCTATGTGTCCCGTTTCCGGTCACTGCCAGTAATTTCTGGACAGCGGCCAACTCGATGGTGTCCCAACTCAATTCTGGCGACGTTCGCGTTACCGATGAAGTGGTTGATGTGCCACAAACGCCCGAAGATACACTCATTTTCAAGAAAAACTTTCCCACCAGAGCTCCCTGGTACGGAAAAACGGAAGTTCCAACAAGAGAGCAATGGTTGCACATGCGCGCGAAAACCAACGATATTTGCGACTCTAAGATTATCAAAATGACTGCCCACATGGTGGCGCAACACCCGACAAATTGGCGCGAAGACCATGCACAAGCGTTGCAAGGGAATTCGAAGAGTCAGAGACCACTGATTGTGGCCAAAGACCAGAGCCATGCGTTACGCTTGGTTGACCGTCTATTGTCACACGTGTCACCGACGGACATATTATTGGTCGGTGGTTCACGACCTGCGAAACTTGCGGCCACAGTGACACATCACAAAACGATTCACTTGACGGAGCAGAACGTTATGGATGGTCACGTGCCACCGTTCAAGGTGGTGGTCGCTGCCTTACGCAACTGTGAAGGGTATTCGTTGACGTGGATGACATGTCTCATTACTGGGTCTTATCCATCCAATCAGGCTTCTCGCACTCAAATGCGCGGCCGTATTAATCGTCTGGACGCCCAACGCTTGGATAAAAAATACTGGACTGTGCTCGCTGGCGTGACGACGATTACGCATCGCTATCAGGAAGCCGTCAAGCTCATGGAAGACGCCCTTCGAGCTGCGCCGACTAGAAAAAAAAGGAAACATTATGAATATGATTAAACAAATAAACAGTATATTAAGAAGCTTATTCTATCTAAAATGTCTACCTTTTCTACTTTTGTATTGCCAAAATTTGATAGTGCCGAACCGCCCAAAACGAGCCCATCCGAATTGCGCTCACAGGGTGAACAAAAAACTACACAATGTGAACAATTAGACGTTACTTACAGCATTATCGCGTGCGCCATTGGTGGCCCTCTTGAAGAGCGAAAGCGGCGGGCGGCATTGGCCCAAGAATTGTTCCCAAAGTTTCGCCATCTTGCACAGCGGGTTGGGTCGGACATTGTGGATAACACGGGGTTTATGAAAATAGTGCCGGGAAAGGTCGCCTTCTATCCCATACCTCTGTCTTCAGCACCGAGCTTTAAAACCGTCAACACCTCGTCCGTGGACGTCATCGACTACGCACCCGCTGAAAAAGACGACACACTATTGATGATTGGCCATACAAGCTTCGACCCTGTTCTCTCCGTAGAAATGTTGAGAGGGGCTGACCGCGATTCCCACATTTATGTCCAGGGGCCCGGATTTAATATTGGACTGGCCACTGGACACGGCATATCGCAAAAATATAAGTTCAAATCACAGCCTCAAGAGTGGCCAAAGGGCGGTTGGAAACCTTCCGGTTTTGGTGAGTCTCTGGCTATGTTGAAAGCCATAAAAAAGGACGTCAAGTCCTTTGACGCAGGTATGTGTCCCAAATACACACAGTCACAATGGGATCAAGTATTGGCGTTGTACAATGGAAAAATTCTCGAGCTACACCAGTATGGATTGGGCGCTTTTTTCACCTCACGTTTTGATGGTTCGTTCTATCGTCAATTCGGACTTGCAACGTTGTCTGGGGACGTACGCAAACAATTCGAACTAGAAGTAGTCACGAAACTTCAAGCCGTTTATCCCAAAGAACCCAAAGTGACGGCTTTGGCTAAAAGCCTCAAGGCCCTCGAGTCTGATATGTTTTCTGGTGACGCTGGTAAAGGTAAAGAGGGAGACAAGGCCGAACATTTACTGGACATGTACAAACTATGGCCTAAGAATGGTTTGGACGGTGCGCAGGCGGGACACCTCATGCCGTTTATCAGCACGGCCATTATGTCAGCGCTTAAAGAACTTCCAGAATACGCGGGCGAAGCCTTTGATGGCGGCACCAACGAATTTGACGGATACGTGTGTCATTGCATGCTCTCTGACGCTGCTGAAATTCCCTATCCGACACTAGAGGAACATTTGGAGGTGATGTTGGCCTGTGTCAACGCCGACAGTGATATATCAGGACATGTGCGTTTGCAACAGCTCAAAGACGGTCTGTCCAAATTACTGGCAGACGGCAAGAAAATAACGGTCATGCATGATTTGGGACTTGACCCGATGGTAGACGACTTTATTGCATTGTCTATCTTACACAAATTACTCTGATAAATACACACGATAACAATGATTTAAGATTATTTAAAGAATAGTACAATTGCACGGGTCTTTACGTCTATGTTGTTCTGCAAATTCTGGGTCTGCAACTGGTGCGGGTTCGAAATCTAACGAGGTTTCGACTTTTTTGTATCCTGTTCCACCGTATTTTGTTGTATTTTCGCGCATTGGTGCTTTGACAAATTTTACTGCCAAATCGCCTCCTTTCTCTCCATATTCTGGACGGTCGATAAGTATCTTCAATATCCACTCTGGCTGTTTCTAACACTATTAGCAATTTTTTTCCGTAGTGTAGACATTATAACTAGCGAAGCGGCCAATTACAAATTGACGCTTCGCTCTTTTTAAACTTCAAATATAAACCCATTGACGAGATGGGTATCCGTGTCTCTCTTAACGCCTTGCACGGTGACGAGGCCTGTATCAAAGCCAGAATGGTCTTGCAAAGCTGATACGACCGCTTGTGTACCGTAAAAAGGATGCTTGGCAACTTCGTCGTCATCAATGCCGTGGGCCAGCGTAATGCATGGAACATCTTCAATGTACATGTCTTGAAAGCCTGGTTCCAGCAGAAAACTGTACACCGCGGAGCACGGATATTCTCCTGCTTCACCGAGGTCATTTGGGAATGTCCAGCGACCGTTAACCATCACAGGATGCCAGGTGGTGACCAGTAGTGTTCCGTATTTGACCAGTGTCGCGGTTTCACAGGGCGTTTTGACGACGCAGACGACTCTGGCCTGACCAGTTCTGGTCTGAACGATATCGTCCTTTTGAATGTCTTGACATGTTTTGCGGGAACTGTCGGCCATCTTGACACGACAGGGGCCAGCAAAACATGGGCCTGACCTGCAATTGTAATGCGCCATGCTTTCTGGCGCGCCTCTGGCCATGGTACCACTTGAACGAGCTCTTGACACCACAGCTTCGCGATGCGTGGGTGTGGGTGCGGGCAATGCGTTAAACGCCGTGTCGAGTGAATCGCGCATTTTTTGAAACGTTTCACCACCGTACTGTTGGATGCCTTTGTCGAGAAAGTTGTTACAGGTCTGTGTCCAATGTGCGAGGGCCAGAGAAGGCAAATAGTGACGTCCCCATCGGCGAAAATTCGCCTGAGTAATGGCTTCGCGCACTTGTCCGTTCAAATCTTCCTGCAACTTGGGGTCAGTAACAGCGTCCACGAGTCCGTTCAAGTAGCCGCGTGCGCGCTCATAGTCCATGTTGGCGAGTTTCAAGCATTCAAGAATGCCTATGGCGACCGTCTGTCGGTCGGCCGCGCCAGGTCTTTCCACAAGAGCGGTAACCTCTGTGTCCAACATAGTGACTACAATGGGCTTGTCACATTCAATGAAAATATCACGTGACTGACCTTTGGTGATACGTCCAATGGGGATAAAATATCCCCACGACGTTTTTTCAGCGTCTGGAAGGTCTATAGTGCCCTCCGTTTCAATCGCGAGTCTCAAATGTTTGTTTGTGGACGTACACAGATTGGCCATGGCGTGCACAAAGATACTGCCCACGAGTCCAATATCCGGAATGAATGAGTACGAACCTTGGGTGGCACGTGCCAGCTGAGTCAATAGGGCCGTGTCAAGGTTGTACCCAAAGCCGAACGTGTTGACGACGATGTCGTCGCGACCGTCCAGTGCCTTTTTGAGCTCATAAACTTCGCCACGAGGCGGGCTGCGATTGGGCTGACCGTCGGTCAATAGACAGACAGTACCGCCTCTGGGCAATTGTTCGAGCCCAAGACGGAGACCGTCCCAAATATTGGTGCTGTTTTCGGCGTCGATACCGGCCAATTTAATCTTGATGCACGCTTTGCCTCCGGCATCCATGCGGCGCGAAGACATGAGAACGCGCGCCTCCGTCGAATAGACGACTAGAGAAACCTTGTCTTGAGGACGAAAGCCTTCAAGACAAGTAATAATGGCATGTTTGACAACATCTAAAATACTGAATCCGTCAGATTCACCCGAAGAAACTTCGGTGGCCATCGACCCGGAGATGTCAATGACAAACGCGACGTCCAGGGGGGCTGCTTCGCCGTCTGGCGTGTGCAAAGTGACCTGCGTCATCCCGGCATGCGAACGCGTGACTACCGTGACTGGTTCGTCTTTAGTGGTCACCTCTTCAGTCTTGGAAGAAGAAAGTTCATCGATCACATTTTTGAGAGTGTAGTCTGTGACCAGTTGGTCGATGCGCAGGGGTTGGCGAGTGATTGGAGACTTGCCATTGCGGCGAATGGCTTCTTCGATGGCGGCGCGTTCATACGTGTGACCGTCGGGCGCTTTCACAGGGTCTACCATGATATCATGAGTGATAGGACATTGGAGTGCTTGTAGAGTGATGGCGGACATGTTTGATTTGTTTAAAGTATTACTAGTCTTCAATTTGATTTGATTTGAATCAAATGGTTTGTGGTTGTAAAAATCATTTTCTTATTTTGCCCATTCTAGGCTAGTAATTTAAATGATTTAAAAATGATTTAAAACAAATATCTGTTATTCTGAAATTTGATTTGAATCAAATTTTTCATTTACACTAAAATATATTTGTTTAATCATCCGACTCCGACTCGGATGATTCGGAGTCGGATGATTCGGATGAATCCGAATCATCGGATGAATCCGAATCGTCCGAGTCGGATTCATCTTCGTTAGTGTTGGTTCCTGCTACGGTGGCGGTTCCTGCTGCGGTGGTGGCTCCTGCTACCAATACAATTGTTTGACTACTTACACCGTCGCCGCCACCGCCGCCGCCACCGCCCCCATCGCTTTTGAACGCCTTTTTGGCCGATTTAGCGGATTTCTTCGCAGTCTTGACACTTTTTTTCGCAACTTTTGCTATTTTAGAAACGACCTTTTTTGCAATTTTTGCAGCTTTTTTGGCGAGCAAAAGTGCTTTTTTCCCGCCCTTTTTGGCGAGTAAAAGTCCCTTTTTAGCAACTTTTGCCACTGCTTTTCCAATCTTTTTCCCCACTTTGAAAGCAACTTTTGCGCCCTTGACCGCTGCTTTCCCAACCTTTTTCCCCACTTTGAAAGCAACTTTTGCACCCTTGACCGCTGCTTTCCCAATCTTTTTTCCCACTTTGAAAGCAACTTTTGCACCCTTGGCCGCTGCTTTTGCACCCTTTACCGCTGCTTTTGCACCTTTTACTGCAACTTTCCCCAATACTACAACCCCTTTTGCGATGCCTTTAATAGCTGCCCCTATTCCACGAGCAATACCGCCAAATATTCCCATATATATAGCATGTAAGTGACCTTCTGAAACGTCAGACACAGCTTTGAATGAATTTGCAAGTGCTATCGCATGAGTGATATGTATACTACCTCCCTCTCGTAATCCTTGATACACATCCAAAGCATTTTGTACGTCTTTAACGTGCTCATATGCAGGTATTTGTTCGAAAATATTTAGCCATAAACTTGATGGGTCAACACAATGGATTACATCAAACGACTCTTCATTTTTCCTGTACTCGTGTAAAATTTGTGTTTGTGAATGTTCATATTGAACGATGTCGTTGATATTATCCAACTTTACCATTATGTCAACCTGTGAAACGTCAGAGAGTGATTCTAGAAAATGGTATCTGTTTTCAAGTATTTCAATTTCATCCATTTGTTGACGATCGTTCCACCATTGTGTGTCGTAAGTTTTGTGGTGGTTATTGTGTATACTTTTGTGACATAGTGACATCATGGTATCACAGGCAATTTTTGCCACCCTGTTTGAGAGAAAAATGTCGGTAAATTCGTCTAGCTGCTTTTCAGATTCACGAAGTTGCATTTCAGATTCACGAAGTTGCATTTCAGATTCACGAAGTGGTATTTCAGACGATACATATTTTTTAAACATATTTATTATTAATAACTGAGCAAATATATATGGTATTTGTGTTGATTAATTTTCCTTTTCAACTATAGTTATTAGGCCATCATGGCCAACTTTTATATCAAACGAACCATGGTACTCAACAACCATGACATCCCGAACCGTGTGGTCACATTCCACTTGCAACGTCGATAGTAAACGCTGTGACGACTGTCACCATCAAAGACGCGATTGAGCGTGAATTTCGCAATTCAGACGACCCTCAACTGTGGCGCGTTGAAAGAGAGACTGCTTTGAATAAACCCATCGTTCACGGAGGTCAATTACAACCAAGCATCATTTGGAAAATTGCTGCTGCATCTAGGCTATGTAGTGTTTTGTAACGTAGGTGGCACACCATTTGTTAAAAAAAAATAGTATATATTTGTTCCTTTATAATTTTAATTATGGGTACTGAACAAAGTCATTTTCAATCTGCCGAGGGCCCACGTTTTTTGACCATGACAAATTATTCGGAACAATTCAAGTACGATGCCAATCGTAAGCATTTTTCAAAAGGCCCTCAGGGTTTGGGCAAATGGTACACAGAATTAAAGAAATGGACGCCTCTATACTTGTCCAAAGTGGACTTGCAAGAATTGAGAAATTTATATACGAAGCTTGAGAAAAAAATACCCGACGTACTGGCAGATTTTGTCCTGGAATTGAAAAAACAAATTGAAAGCAAACAAACTCCAAAAGAGCAAGTTTTCGCCGAATTAATAAATGAATGGAACTTGACGTCTGAAAACAACGTGTGGTTAAGTTTGTCGGAATACATCCCACAAATTCAAGAAATCCACTGTCAATATTTCAAAGTAGGCCTTAAAAAAAGAGGTCTACCTTGTATATCCATCAAAATAAACAACAAAGTCAAGATAAACAGCAAAGTCGAAATAAATGTCAGCATTCATAAAATGCCAACCTGTTTTTTACGCCTATTTTTGGAAACAAAGTTAGGTAAAGGGCGTGCGCCTGTTAATCCTGAGTTGTTGAAAATGCGGCCTTTACGCAAAAAAAACGTTCTCAGCGACTGGTCACATGATATTTTGAAAAAAACATACAGAAAATTAAATATACCGTGTCAACAAGGATGCCACGGAAATATGCCGGAAACGTTTAAAAAAATAGTATCGGAAATGAAATCAATGGTCAACTATTTCCAGACACTTTCGGGTATTGGACGGGCAAACGATTGGTATTTTCCCGACGAAAACAGAGTAACACCATTGGAGTACATCAATATGTTCGCGTGTATGGAGAATAAACCAGCGCCCTGGAAAGTAACGTTTCCCATTACATTACCCCCGGTGTTATTCGACAATCTCAGACCTTCGAATTATTTCTTTGGTTCTACATCAACGTTTAAATTCAACCAGTCTGAAAAATGGGTTCAAGAAACGAAAGAATATCGAGAATGGCTCCTAGAAGATTGTCGCGATTGTTCTGATTGTCAGGCAAATCACGTTATTGATTTCGTCAAAGTCAGCGGTAGAACTTGTCCCGATTTTAAGGCTGACGTACAGGTGCGTTTCATGGATGACCAGCACCGTGAAATAAATACGGGTATACTTTTACGCGAAGAATATAATAAAGTCCACATTTTGTTCGATGGTCGTGTCATTGTGAAGCAGCGAAATTTGATCGTGTCGATTCGTCAACCGCGTGTGACACAAGAGTACGTTGGTTGTTTCTTTGTGAAATTTGGCGATATATGGCAGAATTTCAATGCTGCAAAAGAAGGGTGGTTTGATTTGGGCGCGGTAAACGGCGGCGACGCTGAGGCCAAACCATCCATGCCCCAATTAAACCCATGTTGGACATTTGACGACTACCAACAAAATGTCGTTGACAGGTTTTCCCAACAAAAAAGTCTGTTGGTCAATCATTATATGGGTACCGGCAAAACGTTGACGGCGATTGCTTCTATTGTATATATGCGCAAATACCGGTCGCCGGCAATTCGCACAGCTATTATCGTTATGCCAAATTCTATCAAAAGTGATTGGTTATCGGAACTCACCAATTTTGGCGTGTGGTCGCCGGACAACAGTTACAGCGAAGGTGATCTTTATGTCCGTGACATTCCCGGCGGTCTTAAATTCTATTTATGGACGTATGAAGAAGCCATAGAACGCATGCACACGAAGGCAGACATCATGGATAGTTCAGTGATCATATTTGACGAAGCACATCGTCTAAACGAATACAAAAACGCCGCCCTTAAAAGAATTAACATGGAACGTTCGGCTTTAGAAACACGCCAAACAAATGCACAGCACATATATAACTACACCAGAATGCTGGCTATTGCAGAAAGGGCCCAATACATGATTATGTTGACAGGAACGCCCCTATCCAAATCTGTCACCGACATCCTGCCACTGTTTAACATGTTGAGTCAGGTACAAACGCGCACCAATGTCTTTCCCACTGATACACAAACATTTCGCAATGAATATATGTATCTGGATGAAAAAAAAGCTACGGTCACCAGATACATTCGAACTCATTATAAACCCATGTTTGGATTTTTTCTTACTTTAGGTCAAAAAACAGCCATGGCCGGGGGGATTATAGCGCTCGCCGCTGCCGCTGGTATTTTGCCGTTTGCCGGCGCAACCGCCGTAATAGGCGGTAAAACAATCGCGGCGACGGCCGTTTGGACAGGCATCGTGGGACAAGTACTTTCTACCCTTAAAGGCCAGGAAAAACTGCTCAATATGACTCGTCCACGGGACGAACTTGTTCTTTTCAGAATTAACGCCAAACAAATAAAACCTATCATTCAGCAATTCATTGATTATTTCGATAATGAAGATTTTGAATCGTCCGCCAGAGAGTATCCTTACAAAGTGTTTCGATATGAAAAGGTGCATTTTTCGGCGTATCAACTGATATTATATTCAGCTATACGTCTTAAAGTCGCAGGTATGGCACAACAGCGTCTGTCAGATTTATTAGACTACAGAACACTAAGTGCAGATGAAGGTGACGACCTGCTTCGCAATAAAGACCAACACGGTAAATACGAAATACCGGTATTCTTTTCGAAACAATTCACGCCCAAAAAACAACGAACCATTCTGAACAAAGTGGTTGAGAAAATGTACACGACCTACAGAGTCGCGGTAGGTGTTACATATTCAATAGATATACCGGACGGTTGGCAAGTAAAGAAAGAAATGGGGAATACATTGGTTGAGGTCGACGGCGACAGCGTCGACGATGAGCAGAATGCCAGAAATTTTGTGCACAAGGGAGTACCGTATTACATAAGTAAATCTTGGTTTGAATCGTCTTTTAAAACGCCATGGGAAGGAGAGGGCCCTACTGTCAAATGGTCTATTTTCGGTCAGTCGGAATACATCAATGACACGTTGCGTTACCAAGTAGAACGGTACCAAGACAAATATCTGCACCAAGTCGAATCAGAGGAAGATGGATATTGGGTCAACACGGATGAGTCTATCACACGATGTAAAGCTTCTAAAAAAGACGACATTGATAACAAAAAGCGTCTCATCGAATTGGAAAATGGTCGCACATTCCAAGTATCAAAATTTTCAAAACGGTGGTTCCCACTCAATTATGTGGAAGTAACATTTCGTCCAGACGCCCGTAAAATGGTTGTCGGGCCGTTTTACGAAGGAAATAAACTTGCGTATGGTTATAAAGAATATCCCACTGCTTCAGAGGCAAAAAAATCACATAAAACATTTTTAAAGGTTGGACGCCCAGATAGGCTTACACTTTTCCGTGCGGACGAAGAGAGGAAGGACGATGGCGAAGAAACACAGGGCGAAAGAAAAGAGTCCGAGCATATTGAATTCACTGACCGGTTTGTTCAAAAACATCCTAAAATGATTCCCATGGTGTCTTTCGACGAACATATTCTTTTAAACTATATGTCTGCGGGCGCTACGCGACACCAACCGATGACTCTCGACGAACCCAAACTGCACGCGACCATGAAAACTTATACGTCGGGCACCGTCACACCACGTGCATCATCGCACGGTACGGCGACGCCGTCAACAGCGCCGAGTAGTCCGGGCGGTGGGCGTCGTCATTCGAGAGTGTCATCAAAAACACGTAAACCAAAAAACATAATTGACCGTTATCCAGGTGTACCTATTATACAATCAGGTAACAACGTCTATTGTTATTCACCAGGGCACGCCGCGGTTGTTTTCGCGGACTATGAAGAATTCGAAGATGTCCCCATCAAATGGTTGGGTTCTAGCCCGACAGTAGATGATATTGAAATTCGAAGCAGGATGAATGACATCGTCGCCACGAATTTGAGAAGTCATTTAACCAACGAAAAGTTGTTGAGGATAGGTAACTTGTCGTCCGATGAATGGTCTCCAAAGTGGGAAACAATGTGGAACAAATACTTGAACCATCCCAAGAACACGCGAACGGCTGATATTGTGTATTATAAAGATGGCGATGACCAACCCCGTAAAATACACGCACGATGTGATACAGATAAGTTGCCGAGGTCAATTGTCTATTCACAATTTTCCGAGGGGCGCGGCGGCATACTCGATTTCTGCAGATTTTTAATGGCAAAGGGGGCCAAACAATGTATCGTATATAAATCAGAAGTGACATGGCGAAAACTGGACGGAGAAACTATTGTGCAATGTAAGGAACCGCTGGACGATGAGTTTAAGTTCTGTTTAATAGATAAGCAGTTGCCAGAATCCGCTTTTGAATTTGCAATTGGACAAAAAGTCCGTTACATGGGCAAAATTTACATCGTGGAAGGCAGGGTTAACATCAGGGTTAACATGGAAACCAGCGAAGCGGCATACAATCTGCGACGAAATACAACAGAGATTCAGCGTAACGTTCGTCGTGAGCGCATTCGCCCACTCATCTTTGGAAATCGAGGGTTCGAAAACACGTTACTCAAAAACATGTTTAATAAAAACAAACTCAACTGTGTATTGTTACATTATTCCATTACAGAAGGAAAGTCGTTCAAAACCGTGAATCAAATACATATCATGGAACCCATGATAAATCCAGCCCAACTTGACCAAGTCATTGCCCGTGCTGTACGAAAAGAGTCACATCTAACATTGCCTGCCGAAAAACGTTTTGTCGAAGTCGTCCAATGGGGCGCTGTCGTCAAACATGATTCCATGAAACAAGTGGGTGAACAAGACATGTCCGGAATCGCCAACGAAGCAGTCGAAGATGTAAAAAAGGAGGGTTTAAATAAAGCCGTCATTGGGGTTGTAAATAAAACGGTCAAGCCCGGTCTATATGCGCTTGTACTGGACATTGGAGATTACGGAGTAGGATGGGTCGACAGAGTACCCGGGTGGATTTACGATTACACTGGCAAGAAAGTTCCTGGACACGGCCCCGATTCATCGCCTGAAAAGCGCGGCATACGTGAACAACTTAAGAATGTCATGGACAGTTTGGAGGATAGAATGAACCAAAATCGAATCGATTTCCAAAAAAATCCAGGAATGCGAGAGGCCCTCGTAGAAATGCAATTGTTATGGGAACAAGCCGTACCCGATTTGCGCGTTTTTTCCGGTGCATTCATCACGGAAAACAGTGAACAGTTTATTGCGAAGACGCCCGACGACCTCGTGTTTGACGAGTGCGCGCGCAGAAAGGACGAGATGACCCAATTAAAAGAGATTGCCAAGTCAACTTACAATAGAGATATATTAAAAAAGGCAGGTATACAAGAAGTGTCGTCAGAAGTGTTGGCGTTACGTAGAGACCAGCCATATGTAAATAATAAAATTACCGTCAATTAAATGTTTTTTGATGTGAATATTGTTTGTATCCTGTGGGCACCAATGCTTCTATGGCCGCTGTTCCAATCGTCCGCCATTTCTTATAAAAGATATATTGTCCATAAAAGTCCGACCCATATCCGAACTCCTTTTCACCCGTAAATTCGTTGACAAATGTTTGAAACAATACGCGCGAATCATCTGACCATTCATAGCTTTGGGCCTCAAATACTTCGTTTCGCCTTGAAAGGCGCCATCTACATTGTAAAACACCGTTGTAAAGCACCCGCAAAGACATGTCGTTGTCTATTTCCACTGTAACATCGGTCAAGGGAGGCGTCGCTCCACTGGTTGCTGTTTTGCGAGGGTGCGCCAGCACAATTTGTGAGGGCAATACATCGTCGATTTGACACATAAAATACGGGACGCTCCGCTGATTGTTAGTCTGTTCTTCTTTTGCAGCGTGCGTCACGCTGGGTTTTATTTTATATATTTTGTGCATGGTAGACGGTGAGGGCGCTCTCTGTTTGGCGGTAATGTCTAAGTCGCTATCACTACCACCACCATCCCAATCGTCGTCTGTATGGGACATTTGATACAATAAGATGGTACATATATAGTCATAAAAGGTTCTTGGTAGAATTCGGATCTAAGTTTGAGGACTAATCTAAAACAACAATGGCAATGGATTATTCCGTGTACAAGTTGTTGTCCATTGATTCTAAAAGTTCACCTATGGATATTTTGAATCAATGTAAAAAATATTTGTCCATGTGGGAGTTGTCAGCCGTTGAGAAAAAGTTGCGTCGTTCCATGTCGCGCGAAGAAGCGACGGTATGTGCACAGCAAGTGTTCGGGGAAGGTCAACAATATATCAAGTCTATTGCTGCCATGCTTTTAGACCCGTCTGCCCGCCAATGTTATGACGCATGGTTGGACGTTCAAGTCGCGCCCACGTTGGAAAAGATATCTCTTACACGAGCGCGTTTGTCGTGGTTTAATGGCCAAGCCACCGGGTTTAAATTTTCCGATTCCATGATAGCACAGTTGGCATCGCCCGGACAAGTTTGTATCAAACGCACTACAAAAAGAAAATTTTCGACGAAACCTATTTGCCGTGGATGTGATGATCCTTTTAATTTCCAAGACCCGTATCTGGTGTTGCATTGTCATTGCACAACTAGAGTGGGACACGTGAAATGTATGCAAACATTCGCCAACGAAATAAAGAATAAATGTCCAGTATGCAGGCAACTGTTACTACATAGACATCAAGTTTCAAAATACTTGTTTTGGAACGTTAAAAAAAAATTTAAATTAATCTCTTAATCGTTTGAATACATTTCTTATAAACAACGTGTACTTTTCCCTCATTGTCCCGTACGGAATAGGCGTTATGTTGTTGGCCAATACAGGTGCCTTCAATTCTACATTCAAAGGTGTAGAAACCACCTATATTGGCCGACATGTCGCCGACCGCGGAAGAGTAACTGTTCAGAGTAATCACAGCGCCATCGGCAATACCAAAATCTTGTAGAGACCCTTCCGCTTGAAAATCAAGTTCATTATCGTAATCGTCGACGATGCCTCTGGCATCCATTTGTAAGTAAAAATCGACCCCTTTCGAAATCCACTGCATCTGTAACAGTTCTTTGATAAGACCTTCTGCAGAAGAGCAGCGGAGAACTGCTTGTTCGTCGGCCCTTTTGATAATGACGGTACGCTCTGTATTTATTCGCTCACGAACGATAGTAGTCAGATGTTTCAGTGTTTTTTCTGATGGTCGTACGCGCATCGTTTTCCATCGATTGTACCAACCCAAGACTTCTTTATCTCTGGTTGTTCGAAGATTCCTCATTAAAGTTGGTCGAACGACATTCCCTATTTCCAAGATAAATTTATCGGGAGACGGTGGAGACTGTGACCAAGAGCTGTGTAACAACGAATATTCGACAAAGGGGGAACCACCAACAGCCAATAGGGCGACTACCGGTCTTGTGTCGTCTGAATCTAGTGAACAAAAAACACGACCATCACGTATTTTGAGTAACGAGCGTTTATCAATCAAACGAGTAGCGATGCTCTTTAATGAGTCTAAGCATTTGTATGTTTGTTGTTTGTATTTTATTACCACGTAATGTCCCGGCAAAGCGACGATGTAACCAACAAACGTCGGGTTTTTTTCGACTATTGGTACAAAGTAATCGGACGGTATTTTATCAATATCTATTCTTTGTGCCCATTTGCCTTTATTTTCAAGTACGGATTGCAGTACTTCAATTGAATAGTCTCCAAAATCGGGGTCATATTTAGGGTCAACGCTGTCGGCGAATTTGGCCTCTTCTTGCTCCAAAAACCGGGCTTGTGTGTCCATTTCTTCACGTGTTACAATATGGGCGCCATATATATTTTGCAGACAGCGCATCCCGCACGTCAGGTCGTCGTCTTGTTTAATCACAGAATCTTCGTTTTTACGAACCGGAAATGTTTGATAAGGCTCGGCTTCTTCTTCGGATTCTGACTCGTACGAAACTTGGACTGTGGTGTGCGTGGATTTTGCACGGCGTACGTCTTCTAGATTTTGACGAAGTTGTTCCAAATACTCTTCGTAACTACCAGACAAATAGGACATTTAACATTGAAAAGAATGGCCTTTATACGGCCCATTGATAAGCGGTCATATTTGTACCCAACGCGCGATTTTGCGCCACGTCGGGCGGATCAAACAAAAGACGACAAAGCCGACCGAAATCCATTGAACCATATAAAATACCTCTGTAATCGCGCCGCACCATCAACAACCACAATTGAAACGCCTCTGCAAAACTCCCAGTGGGTACGAGGTGTACCAGTCCTTTGTGCATGACATCAAAGCGTCTTTTGCGCTCGATAATGATGGGAACAACCATATGCGGCAGTTTCGAGCGATGTTTCCATACTTGCTCTGAATCACAATAAAAAAAGTCTTTGAACGAAACGGAATACGTCGACATAAAATGTGCATGCACCATTTGTAAAAATAGACCGTCACGTATACATTCGTTGGCCATGACCACCGGTGGCTTGCCATACGCCGTCACACTGTTCAACTTGTCTAACACTGATAGTGGCCGGTTCTCCGCCATACACTGGTAGGCAGAAACTCGGGAACCACGGGCGTTGTAAGACGCCCGCGCATTATCAGATAAACGCATCATGTGTTTCCAGGTAATTTCGGCCACGCGGTCTCGAAATTTACGAATGGTCAAGTGTCGCGTCTCCTTTTGAACAAAATCTTCCCATCGTGTTTCCGGCATGTCTAGGGCAGGAGGGACGGTATCATACATGGTGTATTGTGCGAACGACCGGCGTATGCCAATAAACCTGACGTAATATTGGTATATGATGGCAGGATGTACTTGAAATTCGTTGTCGTCTATTTTTAAACGATGCTTTTGAATGTCGAAATATTCTTTGCCAGCCGTATGTGCAATGAACCACGCGGCGCGAAATTCGAGAGCGTCCAAATAAATAAACATATGGTGGTCAAGTGACTCTAAATCATACCAACGCAACTCTATAATATCCAAAGCATTCAAAATGTCCGCAACAGTCCAAGTAGCAGTATCATACGAAAGGTGAGAACGCATGCGCTGCTCTTTCATCCAAATGCGCGTGTCCATGGGTATCACGGTACATCCAGGAGACGAAGCAAGCCATCGACACATCGAAATACAGACATACACAAACATGCCTTCGCACCAACCTTTCAACTGACCAGGAATTCTGTCAAAGAGCCTATCCCACGCTTCAAAGACATAAATTTCAAGCTTGTTGGCCAATCGCAAGTAGGGAACATCGTCGTTTTCATCGAGAATCATAGAACCATCGGCGTGAGATAGCAAAATGTCATACGTATCAAGTAAATATAAAAACAAATCAGTTTTAGTGATATTGGGCTCAAGGGCATAATTTACACATTCAGTGAGGGTATGACAACGAAATAAACTTTTGTAATTTGAACGATACATTGTTTAAATCAAAGAAAACTTATATAGGTGAATTATCGTCCTATGGGCCCAAATCCAGCGCGCACCGTGGTTTCCGCCCGTTGGATATTAAGTTGGGCATAACGTTGAATGATGAGTTGTGCGATACTGTCGCCAATTTCGACGTTGTAGGGTGTCTCTGAGTGGTTGAACAGTTTCACCTGGAGTTCACCACGGCAATCCTCGTCAATAACACCTCCAAAGGCAACGATGTCATGGCGGACGGCGAGTTCTGAACGGCCCTCGATTTTTCCGTAGTGACCCGACGGCAGTTCAACTTTACATTGGGTATTGATTACCACAGAACCACGGGCAGGCACGACCAATTTAACGCCACTTTTCAGCTCGTAACCGGCGGCTTTGGCAGAGCTACGGGTGGGCGTCATTTCCTTGGGACAAGAGACACGGAGTGCCCATGGACTGTAGTCTTCAAATTGACCGAGACCCATAGTTTTAAATGGAAGTCGGCATGAATTCGTAAGCGAGGAGGTCGACAAGTAAAGAGGCACGCTTGGAAGACTTGCCATTTTGGAGCTTGGAAGACTTGCCATTTTTGATTTGGTCACTTCACTAACATCCGGAAAATAAAAATACACATATTATTAACTTATGTTGATTTTAATACTAATCTTTTCCGTCGTCTTAGAGGGGCTGTCAGTCTGAGACACTGTATACGAACCACTCTGTGCGGAAAATCAAACTCGATATTGTGACAAAATGAGCGACACTCGTGTTGAATAGATTCTAGAGAAGCCAAGCTAATTTTGTCCAAAATATTTAATTCGAGTTGATAGTATTCCGGCAACGACGTATCGACGGACACTTCAAATTGACACTCTATCTCGGGCATGGCATTGAGGCGCAGCAACAATTGGCGAATACATTTTCGGTCACCCGTCGAGACGGCACTTAAATCACACGTCGTGACAACCGCTTCTTTGGGCCGACGACGCTTTTTTCGAACAGTAGGTACTTTTCCAGTGCGCCAGACGTCAATACGAATCAAGTCTTCGGCGGTAGAAATGAGGATATCACGGATGTGGTCATTGGTGTCGCGAATATTTTTAAAATCACCCAGTTGCATCAATGGCATGCCGCGAATGGCAAGAATATATCGCGTCGGAAATTTTGTATTGGTCGACAACACGAGGCCTGACCTGACACATCCATTGATAGATGATATATAATGCAATGTTTTTTCGACAAATGCATTCTCCGAAACTTGCAATGCTACGGGCCTTTTTACACGAACGACGGCAGTGGATATCTCTCGGTGTGGAGCAAATGTAGTTGATGATACGACAAGCTCGCGAGAGCTATCAACGCTGACCGAACTATCCATATTTTAGAAAAAGCAGGACGCCTTTTATACTCAATATTCATATCGATATTGCCCGTAGACGTATCTACCCTTGTTCTTATCCCCGATGCCCCGTGCTGACGCGCGATACTGCGCCACTCGTCAACATCATCATCTTGGAAGGTATCCGCAAACGTGAAGCGAAGTTTTACACCCGTAGTGTAATTTAAAAACCCAACGTGGTCAATATTTAAATCAACGTTATTCTGAGCAAAATTTGAGTCATACAGCGCGTCTACAATATTCTGGGCACTTTGTTTGATATGCGCCGGTAATGTTGGATTCGAGATGTTCATTCTTGCTCTCGTAAAAATAAAACTATATACTCCGTCATACAGAATTTTAAATTATGTTCAGAACAAGCGTTTCCACAAACGCGTTACCAGGAATTCGACAAAAAATGAATCACGGTCAGTATATTGTAGACCAAATTGTCAACGACTTTGAAGAAGCTGTCTCTCAAGACGGGTTTACAAAATTAGTTTATACATTCATGCAAATGTATTACAAACTCGCAAATCCAAAATTGGCAGATTACCAAAAAATGTTGGAAACTTTTCATCAGCATCATTATCACGAATTCTTGTTCCAATACAAAGTCAGGAACAACAAATGCACCAAATTCATCGAGACGCTCAAAGATTTTACGTCTGTCAAAAAACCAAAGAAAAAAGATTATCAAACATTGTTTGCGTCAATCATTGCGTTCAAAGAAGTCCTAGGAACATTACCGGGCGGTAACGTCAACAGCATTCCGTTCGTATTCACCGCGAAATCCGTTCAGAAATGGTTCTACGACGAAGTCACAGAACTTCGAAAAAGATTAGGAGTTGACAAAAGAAAAGAAATTTGCATGGTATGTGGACGAGGCCATGCAAAAGAGTCATTGTTTTATGCAGACGAAGAGGCATGGTCGGGACATACACATTGTGCAGCGAATCGTATCCAAAAATGCGCAGACTGTCCACAGAACATCCGACACCGTCCACAGAACAACCGACATCCCGACGCCGGTAAACAAATGTCTTTTACCTTTGGTGTCTATTTAATTCGTGTGGGCTACGAAACACGTGAATCGGTCAAAGACAAATGGTCGCTCGATATACCAAAGAAAGCAGTCCAAATCGTCAACGACTGGGGACTATTCCAAGAAAATGCAGAGGAAATTCATTCTGTTCTTGCCGAAATACAGGCGACATCCTCGAAAGCCGTCGAGACCGTCGTGAAACAATTCCATTCGGGCGTACGTCCGGAGGATTGTCGCCAACACGTGAGAGAACAACTACTCGTACAATACGAACCCGCTTGCAAAGAACTTAAAAACAAACACACGCACTTGAAACGCAAATACGACCAGCTTGCGGAGAGTTCCAATGAATGTGAAATGATGTTGTCTTTACAACACCGCAAAACGAAAGATGTATACGAAGACAACGACTATCTTAAAAACCACATTGATAGTTTGCAGTCGAGCCTCCTTCAAACCGAACACGCCCATGCCAGACTCAAGATAAGTTATCAACGCCAACAAGGAGAATTACAACAATCTATACAACGAGAATGGCATTATTACAATCGACAACAACAACGTTTTAGATAAAGTAACGGTTTATTA
>Ga0209711_10001307_pt1 | contig 24395 bp, 22 predicted proteins | sample ArcticOcean_MG_C_7_FD_187441 | JGI IMG/M metagenome (GOLD analysis project Ga0209711, IMG submission 187441) | Marine microbial communities from western Arctic Ocean - ArcticOcean_MG_CB11_88 (SPAdes) (version 2) | ecosystem: Environmental > Aquatic > Marine > Oceanic | place: Arctic Ocean...
TCTATCTCATTTAGCAGCTAGCGAAGATGCCAATGAACGAGTCTTTACATTAAAGCAACTCCATAATTTTAAAGAGATCATTAAAGAAGTTTATGAGTATTTAGACTACACTCCAATAGCTCATACCTTAAACACATCTGGTGTTATAAACTATCCAGAAGCTCAATTTGACATGGTGAGAATTGGTATTGGTTTATATGGTTTTGGAAATGATAAAAAAGAAACTTCACAATTAAAAAACTCACATATTTTGAGATCTATTATTTCTCAAACTCATTCCGTAAAAAAAGGAGAAACTGTTGGATACAATAGGGCGTTTATTGCAAATGTAGATGCTACAATAGCTACTATTCCTATTGGGCATGCCGATGGTTTGTCTAGAAAATTAGGAAATGGAAATGGATCTGTGACTATTCACAATCAAAGAGCTCCAATTATTGGCAATGTTTGCATGGATATGATGATGGTAGACATTACTAACATTAACTGCAAAGAAGGAGATAATGTGTTTATATTTAAAACCCAAGAAGACATCTTGAATATTTCTTCAGTATCAGAAACCATTTCTTATGAGGTATTAACTCTTATCTCTCAACGAATAAAAAGAATGCTCATTTACTGATATTTTCTTATTTTTAGGTTTATTAATCATTAAAAAACTAATATGCTAAAAGAATTTAAAGAATTTGCCCTAAAAGGTAATCTAGTAGACATTGCCATCGGTTTTGTTATGGGTGCTGCTTTTAAACAAGTAGTCACATCATTCACAGGAGGGATTGTTTCTCCACTAATAGGATTGGTTTTTAAAGCTGATTTTAAAGATCTAAAATGGATCGCAAGAGAAGCGGACACCTCTAATAACATTTCAGAAGTTGCTGTTTTATATGGTGATTTTATAACCAATGTTATAGATTTTGTAATTGTTGCATTTGTAATGTTTATTATTATCAAAGGAATAAATGCCACTAAGAAAAAAGAAGCACCTGCAGCACCTGCATTACCAGCAGGACCAACACAAGAAGAACTATTAGAGGAAATCAGAGATTTATTAGCTAAAAAGTAAGTTTGTTTACTTTTTCAAAAAACGCATCACAAGCTCATAAAAGGCCCCGGGCGTCTCTGCATGTAACCAATGACCAACATTAGCAATGGTTTTTATAGATGCTTTTGGGAAATGGGCTTTTATCATAGGAACTTCACTCTTTGTAATATATCCAGAATTTCCTCCTGCTAAAAATAGAGTTTCTCCATCAAAGGTTGTAAACGATGGCAATGCTTTCCCTACTTCATGATTATTTTCGGTGAGTGATTGTAAATTAAATCTGTAGGCTAAGAGTCCTTTTTCTTTCCAATACACATTTTTTAATAAAAAAGAACGGACTCCAATTTCCGGAATTAGTTCAGTGATTTTTTGATCAACCAGTTTTCTGGTATTGTGAATTAAAAAATCAACCGAATTCAATGCTTTTAAAATATCGGTATGATGCGGCTGATAATATCTAGGAGCAATGTCTACAATAATTAATTTAGCTACCAATGTTGGGTATTTCACAGCAAAAAGCATTGCAACTTTTCCTCCCATTGAATGCCCTAACACAATCACTTTTTCCAGCTGGTGATGTTTAATGTACTGAACTATATCTTCAACTAAAAGGTCATAATTAAAATTATTTGCATGAAAACTTCGTCCGTGGTTTCGTTGGTCTATTAAATGTATTTGAAAATCTTCTCCAAACTTATTCCCTAGAGATTTCCAGTTATCACTCATGCCAAAATATCCATGAAGAATTAATAACGGAGCACCTTCTCCAATTATTTTTGAATGTACTATTTTCATTAATCAGTTATCAAAATTTCAAAATATAGTTCACTAAATAAAACTTCGAGAGTCCCGTATTACGTGTGTATTGAGCACTTAAAACACCTTCTAGCTAAGTCTATGCAAATACATATTCACCACATTTTGCAGACCTAAATATAAACTCTCGGAAATTAAGGCATGTCCAATAGACACTTCTGCTAGATTTGGAATGTTTTGCTTAAAGAATTCAATATTCTCAAGATTTAGATCGTGACCAGCATTAATCCCTAGTCCTAATTTGTGAGCAAAAAGAGCTGCTTCTGTGTACGGTTTTATAGCTTGCTTATCCCCTTTTTCATAAGCGCCTGCAAAATGCTCTGTATACAATTCAATTCTATCTGCCCCTGTTTTGGCTGCAGCTTCAATTAATTTTAAATCTGTATCAATAAAAATAGAAGTTCTAATTCCGGCATTTTTAAACTCGTTAATTACTTCTTTTAAATATGATTGATGAGTAATAGTATCCCAACCTGCGTTGGAGGTAATTTGATTGATATTATCTGGAACCAATGTTACTTGAGTAGGCATTACTTCCAACACTAAATCCATAAATTTACGAATAGGATTTCCCTCAATATTATACTCTGTAATAACTATTGGCTTAAGATCATACGCATCTTGATAGCGAATATGTCTTTCATCTGGTCTGGGATGTATAGTGATACCTTGTGCACCAAAATCTTGAATATCTGAGGCAACTTGTAATAAATTAGGAACATCTCCGCCTCTTGAATTACGTAATGTTGCAATTTTATTAATATTTACGCTTAACTTTGTCATTAGTTTCAAATAAAACACAAAAGTACGGCATTAAATGATTTTAAACTATATTCGTAAAGCATGAATATGAAAGAATACATACTAAATGATATAGAGGTTTTAACGCCAGATAGTTTGGTGAAAAAAGCTCAAGATGTCTGTAAAATGCTTCCCATCACACATATCCCTGTTGTTGACAAAGGAGAATTACTCGGATGTATCTCTGAAAGCGATTTTCAAACCATAGAAAATTCTTCATTTATTTCAGAATACCCTCATTTAATTGACTTCTTTTTTACTGATGAAAATACACAAATATTAAAATTGATTAAATTATTTACAGACAACCAAACTAATATAATGCCTGTTTTAAATGATAAAAAAAAGTATATAGGTTATTATGAATTAAATGACATCCTAGAGGTGTTTAGCGCTAGTCCCTTTTTATTCAATGAAGGAGTAAGCATTGTTGTAGAAAAAAATAAAAAAGATTTTTCTATAAGTGAGGTAAGTCAGATTGTAGAAAGCAATGATGGAAAGATACTTGGTCTTTATATCTCGTCTGAAATTTCTGACATAAGGCAAGTAACCATTAAAATTAATTCAGAAGATATTAATGAAATTATTCAAACATTTAGAAGGTATAACTACAATGTAATCTCTGAACATAAAGATGATTTTTATTTACAAGATCTAAAAGATAGATCTGATTATTTACAGAAATACTTAGACATGTAATGATAAAAAAAGTAGCCGTTTTTGGTCAAACATATTCCGTAAATGCTGAAAAGGAAATTTCAATTCTTTTAACAGCTTTAGAAAAACACAATGTGGTGGTTTTTTTTGAGGAGAACTTTTACAAGGTTATAAAAGGCCTTGGTCATCTAACAAAAAAGTACCCCACTTTTGCTAGCTTCCATGATTTAAATAGTTCTTTTAACTTATTTTTTAGTTTGGGTGGTGACGGAACAATTCTAAGAGCTATTACTTACATTAGAGATTTAAACATTCCTATTCTAGGAATTAATACGGGGCGTCTTGGTTTTTTAGCAAACATTCAAAAAAATGCGATTCAAGAATCTATTGATTTATTAATTGCTAAAAAATACACAATTCAAGAAAGAACACTATTAAGCATTAGAACAAGTCCAGCAGTTGATTCTTTTGGTGAATTTTCTTTTGCATTAAACGAAATAACAATTGCTAGAGAAAATACAACATCTATGATAGGTGTTAAAACATTTTTAGACAAAGAATACCTTACAAACTATTGGTCTGATGGTCTTATTATTGCAACACCAACCGGTTCTACAGGTTATTCATTGAGCTGCAATGGTCCTGTAATTTCGCCAAACTCAAAAAACTTTATCATTACCCCAATAGCACCTCATAATTTAAATGCAAGACCCATGGTGATTCCAGACGATACTTTTATAGAATTAGAAGTAGACTCAAGAGAAAAGAGTTTTTTAATTTCATTAGACTCAAGAATTACCTCAGTACCAAAAGACACAAAGATTTATATAGAAAAATCTCCTTTTACAATTAAGAGCATCATACCAGCCAATCAATCTTTTCTAACCACCCTAAGAACAAAACTTTTATGGGGAGAAGATACCCGAAATGGCTCTAATATTTAGAGAACTACAAAGCAATAAAAAATCAAAATTATTGTTATTCAAAAAGACTTGACTATTAACTTTATAAAGCAAATAGATTTTTTTATATTTGCAAGCTATTTTTTAGGATGAAAAGGTGTTTAATTTTATTACTGTTTCTGTACAATTCTAGCAATTGTTTATCACAAATAAATGAAATAGGTATCTTTGCAGGAGGGGTAAATTATGTTGGCGATGTTGGGAAAACTAATTACATGCAACCTAACAATCCTGGGAGAAGTATTATATATAAATACAACCTAAACCCAAGAATAGCAATTAGAGGATCTTACAGTTATTTCTCTTTGGTGGGAGATGATGCAGATTCTGAAAATAAAATTAGACAACAAAGAGGTTTTAGTTTTAAAAACCCGATAAACGAATTTGCAGTGGGTATTGAGTATAATTTTTATGAGTACGACTTATCATCAAAAAATAAAACTAGTACTCCTTATATTTTGTTACAAGTAGCAGCTGTAGATTTTGAAACTCCTAGAGTACAGAATACAGATGGTAGTTTTATCTTTACCAGAAATACATCTATTGCCGTACCTTTTGGAATTGGTTACAAAACGAAAGTTTATGGTAAAATAGCTTTTGCTATAGAAACTACATTTCGTTATACATTCACAGATAAATTAGATTTCACTACAAGCCAGTTTTCAGAATTAGATTTTGGAGGCACTTCAAATGATTGGTATATGTTTTCTGGTGTTTCTTTAGTTTATACTTTTGGAAGACCCGCTTGCTTTGCTGATCAAAGATAAAATTTATGGAAAAAAAATTACTCATTAGGTCTGAAAATATACCAAAGCACGTTGCCGTAATTATGGATGGTAACGGACGTTGGGCTAAAGACAAGGGTATGAATCGTATTTTTGGTCACAAGAATGCAATAACTGCTGTAAGGGACACTATAGAAGCTGCTGCAGAAATAGGAACAGAAGCAATTACTTTATATGCTTTTTCTACAGAAAACTGGAAAAGACCTAAACTAGAGGTAAATGCTTTAATGGGTTTATTAATAAACTCATTAAACAAAGAATTAAGTACTTTACAAAAAAATGAAGTTAGACTTAATACTATTGGAGATATAAATACTCTTCCAAATAATGCGCAAAAAACATTAAAAGAGGTTGTAAGTAAAACTAAAAATAACAAAAAAATAGTCTTAACATTAGCTCTGAGTTATGGAGCTAGGGAAGAAATTGTTAATACTATTAAAAACATATCTAAAAAAGTTGTTAATAAGGAGCTTTCCATCGAAGAAATAGACGAAAAAATTATAAATAATCATTTATATACGTTTAATTTGCCCGACGTTGATTTAATGATAAGAACTAGCGGAGAACAAAGAGTAAGTAATTTCCTTTTATGGCAAATGGCTTACGCCGAATTATATTTTACAAATATACTTTGGCCAGATTTTAGAAAAGAGCATTTTTATGATGCAATTATAGAATATCAGAATAGAGAACGAAGATTTGGAAAAACTAGCGAGCAAATTAAACCAGCAGAATAGCAACATATTTAAGGCTATTATTTTTACTTTTTTACTTACCTTGGCTGCTTTACCTACCAAAGCACAAGTACTTAATGACTCTACTGCAGTTGTTAAAAAAGACACCATTACGGTACAAAAAAATATTGTGTATGAAAAAGGTAAAGAATATACACTTGGTGGAATCTCTATTATTGGATTACAGAAATTTACAGAATCTACAGTAAAAGTTTTTACTGGTTTAAAAATAGGACAACCTCTAAAATTACCAGGAGACAAGTTAACCAGTGCTATCAAAAAACTATATGAAAGTAAGCAGTTTAGCACAGTTGATGTTTATTTAATTAGAGTTGATGGGAACACCATATATTTAGAGTTTGATGTAGAAGAATTGCCGCAGCTAAACGAAATTAGTATTGCAGGAATCAGAAAAAATAAATCTAAAGCATTAAAAACTGAAGCAGAGCTTAAAACTGGAGCTATGGTTACAGATAATTTAATTGTTACTACTAAAAACTATTTTAAAAAGAAATATACAGACAAAGGATTTTTAAAGACAAAAGTAAGTATTGACACCAGAATAGATTCCTCAGATATTAATGCTGTTAATATGAATATTTTTATAGATAAAGGCTCTAAAATAAAAATAAAAAACATAAACTTTCAGGGAAACAAAGCTCTTACAGATGGGAATTTAAGATCTGCGATGAGTAATACAAGAAGGAAGTTTTTAGGGAGATTCTGGAAGGGTTCTAAGTATGTAGATGATAAATTTAAAGAAGATCTAGAAAGTATATTAGACACCTACAGTAGACTTGGGTATAGAGATTCCAGAATTTTAGCGGATTCTGTATCTTGGAACGAAGACAACACCATCAATATAGACATAACATTAGAAGAAGGTAGGCAGTATATATTTGGAGACATTATTTATGTTGGAAATAAAAGTTATACAGACCAGTTTTTAAATACACGTCTAAAGATAGAAAAAGGAGACGTTTACAACGGTTCTGTTCTTAAGGAAAGAGTTACTGGAGATGGTAGCCCTAGCTCACAAGATATTCAAACACTCTATCAAAACAGCGGTTATTTATTTTCTTCTGTAAATGCAGTAGAAACAAAGGTTGTAAATGATTCTATTACTGTTGAAATTAGAATTAGAGAAGATGAAAAAGCTACTATTAACAAAGTAAGTGTTCTTGGAAACGACAAAACCAATGATTTTGTTATCTATAGAGAATTAAGGGTAAAACCTGGTTCTTTATTCAGTAGAGAAGCAATTATTAGATCTATTCGTGAAATTGGACAACTTGGCTATTTTGACACCAATGTAACACCAGATGTAAAACCAAACTACCAAGATAAAACTGCAGATATAGAGTTTACTGTGATAGAAAAGGGAGGAAGTCAAATAGAGCTTCAAGGTGGTTATGGTGGAGGTTCATTTATTGGAACATTAGGATTGGCTTTCAATAATTTTTCTATTAGAAATCTATTCAAAAAAGAAGCTTATAAGCCTCTTCCAATGGGAGATGGACAATCTTTATCTTTACGACTTCAAACCAGTAGAACTTTTAATACCTATAGTTTTTCTTTTACAGAACCTTGGTTTGGTGGTAAGAAGCCTCAATCTTTATCGTTCTCAGTATATTCTTCTAAGCAATTTCAGTTAGATAGACGAACTTTTGATGTAGATAAAGACAGAAGTTTAGGAATAGTTGGTGCCTCTATCGGACTTGCTAAAAGATTAACCTGGCCAAGTGACTATTTTACATTATCCCAGACATTTAGCTACCAAAGTTTTGGATTAAATGATTATCAATTTAGAGTTGGTACAGATATTTTAAGTGAGGGAGATTTAAATAATCTAGCCTATAATATTAGCTTAAGTAGAAATTCTGCTGGACCAAGTTTAATATTTCCAACCTATGGGTCTACGTTTAGTATTAGTGCAAAAGCAACCGTACCCTACTCACTATTTAATAATAAAGATTATCAAAGTTTAGACCCTGCAGAAAGGTTTAAGTGGTTAGAATACTATAAACTATTATTTAAAGGGAAATGGTATAATAGTCTAGCGAAAAAGCTAGTTTTAATGGCTAATGCAGAAGTGGGATATTTAGGCTTTTATAATGATGAATTAGGAAGCACTCCTTTTGAGCGTTTCTTTGTTGGTGGAGATGGGATCGCTCAATTTCAATTAGATGGTAGAGAAAGTGTTGGATTAAGAGGATATGAGAACAACAGATTGTCTTCTATAGAAGGAGGTACTATTTATAATAAATTTCAATTAGAACTAAGGTATTCTATTACAGATAAGCCCTCTGCATCTATTTATACCATAGGTTTTTTAGAAGCTGGGAACTCTTATGACAATTTTACTACCTTTAACCCGTTTAACCTCAAAAGGTCTGCTGGTTTAGGTATACGTATTTTTATGCCTGCATTTGGATTATTAGGAATTGATTTTGCTCACGGATTTGATCCTTTACCAGGTTCAAATATTAAATCTGGATGGCAAACTCACTTTATCATAGGGCAGCAGTTTTAATTTAAAAAGAAAATTAATCTTAATTTTTGAACATGATGTTTTCAAAGCAAAATAAAGTGATCTTAAATACCTGTTTATGTTTGTTTCTTTTTAGCAGCATATTTGTTACAGCGCAAAAGGCACAAAGAATCGCATACATAGATATGGAGTATATTCTAGACAATGTTCCAGAATATCTAGAAGCTCAAAATACCTTAGATGCCAAAGTAACCAAATGGAGAGGTGCACTAGATAAATTAAATAGGTATATAGAGAAAACAAAAACAGACTTGGCTAATGAACGAGCTATTTTAACAAATGATCTCATTCAAGACAAGGAAGATGAAATAACACTAAAACAAGAAGAATTAAGAAGGTTAGAATCTTTGTATTTTGGGCCAAATGGAGATATGTTTTTATTGAGGAAACAATTAGTAAAACCTGTTCAAGATCAAGTTTATAATTCTATACGAGATATTGTAATTAAAAGAAAATATGATTTTGTTTTTGACAAATCTAGCGATCTAGTAATGTTGTATTCCAATAAAAAATACGATATTAGCGAACTTGTTTTAAATGATATAGTAAGAGAGCGAAAACTAGAGGAAAATAAAGAAAAAAGAGCTAAAAAGAGAACTCCTAATAAAGAGTTAACAGACAGACAAAAAAAAGCAGTACTAGATAGAGAAGCTGCAATAAAAAAGAAGGAAGAAGATAGATTAGCAAAGAAGAAAAAAATTGAAGAGGCTAGAAAAAAAAGAATAGCAGATATAGCACAAAAAAGAAAGATATTAAAAGAAAAAAAAGAAGCTATAAGAAAGAAAAGAGAACAGGATAACAAAGATCAAGATAATAATTAAATTAAACAAAATGAGAAAATTTAAGAGTTTACTATTAGTTGCGTTTTTAACTTTAGGAATGAGTGGAATTGCAAATGCACAAAAAATTGGGCATGTAGTTTACGAAAGAGTAATTGCAAATATGCCAGAAACTAGAGCATTGCAGGCAGAATTAGCTAAAATTACTAAGACATACAAAGATGATATCGATGGCATGAAGAAAAAGCTAGATGATAAAATAAAAAAGTATACTGCAGAGCAAGCACAACAAACAGAAGATACCAATAAGCAAAGAGCTCAAGAAGTACAAGTAGACAATTCTAGAATTCAGCAAGCTGAGCAAGCTGCTTATCAAGATATTCAAGAAAAACAAAACAACAAGTTAGTTCCTATAATTGGTAAAGCAAGAAAAGCTATTAGCGAAATAGCCAAAGCAAAGCAAATACTTTATGTACTTGATGCTTCTGCAGGAAGAAGCCTTTTAGTTTCTGAAGGAGAAGACTTATATGAATCTGTAAAAGTAAAATTAGGGCTGTTAGCAGATGCGAAAAAACCAACTGCACCAGGTCAGAATTAATAAATACAAAAATACATTGAAATAAAATCCTACTTTACAAGTAGGATTTTTTTATTTTTACAAACTTATGGATTCTATTGAAGTTAAGCCTATTGGTTTTTTTGACTCTGGCATAGGTGGTACATCTATCTGGAAAGAAGTACATCAGCTTTTACCAAATGAAAGCACCATCTACTTAGCGGATAGTAAAAATGCACCATATGGTCAAAAATCAAAAGAAAAAATAATTGAATTTAGTATAAAAAATACGGAGTTTCTTCTTAATAAAAATGCAAAAATTATAATTGTAGCTTGCAATACTGCTACTACAAATGCTATCTCAATTCTTAGAAAGAAATATGATATTCCCTTCATAGGAATAGAACCAGCTATTAAACCTGCTGGACTGATCACAAAAACTAAAAAAATAGGTGTATTAGCTACACAGGGAACAATACAAAGTGATCTCTTTGAACAAACATCTTCAAGTTTAGATACTACAATTGAGATTATAGAGCAAGTAGGAGAAGGATTGGTTCATCTTATTGAAGAAGGTGAAATTAACTCTATAGAAATGCGAAACCTTCTTTATAAGTACTTAAATCCACTGATAGAGAAAAATATAGATGCATTGGTATTAGGATGCTCTCATTTCCCGTACCTAATACCGCATATAAAAGATATAATAGGTAATAAAATTAAAATAATTGATTCTGGTTCTGCAGTGGCAAGACAAACAAAGAAAATACTAACTAGGTTAGATATCCTCCAAAATAACAAAAACAACTTTACTCACGAGTTTTACAGCAATAAAAACACGAAAATTTTATCAGAATTACTGAATAACAAAAAAGTAAAACTTATAAAGCAAAATTTTTAAAAAGAAGCATTTATATTAGGGCATGCAGCAGCTCTTGGTTTTTTTGTAAATAAATTAACCCCAACAGATACTTGATGAAGACCATAATTTGTAAGTACAATATCATTTAGTTGTTTTGTATAAGTGTAAGAAAACATCCATTTATTATAATTTACTCCAATTATTGGGGTAACATACACTAAGTCTTCAATTGGTTTTGAATCAAAACCTCTTCTGTATGACAATGCGGCCCATAATTGAGTTTTATTAAAATCTTTATATACTTTTAAATTAAAGTCTACAATTCTTTCTCCAGTAGACTCCCTTAATTGAACCATCATTGAGGGTTCAAATTGAAACATTTGATCTTGACCAAAATAATATCCCAACGATAATACATAATTTCTTAAATCTAAAGGTTCAAGATTATTATTAAGGTTATTCTTAGCGGATAAGAGTAAGTTTTTAACGGTAAAATAGGAAGAAAAACCTTTTTTATGGTAGGCTACACTAAAATCTGCATTGAAATAACCATCACTCCTAATTATTTGAGCCACCGTTGGATCTCCAAAAAATTGCGATTGATCTACTTGATTTTGAACTGCTGTTAATGAAAGACCAAAAGAAATTTGATTAAAAATAGAGGCTCTGTTTAGATCTAAATGATAGGCGAAAGTTCCTTGAAAGCCTTTTTGTGAATGAAAACCATTACTATCATTAAAAAGAATAAAACCAATGGCTGCTTTTTCACGAAAACGATTATGAAAACTTATAGTTTGCAATGTTGGTGCACCTTTAATATCACCCCATTGTTGTCTGGCAGTAAAACGCAGTTTACCAGTATTACCAATACCGGCAGCAGAAGGGTGGACCAAGTAAACATTATCAGATAAGTAATCTGAGTAAATAGGAAGAGTTTCTTGAGACAATCCTTCAGCAATGAAGAATACAGAGGTAAACAATAAAATTAAACTTTTTAATAGATCCATAAAAGCTAAAACTTCGGGTTGTAAATATATTGTTTTATATCAAATATCACAATAACATTTAACATTTAAAGTTTTAGTTTAATGTTAAATAATTAAATTTCATAAAAGCTATCTAGCAACTAAATCTCTTTCTAGCTCCTCTAAAGATTTTCCTTTAGTTTCAGGTACAATTTTTACCATCAATAAAAAACCAAATAACGCAATGATACCAAAAATGAAAAAGGTAAGTGCATTTCCTAAATTTGATAATTCCCAAGGAAATACCAGTTGAACCAAAGAACTTATTAAAGAGTTAATAAAAGCAATAATACCAATAGCTAATCCTCTATATTTTAAAGGATATAGTTCTGATAATAAGACCCACATTACTGGACCTAATGAAAATGCAAAGCAAGCAATAAAACCTAAAATCCCTATGAGTATTAAAGTAGCATTAATACTGGTAGATACTTCTAAAATAGCCCCATCATTTTTACTGTAAATCTTATTTCCTAAAATATCTTTTAAATCATTTTTAAAAGCTACATCTTCCATGTATACTTTATCTATTAAAGGAAGTAATTTTTGAGATTCAGCAAATTCTAGTTGGTCTATCTTTTCTGTAGTTAATTGATAAGTTGCTTGGCTAAAACCATAAGCACACAATAATAAACTAATTGCAATTCCTGCTGTACCAAATAATAACAGAGGTCTTCTTCCCATTCTATCTATTAAGTAAATAGCTACAAAAGTAAAAATTACTGAAATTGTACTTAATAAAACTCCAGATGAAAAAGCAGCATCTGTTCCTATACCTGTCTGTTCGAATATTGATGTTGCATAAAAATAAACAGCATTTATACCAGTAATCTGTTGAAGAATTCCAACGATTAGGCCAACAACTAAAATAAAACGTAATGATGGTTTTAATAAATCTTTAATTTTTAATCTGCCCTTATTTTTATCTTCGTAAATATTTTTCTCTATGGCGGTAATCTCTATACCTCCTCTTTCATGTCCGTGTATTTTATTTAAAACTTTCTTAGCTTCTTCATAATTTTCCTTCAAATACAACCAACGTGGACTTTTAGGAACAAAAAACAAAAGCACAAAATAGAAGATTGCTGGTATTAGTTCTACTCCTAACATATATCTCCAAACATTTTCATCTGATAAAAAAGAACTATCTAAAGTATTGTATTTGTTAAAAAAATAATTACTTAAGAATGCTGCAAAAAATCCAAAAACAATATTTAATTGTTGAAGAGAAACAAGTTTACCTCTATTTTCTGCTGTTGAAATTTCTGCGATATAAATTGGCGCTAAAACCAAGGCAGCACCAAAAGCAATTCCTCCAATAATTCTTGCAATATAAAGCATTTCATAAGAGATGGACATCGCAGATAAAACAGCTGAAATAGCATATAAAAAAGCAACAAAAATGAGTGTTTTTTTTCTTCCAATAATATCACTAATTCTTCCTGAGAATAACATGGCAAACATAGCCGCAAAGGAAGGAGCACTAACTACCCAACCAGATTGAATTTCATTTAAATCAAATTCTGGCCCTGCATAAGACATAACTCCTGAAATAATTCCTGCATCGAATCCAAAAAGGAACCCCCCTAATGCTACAATAAAACTTATAAAAATGGTGTATAATTTATTATTCATTATATATTTTTAATTTTTAAAAAAAGTAAATTTAGTAAATTATTGTTTGCATTGCACTAATATTAAATCTCAAAAAGAAATTCTCTAAAGCCAATAAGTTTATGCTAAACTTTACATCACTTTAAAATCTAAAATCTAAAAAAGAACATATTCTCACCTAAAAAAGAACATATGTAAAAAAATGAGACAACTCTAATCTATTCTAAGAACAATTGTACTAAAATGAAATCTTATATTTGTATATAGATATTTAACTAAATTAAAATATCTCTACTCCCTAAATATTAAAAAAACCAGAACATCATTGTTTTGGTTTTTTGCTTTGTAAACACTTCCAAGAGCATGTTATCATTTCAATAGAACAATAGTATCAATTAATCAATTTACTCATCTATATCATCTTATTGATGCTAAATACTAGCTTTTATCTAAAAACCAACTATGAATATTTATAAGCAATAATTTAATAGCCTCATCAATACTAAATTAAATTGGAATATTTATTTTTCAAATCTCCTGCTTTGATACCAAACCTGTCTTGAAATTTTTTATGAAAATAAGATCTGCTATTAATTCCAACAGCATACATGACCTCGTTAAGTGTAGGGTATCTGTTTTTAACAATTAACTCATAAGCTTTTAATAATCGTATTTCTAGTATAATATTTACAAGGCTCAAACCAAGTTTGTATTTTAAAATCTCGTTTAATTTCTTTTGACCATAACCACAAGCTTTAGATAATACAACAACATTAAAATCTGGATTTGTTAAATTAGATAGAATACATTCTTTTATTTGATGAACTAAAGTAATGGATGAACTTTCAAAATCTACATTAGTAGTATCTAATCCTAATATTTTTTTTCTATTTAAAGTTCTTTCCAAAGAAAATTGAACTCTAGAAATAATTTCACTTTTCGTAAATGGTTTTTCGATGTATTCATTAAAACCTAATGTATTTTTTAAAGTTAATGATTTTAAATTGGAGACAGAAGTAATCAGAATAAAAGGAATGTCTTTGTAATGGTCTATTTTATTGAGCTCTTTTTTAAATTGAGCACCATCCATTACTGGCATTCTTAAATCAGATATAATAAGGTCAAAAGATTTCTCACGTACATTTCTAAGAGCTTCTTTACCATTAAACGCAAAAGTACAATCAATAAAACCTGAAAATATATCTTTTAAATAACTTATCATCTCTGTATTATCATCTACAATAAGAGCTTTAGGGTAGTTGTTAGACTCTTTAGTTTTAGTGTCTAGAGAGTTATCTGAAGTTAATAATTTAAAATCGTTTTGAATTGAAGATGTATTAAGAGTATAATTGGATAATTTAAAGGGAAGTTCTACTCTAAAGACACTTCCTTTATTTATTTCTGTTTCTAAAGTAATAGTCCCATCAAGTCTTTTAACTAATTCATCTATTAAAGATAAACCTATACCAAACCCGGCAGTTGTTCTATTTTTTTTGGTTTGATAAAAGCGAGTGAAAATCTTTTCTTTTTCGCTTTTTTCTATACCATATCCTTGATCTTTTACCGAAATAATTAAGCTTGATTCGTTTAAATTTATGAAAAAGTAAACAGATGTATTTGAATTTGAATATTTAATTGCATTAGAAATTAAATTGTTAATTATAGCCTTCAGACTTTCAATATCATAAGTAATGACTAAATTATGATTAGCATTAGTCTTATAATAAAAATTCATTTTTTTTATCTCAAAATCTGGTAGATAAGTAGCGGTTATTTCTTTTATAAAATCTGTTAAATTAATTGATGTCTCTTGACTACTTTCAACTGGCGACTTTTCCGCGCTTAACAAGGTTAAAAAATTATTAAGAGAAGATATCATTTTTTTACTATTCTTAATAGCACTGTTTGTATATCTAATTCTTTTTTCGGCTATTAAACCTTCCTCATTGAGTAAATTTAAATATCCTAAAATTGAAGTAATAGGGGTTCTAATTTCATGAGACATGTTTTCTAAAAATTTCTCTTTAGATTCTAAAATAGACTTTTTAGATCTCAAGGAAACCTCTAGTATGTATTGTTTCTTCTTTCGTTGGTTGTTTGTAATTATAAAAAAAGAAGCAAATACAATTACTATAAACATTCCTATAATTATATATTGATTACGGCTTTTTACAAGTAAGTCATCTTTTTTAAGGTTAAGCTGCTTCATCTTTTCTAACTCTCCATCTAATTGAACATAAAAGCGTTCAATATCTAGTTTCATTTTTACCCTCTCACTATTTTTAGAATTTTGTATACTATCAGATTTTTTTAAAAATTCAAATGCTTTTTTATAATTATTTTTAAAAGCATAATAGTTACTAATAGTCTTTTCACCTAGGTAACTTTTAAAATATGAAATTGAAGATTCATCAGAATCTTGTAACTTTTTAAAATAAAAATCTGCACTAGAATTATTATTTTTAAAAATAGCATATTGTAATTTATCAATTATATAGTAATGGTCTTTATATTCTGAAGAAGAAATTAAATTTTTAGGATTCATTGATTTTTCTAAAAAATATTCTCCCAAATTATAGTTCTCTAAACCATTATAAGTGAAGTGTAAAGCATCATAATACTCTATCTGCAATTGCTCGCGATCAAGGTTTTTCTCTACAACCTTATCGAGAATATTTTTAGCTTCTTTAAAATTTTTTGAAGTAATTAAAATACGTGCTTGTTGAATTTTAATCAATTCTTTAAGATTTTTAGAACGTGGATGTGCTGTAAAATCAGAAATAATTTTTTGTAAATTATTATTGGTTATGGTAGCTTGCTCTACACTCCCTAATTCAAGTAAACAATTTGTTAAGTTTACCAAACTATAAATTTCTCTGTATTGTGTCTTTTTTTTGTTAGAATTCGTGTATAACTCTGAAGCTTTAACATAATTTTTTATGGCTTCAGAAAATAAATTATTGTTTTGATAAGTATAAGCGGTTATCCCAAAAGACTCGCCCAATAGTACTGAATCATTTGTAAGTAATGAAATTTTTTGTTGATAATGGTTTACAGAATCTACATTATTTTTTATGGTACCAAAAAGCATTAAATCAAGTAGCGTTTTTACTCTTAAAGGAGCCATTCTTTCATGATCATTGATTTGCTGGAATTGATGTTGCTTTTGATTTTTTGATAGATGAATATATTTTTGCGTGTTTAATAACTTTAAAAAATCATTCGCAAGTTTAGAGAAGTTCTCTGGACTAACTTTTGGTGCATTATATATATTCTTATCATATATCTTGTTTAAAGAATCTAAACTTATAAAATCAGTTGTTTGAGCATTTATGTTGCATACAGCAAAAAGCATTAAGAAAAATAATCTAATTTTAATCATAAATAATGTAATTATTTAATAAAATGGGTAGGCATAAACTTCATTTATAAAAGTACTAATAAAATAATAAAGGGAGCGAAAACGCTCCCTTTATAAATCACTATTTTCACTCTCTTTTTCACTCTCTTTTTCACTTGTGAATTAATAATTAAATAATTATTAAAACTATTTTGTTATTTTTACACTTACAAAAAAACAAAAAAATTGATAAAAAATATAATATCATTACAATGATATTATAGCAGACCTCCTTCAAAAAGATATCGAATACATTATTAACCCCTGATAAACAGGTAATTATATTAATTAAATGAAATCATTTTGATGAAGTTATTATTAAAAATTATTATTTTCCTCTTACCTTTAGTTGGGTTTTCTCAAAAAAAATTAACCCAAGAAGTACCCATTAGTATTTTATTAGACTCCATAAATCATCAAATAATTTATCATACAAGTACTTCAATACATCGATTAGATCTTTCTAGTCTTAAAGTTATAAGCTCAATAGAAATAAAGAATTCTAAACCATTAGGTTTTAGTACAATTCTTAAAAAAAACAAACTTTTGTTTTTAGAGAATAATGGAGGAGATATTTTAGCTTTAAATTCAAATGACAGCTTGGTTAAAATAGACAATTCAGATATTAGTAATTTTTTTATTGGCAGTAATCATTTTATTAGAAACGATACTATATTTAAGCATGGTGGTTATGGATATTGGACACAATCTAACTTTTTAACTTATTTTGAAGATTTCACAAAAGAATGGCAAGTCTACCCTATTTCACAAAAATCTGAGATACCACCAGATATAGCTTCTCATGTTAGTTTATTGATAAAAGATTCTTATTATTTTTTTGGAGGAGCATCAATTAATGAAAATGAGTCTAGAGTTGTGACAAACTTAAATGAAGAAGTGTGGTCTTATAGTTTTAAAGACAAGAGATGGTATTTAATAGGAACTTTTTTGAGAGATCACATTACTCCTATTTATACTAGCTTCATTAAAGACACTAAGTTGTTTATTTTAGACGAACAGAGACGTATTTATGAAATAGACATTTTAAATAATTCACTTACAAAATACAAAATAGCCCCAATTTTATACAGGTTTATAAAAGAAATAAAACCTATATATTATAAAGGGTTAGTATATTTTTTAGATGATTTAGGAAATATAAATAAAATTCCAATTACTGAACTCACCAAAGAAGTAGAAGAGATTACATTTTTTTATAAAAATCATAACTTTCTTCAAATTGTTCTGATAGTAGCTTTTTTCTCTATTGTTTTTTTTATTATTTTTTACTCTTATAAAGAATACACAAACAACAAGAAATTAAAATTGTTAGAAAATGGCATACGGTTTAAAAATAAATTTATTGAACTAGAGGAACTATCAATTGCTATCATAAAAATGGTAGAACGAAAAGAAGCTGAACTGTCTAAGGTATATGATTTAGTCCAAAAAAATCATTTGAGCAAAATTCAAAATGAGCGTATAAAAAATCAATTTATAGATCAAATAAATATGAAGTTAAGCGTACTTACAGGAAAGAAAGAAGATTTTTTAATTGTATCAAAATCTAGTTTTGACAAAAGGTACAAAACAATTTCCATCAACAAATCAATATTTGGAAAGCTGTTTTAAAGTGCTGTTAAACATCACAATTAATACAGTAATAGCTTAAAAAAATAACTTTAATGAATATTAGGCTATTTTATTAATTTGTGTTTTTAAGTCTCTTATAAATCGGTGAAAATCTACCGTAATTCTGTGCCTACTGGTATTAATTTGTTTCATATGTGGGTGTGTAACTTCTCTTTCACACAAGACATCTATATTGGCAGGGCGCTTCCAAGATCCTTTTAATGCTAATGCCGCTAATTTGCTTTGTTGTTCTGCACCAGGCCAGATACAACCCAATGGCTGAAACATTCCAATAAAGTACAAATTATCATATGTTGGATGAAACATCTTTAGATAAAGTGGTACAGGTCCTTCACTGTAATTTAAAAACTTTTTATCGAAAAAAGGGTGTGCCAACACAAAACCTGTGCAAGCAATTATTACGTCAAACTTTTCGATACTTTTATCTTTAAAATAAACTTTTTTACCCTCAAATCGCTCAATTTCTACTCTAGGTTTTATCTTACCATGTCTTATTTTATATAATAATTCACTGTTAATTGTTGGGTGAGTGGCTCCAAATTTATGATCTGGCTCTGGCAAGCCATATATTTTATTAGACCCATTATTAATGTGCGCGATAAAACCAGCTAATAAATTACGTAAAAAAATTGGCAGAAAATTCATCTTTATTGCAAATACATCTGTGGGTTTACCCATTAAAAACTTAGGTATAATTCTGTAGCCTCTTCTCCAACTAATGGTGGTTTTAGCACTTACACGACTTGTTTCTACAGCTACATCACAAGCCGAATTTCCACCGCCAATAACTAACACTTTTTTGTTTGCGAAGGGCGCTGCTTTTTTGTATTGGTGTGAGTGTAGAAAGTCACCTGTAAATTTGCCTGAATAGTTAGGATATTTAGGTTCCCAATGATGCCCATTACAAACTATTAAATCTGTAAAAATTTGTACATGCTCATTTTTATCTTTTATAGTTGTTACTTCCCAATGACCATTATCTAACCTAACACAGCTTTTAACAAGCGTATTGAATTGTATATGACGGTACAAGTTAAAGTACTTAGCATAAGATTGAAAATAGTTTCTAAGTTCTTCATGTGAAGGGTAATCTGAGACCTCAGGCATAAAAGGGTAATCTTCATACTGAGATAAAGTCTTTGAACTTATAATATGGGTGGTCTCAAAAACACTAGAATGACTGTCTTTTTCATTGTAAATCCAATTCCCACCTACATCACTATTATAATCATAGGCTACCACAGATATTCCTGCTTCACTTATGTTTTTAATAGCAGGAAGTCCTGAGGGCCCTGCTCCTATAATACAGACACGTTTAGTCAAGATGATTTCTTATTTAAATAAAGAAATTAAAGGTATGTAATATGTTTATTTTTTAATGTGAAAATTTAGAGAAATATGAATTTATGAAAGATAACTTTGGGAAACACAAAGTTAATGATGTTAATAAAACCTCAATAATTGCTTTCCTAAAAGAAGGAAACTATATTTTTAATTTATAAGTAAGTTTATTAATAGACGAGATCGTTCTGTTAAAAATAAAAAAAATACAACAAAACTGTGTTATTTACAGTTTTGTTGTAGTAGGTATAACTTAATTAGGAGATATTAGTAGGGGGTAGAATTACTAACAATACAAAAGTAATTTAAAAATTATTTATTTGAATATCTTTGGGACAAAAGGATGTCTCAAAAAAAAAATGGTACACATTAACACATATATGAGACATATTGAAAAATAGCTTAAATAACTGAAAACTATGTTAATTAATGGTATTTTTGTTTAAAATAAAAAGCAAAAAATTAAACAAAAAATAATTTGTTTTTTACTTTTAAATTAAACACCACACCCAGACACATGATTTTTTTCGATGTATTTTTGTTATCATTATGGATGTTAACTCTTGTAATTATAGTACGATTGGCCGCATCTTCAGGAAAACTTCATTATAATTCAAATAAGTTATTACTTTTACTTTTAGCTATTTTCACATTTGGGCTTGTAAGACACACATTTATGCATCAAGTCCAACATTTTTACAATATTATTTTTCCCGTAGGGCTTTTATTTAATTCTTCTATGGTATGTTTAGTTCCAATATTAAGTTACTTATATGTAAAGAAAATTGTAACTGACGATGACTCTTTTAACACTACAGATATTAAACATTTTATTGTATTTACAGTTTTTTATATACTTTTTGAATTACCATACAAACCTAATAATTTTGATTCTTTAATATATCTTAAGCCAGATAATTTGTATTGGTCTACCTATTTTAACTCAAATGGTTTACCAATATGGTTAACTACTTTAAGAAGTCTCTTAAATATTTTTTATACCATATCAACCTATATATTACTTCATAATAGTTTTAAAACCAAATCTTCAACAAAACAAGACAAGATTGTAAGAAGATGGTTAAATAAATTCACACACGTAAAATCATCCTCAAAACAAGTACAACTTGTAAGAAGATGGGTGTATAATTTTACCCATGTAAAAACTTTAATGACAATTACTTCAGGATTTTTTACTTTAAAACTTCTATTTAAAAATGAAGTTTTATACGCTGATCAACATATATTATCATCTAGCATTGCACTTCTTTATCTTGGACTTGCTATGTTTCTAAATAAAAATAGAACTATTCTTTTCAACTTACCCAGTTTTATGAATCCTGATAGTGTAAAAAGAGAAAAAATGAAAGCTGAAATTGACCTAAAAAAGTTATATAATTATGTAACAACTCAGGTTATAGAAGAGGAAATGTATCTAAAAGACAAGTTTAATTTAAATTGGTTAGCTACTAAATTAGAAATTAAAGCCAAACACATATCAGTAGCTATATCCGAAAATAATTTTGAAAATTTCTCAACGTATTCTAATCATTTCAAGATAGAAAAAGCAAAAAAATTAATTAACAACAACTACCTAAAAAATTACAGTGTTGAAGCTTTAGCATCAGCCTCTGGATTTAAAGCCGTTAATACTTTTTACAGAATATTTAAGAATGAAACAGGTATTACACCAAACACATATGCAGAGAATATTAAAAAAAGTAATTAGTGTTTTTTTTATTCAAGAATCAACAAAGCTAATGTCAATAAAAAATAAAACCTTTAATTAAATTGTTTTCAATTTAATTAAAGGTTGAAATACCTCTCTTCTGTAAGCTTTTATTATTCTTGTGCGCTCATTATAGAATTATAAGCTGTTGGATCAAAAGCATTGTAAGCTTCTACAACTTTGCCATTTTCCCATTTAAACCAACCATAGCCTTTAAGTTCTACTGTTTCACCGGTAGATTTAGCAACCCCACTCCAGTCATACCAGACATTAGTGAAAATTTTCCCATCATTGTAATACATAGTTGCTGTATCTACATTATTATGAGCAATGCTATCAAAAAACTGATGCCCTGCAGCAAATCCAGTCATCATATCTCCTACACCCATTTTAGCATCGTTAACAGAAAATACAGCATTTTCAGCAAAAATATCTTCCGCATTTTCAAAATTGTTATCCGTATAAGCTTTCATGAATTTTTCTACACCTTGAGTATATACATCATCTCCTAGCATATAACCAGACATCGGATTATTATCTGTTGGTTGTTTACTTGTTTGTTCACATGCAACCATTAAGGTTACTAAAGACACTAATAAAATTATTTTTTTCATTTTGTAAAGTTTTAATTGTTATACGAAATTAATAAAATTATAATTAAAAAAAATAAACATCTTGTATAGAAATATATTTTTAGTAATGAGAGTTTTTTGATTTTTAATAATGAAGTTTTTATTTGATTCAAAATAATAATCATTTAGAAGTAAAAAAAAAGACGAACATATCTTCTTTTCTTATGTAAGAAATATTAACTAATTTATACTTACATTTGGTTCCTATATTATCTAACTATCCTCCTAGATTACTTAAACAAACTAATTATGAAAAAAATACTTTATGTATTTCTAGGACTAAGTTTCGCATTCAGCTGTAGTTCTAATTCAGAAGATGAAAGTGAAGAGACGATCCAAGATTCTGAACCTCCAATCATTACTTTATTAGGAGAAAATCCTCAAGTAATGTTTTTAGATGACGTTTATCAAGAACTAGGAGCGATTGCAACCGATAATATAGATGGTGATATAACTAATTCTATTACTATTTCATCAAATGTTAATGTATCTGAAACAGGCAGTTATAATGTTATTTATAATGTTGTTGATTCTTCTAATAATTCTAGTATTGCCACAAGAGCTGTAAATATAACAGACCCTATCATTGGCACATGGACGCTTATAAGCGAAGAATGGTTAGGAGCTGGCAGTTGGCCAGTTGGCCAAGTGAGAGGTTGCTTTTTGTCTTCTGACGAAGGCTCCCCTGATCAATTTATATTTACCGAAACGAGTGTGACAAAAAATGTTTGGGAATGTTTTCAAGATGGTACTTTAGCAGAAGATTTAGTAGTATACGGTCCAACTTCATGGACAAATATTGGTGCAAATTCTTATTTAATTGATGGATTTACCTTGGAAGTAACTTTTATAGATGGTAACCAAATACAAACTCCTTTTGATGATGATATTTTACAAACTTGGATTAGAAATTAAGACTCCAATTTAAAATTCTAAGATATTTTTTGTGAAAAATTTTTATGAGTAAGTATCTAAATAAAGAAGAGCATCAATCTAAGACTATCGTAATTCTATAATAATATTTCATAATCAATATTAGAGTCTTCGTCCACTAAATAGATATAGATAAACTCTCTGCTGAACTATTCGTATTTAAATACCTTTCTTGAATATATACTTTCTTAATTATAAGTCACTAGGAGTATCTTTTCTGAGTTTTAATGGGCCGACTGTATTTTCTGTTAACCCTACCCTATTAATTTCCTCAAACAGTAATTTAGTAATCTCTCTCAAGGAAGCTTCACATTTTTTTTCAAGACTTTTTTTAAATTCGCCTTCTTTATATTTACCTGCAATTTTTTCAATATCTAACCAAGTGTTAAGTTTAATATCTCTGAGGGCGTTTTTGATATTTAAAACATTCTTCGCCCGTTCTTCAGTTTCAGAATTTTGAGAAGCTTTTATTAATGAATTAGTTGCCATGGAGACTTTGGAAAGTAATAAACAAACCTTGTCAACATCAGAATCTATTTCAGAACACCCAAAAATCAGAAAAAAAGATATCAGTCCCGCATACTTAATTTTTAGTTTAGCCATATAAACAAATATAACAACTTATGTTTTATAGCCTATTAGAAACAATAAAAATTCATCTATTGATTAATTACTATTTTCTTTGAAAAACTTTTGTACCCATTTCTAAATTTTAGAATGTAAATACCATTACTATATTTACTAATATTAATTTCATTAGAACCCACACGTATCTTCCCAAAAATAATTTTCTGTCCTAAGACATTATAAAGCTCGTAGTCAAAAATCTTACCAGTGTCTATAAATAATTTATTAAATGCTGGGTTGGGATATATAACAATAGATGCAAAACCTAGACCCTCTCCTGAGCTTGCTGTTTCATCTATTACAAAATCAGGAATGATTAAAGTTCCTTCATTTCCTGATGTATCTGTGACACTTAAGGTTACGCCGGTATATGTACCATCTTCTAATTCACTAAACGTTATCGTCTGATTATTAGCTGCTGTTGTATAAGTATTTGATATAAATGTCAAACTACTTGAAATCACTCCTTGTTCACTAGCAATAAACATAACTAGACATAGTTATCGGACTTAATTCAAAGTTGTCATTACCAAAAACGAATTCTGATATACTGACTATTACTAATTGAGATGTCTAAATACAATCCATTTATAAACAATGAATTCCATTTATAAATAAATTTTTTCCACATAAAAAAAGCTTTACTCAAATATACAGAAAGTATATTTACATTCATTAAAAGAGTTAGGAATTGAAAAAATTATATTTCTAAAACAAAAAACCCTCCACTAGGGAGGGTCGTTATTTTTAATTTCTAGGTTTAGAAAACTGGTTCATCATAATTATTTTACCATTTTCAAATTGAAAAGATTCCATCCAATTAAAGGCAGTAGAAGTACCGTCTGAATTTTTCACAGAACCATTATCCCATAGAAGTACCCATTCATCTCCATTAT
>Ga0209711_10001308_pt1 | contig 24391 bp, 23 predicted proteins | sample ArcticOcean_MG_C_7_FD_187441 | JGI IMG/M metagenome (GOLD analysis project Ga0209711, IMG submission 187441) | Marine microbial communities from western Arctic Ocean - ArcticOcean_MG_CB11_88 (SPAdes) (version 2) | ecosystem: Environmental > Aquatic > Marine > Oceanic | place: Arctic Ocean...
CTGCTTCTCTAACCTCGTCTAGGGTAGATTTAAAAGATTCTACTAATTGTGTTGGCAGTTTTCTAATAAAACCTACAGTGTCTGTCATTAAAAACGGAATGTTCTTAATAACTACTTTTCTAACCGTAGTATCTAAAGTTGCAAATAATTTGTTTTCAGCAAAAACATCACTTTTACTAATTACATTCATCAAGGTAGATTTCCCAACATTGGTATAACCAACTAAGGCAACACGCACCATTTTACCGCGATTTTTTCGCTGAACAGCCATTTGTTTATCAATGGTCTTTAATTTCTTTTTAAGAAGGTCTATTTTATCACGAATAATACGTCTATCTGTTTCTATTTCTGTTTCACCAGGTCCACGCATTCCAATACCACCTTTTTGTTTGTCAAGGTGTGTCCAAAGTCTTGTTAAACGAGGTAATAAATATTGACATTGTGCCAGCTCTACTTGTGTTTTTGCTGAACTCGTCTGCGCTCTTTGTGCAAAAATATCTAAGATTAAATTGGTTCTGTCCAAAATTTTACAATCTAAAACTTTTTCTATATTTCGTATTTGTGCTGGCGATAACTCGTCATCAAAAATAGCGGTACCAACACCGTTAGATTCTATATAAGCTCTTACTTCATCTAGCTTACCAACTCCTAAAAAAGTTTTAGGGTTAGGTCTTTCCATTTTCTGAACAAAGCGTTTTACGGTAACTCCACCAGCCGTAGATGTTAAAAAATCTAACTCATCTAAATACTCATTAGACTGGGTTTCATTCTGTTGTTGCGTAATTACACCAATTAAAACTGCCTTTTCAGAAATTGCTTCTTTTGCGTCTATCATAGACTACAAAAGTACGAACTATTCTTCTCTTTGAGACATAAAACGGCGGTAACAAATACTAAAGGTAAAATGAATAATAAAAATAATTACTACTTCTTTCCTTGTTGACTAAAAGCATCTCTTAACTTTTGATCATTTAAAATATATTTCTTGTATTTACCGTCTCTATATCTGTAATAGATAAAGAAAGGCATAAATAAAAATGCGAGATATAAAATACCTAAACCCATTACAATCTGTGCTTTTTCATGCTCTGTATTTACTAAATACGCTCCTACCCCCATCCAAACTAAAAAGACAATAAACATTATTTTTAACGCTAATTTCATATTGCAAAACTACAAAAGTTATATCTTTAATTTTTTAAAAAATACTATGGAAAAAATAAATTACAAAATAGACCATTCTAACAATAATTTAAAGGCTTATAATAATTCAGATACGCTAAAATATAAAGCAAGTTGGTTTTTAGAGTTTGGAAAAACTACTTCTGAAATTTATAATTTAGAAAATGAAATTATATACACCATTACTAAAAAATTTAAATTTTGGAAATGGAGAATGTCTTATAATATTTCACCTAAAAATAAAGAAAGTCTTGTTTTAATTTCTAGTAATACTGCAAATTCTATTTTTAAATTACAATTAGATACCGATCTTTATGAGGTTCAAATTCATTATTTTCAGAAGCAATCGATTTTTAAAAACGGGGTTAAAATAGCAGAAATAAATGATGCTTTTGCTGAATCTTTTGAAGAAAACACCAGCAACGTTTTACTTTTAAATTCCGAAGATTTAGAAATTACTTTTTTACTTTATACCTGTCTAAAAACAGGTATGATAAATCAAAAGTCTGTTATAAAGTCTCAAAAAGAATTAATTTCTCTTAAAGAAAAATGGGGTTCTTAATGGGGTTTAAATCTTTCTATTACCCTAAAGTACTATGTAAAATTGAAGAAGTACCAAAAGCACTAAAATTGCAAATGAAATAATTAATGGCTTAGAAATTTGCTTCTTTTGGTGCTGTAGCTCTTTGCCCAAATTTTTATTCCAAAAATATTCCACTAAAACAGCATACCCAACTAAGTTGAAAAGTATTGTTAGAAAAAATGTTTTTGGAAGGTAGTCTAAAAGTATAATGGTTAGAAAGGTATAGGAAATCGCGAAAACAAGCACTTCAACTCTTGCCTTTGGTTTGTTCATTTTTTTTAAATTACTCATTAATAAAACAGCACCAAATAAGGTGCTAAAAAAGATAGTAAATCCCTGTATTGCTCTTTTTGAGTATAAAATTGGGAAGACCGTTGCTTCAGATGAAGCTTCATGATAGGCTGTGTCTAATTCTTTTTCTTCGAATAAAACATCTTTTTCTAAAATAACTGGATTGTGAGTAATGGAGCCTTTTTCAATGATATTTCTATTTTCTAACTCCCAAATTACTGCTTGTATCGCTTCATCTGTATATGTCTTTTTATCTTCTAAAATATTTTCTAACTCGGCGTTAGACTTCTTTAACATATTTTGAGTAAAATTGTTTGTTCTCATTTTAATTTATTTTCTTTAACTAGTAACTTCGATTAATTTATTTCTATAAGCTGTTAACAACTTAGACTTAGAAATAAAACCAATATATTTATTATTTTCAATAACTGGTAAATTCCATGCACCACTTTTTTGAAACTTCTTCATAACATCTGTCATTCTGTCTTTTCCAACAACTATGACTTCTGGTGGTTTTTGCATTACTTCTCTTGCAATTACCTTATTATATAAAGTCTGGTCAAACATAATAGGTCTAATATCATCTAACAAAATAATACCCAATAGCCTATTACTTTCTTGATCTACTACAGGGAAAATATTCCTGTTCGATTTCACCACTGCTTCTTTTATCATTTCACCCAAACTCATATTCGCATAGACAGCAATAAAATTATTTTCTATAACTTTATCTATCTCCATTAAAGTTAAAACTGCATGGTCTTTATCATGGGTAATCAATTCTCCTTTTCTACCTAATTCCATTGCATACACAGAATAAGGATGCACATATTTTGCAAGAGAATAAGAAATTGCAGCCGTTATCATTAGCGGAATAAAAAGGCCATAACCTCCAGTGACCTCTGCTATTAAAAATATTGCAGTTAGTGGTGCATGCAAAACAGCCGCCATTAAACCAGCCATACCAACCAGGGTAAAGTTACTTTCAGAGATAGTAGAAAGTCCGGTATTATTTATAATTTTCGCCACCACATTACCTAAAATACTCCCCATAAATAAGGTTGGTGCAAAAATACCTCCAACACCGCCAGCACCAAAGGTCAAGGCACTTGCAATAATTTTAAAAAAAACCAAACCCGTTAGTAAAAGGATAACAATCCAAACATTAGTTAAATCTAAATGCATGAAATTATTTTTTAAGGCTTCCTCAGGGTTTCCGGCAATTAAATTATTAATAACCTCAAAGCCTTCACCATATAAAGGCGGAATAAAATAAACCAAAATACCTAAACACGTTCCGCCAATTAGCATGCGTTTTATTGGAGAATCTATTTTATCGAAAAATTTCTGAACCCTATCATATACTTCTGTAAAATAGACAGAGGTTAAACCAGTTACTATTCCTAAAATAATATAAAAAGGAACCTCTTTTATTGAGAAAATAGCTACTGATTTAAAAGGAAGTAAGACATCTGATCCGAAGAAAAAGTGCGACGTAATAATAGCAGATAAAGATGCTAAAAGCAACGGCAACATCGAGGCAATTGTTAAGTCTAGACTAAATACCTCAATAGCAAAAATAATTGCAGCAACGGGCGCCTTAAAGATGGAAGATAATGCACCAGCAGCAGCACAACCAATTAATAAACTTCTAGTAGTTTGATTCAAGTGAAATAAGCGCGCAATGTTAGAGCTTATTGCTGCACCTGTTGCCACGGTTGGGCCTTCTAAACCCACGGAACCACCAAAACCTACAGTTATGGGGGCCGTTAATATAGATGCAAACATTTTTTTACGTTTTATAATTCCTTTGCGCTTAGAAATAGCAAAAAGTGTAGATGGAATACCATGATCTACCTTTTCTTTTAGAATAAATTTTATAATAAAATAAACAATAGTAAGTCCTATTATAGGGAATACAAAGTAAAAGGCATTGTGATAATAGCGCACTAAATTACCTTCTAAAAGGTGTTGGAAAAAGTGTGTTAAATTTTTTAAAATAAGCGCTGCAACACCAGATAAAAAACCAACCAGAATACTTAAAATATAAATAAACTGACGTTGAGAGATGTACTTATATCTCCAAATTAATATATTTTTATATATTTTTTTTGTTGTTGGCATTTATAATTATTTCTTTGATGACAATATATCTGTTCCTAAATAACCATCATCTTTGTTATAATACCAAGCTCTATTTTTAGGCATCTTAATATTATTGATAGTTTCTAAACCTGATAGTAAAATATATTCTCCGCTATTTTTTGCTTCTTTAAAAAACTGATACACTTCCATAGCATATGTTTTAGGATCAAAATAAAAGTACCAAGTATCTTTACCTACTTCCTTAGAATAGTTCACTTTTAAAACCAAATATTCCTTTCCTTTAAAAGTTATCGTTGTTACTGTTTGATCAACAATAGTGCCTTCATCCTTTAATTTCATTGGTAAGCCGTATAAATAGGTGTAATAGTTTTTAAACATCTTTGCACGTTTACAATTCAAACTATATTTCTCTATTAATTCCTCAGATAGATTTGTGATTCCATTAATGGCAAAACTGCAAACTTCTTTATTTACAATCTGTTTTGTAACGATACTGTCTCTTGCTGTTTCTACTGAAAAATATTGCGATGGATGGTTTATTTTTATTTTGCTTTTTCTTGGAGTACCTTCTGGTGTTTCCATAATAACAACAAGTTCGCCATGAAAGGTTTCCCAATTCCCAGTTGGGTCATGAAAGTTAATTGACTTTTCTAAAAGTTTGTCTCCTGTAATTTTTTGGGCAAATGAAGCAATTGAAATAAACAATACTAAAAGTAGGATGGTATTTTTCATAGTTTAAAAGTACTAAAAAAATTAGATAAAAAAAGACCTCACAAATCTTACAAACCCGTGAAGTCTAAATATTTAAAACAGTAATTTCTATTCTTGAATATCTAATTTCAAGCTTAATTCTTTTAATTGTGTATCATCAATAAAGGCAGGCGCATCGATCATTACATCTCGTCCAGAATTGTTTTTTGGAAACGCAATAAAATCTCTAATCGTTTCTTGGCCGCCTAAAATAGCAACCAATCTATCCAACCCAAAAGCCAAACCTCCATGCGGTGGTGCACCATATTCAAACGCATCCATTAAAAACCCAAATTGTGCTTTTGCGTCTTCGTCAGAAAAACCTAGATGGCGCAACATGGTTGCTTGCATTTGCTTATCGTGTATTCTAATAGAACCGCCACCAATTTCATTTCCATTTAAAACCAAATCATATGCATTTGCTTTTACGGCTCCAGGATCTGTATCTAACAATTCCATTTGCCCTGGTTTTGGCGAAGTAAAAGGGTGATGCATTGCATGATAATGCCCTGTTTCTTCATCTAATTCCAATAATGGAAAATCGATTACCCATAAAGGCGCAAATACTTTCGGATCTCTTAAACCTAAACGCTCTGCAAACTCCATACGTAAAGCAGATAATTGTGCTCTTACTTTATTCGTATCACCAGATAACACACAGATTAAATCTCCTGCTTTTGCTCCGGTTTTTTCAGCCCACTTTGCTAAATCTTCTTGATCATAGAATTTATCTACAGAAGACTTAAAAGCTCCATCTTCGTTCACACGACAATAAATCATTCCTAAAGCTCCCACTTGTGGCCTCTTAACCCATTTTATAATATTGTCTATTTCTTTTCTTGTATGAGTATTTCCACCAGGAACAGCGAAACCAACTACCAATTCTGCGCTGTTAAAAACGCCAAAATCTTTGTGTTGTGTAATTTCGTTTAGCTCGCCAAACTCCATTCCAAAACGAATGTCTGGTTTGTCATTCCCATACAAACGCATTGCGTCATCGTATAACATTCTAGGGAATTTCTCCACCTCCACATTATTCACTTCTTTTAACAAGTGACGTGTTAATCCTTCAAAAATATTTAAAATATCTTCTTGCTCTACAAACGCCATTTCACAATCTATTTGCGTAAATTCTGGTTGTCTGTCTGCACGTAAATCTTCATCTCTAAAGCATTTTACAATCTGAAAGTATTTGTCCATTCCACCAACCATCAACAATTGTTTAAAGGTTTGTGGAGATTGTGGTAATGCGTAAAACTGACCTTCATTCATTCTAGAAGGTACTACAAAATCTCTTGCACCTTCTGGCGTAGACTTTATTAAATACGGCGTTTCTACCTCTATAAATTCTTGGTCAGACAAGTATTTTCTTACTTCCATCGATACTTTATGACGAAAAATTAAACTCTCTTTTACAGGGTTTCTTCGAATATCTAAGTATCTATATTTCATTCGAATGTCTTCTCCTCCATCCGTTTTATCTTCAATTGTAAATGGTGGCGTAATAGAAGTATTTAAAATTTCTAACTTAGAAACCAAGACTTCAATGGCTCCTGTAGGCATTTTAAAATTCTTAGATTCTCTATCTATTACTGTTCCAGTTACCTGTATTACAAACTCTCTCCCTAAAGATTTTGCTTTCTCCATCATTTCTGTTGGCGTGCGCTCTTCATCAAAAATTAACTGTGTAACTCCGTATCTGTCTCGCAAATCTACCCAAATCATAAAACCTTTATCACGCGTTTTTTGTACCCAACCCGCTAAAGTTATCTCTGTATTTATGTGCGATGCTCTTAACTCGCCACAAGAATGACTTCTATACATTTCTATTGAAAATTTAAGCTACAAAACTAAACATTTTCAAGTTAATATGAATCTTTTAGTCGTTCATTTCTATTCTGAAAATTCGGAAGAAATACCCCGCTTTCAGCACGCGCTTTTTTAAAACAGAAAAGAGGGCAAACAATTGCTGCAATCAGCAACATAGAATTTGTTCAATTCTTTGTAAATTTGTCTTTATGAGTATAATTAATATTCAAGAGAAGTTTAAATTATTTTCAGATTTTTGGTCCCCAAAAAAAGTAGGCGAGTTAAACGGACAGCAGATTTTACTAGCTAAACTAAAAGGTGAGTTTGTATTCCATAAACACGATGATGAAGATGAACTTTTTATGGTAATAAAAGGTTCTTTAGACATCGAATTACGGGATAAAACCATCACATTAAATGAAGGAGAGTTTTATATTGTGCCCAAAGGAACAGAACACAAACCAATTGCAAAAGAAGAAGTACATATTGTATTATTTGAACCTTTAGGTATTAAACATACAGGAGATGTTATTGCAGCTATTACTGTAGAAACCTACGATACAATTTAACAAAAAACAGCTATTAGTTCTCATTTTTTTGAGCATTGATAGCTGATAAATGATTATTAAAAATGAAACTATATTTAGTCCCAACACCCATTGGTAACTTAGAAGACATGACTTTTAGAGCCATTAGAATTCTAAAAGAAGTCGATTTTATTTTAGCAGAAGATACGCGCACAAGCGGCAAACTCTTAAAGCATTACGAGATTGCTACACAAATGCACAGTCATCATATGCACAACGAACATAGGTCTATACAAGGGGTTGTAAATAGAATAAAAAATGGAGAAACCTGTGCCTTAATTTCTGATGCCGGAACGCCTGCAATTTCAGATCCCGGTTTTTTATTGACGAGAGCTTGTGTAGAAAATAACATAGAAGTAGACTGTTTACCTGGCGCAACTGCTTTTGTACCTGCATTGGTAAACTCTGGTTTGCCAAATGATAAGTTTATTTTTGAAGGTTTTCTGCCTGTTAAAAAAGGAAGACAAACGCGTTTTTTATTATTAGCAGAAGAAACTAGGACCATGATTTTTTACGAATCGCCACATAAACTGGTAAAAACCTTAGGACATTTTATAGCCTATTTTGGAGCAGACAGACAAGTTTCTGTTTCTAGAGAATTGACAAAAATGTTTGAAGAAACTATTAGAGGAACTGCCACTGAAGTTTTAGCACATTACACAAATAAGCCCCCAAAAGGGGAAATTGTTGTTATTGTTGACGGGAAGAAATAAATTAAACTGATAATATGACCATCCCGGAATTCAAAACCAAACTAAAAACAAAACCAACCGCAATTACTTTCAAAGAAACCATGCAAGTAATTGAGGACCACTATAATTTTAATCCAACCGCATTTACAAACGGAGACGCTATAAATAATACAGGAGAAAATAATGGTTCTTGTAAATTGTTTGCATTTGCTATACATCAAGAGTTAACAAAAGAAGCAACATTATTTTCTTTTGGAGAATATTATCCAACTGTTTTAGAACATAAAAATGGTACCTCGCATCAAAATATTAGAAACTTTATGAAAACAGGTTTTAAAGGTTTGTCTTTTGAAAACGAAGCTTTAACATTAAAGAAATAACTTTAATATTCAGAACCGTTATGTTTCCCAACTTCAAAACCATTTTTTCTTAAAAACTTATTTCCACTATCAATGGCATCTTCCTCTAAGCTTGTTCCCATAGAATCATTCCACCTATTTAAATAACCAAAGAGAGAAATTACGCCTAACATTTCTACGATTTCACCTTCATCCCAATACGTATATAAAGTCTCTTTAATTTTAGCATCCACAGCATTTGGCACCATAGAAGCTGCCAAAGAAAAATCTAAAGCGGCTCTTTCTGCTTCTGAGAAAGCAGCATGTGTTTTGTATTCCCAAATATTATCTAATTGTTCTTGCGCTGCACCGTAACGCTCTGCAGCCCTAATTGCATGTGCCTGGCAATATCTGCAACCAGTTGCGTTGCTAGAAACCCAAGCAATCATTCTTTTTAATGCAGACGTAACGCGTCCTTCATTGGCCATTACTGCTTTATTTAAATTGATAAAAGCTTTAGAAATAGCAGGTCTGCGCTGCATTGTTAAAACCGAATTCGGACAAAAACCTAAGGTCTCGTTAAAAAATTCTGCCAATTGTTTAGTTTCTAAATCGTGTGCTGCTGAAAGTGGTGTTACTAAAGGCATTTTTTATATCTTTAAATTTATTATTGTACCTACATTTGTAGTAATCTACAATTTAATACTTCATTTCTAAAAAATAGAAAATATGGTCAAAAATATAATTAAAACAGTTTGGACAGAAAAATCACAGTTTAAAAGTGATAACCCTAGCGGATACGAATTTACCATGTTTGATAAGTCTCAAGATAATGGAGATGTGGTTGGGTTTGCCCCTAAAGCATTAATGCTATCTTCTTTAGCGGGTTGTTCTGGCTTAGATGTAGTTTCTTTGTTAGAAAAAATGCGTGCAGAAGTTGCTAATTTCAAAATTGAAGTAACTGCAGAGTTAACAGATGAACATCCGAAATTTTACAATAAAGTAAAGGTTGGTTATCATTTTACGGATAGCGAATTACAGCCAGCAAAAATACAGAAAGCCGTAAACTTATCGGTAACAAAATACTGTGGCGTTATGGAAATGTTTCGTCAGTTTGCAGACGTAGAAATTGAAATTTTTCTGCACGAAATTTAAAATAAAGTCAATAAAATGCTATGAGATGGACTTTAAAACCACTACCAGATAAAGAAAAAATAGAAAAATTAGCCCAAGATTTACAGGTAGATTCAACGATTGCTAATGTATTATTTCAAAGAAATATTGAAACATTTGAGGATGCTAAAAATTTCTTTAGACCAAGTTTAGATGCTATTCATGATCCCTTTTTAATGAAAGACATGGATGCTGCGGTTGCAAGAATTGAAACGGCTATTGCAAACAATGAAAATATTTTAGTTTATGGCGATTATGATGTAGACGGGACAACTTCTGTTTCACTAGTTGCTTCGTATTTAAAAACGATAACAACTAATATTGCAACCTACATCCCAGATAGATATGCAGAAGGCTATGGGGTTTCTTATCTAGGTATAGACTTTGCGCATGACAATGATTTCTCTTTAATTATTGCCTTAGACTGTGGTATTAAAGCAATTGAAAAAGTGGCATATGCATCAGAAAAAAATATTGATTTTATTATTTGTGATCACCATAAACCAGGTCCAGAAATACCAAAAGCAGTGGCTGTTTTAAATGCAAAAAGAGAAGACTGCTCCTATCCTTTTGATGAGCTTTGTGGATGTGGCGTTGGTTTTAAACTGATACAAGCGCTTGGAGTTTCTAGAAATCAAACCATTGAAGATTTTGTGCCGTATTTAGATTTGGTGGCTACTGCTATTGCTGCAGATATTGTTCCTATGAATGGCGAAAACAGAGTTTTAGCATATTATGGACTGCAAGTAATTAATCAAAGTCCTAGAAACGGAATTAAAGCCATTATTCATCAGACAAAAAAAACAGTCCTTACTATTACCGATGTCGTTTTTATAATTGCACCAAGAATAAATGCTGCTGGAAGAATAAAACACGGTAATTATGCTGTAGAACTTTTAACGGAAATGGATTTTGATTCTGCTGTTGAGTTTGCTGCTTCCATAGAGATTTTTAATGCAGACAGAAAAGAATTAGACAAACGAATTACGAATGAAGCACTTATTCAAATTATTGATAACAAGGAAGAAGAACGATTTTCTTCTGTTGTTTTTCAAGAAGATTGGCACAAAGGTGTTATTGGTATTGTTGCTTCTAGATTGATTGAAAAATACTATAGACCTACTTTGGTCTTTACAAAAAGTGGCGATAAGTTAGCCGCTTCTGCACGTTCTATAAAAGGTTTTGATGTCTATAATGCATTAGAAGAATGTAGCGAGTTTATAGAACAATTTGGCGGCCATAAATACGCTGCCGGTTTAACACTTTTACCAGAAAATTATCAAAATTTTAAAAATAAGTTCGAAGAAGTTGTTGAAAGAACCATCGATAAAAAATTATTAACTCCAGAAATTACTATAGATGCTGTAATAGATTTGTCTGAAATTACGCCTAAGTTTTTTAGAATTATTCAACAAATGGCACCCTTTGGACCGATGAATATGAAACCTACTTTTACATCTACTTGTGTTAGAGATAACGGTTATGGCAAAAAAGTTGGTGCAGATAAAACGCATTTAAAACTAAATATTTTTCAAGGTGAAAATCAAAAAACATACAATGCTATTGGTTTTAATTTAGGCGCTAAAATTGCACTTGTAAATGACGAATTTGATATTGTGTATGCTTTAGATGAAAACGAATGGAATGGAAGAAAAACAGTGCAATTATTATTGAAAGATTTAAAGTAGAAAGCTTATACCTCCATAGACATTAATACCATTTTCAACTCCATATAAGTAATGCTGCCATCTACTTTTTCTTTAAGCGCCGTTAACCCTTTTACTTCTCCGGCTGTTTCCACCTGATTTCGAATGTTTTTATACCGTTTTAATGGAATCAATTCTAAAACATCGATGTCGCCAGAAGAAATATAATTGGCCAAATGGTTCTCTATAGTTCCTGGAGTTAAACTGCGTTCTTTAGAAATTTCTTTTATAGATAAACCTGCTTTAAAGAGTTCAAAAGAAATTTGCTTGGTTGGCTTTTTATCTTCTTTTTTTTGTTGGTTTAACCTGTTAATTCCGTTTTCCTTGCAGTATACTTCAATGGCCTCTAAAATTTCTTCTCCGTATTTTGAAACACGCGTTTTACCCATTCCTACTACCTTTAATAATTCCTTTTCAGTTCTAGGTAAATCATCGCACAAGGCATATAAAGTCTCTTGTGTAAAAATCTGAAAATGTGCAATTTCTAAAGATTTTGCAATACCATCTCTTAATTCACGTAACTTTAAAGCTAAAATAGGGTCTCGTTTAGAAGCAACCTTCTTCTTTTTAATAGGTTCCGTTTTTTGCAAAACGGCGTTTGCTCTTACTTGTAAATATTCTTGAACTTTGAAACCTTTCGTCATTTTCTGTAACGCAAATAACTTCTCCTCTAATTTTTCTTGTAACGAATCAAACTGTTTTGAAAAGTCTTTTTTCACAGCTTTATTATCTGTAGAAAAGGTAATTGTATCCAAAGGTTTTTGAATACTATTCTTGGTTGTGTTTAGAAAATAAGTAATTGCTTTTATAAAACGTTCTTGAATTTGAGAACTATTTTCGGGAAGAACATTATCTTCAGAAAGTGTATTTAACTGATTTTTAAATCCGTTAGAAATCTTCATTAAAGCTACTATCCCGTCATCTTTTACGGTTTGTAAATGATCTATAACATCTCCTTTGATACTTGTTCTATTATTGTAAAAAACATCTATTAACCTTGTTATTGGGTATAGCAATGGCTGATAATCTAATATTTCTGAAATTAAATTTAACTGAAAATGTTTCTCAGATTCATTTAAAACACTTTCGTCAGGATGATTCTCTTCTACACTTTCATTAAAAACACTTACAGTACTATCATTAATAATAGCACTGCTAGTAATTGGCGTTTTCAATACCAAACCTTCTAAAGAAGTACACCTACTTAGTGCCACATACGTTTGCCCATGTGCAAAGGAAGCTTCTGCATCTATAATTGCTTTTTCAAAGGTTAAACCCTGACTTTTATGAATGGTTATTGCCCAAGCCAACCTTAATGGAATTTGAGAAAAAGCACCTATCATCTCTTCCTTTATAGCTTTAGTTTCTTCGTTAATCGAATAATTAATATTCGACCAAGTTTCTTTTTCAGTAACAATTTCATCAATCTCGTTCGCACATTTTACCGTAACAGATTCCTTAGAAATTGCCGTAATAATTCCTATTTTTCCGTTGTAATATCTTTTATCTGTAGAAGAATCATTTTTAATAAACATTACCTGTGCACCCACTTTTAATTCTAATCTTTCTGCATTTGGATAGGCGTTCTCATTAAACTTCCCCGAAATTTCTGCCTTAAAAAAAGAACTTTTAATTTTAAGTTTGTTTAGTTCAGATTCGTTAATTAAATTGGCTCTATTATTGTGTGTTGTTAATGTAATATACCCTTCTTCTTTGGTTGGCGAAAAAGAGGGATTGTAATTTTTATTTAAAATTTTAGCAGACATATCAGATAGCGTGTCAGTTCTAATTTCATTTAAAATTTTAATAAAATCTTCGTTTTTCTGACGGTAAATATGTTTTAATTCTATGGAAACAACATTTGCTTCTTGATACGCTTTAGAACTAAAAAAGTATATTGTATTGTAATGAGACTGCAATAAACTCCATTCATTGGGTCTTACAACTGGTGCTAATTGCTGTAAATCTCCTATCATTAAAATTTGTGCACCACCAAAAACTTTATTTCTGTTTTTGTAGCGTCTCATTACTTGATCTATGCCATCTAGTAAATCTGCTCTAACCATCGAAATTTCATCAATAATTACTAAATCTAACGATTTTATAATATCAATTTTTGTCTTCGAAAACTTACGTTGCGCATTCGAAGTATTTGCAATCTGATTTGGTAATATAGGACCAAAAGGCATTTGAAAAAAAGAATGAATAGTTACCCCTTTTGCGTTAATTGCTGCAACCCCTGTAGGTGCAACAATAACCATTCTTTTTAAAGATTTCTTTTTAATTTGATGTAAAAAAGTTGTTTTTCCTGTACCTGCTTTTCCTGTGATAAAAAGATTTCTATCCGTTTTCTCAATAAACTGCACGGCAAGTTCTAATTCAGGGTTTTTAGACATTTTTACTTTTTGCTGCAAGATAAATAATTAAAGACTACTTCATAAAAAATCCCAAACAAAAGCTTGGGATTAAATTTTATAAATTAAAAAAACTTATTTAATATCTCTCTTATAATAACTTACAATACTCGCTTTTGCTAATGTATTATTCCATAAATAAAAACCAACAACGGCAGGGTTTGTGTTTTCATCTAAGCCCAGCGTATCTGTCTTTAATGCATGCACTGTTATTTCATATTTATGTAAACCATGACCTTTTGGTGGACAAGGGCCTCCAAAACCTTTAATACCATAATCTGTAATACTTTGTATAACTCCTTTTGGCACTAACTTTAAGTTTATGTTACCTGCGTTTGTAACTAATTCATTCATATTTGCTGGAATGTCAAAAACTACCCAATGCCACCATCCACTTCCTGTTGGTGCATCTGGATCATACATTGTTATTGCAAAGCTTTTGGTTCCCTCTGGTGCGTTTGCCCAAGAAAGTTGTGGTGATTTATTTTCACCTTCACATCCAAAACTATTAAATTCCTCTGTTTTCGTAGCTTGACCTCCTAAGTCTGTACTCGATAAAGTAAATGTATTCTGACTAAATGAGGCACCCGAAAATGCTATTAAGGTAATAATTAGTAAGCTTATTTTATTCATGATAAAATGGTTTTAAATCTTCCGTAAAAATAGATATAAAACTAATTATTTATAAATCAAAAAAGCTCTAAAAGTATTGCTAAAAGTTCACTTCTTCTCACCTTTTATATTTGCAAAAATTTAATTTTAAACTCTTTTTAAAAATAATCTATTCGATTACTTTTTGTGTCCTGTAAAGTGTTCCATTGTTTTATAAATACCCAATACATTTCCTGCAAACCAATCTAATACATTAATAGACATAAAGCCTTGCCCTAATTTTATAAGTCTATAGATATAACCTGGAATAGTAACCATTCTTTTATTTTTTTCTATGGCTTTTATAATTGTAAGTGCAGCAACTTCTGGATTCAAAATTGGTATTTTAGATCTTACGCCATCAAACATTCCCGTATTAATAAAATAAGGCATAATCGTGGTTACATTAATGTTCTTTTTTAACTGCTCCATCTCAAGTCGTAAACTATCAGACCAACCAACTAAAGACCATTTACTTGCTGCGTATACAGACATTTTAGGATTTGAAATTAAACCACCAGAAGACGCAATATTACAAATATGACCAGAATTTTGAGCTAACATTTCATTCAAAAATTCTTTGGTTATATGCATAGGAGCATTGGCATTAATCTCCATTGTTTTTAAGATATCTAAAGTGGTATGTTCATGAAAATATTTTCCTGCAACAATACCTGCGTTATTTATTAGTAGATCAACTGCACCTATTTCTTCTTTTACTTTAAGAGCGGTCTCTTTAATTTGATTGACATTAGAAACATCGATAGTAAAACCTGAAATAGTTCCTTTATTTGAAAATTCTAAAATAGTTTCGGCTATTTTTAATTCATTGATATCCCAAATAATCACTTTAGCTGCTCGCTCTAATAGTAAACGAACCATTATTTTACCAATGCCAGAAGCACCGCCTGTTACTAAAACTATTTTATCCTTTAATTGTTTCATAGAACAGCGTTTTATGAAGAAATACATTTTAATTTGCATTCTATCCTCAATAGCGAAGTTATCTTTTTAAAACCATAGAAACAAATGAAAAAAAAATCCTGAGCAAAAGCACAGGATTTTTATATTTATAAATTCAAATTTTGAGTTACATTTCTAATGCTTTTGTAGAATTATTGTCCATTAAAAATTCTACAGGATTTTCTAATGCTTCTTTTACTGCAACTAAAAAACCAACAGACTCTCTACCATCTACAATTCTGTGATCATAAGACAAAGCAACATACATAATTGGTTGAATTACCACTTTACCATCTACTGCCATTGGTCTGTTTACAATATTGTGCATTCCTAAAATTCCACTTTGTGGAGGATTTATAATTGGCGTAGAAAGCATAGAACCAAATACACCACCATTGGTAATTGTAAATGTTCCACCTGTCATTTCATCAATTGTAATTTGCCCGTCTCTTGCTCTAATTGCCAAACGTTTTACTTCAGATTCTACACCTTTAAAAGATAAATTTTCTGCATTTCTAATTACAGGCACCATTAAACCTTTCGGACCAGAAACTGCAATCGAAATATCTTGAAAGTCTTGTTTTATTTGAAAATCCCCATCCATCATAGAATTTACATCAGGATACATTTTTAAAGCTCTCACTACCGCCAAGGTAAAGAAAGACATAAAACCTAAGCCAACACCGTGTTTTTCTTTAAAATTCTCTTTATACTGTTTACGCAAATCAAAAATTGGCTGCATATTTACCTCGTTAAAGGTAGTTAACATTGCTGTTTCGTTTTTTACCGCAACCAAGCGTTCTGCCACTTTTCTGCGCAACATAGACATTTTCTTGCGCTCTGTACCTCTGGAACCATTTAATGGTTGTGATCCCATAGATGGTACGGCTTTTACGGCATCATCTTTGGTAATTCTACCATCTTTCCCTGTTCCTTTTATAGCCGAAGTAGCGATCCCTTTTTCTGATAAAACTTTTTTAGCAGCAGGTGAAGCAGTCCCTGTTGCATACGTTGCAGTTGGGGCAGCTTTTGGAGCTTCAAGTTTATTTTCCTCTTTCGGAGTTTCTGATTTTACAGGTGCATCACCGGCTGGTTTTGCAGCACTTGTATCTATTAAACATACAACTGCGCCAACTTCTACAGCATCACCTTCTTCTGCTTTTAAAGTGATAATTCCACTTTCTTCTGCAGGCAATTCTAAAGTAGCTTTGTCTGAATCTACCTCTGCAATTGGTTGATCTTTTTCAACATAATCTCCATCTTCAACTAACCAAGTTGCAATTTCTACTTCTGTAATTGATTCTCCCGGAGAAGGAACTTTCATTTCTAAAACACTCATGGTTTCTTATTTTACTTTTGCTAAAAAAATATTAGCTTTTTATTAGTTTGTTCTTTTCCAAAAATTTAGAACAGAACTTTCACTTACTTCTTATCATTAAAAACACTATCAATAACTGCTTTATGACGTTTTTTGAAACGTGTACTAGAACCTGCTGCTGGCACTGCGTAATATTTACGAGAGCATACACTTAATTTCACCAAATCAAAACGCTCTAACATAAAACTCCAAGCACCCATATTTCTTGGTTCTTCTTGCGCCCAAACATAGTTTACTACATTCGGATACCTATCTATTGCTTTCTGTAATTTTTCTAAATGTAAAGGAAATAATTGCTCAATTCTAACTAAAGCAACATCATCTCTTTCTAAAATTTCTCTTTCTTCTAACAGATCATAATAAAATTTACCCATACAGAAAACTAGTTTCTTTACTTTATCTGGGTTAATTGTATCATCTATTACTTCTTGAAATTCTCCAGTTGCTAAATCTTCTACAGTACTTACTACTTTTGGATGACGTAACAAACTCTTCGGTGTAAATACAATCAAAGGTTTTCTATAATCACGCTTCATTTGTCTTCGCAATAAGTGATAGAAATTTGCCGGTGTTGTACAATTTGTAACGGTCATATTGTCTATTGCACACAATTGCAGATAACGCTCTATTCTTGCAGATGAATGCTCAGAACCTTGCCCTTCATAACCATGAGGTAATAAAATTACAATTCCGTTTTGCAGTTTCCACTTATCCTCAGCTGCAGAAATATATTGATCAAACATTATCTGGGCCCCGTTAGAAAAATCTCCAAACTGTGCCTCCCAAATTGTTAATGTATTCGGATTTCCCATGGCATAACCATAATCAAAACCTAAAACACCATATTCTGATAATAGAGAGTTGTAAATAGACATCTCTCCTTTACTATCCCTATTTTTATTTAATAAATTAATACGCTCTTCTGTAACCTCGTCACGTAAAACAGCATGTCTATGAGAAAAAGTTCCTCTTTCTACATCTTGCCCAGAAATTCGAACATTAAAACCTTCTTCCATTAAAGAACCATACGCTAAATTCTCTGCCATTCCCCAATCTAGCTTATTGGTTTCAAATACCATCTTAGCTCTACCCTCTAAAATACGCTCTGCTTTTCTTAAAAACTTTACACCCTCAGGAACCGTAGAAACTACTTTTGCAATATGTTTTAATTTCGTTGCTTTGTATGAAGTATCTACTGGTTCTAACATTGTAGAGAGGTCTTCTCTATCAAAAGCTTCCCAAGTAGATTTCATGAATTCTTTTACTTTAGACTTTTTATCTTTCTTAGATAGATCGAATTCTTTCTCTAACATCCCTTTAAATTCTGCAGTAATTTCAGATAAATGAGATGCACTTATAACTCCTTCTTGTAATAATTTTTCAGCGTAAATGTCTTTTACGTTTTTATGTTTTGAGATTGCTTTGTATAATTTTGGTTGTGTAAAACGGGGCTCATCACCCTCGTTATGGCCGTATTTTCTATATCCTAAAAGATCTATAAAAATATCAGATTTAAAACGCATTCTAAACTCTAATGCCATTTGCATTGCATGACAAACCGCTTCTGTGTCATCTGCATTTATGTGTAAAACAGGTGATAAAGTAACTTTACCAACATCTGTACAGTAGGTGCTTGATCGTGCATCTAAGTAATTGGTGGTAAAACCAACTTGATTATTTACAACAACATGAATGGTTCCACCGGTTTTATACCCATTTAGTTTTGCCATTTGAACTATTTCATAGGCAATACCTTGCCCAGCAATAGCTGCATCTCCATGGATTATAATTGGTAAAATTTTACTTGAATCTCCGTTGTATTTTCTATCTATCTTAGCCCTTGTTATTCCCTCTGCAACTGCCGCAACAGTCTCTAAATGAGACGGATTTGGTACTAAGTTCATCTTAATAGAATTACCATCTCTGTAGGTTTTACTTAACGTTAAACCTAAATGGTATTTTACATCTCCATCAATATCATCATCTTCAAAATCTTTTCCTTCAAACTCGCTAAATAAATCTCTTACCGGTTTTTTAAAAATATTAACCAAAGTATTTAATCGCCCTCTGTGCGCCATTCCTAAGACACATTCTTTGACTCCAAAGATTTCAGCTGCATCTCTAAGAGCGACACTTATTCCCGGAATTAAAGCTTCACCACCTTCTAAAGAAAAACGCTTCTGACCAACATATTTTGTTTGTAAGAAACTTTCAAAAGTTACTGCATGATTTATTTTAGAAAGAATATATTTTTTTGCATCTACAGAGTACTTAGGATGATTTTCATTCTCATTTAAACGTTGTTGCCACCACTTTAATTTCTCTGGGTTTCGCATGTACATATATTCTACACCAATAGAATCACAATAAACCTTTTTTAAATGATTGACAATTACAGAAAGCTTCACTCTTCCTAAACCTAAAATATCTCCCGCTGAAAATTCTTTATCAAGATCATTCTCATCTAAACCAAAATTATCAAGCTCTAAACTTGGTGTATATTGCCTTCTATCTCTAACAGGATTTGTTTCCGTAAATAAATGACCCCGTGTTCTATAACCATTTATTAAATCTGCTACCAAAAACTCTTTTCTTACTTCTTGCGGAATCCCTACAGGAGTCTCTTCCTCTGAAAAAGAATAATCTTCATTGGCTAAATCGTACCCCTGAAAAAAGCTTCTCCAGCTAGGTTCAACGGCATCAGGATTGACTAAGTATTGATCGTATAAATCGGCTATAAAGCCTGTATGTGCTGCGTTTAAGAACGAAAATTTGTCCATATAATAGTTTGCGCTTATGGAATAAGCATATTATCAAGGCAAAAATACACAATTTTGAAAATTAAAGAAGCGTTTATCTTTAATTTCTTAGAGTGAAAAAAATCATTTTTTTTTCACAAAACGTTTGGAGATGTCTTAAAAAGATATATATTTGCACTCGCTAAACACAAAACGTGTAGCAAACTCCTCTTTAGCTCAGTTGGTTAGAGCATCTGACTGTTAATCAGAGGGTCCAAGGTTCGAGTCCTTGAAGAGGAGCTAAGTTCATTTACATTGACTGCGAAAGTAGCTCAGGGGTAGAGCATCACCTTGCCAAGGTGGGGGTCGCGGGTTCAAATCCCGTCTTTCGCTCTATTTAGTAAAAAGTACCAATGCTGAAGTGGTGGAATTGGTAGACACGCTGGACTTAAAATCCAGTGGTCAGTAATGGCCGTGCGGGTTCAAGTCCCGCCTTCAGTACCAAGCGGGACAAATCATTTTTTTTTGATTTGTCCCTTTTTTTATTCCCTTTGCACCCCTTGTTAACACTAGCAATTTTAAAAAGTATCGGATTAATATCAGCGGTTCGAACTTCCTTTTTTTCAAATTGAAATTTTTCTGGAAATATCGAACCAATTAGTTGTCTTTTCTCATTGATTTCTGCGTTACTAAATAGGCTATTGATACGTTCTAGTTTGTTCAATCCTTTCTTATAGGTTTCGATGATTTCAGATTGTTTATTGCATTGTTCACCTTTTGTTTTCAATTCTTCTAAACTACTTTGATATCTATTTTTTGTTTTATGGAAATCATCTGCATCGATAGCGCCATCTACAAATAAATCTTGTACTTTATTTAGTCTGTCTTCCATATCCTTTATTTTTTTATAGTGACTAGGTCCAATTTCTTGAGATTTACTTTGAGATTTTATTCTTTCAGCAATCATAGTATTCAGTAACTTTTTTGCATTTTTATTTAAGTTAATTCCGTCTAGGAATGCGTTGAACCAAAGTTCTGCATCTTCGAGTTTGTATCTTGTATTACACGGTTTTACACAGTGGTAATAAGCATAGTATTTAGAACGGCCTTTTGAAGAGCTAGCAAACAGCGGGTTATGACACGTGGGACATAAAACAAAATCTTTTAGCGGAAATTTCAGATTTATTTTCTTGTGAGCTACCTTAAGTTGATTTTTACCCCCATCAATAATGGTTTGTACTTTGTAAAAAAGTGCTTTTGTTACAATAGGCTCGTGTATACCTTCAACCACCATTTCTTTTTCGTCTTTAAAAGCTTTTATATAAATTTCACCACAGTATAATTTGTTACGTATTAGTCTTCCAAAGGAGGTTTTGCTAGTTTTAAACCCTTTACTTTTTAAAAGGGTCAATACTTCTTTTTGATTATAAACACCAGAGGCTAATAGTTTAAAAGCTTCATGTACATATTTTGAGTCCTCATTAGGCAAGAGTATTGGTTTGTTAGAATTATCTCTACTCATACAGTACCCTTTTGGTGGGCTAGATACGTAACGTCCTTCTTTGTAAGCACGTCGCATACCAGAAATGACATTCAATGAACGCCTGTGGTTTTCAACCTCTGGCATAGAAAGGTATACAGCTAGCATAATTCCCTGCTCTGGTATGGTTAAGTCTAGCGGCTGTTCAATGGCATTGACGTTGATACCCATTTCACCAAAAAATTTAATCATGTTATAGGATTCAGTCGTATTTCTAGAAAATCGGTCCCATTTTATAAACAATAGTTCATCAAGGTTATTCGCATTTGTTTTAGCAAACTGGACAAGCTTTTTAAATTCAGGTCTATTAAATGTTTTAGCAGAATAGTCATCTGTGTATATGGCCGTAGCCTCAATATTGTTACGTTTGCAATAACTCTTTAACTTTTGTTCTTGGTCTCTTAAAGAGAATCCTTTGTCTGCTTGTTCATCAGTAGATACTCTAGTGTATAGAATTGCTTTTTTCATTAGGTGCCAGATTTTGATATTGTTTTAGTTATTACCTCAGAAAATAAATCCAGTAGCTGGATGATTTCTTTAACCTCTTGATCAGTGTATTGAATTTTATTTTTATGGTTTAAAATGGTTTTAGCGTCATTAAAATTCATGTTTTCCAATGTGGTAAATAAGCATAGTTTTTCTATGGTTATTATACTTTTGGATATGAAGTGCTAAGGGTTACTTAGGACTATACTTGTTGTTTTATGATGTTTTTTATTACAATATGTTTATCGTTTCTAAAAAGCACCTCTGCTCGCTCATATTGTTTTAAGCCTAGTAAAGTTTTCAATTCTAAAGCTTTATTTTTTTTGATGTCTCGTTCTTTGGTGATTTCTATATCAAAAGTTTCCTTATTTTGATTGTTGTAAATTTTAATATGTTTAAAATCCCTATTCTTAACTATTTTAAGAATTTCAAGTTCACTGGGTGAGTAAAGCGCAAATTTTTCACTGTATTTATGTAGGGCATCATTCTGGTAAAATTTAGATATCAAGGGCATTAATGGGATATTGATTATGGAATAGTGTATTAAATTAGTGACAAGTTCATCTCTGAAATCATTACCTCTGCGCTCACCTTCCAATTTGTGGGCTATTGGGTTGAATATGTGGATCTTAAATTCTGAAGTGTTTGCTAAAGGACTTTTATATAACATTAAACTTGGTGATTGTTCAAAAAGTATAACAGAACTTACGAGACCACCTAAATTTGTAAAATACATTTTATATTGTTCAGGAGGTGCATTAAGAATACTATCAATAGTGTTTTTATCAAACAATTCGTCTGTCATCAATTGGCTCAATGCTTTAGGTACTGCTTTTTGAGTAAGCTCTCGGACTTCCTCACTACTAGTTCTTTTAAATTCACTAGTATCCATTGGTGCTAATAAAAAGTCTTTAAGTGTCTTAATAGTGTTTAAAGGTATACCAAAGAGGCGAAGTTCTTTTGTAATGAGCATCCATAAAGCTTCAAAATAATCGAGCTCTACACGTCTTCTAGTAACATTTTTATCTTTTGCAGAGTCACTAACTGTGTAATCAATTATATTTTTTTCACTCCAATTAGCAAAGACTCTATAAGGTATGTCAAGGTCATTAAGGGTGACATGTTTTTCAGAGAGTTTAGGGAATAAATTAAATAAATCCATATATTTGTATTTTAAATAACAAATGTACTAAAAATATATTATTGAAATATAAAATACTATAATATAAAAATGAATTATTAAATATCAATTCTTTATGAGATTAATAAAAACATGTAAGAACCCAGAGTGTGGTATTGAAATATTAGAATATAAGAGTTCTAAGCGTTCGTATTGTGATGCTACATGCAAGAATAGAGCCTCGTACATAAAAAAGACTGTTGATGAAGCACATTTATTAGCAATGGATAAGGCAATGCGAAATAATTATAAAGTATTAAAAAAGTTAAGCGCTTTAGATTTAGGTGGTATTACCCATCAAACATTAAAGAGTCATGGATTTGATTTTGATGCCATACATAAAGCAGAGCCTAAACTAGATGATAATGGGGTTTTGATTCAACTCAATCATATCTATGATATTTATTTCGAGATAAAAGAAAAATTATTAATAATTAGAAACTAAACAAATAAAAATGAAAGCAATTATTTTAAATGATATGGACAAACTTTTGTCGCCAATAGAGCAAGCTAAGCAATTAGGTATTATAAAAACCCAAATGCAGATGGATCATAATCAGAAGCAGAATTATGTTGTCATGGGTGTTATTATGACCTGTGTTGTAATTTTAGGTGGATTGTTAATTCTTCATTTAGCGCAAAAAAATAAGGACGACATAGAATCATAGTATGTAAAAAACAATAAAGATGGGAATTGATTAAGCTCTATTAAAATCGAAAGTAATCGCTGAAAATCGATTTTAATACGGTTTACAATAGTTTTGAAGTGTAAAATTACTTGTAATTTTTGTTTTTTATCCTTTCTTAGAAAGGAATTGAAGAGAAAAGGTTTTGAAATCGAACGTTTACAAAAAATATTTAATTAAAATGAGAAGTTTTTAATGAGGGTTTTCTATCTCTGAAATAAGGACCTCGACTGCCAATAGTTCATACTTTTTGCTGGCCTTTTTGTCTCAACCTTTGAAAAGCAGCCTCACCCATCTCCTTCTTTAATACTTTTGGATTTTTGCTTTTTATAGGATTAAGTTCGGGAAGATCAAGTTGTAATAAATTAACATCTTTGGACTTGGAAAATATGCTAGTGATTATGTTTGATTTAGAATCTGATTTAAGGTTATCTAATTCTCTAATGCTTATACCAAATCCTACTCGCCAATATAAATGTTGAATATGCTTTTGTTTCATTTTATAAAAAATTACCTTGTTCTTGTTTGACTATGAAAGTTACTTATGTTACGCCTATTTTTTATGTGCATTGTTCTATACCGTTTTCTTTATTCTTTCAAGATTTTAAATGTTTTTTGTTTTCCATTTATGCTTGTAGTTAGAATGTAAATACCTTTTGGAAGATGAGATAAATCAACGTTAGTCTGTTTAGAGTTTATACTTGAAGAGTATAGTTGTTCACCAATAACCGAAAAAAGTTGCATTCTATCGCGTTCCGAAAATGAAGTCTGATATGTCTTAAGAATCAATTTAGAATTTGTAGGGTTTGGATAAATAATTGACTGACTTTTAGTGCCTGCATCAATCAAACTTGTTGATAATAGACCGCTGTAGCATTCATTTGAAAACGCAGTACTCAACTCTGTACTCGTTGCTAAAACAGCTGTTGAATCCATACAGATACACCTGCCATCATTATAATTATAGGTCATATATGTAGCATCTGTTTCAAAAGCCTTAAAAGTACATTGTGTATGTAGTCAAATAAAAATGAACTTTTTCGCTCAAAATTTAAGAGAGGTTTCTGCTAATTTAGTTAAAAATTTTGATACTGTTTTTTTCTAGCTTTCAAAGTGCTATTTTTTGTCATTTTTCGTT
>Ga0209711_10001314_pt1 | contig 24344 bp, 13 predicted proteins | sample ArcticOcean_MG_C_7_FD_187441 | JGI IMG/M metagenome (GOLD analysis project Ga0209711, IMG submission 187441) | Marine microbial communities from western Arctic Ocean - ArcticOcean_MG_CB11_88 (SPAdes) (version 2) | ecosystem: Environmental > Aquatic > Marine > Oceanic | place: Arctic Ocean...
CGACTCCCTTTGGATGTGAGGTGAGAATTTCATCGAGGGTCATTTCTTCAGTCATGGCCAATGGGCAAAACGAAGTTGAACTCGGTACCGCTTGAACATGGAAAGGTGGAGCAATTTTTGCCAAGTCGTGAACACCAATCGATGCTCTTCGTCGTCCTCTTCCTAAGGCGAAATGTAACTTCTCTTGGTGCTCCATCAGTGCTTTGATGAATTCATCTTTCTCTTCTTTAGTGTTTCCAGTCTTTACATTTCGCACCACTGCACCGAGAATAATTGGACGGATATGTTCCAATGCAGGGTCAACACGCATCTGTATTGAACCGGTATTAACGTCGAGACTTGGTTCGCTCTTTGCACCATGCAAAAAGGGACGAATCGCTTTTGCCAGCGTTTCCCCGGACAAAAGGTCTGGACGGTCTGGGAATATTTCGATATCAAGCGTATGTTCGTCGCATGTATCAATATCGGTGCCAAGCAGTGGCAATTCGGTAGCCATGTGCTCAATGTCATGTTGCAAACCATGCTGCGCCAAGAGTTGGCTCAGCAATTTTTGTTCAATAGAAATCGTTGGCATTCTTTCACCTCAACGTGCAAACCAATGTGGTAGTGGTCGGTCATAGCCGACAAGTCGTAAACCACTGATCGCAGCAGTTTCATAATCAAGCGCTCGCAAATGCTGGCGTTGGAGCAGTTCAATCGAATTGAGTCCAAGTCGTGTGAGGATGCCCGAGAGTTCTGTTGATATGCTTTGTAGCCAGTGTGCAAGGTCATGTGGGTCTTGCATTGGAACTTCGCAACAAATAACACTGATGCCAGATGCGCAGAGAATTGCTAAATCTTGTCCGCTCGCAGAGAGTCCAAGTAACATTCCGGTTTGCGTTGTGGTGTCGGTTAAGTGAGATTTAGTTGAACGCCCAATCATCGGAAGTGCAGCAGCCTCAGCGATGCCGGACCCGTCTTCAATTCTGCTGATTGCCAAATCGACTGAATGGTGTGATGAACGAACATGAAGTGATTCTACACGGGAGATGGCGTTAAGGAATGCTACAGGTTTGTCCATGCCAAGCAAAGTCCGAGTTGCAACAATAAATCCATCAATTTCTTCTGAGTTCATTGCAGGTAATTGGTCAAGGTCAATCACCATTCCACTGCTGTGTTCCAAAAGTTCAGGAACGTCTGCCAAATTGGTCGTATCAATCAAAGCAAAATCAATTGGCCGAGGTTGTTCGCGAGTAATGAACGGTTGCTTTGCTAAAATCAAGGAAGCGAGTGGGTCACTTTCATCAGGCATCTGAAGGAATTGACCACTCGATACGATTGGGAGTAATGGTAGTGGAAGTGCGATTGGTGACTTTTCATCCACGCCATCTGCAACCAAGACGACAGTATCGCAGGTTTGGTAGTCGACGGAATGATGTAAATCGCCAGCCACTAATCCAATACTCGACAAATCCGAGGTTGAGACTGGTGGTTCTGGAGCTTCAACATGAAGCATTTCTCCGGGAACTAAACAGGCAGCATCTTTTGGAATCTCCATTCCTTCATTATCGAGGTCAGCATTGATCGACTTCACTTCAGCAGCAGTAAGCAATCTTTGAGAAACCCCTGTAGGGAGTCGACTTGGATATCGTCCATTGATGACGATTTTACCGCCGGTCATACCAGCGCCAGGGTCTGAACCGACATCGCCGTGAATGACGATAAGTCCACCTTTCATTCCACCACCGATACGAGCACCTGCTGGACCACGAATCATCAAAAGTCCACCTTCCATTCGAGCTCCAGCATCGTCTCCAACGCCGTCCATAATACTGATTTTACCACTCCGCATAGCATAGCCAGAATAGTTTCCAGCCATTTGTTCACAGACAATGGTATTGCCACGGTTTCCAGCACCGAGGAAGGCACCCGAATCTCCTTGAATTGTGAAATTGCCACCGCTTCCGAAAGCAGCTACCCATGAGCCAAGAACCCCGAGAGCGCGCATTTTTGAACCAGAGGGCAGATTTGGGCAGAGGCCAAGTTCGCCATCCTTAGGAACCGGGTCACCCGCACTGGTCCAGCCAATACGAAGAATTGCATCTTGTTTTGCGGCTTCAATCAACCTCGGGCCGAGTTTCTTGTTGATCTTGAAAGAGCGTTCAACAACCTCTCGTGGTTCGGCCATGATGTTTGCTGTTGGTCCATATCCAAATAGCCTCCCGTAGCAACAGTTCAATTTTTGATGTTTGACATATATGTTCTCAGAACCAATGTGATTTTTTTCATCGATTCAACGATGTGTTAATAGAGGGTCTCCAAAGGCAGGTATAATGAGAACCATGACAATTAAGGTGGCCATCAACGGATACGGAACAATTGGAAAGCGTGTTGCAGATGCAGTTGACGCTCAAGAAGATATGGAAATTGTCGGTGTAACCAAGACGCGTCCTGCGTTTGGTTGTGACTTGGCTGTTCGAAAGGGGTATCCTCTTTTCTGTACTTTTGATGATGCTGACCGTATTGCATCCTTTGCGGATGCCGGATATACCTGTCACGGCGGACTCTCAGATTTACTTGCACTTGCAGATGTTGTCATTGATTGTTCACCAGGGAAAGTTGGTGCATCAAACAAAGCAACTTACGAAGCAGCTGGTGTGAAATGGATTTTCCAAGGTGGAGAAAAGCATGAAATGACCGGCATGTCCTACACTTCATCAGCCAATCACATGGAAAACATGAACGCTCCTGGTACTCGTGTTGTTTCATGCAATACAACTGGTCTTTCACGAACATTAGTTCCCTTGTATGACCATTGTGGCGAATTGAAAGTTGAATGTACCATGATTCGAAGAGCTGCAGACCCCGGCGACTCAAATAAAGGTCCAATTAATGCAATCAAGCCAGTGTTGAAAGTACCATCTCACCACGGCCCTGACGTGATGACTGTCAAACCGGGAATTCAAATCAATTCGATGGCAGTCGCAGTTCCTACAACAATCATGCACGTTCACGTGGTTACTGCAACTCTACCAGAAGGCCATGGCTTGACCACTGCCTCGATCTTGGAGATGTGGTCGAACAGTCCTCGTTTGGTTCTCATGAATGGTGCTGAAACTGGAATTACGACCACCGCAGAAGTGATGGAGTTCGCACGAGATATTGGCCGAAAATGGGGTGACTTGCATGAAATTTTCATCTGGGAAGATGGTGTTAAACTCGAAGGCAATACGCTGTACTACTTCCAAGCCATTCACCAAGAATCAGATGTCATTCCAGAGAACGTCGATGCCATTCGTGCACTGATGGGCATTGAAGGTGATTGGAAGGCCTCTGTTGCAAAAACAGATGCTGCAATTTCAAAGTACAACCACCTTTGATTTGTGTGCCCCTAAGGGGCACAGGCAAGGGGCGTTTTGAAAAGGGCAATTGATTACGAATGCCCATGCAAGACATCCGGCGACCTGTTCTCATGCTCTTCTTGCTCCTGTTGACCTCGCTTGGTCCAGCGCTTCAAACCGATGAGAACCTCGAGATATCGGCATCTTCCGATGAGGCCATTCTGCTCTCTCAATCTCAACGTCTTGAACTTGCATCAAGCCTTTGGCAGGTTGCTGATTCGATTCCATTGGTTGATGTTGAACTGCGTCCATCATCAGGTATTCTTCGCATTCAAGCAGGCGAATTCGACCCCCTGCTCACCGATGGGCCAGTCTTGGATGACCATTTCATGGATGTGAATGACCCTCTTCAAACCGGTTTGGCATTTGTTCAACTGCATCAACATGATGGCACAGTTCTCGAGTCCCTCATCAAAGATTATTCCATAACTCCGCTTGATTATATCGCCGATGAAGGTTGGTTGGTCCGACTTGCTTCTCCTCCACTTTCATCTCTTGAAGCATTGCAAGATGACGACCGAATACGTTGGGCTGGAATTCAACACCCTGGCTGGAGAATGCATTCATCACTCCTCCAACCTTCAACGACAACCCATCTTGCTCTTGTTCCTTCATCTGACCTTGCCATTGGTGGATTGGATGTATTGAGTCTCGATTTGATCAAGATGGGAGCTGAAGAAGCATGGTGTGGTATTGGTTTGTGTGAAGCACACTATGCAGCAGATCACCAATCGGTCTTCCTCAACAATCTCATGCATGATGGCCGTATTATTTGGGCTGCACCAACGACTGGATTCATCGTTCACAACGCAGTAGCAGGGGCGATAGTTGGTTTGAATGACGTTGCAGCCAACGCCTCATTTACACTCGATGGTTCTGGCGAAACGATTGCAATCGCAGATACTGGATTAGACCAAGACCATCCCGATATCATCGGCCGAGTTGCTGGTGTCTACACGAATTTCGGACTCGACCCTTCACCTTCTGATTCAAACACTGGCCATGGTACACACGTTGTGCTCTCTGCGATTGGTGATGGGACAGGAGATGCTGATGCACAAGGCATTGCACCGGGTGCGAATCTTGTCATGTATGCTCTTGAGCATGACCCCTCTGGTACATTTGGCCGTCTTGGTTCAATCTATGACCTTCTTAATGATGCAGAACAAAAAACTGCACGTATTGCCATCAATGCATGGGGTCTCAATGGGAACTACGGGCAATATACTGCCGATTCACGTTCTGTTGACCTCTTGGTGAGTGATAAGAATACGGTACTTCCATTGTTTTCTGTTGGTGACCGAGGCAGCCAAGGTGCATCCCAAGTAGCTGCTCCAGCCACTGCAAAGAATGTTCTCGGCGTCGGAACTTCGAACACAGGAGCATTGGCCGGTAGTGTCGCAAACATCTCCAGCCAAGGTCCAAGCCTTGATGGTCGAATCAAACCCGACATTGTCGCTCCTGGGATGAATATCTGTTCAGGATTAGCGGAGGAAGCAAAATCTCCAGCAGGATTTGGTTGTGCCACCGGTACGCACGCCGATGGAAGTAGCCTCTACATTTCCCTCTCTGGTTCATCGCACGCAACTGCAATAGCTGGCGGGGCTACAGCACTTATTCGAGAATTCCTTCGCGAAGGAATGGGACTTAATTCTCCATCTGCTGCGTTGATTAAGGCAACTGTGATCAATGGAGCAACTGATTTGGGAACTCCCGATATTCCAAATGCCCAAGAGGGATGGGGTCAAATTGACCTTGAGCGAACCGTCTTACCAATGGATGGCACACTTCCACTCAACACTTTTATTGACCACAATAAACAGTTGAATGCTGGATTTGGACTCCTCTATTCCTTCACGGTCGACCCAAGCCATGGCATCGATATTACGCTTGCATGGTCGGATGAGGAAGGAAGCGCAAACGCTGCTCAATCGACTTCACGTCTGGTCAATGATCTCGACCTTATTCTCATCGACCCGTCTGGAAATGAATGGCTTGGAAATGATTTCGCATCAGGCTTTTCGACCACTGGGGGTACAGCCGATTCAATCAACAACGTTGAACGAATCAAGGTGGCACCAGGTGTGTTAACAACTTCGGGGCAATGGCAAGTCAAAGTTCTCCACCGTGGAGGAACAACCCAATCTTTTGGTATGATTCTCGTTGCAAACGCAACGTCAACCCCGCAATCTGATTTAGCAACCTACAACGGGAGTATCATACCTTCTTCCCAAAACCCATTGAAGAATGACATCATTACACTTCAACTCGGTTGGATTAATCAAGGCACTCTCGCTTCAAATTCCTTCCACGTTACTCTCGAAGACCTTACGGCAAACACGACCTTGTTCGATGCTGACCGTCCAGGACTTGGTGCAGGCATTATTGATTCCTTCTTACTTCAACACCAGTTCTTAACCACTGGAATCCATACACTTCAACTCAGCATCGATACGCTGAATCAAGTTCCTGAAATGAATGACGGGGTTACGGGTGTTAACAATAATATCTGGACTCAAGAGATTGAGGTCACAGCACTTGGTGTTCGTGTCGTTGCCTTGGACGCCGAAGGTGTTGCACCTACTTCTGCTGAAGACAGGGCATCTTCGGCATTGAACGTATTCGATGTTCTCAACGAAACTGGTATTGATATTCCAATCCATATCCTTCACGAGGGTACAGGCCAACAAGCTGTCACTCTTTCGGTGACCAATATGCAAATGCCACAACCTGGGCGCCCTGACTTTTTACTCGCACCTGAAGACTATTGGACCAAAAGTGTCTCGGAAATTGGACCTTACGTGATTGAAGGTCAAGGTGAAGTTGGCGATTTCAAGATGCTCACAATTCATATAGAGAACGAGTATGCAGACTTAACTGACTCCTCAGCCCCTCGATATGCCCGTGCGGGTACTTTTGTCATCGATGTTACTGCTCGATACCAATCCCAACCAACGGTCTCTCATACGCAACGCATCACCATTGTTGTTCCTGAAGTGAATGCAGTGAACATTGGCGCAGCAGGAATTACCGGCTTATCTGCAGTTCCAGGCGATTCGACTGGTTTCGTTATCTCTGTGATGAATATCGGGAATACACCTGGTCAATATGTCGTATCTTGCACATCAGAGAACAGATGGCAAGTGATGTTGGGTTCATCGAACTCTTCGACTTTAGAGTTTGAACCACTGAACATCAAAGAATCTCTTCCAATGTATATTCAGATCTTTGTTCCACCGGTTTCAAACGGTGCTCCCCTCGCAGGTTCCACCGATACAGTAACCTGTTGGGTCAATTCGCTCACCGATTCAGAGATGAATTTCACTCAATCAGTAGACGTATTGGTTCTTGCACAAGAATCGTTTAGCAGTGATTTGTATGATGATGACGGACCAATCGGTCCTTCTGCCATCAATCGGAATGTTATGGTCGATACTGGTGAACAAGTCAGTCTTAATTTGACCATTGAAAACACAGGAAATACGGTCATTGATTTAGATGTTAACATTCAACCTTCGAATCCGCTTTGGCCAATTCAAGTTTCTTACCAAGACCAACTCGACAGTCGAGAAGTTTCCGTTACCCTACAAGGTGGGGAGATCACAACCGTGAATTTTGTCTTAGGTGTTCCTCCAGTGGCTGAAGAAGGAGAAACAAATAATTTTGTCATCCGTACTGAACTGACTCCTCAGGCCTTTGTATCGAATACCACTGTTCTCAAAGTAAGTGATGACCTTTCGATGGAATTATCAGGTCCTTCAACCGGTGTTATTGCAGCAACCATCTCTTCGGAATTTTCCTTCGGAGAGTTCTTCGTAGTGAATACCGGAAATGCACCATTGACTCTGAATTGGAGTCACGGCCTAGCACCCGATGGATGGGTCGTAGGTTTTGCAAACCCAAGTACTTACATCGAACCAAGAGAAGAACGAACCGTTCGTCTTGGAATTATTCCTCCAGCCAACACCCTCGCTGCAGACAACGCATTTGACTTGGTCGTGACAGTCTTGGGATTCAACAGCGGTCGAATGATTCAAAATTCAATTTCCGTTAATGTTTCTGTACTCGCATCTTCCTTCGCTAATATTACTGTTGAAGACGCCAGCGTTACTCCATTCTTCCTTGTTTCTCGCGAGGATACTGTCAGTCAAAACATCATTATTCGTAACGATGGAAACACTCCTTTGAGTGGTGATATGATCAGTCTTGTCCTCGATGCCGATGGTAATGTTACGACCGATTGGATCGTTTCATGCACACCTGCTCGTATTGAATCAATTGCCATTGGGGAACAAGTCGTTCTCCTCGTTGAACTTACGCCAACTGAAAATGCTCAGAAAGGAAAAGTGATGACAACGCTTACGCTCAATTCTGGAGATACAGTTTTAGGAACTCTTGCAATTGAATCCACAGTTGATTCAGCAACGGGTTCAAAGGGCTTGTTCAGTTACCTGCCACTCTATCTCTCTCTGCCTCTCGTGAGTGTGGTACTGATTGGAGCGATTGTTCTTGCTCTGCGAATGAAAAAGAGTGGTGAATTAACCAACTCTGGTGAAGAACTCGTCGCTCCAGATGCCTTTGTTAATCCAGACCATCTTGGAACTCGAAGAGAGGATGCATTGGATATTGGACATGCAGTCGATGATTTGGCCAGTGGTGAAGTCTCCTCTGACGAAATCGCAGCAGCTCTTGCCCAATCTTTACAGATGCCGTCACCGGTCGCTCCGGCAGGTATTCCTTCCGGTCTTCCACCTGGTGGAATGCCTCCTCGGCAATCTTTGGGTCTCCCTCAAGGACTCCCACCTGCAGGACTTCCACCAATGCCATTGCCATCTCTTCCAATGCCACAACCGAAGTCTCTCCCTTCTCTCCCAATGCCACAACCGATTCCGATGCCAGCGCCAGTGGCAACTCTTCCACCTCTCGGACCTCCTTTGCCGGCCGCTGGTTTGCCAAATGGTTGGACCATGGAACAATGGCAACACTATGGTCAACAGTGGTTAGATGGCCAGTAACTTCTGGGCGTATCTCTAATATGATGCACCATTACGGTGTGCTATGAGCAGTATTGTATTGTTTGGCCCTCCGGGTGCTGGAAAAGGTACGCAAGCAGAACGAATCATGGAAGCAACTGGTTTGCCCCAAGTATCAACAGGTGATATATTACGTGCTGCAGTCAAAGCAGGAACTGAAACAGGACTCACAGCAAAAGGATACATGGAATCGGGTCAATTAGTGCCCGATGGTGTGATTATCGACCTCATCAAAGATCGAATTCGTGAACCAGATGCAAAGAATGGTGTGATGTTTGACGGTTTTCCTCGAACCATCCCTCAAGCCGAAGCATTATCGGAAATCACCCCTGTAACGCATGTAATCGCTATCGAAGTACCTGATGAGCGCATTGTAGAACGAATCTGTGGGCGATACTCGTGTGCAGGCTGCGGTAGTGTCTATCACGATACCTTCAATCCAGTCAATGCAGATGGTTGCAGTTGTGGGCAATGGGAAGAGAAGCGTCGAGCTGATGACAATGAAGAAACCGTCCATTCTCGTTTGGGTGCTTACCATGAACAAACGTCTCCTCTTGCAGATTGGTACCGTTCCAAAGGAATCTTCCACGCAGTCGATGGAGATCGAGCAATCGATACAATTACCGCAGATATCTTAGTCGTTTTAAACTCGTGAGGTGAGGACTTGAAATCCCGAAACAACCGTCGTCGGAGAAGTAAAATCGACCGACGTGAAGTTGCACGAACAAGTCAAAAGAGTTTGATTCACATTCTCCAAAACCCTTCACACTATGATGATAAAATCGTACGTTCAAGTTCCCGTCATCTGGTTAAAATTTCACAGCGGCATCGACTTTCAATTCCTTCTGAGGGGCGTTCTCTCTTTTGTCGAAGTTGCCTTGTTCCTCATCGTCATGGCGAAAATGTTCGGGTCCGAATCTTAGCAGGTCAACGTACAGTGACTTGCTTAGAGTGCTCAAACATCCGAAGATACGGCGGTGGGCCTAAATTCCATCGAACACAGCGTTCGTAAATGTAGAGTGAACAACGGGCACATACTTGAACAAGTGATTGCTCGGAGGGTTGAGATTCATGACGACCCGTATACCAGAATCAATCCGACGAGAGGCTATGTCTCGTGAATTTCAAGTGAGTATTCGAATTGGTAAGTCCGGAGTGACTGAAACATTAATTTCCGAAATCGATACCCAATTAAAGAAACGTGGTATTGTGAAAATCAAAATGAATCGAGGTTTATTTGAGCGAGATGCAATTTCTGGTGTCTGGGCTCAACTGGCTGAACAAACCGGTTCAGTTCTCGTTTTGGCACGCGGGAATGTTGGCGTTCTTTGGCGTTAATCAACAATTTGAAAGGAAATAGTCAAATGATGATTTACACAGGGGTGCCTATGAAGGCATCTGCGACACTTGGTGGTCACCGCCGACATATCTCTCAGTACATCGCCATGGGCCTCTTGGCTTTCACTGGAACAATGATGTTCACTACCGGTTCTATGGCGAGTGGTTCTTCATCCGGTGGTTCACCTTTTGCTGATATTGATAACTCTCAGGCAGTTTGGGTCGGTTTGGCCATTCTTCTTGGCGTCTATGCGCTGATTATCACCGAAGTCGTTCACAGAACTCTTGCAGCTGCTCTTGGTGGACTCCTTGCAATTATGGCTTTGAGTTTTTATTCCGAAAAAGCGTTCACTCTTGGAGAAGTAACGACACTCATAGATTGGGAAACCATTGGTTTACTCCTTGGAATGATGGTCATGGTGGGTATTCTTTCTCACACTGGTCTGTTCGAGTGGTTTGCTGTGCAGGCCTACAAGCGAAGTGGTGGTTCAGTTTGGACGCTTGTCGTCATTTTGTGTTCTGTTACAGCAGTCCTCTCTGCATTCCTTGACAATGTCACGACGATGTTGCTGTTGACTCCAGTTACAATTCAACTTGCCAAAGTGCTTGATCTGAAACCAATTCCACTGCTCATCTCGGAAGTTCTGTTCTCGAATATCGGAGGTGCTGCTACCATGATCGGTGATCCACCCAACATCATGATTGGTTCTGGTCTTTCCGCAGCTGCCATTGAAAAAGCAGGGTACCCTGATCTCATGAACGCAGGTGTTTCATTCAACGATTTCATTATCGAAATGGCGCCAGGTATCCTCATGACAATCGTTCCAAGTTTCATGTTCATCAAGTGGTTCTATGCAGAAGAGTTCTCTGGTAGCCGGGTCCGTGACATTGCAGAGCTTGAGTCAAAGTACGGTATCAAAGATGAAGCCATGCTCAAAGTAAGCGGAGCGATATTAATTTTGGTAGTCGTGAATTTCTTCCTCCATCCAGTGACGCACATCGCAGTTTCTTGGATTGCGTTAGTCGGTGCAGTTCTCATGCTTTTGGCAACTGACCGTCATGAACTTGAAAAGCCACTCGAGCATGTCGAATGGACGACGCTTTTGTTCTTTGCAGGACTTTTCGTTCTCGTACATGCATTGCAGTACCTTGGCGTTATCTCGTTCATTGGAGAATACGTCACGAAAGGAATCGAACTCTTTGGTACAGATGCTGAAGGTGACGTTGTTCGTCTTGCTGCAGCAATTATGATCATTCTCTGGGTTTCTGCGATCGCCTCTGCATTCATAGATAACATTCCGTACACTGCCACAATGATTCCAGTCGTCATGCAAATTGCTCACGATCTAAATATCGACCTCAACCCTCTCATCTGGGCTCTCGCATTTGGTGCATGTTTAGGTGGTAATGGTACACTTATTGGAGCCTCTGCGAATGTCGTGACGGCAGGTATGTCCGAGGAAGCAGGATATCCGATATCCTTCAATGAATTTTTCAAGGCAGGATTCCCAATCATGATTCTGACAACTGCAATTGTTTCCCTCTACATGATGCTTGTTTATGTTGTTGGAGCAGATGGGGGCGCCACTACCTGGAAGCTTGTTCTCGTTGGTCTGACGATGTTTGGAATTATCTTCCAAGTCTCTCGAGGTCGCTCAAAAGGTAAAAGTTTTGCAGATTCTCTTGTTGATGATGACGCCCAAGAAATCAAAGAATTCGTAGAGTCATTCGTTGATAAAGTTGCCAACCGTTCTCCTGAAAGCGAAGAATAATCACACTCAGTTCTCCGTTGAATTGAAGTGTTGAACGGGCATGGTGCGAGTAGAGGGACCACATGTTTGAGTGTACAATATGCGGATTACTCTCTCTCGGTGGCTCCGCATGCCCTGCGTGCGGTAGTTTACTGCTCGTAGATTTGTCCTTAGAGGATGATGATTCAGGTCCTTTACCAACTGAAGTGCCTGGACTTGATGATGCTGTTGCATCCTGGTATGACTTAGAAGGAATAGAACCTCCATCAGAGCCTACTGTTGAGCCCGTATCTTCTTCTGGAGCAAGTAGCCTGCCGTTCGGTTATTCCGGTGAATCAAACACCCACATCTCACGCCTACCCTTTGGAGTCGGAAGTTATGCTGGTGGAATGCCGTTTGATGAATCTGAAGATGCATTACCATTGATCAGTGAACGTTCTTCTTCTGCAGTTGAATCAAACCCATCTCCGTCACCTACCGTTCAAGCACCTGAGCCAGTACCGGTGCCAATTACACCTCCAGCGCCAGTACCGGTGCCAATTACACCTCCTCCAACCCCAGTGTCGGTGCCAATTACACCTCCAGCGCCAGTGTCGGTGCCAATTGCACCTCCAGCGCCAGTACCGGTGCCAATGGCGCCTGCACCTACTTTCATACCAGAGGAAGTTGTTGTACCGCTTTCAGTTCCAACGCTTCCAATCGTTGAAACGACACCTTTGATGGTCGATCTTCCAAAAATGGTCAATCAACCTCAATCTGCTCCAAGGGTCGAAGCAGAACCGTTGCGAGTCGCTGCGTTGGTTGAACCTCAAACTGTTGTTCATGCTGCCCCTTCCGCTCCATCTTTAGCAGATGAGGTGCCAGATATGTGGCGAATTGATGCTTCTCCAGTCGACATGGATCAAATCTATGCAATGGAAGACCAAACTGTCGAGGTTGTTCATACTGAACATGAAAATGAACAGCCATATCTTCACACAGCAGATGTTGAACAAGAAGAAACGGCAGACTTGCATACTGGTAGTACAGGCGTTATTTCCCTCGACCTTCATCCAGCTAAGGCCTTAGGAGTCAATCTTGATGGTCATCCTGAACTTGAAGACATATTGGCTGAGGGATTCTATGCCATTGGCCAAGAGTCCTGGGCTCAAGCAGCCATATCCTTCCAGAAACTAGCAGCCAAGATGCCAGGTGACGCTGCTGTGTTCAATAATTACGGCCTGGCCTTACTCCAACGTGCATTGGTCATGGCCAAGAGTCGAGATCTCGAAGTACAGCAACTTGCATCGACTCAATTTGAATCTTCAATACTGGCACTTCGCGAAGCTGCAAAGTCCTCTCCGACGAACCCAACTTTGCTTCTTAATTTATCTCATGCACTTCTCGTAAGTGGCCGAGCAGAGAAGGCCTTGAGCCTCTTGAACACGTATGAAAAGAACCATTCGAAAACTTCTGAAAGTGCAAATTTAGAAGCGGCATCTTTGGTGAGTTTGGGTGAAAGTGGGCGGGCTCTCAAAGTGCTTCAACTCACCGCTCAAGATGAAACAATCCGTTCTAATGTCGCAAAATTGACATATTCATGAGCGGAACTCTACTGGCTTTGGCCGTAATATCGGGCTGAATCGAGTGCCGAAAAGGCATGGTTTTACTTCTGATTCGACCTACATTTCGACTCGACTTTACCATTTTTCATCATCGGTAGATTGTAGAGCAATGGCCCATATGCTCGGTGTGTTTCTGAACCAAATCCCCAGTGCCTTAACCGATTCGTTCATATATGGGAGGTAAGACGGGGGGATGCTTAAGCACCCTAGCACGCCATGTGCCGGGGGAAGGGCTGAGGAGAACCGTCCCTGAGGAGGCGGTTTTCTGTGGAAGCCGAATTGGCATGAATTAGATACCGAAGGGTTACTCATATGGTGTGTGATAACATACATGTGATGCTACAACCCAACTGGGGGATCGCTCGGCTCGAGTGCCGAAGAAGGTCGTGACAAGCTGCGATAAGCTGCGGGGAGGTGCATGTATACCATGGATCCGCAGATGGCCGAATGGGACTTCCTGACGCTCCGGCGTCAATCGCAAATGCGATAGGGAACCCTCCGAATTGAAGCATCTTAGTAGGAGGAGGAAATGAAATCAATAGAGATTCCGTTAGTAGTGGCGAATGAACACGGAATAGGACAAGCCGAATCCCAAAACGAAAGTGAGGGAGATGTGGTTGGCAGTCTATCGTCTAAGTTATGGAAGGTGAAGTTGCCTGGAATGGCACAGCCAGAGAGGGTGAAAGTCCCGTAACCGTACATAATATGACCACGTGACTGTCAAAGAGTAGCATGCGTTGGAAATCGCGTGTGAATGTGGGAGGCAAATACTTCCAATCCTAAATACAGCTCGAGACCGATAGTTTACAAGTAACGTGAGTGAAAGCTGAAAAGTATCCTTAGCGGGATGTGAAAAGATCGTGAAACCAGTTGGGTACAGGCTGAATGGGCGTGAAAGCGATGATATGAGCAGCGTCCATTCGTGCGTTTAGAAAAATGCCCCAGGGAGTCTTGATCATTGGCGAGGTTAAGCGGTTGATCCGCGTAGCCGAAGGGAAACCGACAAGTCCGCAGCAGTTTACTGTGAGGGACGAAGTGTGCTCGCTTGGAGTCAATGGTGGAGGACCTGAAGCCCGACGATCTATGCCTGGCCAGATTGAAGCCCGTTGAAAGATGGGTGGAGGATCGAACCGTTGCTGATCTGCAAATCGCTCGGACGAGCTGGGTATAGGGGTGAAAGTCCAATCGAGTTGGGCAATAGCAGGTTCCGCGTGAAAGTACTCGTAGGTACACGTTAGTGGAGATTGATTACGCTGTAGAGCACTGATTGTGCGTTTAGGGGGAGCGATTCCTCGGCGTGCTGCCAAACTCCGAAGGTGTAATCGTTGTAGATACTAGCAGTGAGTGATGGTGGGTAAGCTACCATTACGTAAGGTGAACAAACCAGCCTGAAGTTAAGGTCCCTAAATATCAATTAAGTGTCACAGACAAACCGTGTCCGTGGTCGAAAACAACCAGAAGGTGGGCTTAGAAGCAGCCATCCTTGAAAGAGTTCGTAACAGATCACTGGTCTAGCTTGCGGGCCGGGAAAAGGGACGGGGCTCAAATTGATTACCGATACTTCAGACCATCGAAAGATGATGTGGTAACGCGGCGTCGTGCATGGACGGAAGGTAGGCTTTGAGGTCTACTGGACCGTGTACGAATGAGAGTCTTGGGAAGAGTAGCAGCACAGTGTGGTGAGAATCCGCACCGCCTTATAAACCAGGGTTCCTCGGCACTGTTTATCAGCCGAGGGTTAGCCGGTCCTAAGGTCATTCTTAACCGAAATGATCGAAAGGGAAATGCGTTAATATTCGTATGCCTCCTATACATAAAATGGTGACGGCTTGGGCAAAACTTGTGGATCATATGTCAGGTCCACTTGCACTAAATTTCTGGAGAACTGTCACAGTGAGAAGGAAATAAAGTCCCAGGTCCCGTGAAAAGCCGTATAGGATGTCCGTACCGAGAACTGACACAGGTGTTTTTGGGTGAGTAGCCTAAGGCGTATCGGATACAAGTATCGCGAGGGAACTCGGCAAAATAGCTCCGTAACTTCGGGAGAAGGAGTGCCAGATTGGGAACAATCTGGTCGCAGTGACTAGGGAGCTCCGACTGTTTAATAAAAACATAGGGGACTGCCAGATCGAAAGGTTGTGTATAGTCCCTGAATCCTGCTCAGTGCTGGTATCTTAAATCGGGTTTCAACCTGACGAAGGACCAGTAAACAGCGGGGGTAACTATGACCCTCTTAAGGTAGCGTAATACCTTGTCGCTTAATTGGCGACTTGCATGAATGGTCCAACGAGGGCTCCACTGTCCCCGCGATACGTCCGGCGAAATTGACTTTACTGGCGCACAGTCCAGTACATTCTACCCGCAAGCGAAGACCCCGTAGAGCTTTACTGCAGCCTGTCGTTGCATAGTCGCTTTCCATGTACTGTGTAGGTGGGAGATGTTGATCCCTAGGACGTCAGTCCTGGGGGGAGTCGAAAATAGAGACACCACCCTTGGAGAGTAACTATGCTAACTGTTTATCAGAACACCGATTGGTGGGCAGTTTGGGTGGGGCGCCACGCGCTCGAAAACCTAACAAGCGTGCCCAATGGTCAGCTTAAGTGGTTCAGCACTCCACTGTTAACTGTAAGGGGAAAAGCTGGCTTGACGTGGATCGGCACAATAACGATCGACGCTGCGAAAGCAGGGCCTAACGAACCTACCAGGCTTATATTTGAGGCCGGTAGATAACAGAAAAGTTACCTCGGGGATAATTGAGTTGTCACCAGCAAGAGCTCACATCGACCTGGTGGCTTGCTACTTCGATGTCGTCTCTTCCTATCCTGGGTCTGCAGCAGGACCCAAGGGTGGGGTTGTTCGCCCATTAAAAGGGATCGTGAGATGGGTTTAGACCGTCGTGAGACAGGTTTGTTGCTTGGTGGTAGAATCGTGTAAGGTGTCTGATGGAAGAGGTCCTTTAGTACGAGAGGAACGAGGGCTTGGGGCCACTAGTTTACCAGTTGTCTGACAAGGCAATGCTGGGTAGCCACGCCCTGATGGATAAGAGCTGAAAGCATCTAAGCTCGAAGCCACCCCAAAGACGAGACACCTCAGAACACTCGTAAAAGACGAGTTTGATAGAATGCGGATGTAAGCACGAAGGTTTTCCGACGTGTTCAGTCCAGCATCACTAACGTTCGAGCATCTTTTTTCGTATGTGTCCGCACCTTGAGTGCCCTTCGTCTAATAATTCATGCCAATTCCTAATTCATTGCGACGTTTACGTCGTACTCATAAATCCGATTCGAAGGAAGATGGGTGCACGGTCATAGCGGTGGTGTTTACCTGGTCCCATTCCGAACCCAGAAGTCAAGCCCGCCTGCGTCTATCCCGTTACTGTGGTACGAGAGTCCACGGGAAAGGAAGTCACCGTGCCCCTCTTCTTTCTCTTCGAGTTTATCCTCAAATCTCACTTCGGTGGGCGCTAGGCCGATACTCTTTGGAGTGTCGGCCTTTTTTGCGTTCGATCGAATTCCTGTGAGAACCCCAACACTGCGCAACATTTGCGTGCATTCCGATTCAATAGAACCATAACCACTACGCAACACGACTGCTTGAGGAGACCATATGCCAATAGACACAGCAGACATTTTTGGAAGCGATCAAGTGGGAATTCACTTGGCTGCAATTGGAAATGTCCTTCTCCATCCTCTCGAATTACCGAAGCTCGTTTTAGAGATTCTCGAAACTTCTTTACAACTTGAAATGCATCCAGTTTCGATTGGCGGTTCAAACCTTATCGGCGCTCTTGTTGCTGGTAATTCTCGTGGAATGGCAGTTGCTGATATTGCTACTGAGTCTGATATTGATACTTTAACTGCTTTTGGCGATGTTGTCGTCATGGAAGGCGGTGTCAATACTGCTGGTAATCTCCTCTTAGTCAACGAACAGGGTGCAATTGCATCCCCATCTATTCCTACTGCAGGACTTGAAATCATGGCTGAAGCCATGGGTGTTCAAATCGTTGCTACAACAATTGCTGGCCAAGATGTTGTTGGTAGTCTCGGTGTTACAACCGACCAAGGCGTTCTACTCCACCCTGACGTCACTCCTGATGAAGTTCTACTGATTCAAGAAGTACTCGGCGTTCCTCCAATGGTCGGAACTGTTGCTTTCGGCTCCCCGTATGTTGGAGCCGGTGTTTGTGCCTCGAATCATGGCGCAGTCGCTGGAACTGAGACGACAGGTCCTGAATTGAACCGTATGGAAGACGCTTTGGGTCTTATTTGACCTAAATCTTTGACTGAAATGTTCAAAGACCTTTGTCGCCGGTCAGTAACTATGGCAGAGTTGCTCTATCAAGGAAAAGTCAAACAAGTTTGGTCAACAGATGACCCCGATATCCTCGAATTTCGTTTTACGAATCAAATTTCTGTATTCGATCAAATCATTCCTTCATTGATTCCACGTAAGGGTGAATCATTGAACCGAACCACAGCTCATTGGTTTAAGTTGATTGAAGATGAAGGGATTTGTGGTACTCACTTGGTTGAAGTGAATGCTCCTGATCGCTGCTTAGTTCGTAAAGTAGAAATCATCAAGGAACCAGGTATGGTTCCTCGTGACATGGAATGGGTATTCGTTCCTTTGGAAATCATTTGCCGACATTACCTCTCAGGCTCTGCATGGCGTCGTTTCCAACGTGGAGTTCTCACTGCTGAGCAATTGGGTGTTTCCGAAGATTGTGAATACGGTTCTAAACTTGCAAAACCTTTCCTTGAAGTTACAACGAAATTCGAGGCATTCGACCGTAATATTACCAATGAAGAAGCATTAGAGATTTCAAACATTACGAAGGACGAACTTGATTCGATTTTTGAAGCAGTACTCAAGATTGATGCACTCATTGAACGTGAGGCTGCCAAGAACGGTTTGATTCATGTTGATGGTAAGAAAGAATTCGCTTTAGGACCTGGTCGAAAAATTGTTTTAGTGGACACATTTGGTACACTTGATGAAGATCGTTGGTGGGATGCTGAAGCCTATTTGAACGGTGAATGTATTGAATTATCAAAAGAGTCAGTTCGTACTCATTACATTGAAACTGGTCATCAAAAATCACTTGAAGCGGCTCGTGATGCTGGAACAACCGATCCATCGATTCCAGCACTACCCCAGGAAGTCATCGAGCAAACTGCAAATCTGTATGCTTCGATGTATGAGCGCTTGACTTCCCAAACATTCTGATCAGTAATGTGAGCGTAAGAACACGCCAACATCTCTTCGTTCAGCGGCTCTTAGAATTGCGATCAAGTTTCGACTCACGTCTCGCATACCGCCATCTATGGCTTCCTCAGCAGTAACGTTCCATGAGCGCCCAGAAAGTGCTAATCGTAATTCTTTGACCTGTTCGTTATTCAGAAATCCTTTGATGTTCATTCCTGCTGAACCATTTTGATATTTTTCGTGACCAACTTGTGATGGTCCACATCTTTGTGAAAGTATCTCCAGTAATTTGACAATTGTATCATATCCCTCATTCGATTTTGGTTGGGTTCGTAGAGTGTTTGGACGAATAAATTCATGCATGTAGCTAATCAGAGAGCCATCTCCCCAAGGGAATCTTCCAATTTTTTCTCTTAAGACTCCATCAGCAATCGCCATTGGTTGGCCGTCACTGGTTAGTTCAGTGCATGCCGTGAACAATAACACTGCATCATCCCATGGTATGCTTTGTCTTTGGTCTGGTGCTTCGATACCTTGTTTCTTTAATCGTTGCTCCAATGCTCCATCTTTCTGTACGAGAAGAGTCCATTCCTCAGTATCACCGTTAGAATGTGATTCCAATGCAGTGAGGACCGCTTCTGCACGCTTGCCGTTACAAGCATCAAGTGTGATGAACGGTGGAGTTCCACTCGCAAATCGGTCAAGGTCCATGTTGACTCGCCATCGTGAGACTGTGATAAGCCCTTGCTTCTCACTTGTCTCTCAATAACCGGTCCATTCGCTCTTCCATGCTCAAATTCTTCTTTTCACCATCGCCCATTTCCCTTCGGAGTGAGGCGAGTCGTCCGGAAGGACTCTCATCGAGCTCATCATCAATTTCAATCACTTCTTCTTCGACAACAATCGTTTCCTCTCCAGGCGTTTCAAATACTTCGACCGCATTTTCTTCATCAAAGACAAAGGAGAACTCTTCTTCGATATCTTCCTCGTCTTCTTCAGGCTCTTTTTCATCTATTTTGACGCTTGGAAGTTGCTTTTTTTGCCCCTTCTTTCTGTCAAGTTTTGGTGTTGAACTTTGTGTGAATACTCCTGCAAAGAAAGCGATGATGAGTAAAATCGCCGCAACACCAATGCTGAGCAAAACATCACTTTGCTCAACAACAGGTTTACTTTCTATGGAGAAATAGGCAGTTGCTTTGTTATCTTCAAGGTTATCGTCAATATCATACGGTGAATCACAAGAGAGTGTAGCCTCTAATCGGTCATTGTCCGGTAAGCCTTGGGTATCGCCAATGATCACAACAGGTGCATAATCAGAATTCACGACATCAACTATACGGGTTGTGGACCAGTCAGAATCAATACTCTGGATTTCAATTCGACAGGTTACATCAGCGAGTCGTTGATATTCGCTTCTCTGAATACTAATTTTTAATTCACCATCAGTTGCTGAAAAGGAAAATATGGCGAGGTTCCATCCGCTACTCCTCGAAATCGATGAAATTGTTTGCGTTTCAAGGATTCGACCATACGAATCAATGACCATCACTTGAACTTCAATCATGCCAGCCACTGGCGTCCATTCAGAGATATTCAAATCAAAAGTGCCACTCTCCTCAGACCCAAGTACGATTGAACTCTCGTTCAAATCGACTTGTTCACCTGTGTTACTTAGGAGAATCAGTGTTGCTCGAACAGGTTCATCCGATGCAGTAACCGTACACCCTCCGACACTTCCGCTCAGAGGGATAAGGCCTAGTTGAGAAAAGGCTGAAATTTCGAGGTTGCAGTTCACTTCTACATTTGGAAGTTCATATCCCGCGAGGTACAACGAAAGGGTTTCGTTCGAATCTGTGGAAGAGAGAATGATAACCTCGTTTCGATCAGTCCCCATTGTAATTTGTATTGAATTCTCATTGACTGAAAACTCCTCATTACTTGTCAGGTCATCAAGACTAACATTTGAATTGAGTAGAATACTCACTTGTGTTCCCGATGCAGCACGGTAGACTGGCGTTGTTCCAAAGGCAAGTGCGCCCTTCTCAATTTCGATATCATGTATCTGCAGTCCTAATGTAGGGTGAGTAATTTCAAGAGTAGCCAGGAATCGCTGTCCAGTCCACCCTTCACTTGGTATCAAGTTCAACGGGATTCCGAGGAGCTGATTTGGTGCCACGACCATTTGGCTTGGACCTTCAACCGTCCAACCGTTTGGTAAACCGGCAACATTCAGTTGGAGAACTGCTACATCGTTACCACTGTTTTCGATCCAAGCAGTCGGCATTCCACCTTGGTCATTGATCTTCCAAATTCCCTTATGGCCAATGATAATATTCGGCGCATCTCCAACTCGTACTGGTATTTCCTGTACTGTGGAACCTGAACCATCCGCATCACTGATTCGTAGTTTAAGAATTCCAATCTCTCCGGCAACAGCATCTTCGGGTGGAGTCACAAAGACCGTGACAGTGGTTGATTCGAATGGTTGTACAATCTCTGCACTTTCTGGATATGTGATGTTCCATCCTGCGCCTGCCTTCGCAAAATACGGAGCACGAGGTGCATTCCCGAGTTGGTCGACGGTCAACGTAACGTTTTGTCCAGCGGGGTCAATGGTGAGGGAGGTGTTCGCAAGGTTGAATCTCCAACCTGACATATGTTCGACATTGAATGCGAGGCTGATATCTTTGATCCAAATGTCTCCAGAGTATACACCGAATTGCATGTCAGCAACTGTATCTGACCATGTGTTGGAAGGTACGGTGAATTCCAATGAGTAAGCAGCCGACTGATTGACACCTAATGATTGACCGGTGAACGTCGGTGCGTTCCATGTCGAGGTGTCAAGACCTGAGTGGACATAGCTGAACGATGGAACAATTCGCAAGGTATCATCTGCATTTCCGGTATTCTTTGCTGTGAATTCAATGGTGACTGAATCATCAGGAGCAACAGAATATTCTGTGCCTGAGGTCATGTTGATATCCCAACGGTGGTCAGGTTCTGCTTCAACAAAGAGGCTCACTGAATCAACAACATTTGGGTCGCCAAGTGATGTCCAATGGAATTCCAATTCAAAGGGTGTTTGAGCAGGAACCTCTGCACCGAGAGTCACTTGAACCGTAGCGATCGTATATGCCAACGGGCCAAGAGAGCGTTGTTCAAGAGAAATGAAACTGAAATTGACCGATGGTGAATGTGGCTCGCCTGGTATTGGCTTGGCTTCTGCAGAAAGAAGGAACTCGTCAATTCCATTCCCTGGGTTTTCTAATTTCAAACGAATGTTCTGTGGCTCAGTCACGTTCATTGAAACGCTCTCACCAATTGTAGTAGGGAGTGGCTCCAACAGAGTTGCTTGAGAACGATAGATTTGCAATACTTGCAAGGAGAAGGTCAAGTTGGAATGAGCGACTGTAGTATCTGGTGTTGAAAATACGTGACGGTAGGGTACAGTGTTTGGTGGCAGTTGAAGCGTGAGTGTTCCCGTAGCCACACCATTACCACTTCCAGCAAGTTCGAGGTTCGAACCATTGAGTGAGAGGTCTCCACTTGTCGACCATTGCCAATTTGTTTGAATCATTTGTGCATCAGCAGTATTCCATTGCAGGAGTCCACTTGTCGGAAGGTCAGCATCAATTTGCCACGAGAGTGTTGAGTTGGGGAGGCTACGGGTATGCAACGGCGTAACGATTGTTGTAACAGCGGTAAACAGAACCTCTACTTCTTCACATAAAGTCTGGCTTCCACTACCGATACATAGAGTGAGGGTCGTTGATGTTGTAGAACCAAGGGGGGCATTACTCGGTACATCGAGGTGTGCAAACACTTCGACATCTTCGGTTGGGTCTAATGTCAAAGCAAATATTTCATCACCATTTGAATCATGTAGAGAAGGAGAACCACCCCAAGACGGTGCAGTCCAATCGATCGAAGTGGTTGATTCCTGTGCATTACCTAGATTTTCAACAACCATCCAAGCCTGAGCAGTTCCGAGTATCCGCCCGTAGCCATCACTCATTCCCAATCCACTTGGACCAGTAACAGAAAGTCCTCGAGTACGAAGAACCTCGAGTGGCATTTGTATCGTCGTTCCAATCGATGGATCGTCATTGAGCGTTAAGTTAAGGTCAACATAGCTGTTATCGTCACCTAAGGCATTACTCGGAATTCCAACATTAAAGGTAACGGTAACCGGGCTGTTAGGAGCGAGGCTCGGTTCGACATTCGCACCATTTTGCAGATTAAATGTCCAACCTGAAGGCAGTGCAGCGTCATCCCATGTGAGGCTCCAATCAGCAGTTCGTGAGCCAAGAGCAACCAATTCAATAACGACAGATTCAGTTGTACCCGGTGATATGCGTGGTGTTTCAATTGGAAGGTCAATTCGTGCCACATACGGTTCGACAATTGCCAATTCGATCGTCACTCTGTTGTTGTCTTCTCGTGCTTCAGTGAGGTTGCCGTTCACATCTAAGATCATGGTGACGTTATGGATGCCCAGTTCTGCAGTTATCACTGCACTAAAGGTGAGTGGACCACCTTCTCCTGAAGGTGAAACCGGTTTAACATCATCAAAGCGTTCTCGAGCGATTTCATTTCCGTTCAACAATAAGACCACATCGAGGTCATCATCATTCTCGATGGTACCAATATTAGAGAATTGCCCGGTAATCGTAACTTGTTGCCCAGGGTCTGGTTCAGCAGGATTGAAGCTGATTCCTCTTTGGTCTGCAAGCGGGGCGAAATCAGCCGCAGCTTGCGAGATGAGGGTGTCTCCGATCAAAATATCGAGAATTCCATCGCCATCCATGTCGGCAATTGCAGGCCCTGCCCAAACTCTGTGAGGCATTGCCAAAGGAGAGGACCATTCATTATTGATGTCGGCAGAAGCACCTGTTTCGCCATCAAATGCCCAGAGTCGCTGACCAAAGGCAACGATGATTTCTGGCACATCATTGCCATCAAGGTCCATCCAGATTGGTGAAGATACAGCAATTTCATCATTATCGTTACCAGTTCCACGTTGTAAGTCTCGAGTCCATTCTTTCAAAGGAGTGGTCAAACTAATGTCGTGACATCCAACCATGCCCTTTCTGTTGAAATTGAGGGATGATTCGGAATACCAGGTCACCCAGCATAAACGGTCATGTATCCCATCGTTGGTGGTGTCGATTGGAAGTGGTTGTGCATCTGCGTAACCATTTTGCGCTCGGAAATTAAAAATCTCACTTGTAGAGGTTAATTCCATTCCGATGAATCGAGCCCCATTTCCAGTTGTACGCCCATTCGAATCTGTTGGTACGGTTAGAATCATCTCAGGAGCATCATCGCTGTCCAATTGTACAATGACGGGGCCAGGGAGTCGTAGACGTGGTGAATCTGAATCCGAATCTGTTCCTTGGAGTGCGACACGTTCCCAGTCAAGAGAGCCTGATGCACCATCAATTCTCCAGACCCACATGTTACCGGAATTCGAATCAATTGTTGTGAGGACAATCGCAGATGTCGAACTATCAAGAGCAGCCCATGAGGGGTCGGAAGGATGTGTGCCTCGGTCAAGCGATATCTCCCAATTGGGTTCGGAAGGTACACTTGTTGTCAAAGCGAAAGAAAGTACAGTCGGGTCGCCGGAATTCTCTTCCACAGCAGCGATGACTAATTCTGGTATTCCATCGAGTTCTAAATCCGCAAGAAGGGGCTGGGTTACTGAAAGATGATTGGAATTGCTTGTAGGTAGGTGCGGGCTTGTAATACCGATGCGATAGTCAGCATCACTGTAGCTCCAAAGTTTCTCATTACTATGGCCCGATTTTTGCCAACCGGATTCTGTACATGTCAGCTCAGGTGACCACAGATCGATTTGGAGTGAACTGGACGTGTCATAGACAACGAGGATCTCAGGCTTCCCATCATCGTTGATGTCATGCACGATTGGTGTTGAGCGAATTTCATTGGTTTGGCCAAGACTGACTTGCCAAGCGATCTTTGCATCATCACCCGAAAGTATGCTTAACAGACTCTCAGAACCATCAT
>Ga0209711_10001317_pt1 | contig 24298 bp, 20 predicted proteins | sample ArcticOcean_MG_C_7_FD_187441 | JGI IMG/M metagenome (GOLD analysis project Ga0209711, IMG submission 187441) | Marine microbial communities from western Arctic Ocean - ArcticOcean_MG_CB11_88 (SPAdes) (version 2) | ecosystem: Environmental > Aquatic > Marine > Oceanic | place: Arctic Ocean...
ATATCGTCTGTTTTTGATATTATTGATAACCCTAAATTTGTTGAATGTCATAGATTAGCTGAATTTAATCCAAGAGGAAATGACGTTTCAGTTGTATTAGATTTAATGATTCATGATATCGATATTGTACTTAAATTAATAAAGTCAAGAATCAAAAGTGTTAGTGCTAATGGTGTTTCTGTAATAAGTGATTCCCCTGATATAACTAACGCAAGAGTTGAATTTGAAAATGGAGCAGTTGCTAACTTTACTGCTAGTAGAATATCATTAAAGAATATGAGAAAAACTAGATTGTTTCAAAATAACGCATATATTTCTGTTGATTTTTTAGAGAAAAAAAGTGAAGTTGTTAAAATTAGTGATTTCATAGAAAAAATAGATAATTATGCAATGGTTATTGAAAACTCAAATGGTCAAAAAAAACAAATTTATTATTCAAATCCCGAATCAAAACCCGTTAATTCAATTACAGAAGAACATAATGATTTTGCGAAATCAATTATTAACAACACCTCTCCCCTAGTAAGTTTTAAAGACGGTTTTAATGCTCTAGAATTAGCTACAGAAATAATTAACAAAGTCAATGGAAATAGTTGAAAATTTAATTAAAATTAAAGAAAACATTCCTGAAAATGTTTCACTTATCGCCGTTAGTAAAACTAAACCAACAAATCTTATTGAATTAGCTTATGGCCAAGGTCAAAGAGATTTTGGTGAAAATAAAGTTCAAGAACTAGTCGAAAAACAGGACTCTCTTCCAAAAGATATTAATTGGCACATGATAGGTCATTTACAAAGGAATAAAGTTAAATACATCGCTACTTTTGTTCATTTAATTCATAGTGTAGATAGTTATAGATTATTACTTGAAATAAATAAGCAAGGTTTTAAAAATAATAGGATAATTAATGTACTAGTACAAATTGATATTTCTAAAGACAATACAAAATTTGGATTTACATATGCTGAGTTTAATGAACTAATTAAGCTGAATAAGTTTAAAGATTTGAAAAATATAAATTTAAAAGGCATGATGGGTATGGCTTCGTTTTCATCTGACTTGTCAATTATTGAAAGAGAATTTAATGAATTAAATAATTATTATTCTGAACATAAAATAAATTTAAATTTAAATATTCTTTCAATGGGTATGAGTGGAGATTATGAACTTGCAATTAAATGTAATAGCAATATGATTAGGTTAGGAAGTACTATTTTTGGAACTAGAATTAAATAATAAAAAATTGTATTCAATATTAGACGTAGAAACTACTGGGGGAAAATACAATGAAGAAGGAATTACAGAAATTGCAATTTATAGATTTGATGGTGAAAAAATAATTGATCAATTTATAAGTTTAATTAATCCTGAAATTCCAATTCAACCATTTGTTCAACAGTTAACAGGTATAAATAATAAGATGCTTGTAAATGCTCCTAAATTTTATCAAATAGCTAAGAGAGTATTGGAGATTACTGATAATTCAATTCTTGTTGCACACAACTCATCATTTGATTACAGAATGCTGAAAATTGAGTTTGATAGATTAGGATATGAATTTAACATACCACAACTGTGTACAGTTAAATTATCAAAAAAAATTCTTCCGGATTTAGATTCTTATAAGCTTGGTAATTTAGTTAAAAGTGTAGGTATACCTATTTCAAACAGACACCGTGCTTCAGGAGATGCATTAGCAACTGTAGAATTATTTAAATTGTTACTAATAAAAGATACTGACAAATTAATTGTAAACAACTTAGTTATAGAAACAAAAGTTAGTACAAAAAATAAATGGCAAAAATTGATAAACAAACTACCGAATGAAGTAGGAATATATTATTTCCATAATGAAAACGGTAAAATAATATACATTGGAAAGAGTAATAATTTAAAAAATAGAGTAAATCAACATTTAACTGGAAAATCTAAAAAATCATTAAACATTCAATTAGAAATATTTGATATTAGTTTTGAAAGGACTGGAAGTGAATTAATCGCTTTATTAAAAGAAAATATTGAAATTAATAAGCATAAGCCTAAGTTTAATAAACTTTTAAAAAAAATTGTAAAAAAATTCTGCTTGGAAGTATGTGAAAATCAAGAGGGTAGCAAATATTTAAGAATTTGTCATTTTGATGATACTATTAAATATCTAGAATACTATTCGTCCTTAAAAACTGCTAATAATAGACTTGAATTTTTAAAAAATAAATATTTATTAAACCAGTCATTTAGAAATAATAATACTCAGATTGATCTTTTAATAAACGATATAAACTATAAACACAAAAACATGTTGATTATTGACAAAGGAAGAGATATTGATGAAAAGAGTGTTATTGTGATTAAAGACAATAAATATATTGGATACGGTTTTTTCACATTAAATCATCAAATTAATAATTACGATGTTTTAGATTCTTTACTTATTAAGAATGAATATGTTGAAAATTCTAAAGATATTATTATAAAATATTTGAAGAAAAATAAAATTGAAAAACTAATTAATTTTGAATAAATAAAATTGAATAAAAAATTAATTACTATTTCTGGTCCTACTGCTTCAGGAAAAACTGACTTAAGCATAGCTCTTGCTTTAAGCTTAAACTGTTCTATAATATCATCTGATTCAAGACAGTTTTATAAAGAAATGACTATTGGTACAGCAGTACCATCTAAAAAAGAATTATCAAAAGTCAAACACTATTGTATTCAACATAAATCAATAAATGATAATTACACTATTAAAGATTTTCAAATTGAAGCACTAAATATTATTAAAAATGAATTAAAAATTAATAATAATATTATTATGGTTGGTGGTTCCGGAATGTATATGGATGCCTTAATTTATGGACTAGATTCTTTCCCGGAAATTATTCCAGAGATTAGAACCAAAATAAATTCAAAATATAAGGAATTAGGAATTAAATATTTACAAAACAAACTGAAAGACTTAGATCCTGAATATTTTTTAAAAGTAGATATTCATAATCACAGAAGATTAATTAGAGCTCTTGAAGTTTCATTAAGTTCAAATAAACCTTACTCGTCTTTTCTTAATAATAAAAAAGTTAATCATGATTTTAAAATAATAAACACGGCTATTAATTGCAATAGAGATGTTCTTTATGAAAGAATTAACAATAGAGTTGATGAAATGTTATACAAAGGTCTTTTAAACGAAGTAAAAGATCTTGAGAATTATAAAAACCTTAGAAGTATGAATACTGTTGGTTATAAAGAACTGTTTCTTTATTTAGAAAACAAAATTTCATTTAACGATGCTGTAAATGAAATAAAAAAAAACTCAAGAAGATTTGCGAAAAGACAAGTGACTTGGTTGAGAAATAAAGAAGATATTAAATGGATTGAAAATAATATTATAATTGATGATTTTATGAATCTTATAAACTCAGATAGTTTAAAACATTAGTTTCTATTCTTTGATCTATTTCTTTTAATTCTTCTTTTACAAATTTCAAACCAGTAATTTTTTCATAAAGCTCTATATATCTTTCAGAAACTCCGTTTACATATTCACTTGACATTTCTGGAACTATTTGATTTTTTTTTCCCTGAAAACCTTTACCTATTAGCCATTGTCTTACAAATTCTTTGGATAGTTGTCTTTGAGGAAGCTTAGAGCTCTGTAAATCATCATAACTATCAAGATAAAAATATCTAGACGAATCAGGTGTATGTATTTCATCTATTAAAATAATCTCATTATTAGAGTTTTTACCAAACTCATATTTAGTATCAACAAGAATCAAGCCTTGTTGTTTTGCAATTCGAGTCCCTTCATTAAATAATTTTAATGAATAATCTTCTAAAACCGTATAATCCTCTTCGCTAACAACATTATTTAAGAGTATTTCTTCTCTAGATATATCTTCATCATGAGAACCATTTTCTGCTTTTGTAGTAGGTGTTATTATTGGGTAATTGAATTTATCATTTTCTCTCATACCATCTGGCATTGTAACTCCACAAATTTTTCTTTTGCCAGTTTTATATAATCTTGCTGAATGACCAGATAAATATCCTCTTACAACCATCTCGACTTTAAATGGTTCACAAGCATCACCAATTGAAACGTTAGGATCTGGTGAAGAAATTAGCCAATTTGGAACTATATGTGAAGTTGCGTTAAGCATTTTACATGCAATTTGATTTAAAATCTGTCCTTTATATGGTATTCCTTTAGGCAGAACGACGTCAAATGCTGATAATCTATCAGTAGAAACCATTACTAAAATATTATTTTTTATTTTATATACTTCCCTAACCTTTCCAGAATACTTAGAAATTTGATTTGGAAAAGTAAAATCTGTTTTAGTCAATGTGTTCATGTAAATTAATTTGTGTGTTCAGTGTTTTTATATGCCTTTATAATTCGCTTTACTACTGGATGCCTGATAACATCGGAATCATCAAGGTAAATCATTTTAATTCCTTCAATATTTTTAAGTACAAGATTAGCTTCTTTTAAGCCAGACATTACTCTTCTGGGTAAATCAATTTGCCCTGGGTCTCCATTAATCATAAACTTAGCATTAACACCCATACGAGTCAAAAACATTTTCATTTGGTTGTGAGTAGTGTTTTGACCTTCATCCAATATTACAAATGCATCATCAAGAGTTCTTCCCCTCATATATGCTAATGGAGCTATTTCAATAACACCTCTCTTCATATATTCATTAAGTTTGTCTGTATCAATCATTTCTTTAAGCGCATCGTACAATGGCTGCATATATGGATCTAATTTTTCTTTCATATCACCTGGAAGAAAACCAAGACTCTCACCAGCTTCAACAGCTGGTCTGGTTAAAATAATTTTTTTAACGATTTTATCTTTAAGTGCTTTAACTGCTATTGCAATTCCCGTATAAGTTTTTCCTGTTCCTGCCGGGCCAATAGCAAAAACCATGTCGTTGTTTATGAATGCATCTACAATTTTAACTTGATTAATTGTATGTGCTTTAATTTTTTTCTTTCCAACTCCATGTAATATAACCTTTCCTTTTTGTAAGCTAATAAGTTTTTCACCTTGACCAGACATTATTGAATTAATAGTTTTATCATTAACACAATCATTATCTTTCATTAGAATGATTAATGAATCTAATCTGATTCTAAGCTGAAAAACTAAAGCATCATCACCACTCGCAACAATCCTGTCGCCTTTAAAAATTATTTTAATTGAGGGGAAATTATTCTTAATTATTTTTATAACATCGAAGTTTTTTTTTTCAAAAAAATCAACGGGATGGATGTCTTTTATAAAATATTCTAGTTTTTTCAAATTACTTATGTATTTATTAAAGGCATATTGTAAATTTATATAATTTTTAGTCTTAAATATTATTTTATTATCAATAAATGAGTGTTATAACATTAACAACAGATTTTGGAAATAAAGATCATTACGTTGGTTCAGTAAAAGGTGCCTTATATAAAGAACTAGAAAACGTAAACATTGTGGATATTTCACATAAGATTTCTCCATTCAATATCATAGAAGCAGCGTACATAATAGAAAATAGTTATAAAAATTTTCCAGATGGTTCCATTCATATAATTGGAGTAGATTCTGAAAAAACAATTGAACAAAGTCAACTGGTAATTATTTTAGATAATCATTATTTTATTTGTGCAAATAATGGTATTATGTCATTACTTGCATCAAAAATAAATCCTGAAAAGATTATTGAAATTAATATCCACAATGATAAAGTTTCAACATTTTCTGTTATTGATGTTTTTGTAAAAATAGCTGGACATATTTACAGAGGAGGATCAATTGATTTAGTTGGAAATCAAATAAATGTTTTAAAAGAACTGTATAATTTAAATCCTATTTTGAATCAAAAAACAAATGAAATTTCAGGAAATGTAATTTATGTAGATAATTACGATAACATAGTTACAAATATTTCTAAAAAAATATTTTTAGAATTTGGCAAATCTAGATCATTTGAAATTAATGCTAGAAATTACATATTTAAGGAAATAGTTAATTCTTATGGAAATGCTATAAGATTTGATATTGAAAAAGAAAACAGAAAAGAAATAGGAAAGAAAATAGCACTATTTAATAAATCTAATTATTTAGAACTTTCCATATACAAAAGTAATCCTCACACATTTGGAGGAGCATCTAGTTTATTTGGGCTAAATTACAGAGATGTAGTAACTATAAAATTTAATTAACCAGTGTTAATAAATATGTTTTATTATAACAATAGTTTCTAATATATTTATTGCATATTAACATACTTTATGAAATTCATAACATCAAGCTCATTATTACTAAAAAACATACAAGTTTTAGGTGGTATTTTAAACACAAACAACACACTTCCTATTTTAGATTATTTTTTATTTGATATCTCCGAATCAATATTAAAAATAACCGCATCTGATTTGGAAACAACTTTAAGTGCAGAAATTAAAATTGAATCTGAAGATAATGGTTCTATTGCGGTTCCAGCAAAATTATTAATAGATACATTAAAAACTTTCCCTGAACAACCACTTACATTTAATATATTAGAAAATAATACAATTGAAATTAGCTCAAATCATGGTAAATATGCCTTAGCATATGCTAAAGGTGAAGAGTTTCCAAAGACTTTACCGATAACTGATCCAAACAATTCATCAATATCATCAAAAGTTTTATTCGAAGCAATAAATACTACAATATTTGCTTCTGGAAATGATGATTTAAGACCCGTGATGAGTGGAGTGTTTTTTCAGTTTTCAAGTGAAAATTCAACTTTTGTAGCTACAGACGCTCATAAGCTAGTTAGGTATGTAAGGACTGATTATAAATCTGAGAAACTTGTAGAATTTATAATGCCAAAAAAACCATTGAATATTTTAAAAGGAATATTAGCAACAAGTGAATATGAAGTTAAAATTGATTTTAATGAAAGTAATGCTAAATTCACTTTTTCAAATCTTTCTTTAACTTGTAGGTTAATTGATGGTAAATATCCGAATTATGAAGCTGTGATCCCTAAAGAAAATCCAAATATCCTTACTATTGACAGATCATTGTTTTTAAATTCTACTAAAAGAGTAAGTATTTTTTCTAATAAAACGACTCATCAAGTTAGACTTAAGATTACAGGAAATGAGCTCATCATTTCAGCTGAAGATTTAGATTATAGTAATAAGGCTGAAGAAAGGTTAATATGCAATTATAATGGTGATGATATGCAAATTGGTTTTAATTCTAGATTTTTAACTGAGATGTTATCAAACTTGAGTTCAGATGAAGTTAAATTAGAATTGTCTTTGCCTAATAGAGCTGGTATTTTAACACCAGTTAAGTCTGGTTCTGACGATGAAAAAATAACAATGCTTGTAATGCCGGTAATGCTTAATAACTAGAGATAATAATCAGTTCTTATAAAGTGTGATTTTTTTGAATCAATCATATCTCTAAGTATATTCCTGTTTAACTCATTATCTTTAGATGCTACGAAAGTTCTAATTGAAAATGATCTTAGTGCATCATGTACACTCAAGGTTGCAACGGCAGAATCTTTTCTTCCAGTAAATGGATATATATCAGGTCCTCTTTGACAAGCGCTATTTAAATTAACTCTACAAACTAAATTAACCATAGAATCTATTATTGGACCCAATGTATCTACATCTTTACCAAAAATACTTACTTGCTGTCCATAATTAGATTCAGACATGTCTTTTATAGGAGTTGTAATTTCTTTAAAAGAAATTACAGGAATTACAGGGCCAAACTGTTCTTCTTTATAAACGTTCATATCATTAGTAACTGGATACAAAACAGCAGGAAATACAAAATTCTTTTGTTTTTTACCACCATTTTTATTTAATATCTTAGCTCCCAGTTCAATAGCGTTGTCTATTAAATCAGATATATATTTTGGCTTAGAGGTCTCAGGTAAAGGAGTTAATAGTGTGTTTTCCCATGGCAAGCCTAATTTCAATTCATCTACAGCTTTTGTGAATTTAGACAAAAACTCTTCTTTTATATCTTCATGAACATATAGTATTTTTAGTGCTGTACATCTTTGACCATTAAATGATAAAGTTCCTGAAATACATTCTTTCACAGTTGAATCAATATCAGCATCTTTTAATATTATTCCAGGATTTTTAGCTTCAAGTCCTAAAACTAACCTTAATCTATTTTTTTGGGGATGTAAATCCTGAAGTGAAATTGCAGATGAACTATGCCCTATTAAGGCTAAAACATCAATTTTACCACTTTTCATTATTGGAGTAGCTATTTCTCTTCCTCTACCAAATACAATATTTACAACTCCAGGGGGAAAAGAATCATTAAATGCATCTAGCAGGGGAGCTATTAACAAAACTCCATGTTTAGCTGGTTTAAAAATAGTTGTATTTCCCATTATGATTGCAGGAATTAACAATGCAAATGTTTCGTTTAAAGGATAGTTATAAGGACCCAAACACAACACTACTCCTAATGGTCCTCTTCTAATTAATGCCCTTACACCAGATTTGTTTTGAAATGTTGCTCCTTTTCTATCGATTCTCTTATATTCAAGGATTGTATCATTAATATAATCTACAGTTCTATCAAATTCCTTTCTTGAATCATTTAAATTTTTTCCGATTTCCCACATTAAAAGTTTAACGATTTCTTCCCTTTTGGTCATCATTTTTATTACAAATGATTCCATACATTTAATTCTTTCATAAACTTTCATAGTTGGCCAAACACCTTGTCCGTAATTAAATGCTGAATGAGCAGATTCTAATGCTTTTAAAGCGTAATCACCTGACATTTCAGGTGTGTTTCCAATTAGCAAAGGTTCTTTGTCATCAGAATCACAAAGTAGTGTGGAAAAGACCTGTGTCTGTTTGCCATTCCATTTACATATCTCACCATCTATCAAATATTCATTATGATTAATTACATTATTAATTTGAAATTCTTTTGGGACTGTATTCATTATTTATATTTTTTTATTAAACAATTTTCTTCATTGAAGTCATTGATATTCTTAACTTTTTTCCTATAATCTCAACAGGGTGTGATCTAATTATTTCATTGATTTCAATTAATCTTGAATTATCAATTTTATTTGAAAGAATATAGGGGCTACCTATGTGTTTTGATTCAATTTTTGTGAAAAAATCCTGTAATAGTGGTTTACAAGCATGATCAAATAAATAACATCCGTATTCGGCTGTGTCAGAAATTATTCGATTCATTTCAAATAATTTTTTCTTTGCTATTAAATTTGCTATTAATGGAGTTTCATGTAAAGATTCATAATATGCTGATTCATCAATAATCCCTGAACTTGTCATTGTTTCAAAAGCTAACTCTACACCCGATCTAATGAATGCTACCATCAGTAATCCGTTATCAAAAAACTCTTGCTCTGAAATTTCATCAACACAAGGAGAAGTTTTTTCAAAAGCTGTTTTTTCTGTTTCAGCTCTCCAGTTTAATAAGTTAACATCATTATTATTCCAATCGTCCATCATTGTTGAAGAAAAATATCCAGACATAATATCATCCATATGTTTTTCAAATAAAGGTCTCATTATCTCTTTTAGACTTTCAGAAAGATTATATGCTTCTATCTTAGCAGAATTATTTAATCTATCCATCATATTGGTAATTCCTCCGTGTTTTAATGCTTCAGTAATTGTTTCCCATCCAAACTGTATTAATTTTGAGGCATAGCCTGGCTCTACTCCATTTTCTACCATTTTATTAAAGGACAAAATTGACCCTGTTTGTAATACTCCACATAAAATTGTCTGCTCTCCCATTAAATCAGATTTAACTTCTGCTACAAAAGAAGATTCTAATACTCCTGCTCTATTGCCGCCTGTTGCCACTGCGTAAGCTTTTGCAACATCTATTCCAATGTTTTGAGGATCATTTTCAGGATGTACCGCTATAAGTGTAGGCACGCCGAAACCTCTTTTATATTCTTCTCTTACTTCTGATCCAGGACATTTAGGCGCTACCATAACCACTGTAATATCTTTCCTTATTTCCATACCTTCCTCAACGACATTAAATCCATGAGAATAAGAAAGAATTGAATTTTTCTTCATTAATGGCATTAATGTATTAACAACATTAGTATGATTTTTATCAGGTGTTAAATTTAATACCATATCAGAATCAGGAATTAATTCTTCAAAAGTTCCAACTTTAAAATTATTTGATGTTGCATTAACAAAAGAATCTCTTTTTTGTGCAATAGCTTCCTTTCTTAACGCATATGAAATATCTAAACCTGAATCTCTCATATTAAGACCTTGGTTTAAACCTTGAGCTCCACAACCTATAATTACAATTTTTTTTCCTAACAACATAGAAACACCGTTTGAAAACTCTGAAGAGTCCATGAACCTGCATTTTCCTAGTTGATCAATTTTTTGACTTAACGATAATTGATTAAAATAATTTTTCATAATTTATTTATCTGAGTTTAATCCAAGTATATTGGAAATATTCATTGGTTCTTTAGAAACTGATATTCTACCAGATCTTACAAATTGTAATAATCCATAGGGTTCCAATTCATTATATAATTTTTCAGTATCCTCTCTCCAACCTGTCTTTTCAATAACAAAATAATTTGGAGAAACTGTAACAATATTAGCTTGACTATTTTTTATTATTTTTTGAATATGTTTTTCATCAAAAAGAGATTTAGATTTAACTTTATACAAAGCTGTTTCTAAAAAAATTGTTTGATCATCAGTATGGTAAAAAGAAGCAATGACTTCAATTTGTTTTTCTATTTGCTTAACTAATCTTTTAATCATGAACTCTGATGCATTAACAACAATAACAAATCTAAAAATATCTTTAATTTCAGACTGAGAAGTTGTTAAGCTGTCAATATTTATATGCCTTTTTAAAAATATTGCAGAAATTCTATTAAGCAATCCAAGATTATTTTCAGTATAAATAGATACAGTAAACGTTGTTTTCAAATCTTTCATATTATTCTAGTCTTATTTCTGAGACTGAAGCTCCTGTTGGAATCATTGGAAACACATTATTTTCCTTTTCAATAGTAACTTCTAAAAAATAAGGTTTTTTAGATTTTATCATTTTATTGACTGCGTTTTTTAATTTTTTTCTTTCACTTACTTTTTCAGCTTCAATATAATATCCTTTTGCAATAGTCACAAAATCTGGATTTACTAACTCTGTTGATGCATATCTTTTATCAAAAAACATTTCTTGCCATTGCCTAACCATTCCCAAAAAATTATTATTTAATACAACAATCTTGACTGCACTTCCTGTTTGAAAAATTGTTCCTAGTTCTTGAATTGTCATTTGATATCCCCCATCTCCAATAACAGCAACTACTTCCCTTTCAGGAGCACCCATCTTTGCTCCAAGAGCAGCTGGAAGTGCAAAACCCATAGTGCCTAATCCACCAGAGGTTACATTTGATTTAGATTTATTAAATTTTGCATATCTACAAGTAACCATTTGATGTTGTCCAACATCGGTAACAATTATTGCATCACCTTTAGTTGAATTATTAATTTCTTTAATAACTTCCGCCATTGTTAAACCTTCTTTTGTAGGATTAATTTCATCATTAATTACTTTTTTAAATTCAATATCATAAAAATTATTAAATTTTTCAAGCCATTCTTTGTGAGAATTTTTATTTACCATTGAAGATAATAAAGGAATAGTATCCTTAATATTTCCTAAAACGGCAACATCAGATTCAACATTTTTATCAATTTCAGCTGGATCAATCTCCATATGAATAATCTTAGCCTGTTTAGCATAACTTTCTAAATTCCCAGTTACACGATCATCAAATCGCATTCCTATAGCTATTAATAAATCACATTCATTAGTAAGGACATTTGGACCATAGTTTCCATGCATTCCAACCATTCCAACATTTAAATAATGATCTGTTGGTAATGCCGATAAACCTAGAATTGTCCATGCAGATGGAATCCCAGTTTTTTCAATTAAATCTTTAAATTCATTTTCAGCATCACCCAAAATAACACCTTGTCCAAATACAATAAATGGTTTCTTTGCTTCATTAATTAACTTACTAGCATTTTTTATTTGTTCTATTGAATAATCTGGTACTGGTTTGTAACTTCTTACAGAATGACATTTTTCATATTTGTAGTCCATTAACTCAAATTGTGCATCTTTAGTAATGTCTATTAAAACAGGACCAGGTCTTCCTGATTTTGCTATATAAAATGCCTTAGCCAAAATTTTAGGAATATCTTTAGCTTTAGTTACTTGACAATTCCATTTAGTTACTGGGGTTGATATACCTATAATGTCAGTTTCCTGAAAAGCATCAGATCCAAGTAAGTGTGATGCGACTTGACCAGTTATACATACCATAGGAGTTGAATCTATTTGAGCATCTGCAATTCCTGTTACTAAATTAGTTGCTCCAGGTCCAGATGTAGCCATTACAACGCCTACTTTACCTGATACTCTTGAAAAGCCCTGAGCTGCATGAGTCGCACCCTGTTCGTGTCTAGTTAAAACATGATTAATCTTTTCTTGAAACTTATACAATTCATCATAAATTGGCATTATTGCACCTCCTGGATATCCATATATCAAATCGACATTCTCTTCAATCAATGATCTAATTACTGCTTCAGCCCCTGATATTTTATTATTTATATTTTTCATTTAATTATCAGTTATACATCCATTTGAAGCATTTGAAACATTTTTACAATATTTAAATAAAACTCCACTTTTAAATTTTAGTTCAGGTTTAGTCCAATCTAAACGTCTATTTTTTAATTCTTTTTCAGAAATTTCTACTGAAATTGAATTAGTAATTGCATTAATAGTTATTGTATCGTTATTTTTTATAAGTGCTATATTACCACCATCTTGAGCTTCAGGACATATGTGGCCTACCACAAAACCATGAGTTCCACCGGAAAATCTACCATCCGTTATTAAAGCAACATCTTTACCTAATCCACATCCCATAATAGCTGAAGTAGGCTTTAACATTTCAGGCATGCCTGGTCCTCCTTTAGGTCCAACATATCGAATTACAACAACATTACCTTTTTTAACTAAACCATTTTTGATACCATTATTTGCATCTTGTTCAGAATCAAAAACAATAGCTTTTCCTGAAAATTTTAGCCCTTCCTTTCCAGTAATTTTAGCAACTGAACCATTTAAAGCGATATTACCATACAAAATTCTTATATGTCCAGATTCTTTTATAGGATTTGATAAAGGTTTTATTATTTCTTGTGTAAAATCTAAAGACTTAACGTCTTTTAAATTCTCTTTAATTGTTTTTCCAGTTACTGTCATACAATCACCATTCAATAAATCATTTTCTAACATGTATTTCATTACTGCAGGGACTCCACCAATATTATGAAGGTCTTCCATAAGGAATTTTCCACTTGGTTTTAAGTCTGCCAAAAATGGAGTTACTTCAGAAATATCTTGAAAGTCATCAATTGTGAAATTTATATTTGCACTTTTTGCAATAGCAAGCATATGAAGGACTGCATTTGTAGATCCTCCTAAAACAGTAATTAATCTAACTGCATTTTTAATAGATTCTTTGTTGACTATATCTAGAGGTTTTAAATCAAGTTTAATTAAATTAAAAATTGATTTTCCTACTAAGTCACATTCTTTAATTTTTTCAGAACTTGTTGCAGGATTAGAAGAATTGTATGGAAGAGACATTCCCATTGCTTCAATAGCTGATGACATAGTATTGGCAGTATACATTCCTCCGCAAGCACCTGCTCCAGGACAAGCATTTTTTATAATATCACTAAACTCATTCTCATCAATTTTTCCGGAAACTTTTTCTCCCCATGCTTCAAAAGCAGAAACAACATCTAGTTTCTTTCCTTTATGACACCCTGGTGCAATTGTTCCTCCGTAAACTAATATAGATGGTCTATTAAGTCTTAGCATTGACATTAATGCTCCTGGCATGTTTTTATCACATCCAACAACAGTGATTAATGAATCATAAGCCATTGCTTGAACTACAGTTTCTATCGAATCTGCAATAATATCTCTGGAGGGTAAAGAGTATCTCATACCTTGTGTTCCCATAGAAATACCATCACTAACACCAATTGTGTTAAAAATTAAACCAATTAATTCATTGTTGTTAATACCCTCTTTAATATGTTTAGATAAATCATTTAAATGCATATTACAAGGATTACCTTCGTAACCGGTACTAGCAATACCTACAAAAGGTTTAGACAAGTCATTGTTAGACAATCCAATGGCGTGAAGCATTGCCTTAGCAGCAGGTTGCGTAGGGTCTTGTGTAACTACTTTACTATATTTATTTAAACTCATTTCTAAAAAAAAAACCCCTAATCCATGGAGAAGGAGTAAAACTAATACATATATAAAAGTAAACAAAAAATTAATTAATATAACTGATCAGTTATATTATTCATATTTTTATCAAAATCATAATTTAACTATTATAAAAAAGCCTTTTTTTATGGATAAATCATTAGAATCAATAATTGATAACCAAAAAAATTATTTTAAGTCAAAAAAAACATTAAGTATTGACTTTAGAATTCAAAAACTTAAGGATCTTTTAAAAGAAATTAAATCAAATGAAAAAGAAATCGAACTTGCACTGTTTAATGATTTAGGAAAATCATCAGGTGAAAGTTACTTGACTGAAATTCATTTTGTTTATTCTGAAATTAATATTGCCTTGAAAGGAATAAAAAAATGGGTTAAAAGAAAATCAGTTAGATCAAATTTAATAAATTTTCCTTCGTCAGATTATATTATTCCTGAACCTTTAGGAAATACATTACATATATCTCCTTGGAATTATCCATTTCAATTATCTATCGCACCATTAATTGGAGCAATTGCAGCAGGAAATACTGTTTTATTAAAACCCTCCGAATACTCTGTTCAAACAAGTCAAGTATTAACCGACATCTTAAGTTCAGTTTTTGATTCTGGACACGTAGATGTTGTTGTAGGTGGTCCGAAAATAGCATCTGATTTATTAGAACTTAATTGGGATTATATTTTTTTTACAGGAAGTATTGAAGTAGGGAAAATTGTTGCAAAGGCAGCAGCTGTAAATTTAACTCCTACGACTCTTGAACTTGGAGGTAAAAATCCATGCATAATTGATGAAACTGCTTCAATAAAAGTTACTGCAAAAAGAATAGTTTGGGGGAAATTTACAAATTGTGGTCAAACTTGTATAGCACCAGATTTTTTAATTGTAAACAAAAAAATAAAAAACAGTTTAATTAAAGAATTAATTAATCAAATAACAAAAACTTACAGTGAAGATGTAATAAAGTGTGAAGAGTATGGAAGGATAATTAGTGAAAAACATATGAAATATCTTGTTTCATTAGTTCAAAATGAAAAAATATTACACGGCGGGAAATTTGATATTGATAATAAGTTTTTCGAACCAACAATAGTGGAGATCGAGAATCTAGATTCTAAGATAATGGAGAGCGAAATATTTGGACCAATATTACCAATAATTGAATACGAAGAATTTAGTGAAATTGATGAATTAATAGAAAGATATTCTCATCCTCTTGCTTTGTATATCTTTACTAATAACACTAGTTTTGGAAAGAAATTTCTAGAATCATATCCATTTGGAGGAGGTGCAATTAACGATACTGTTTTACATATTGCTAATGACAGGTTACCGTTTGGCGGTGTTGGTCAAAGCGGGATGGGTAAATATCATGGTGAATCTACATTTAAGACTTTTTCTCATTTTAAACCATACATATCAAAACCTTTATGGATTGATCCTCCACTAAGATATCCTCCTTTTAAAAACAAAATCAATTTTTTGAAAAAAATATTAAAACTAATTTCTTAAATGAATAAAGAAAAAACTGCTAGTGAAGCTATTAAATTTAGAAGATCAGTAAGAGTTTTTAGTGATGAAGACTTAGATTCAAAAAAAGTTGAAAATTGTTTAAGAAATGCAACGTTAGCTCCTAACAGTAGTAATCTACAGCTTTGGCAATTTATTCATGTAGCTAATAAAAATATTTTGAAAAAATTATCTAAAGCTTGCCTTAACCAAAGCGCCGCTAAAACAGCAAATCAATTAGTTATTATTGTTGTAAGAAAAGATCTTTGGAGAGATAGAGCAAATTGGAATGCAGATACAATACTTAAACAATCTAAAGAAAATCAAATTTCACATAAAAGGCTAAATCAAGCACAAAAATATTATAAAAAGATTATTCCAACGTTATATTTTGATTTTTTGGGAGTTTTCGGAATTGTTAAAAATATAATATTTCAACTAATTGGGCTATTCATGCCTACTGTGCGACAAGTTTCCTCAACAGATACGAGGATAGTGGCTCATAAAAGTGCTGGGCTTGCCGCACAAAATTTCATGATAAGTATGGCAGGTATTGGTTATGATACATGTCCAATGGAAGGTTCTGATACTTTATTGGTAAAAAAAATATTGAATCTACCATCGAAATCTGAAATTAATATGGTTATTGGATGTGGTATTAGAACAGAAAAGGGCATCTATGGAGAACAATTAAGGGTTCCTTTTAAAGATGTATATAGTTATATTTGATAAAATTTATTAATGAACACATCACTTTTTAAAGAAATCTGCAGCACTTATGCTACTGGTGTCACTGTAATTACCTCTAAAGATTCAACAAACAAAGATTATGGGTTTACGGCTAACTCATTTACTTCAGTTTCAATTGATCCATTATTGGTTTTATTTTGCTTAAACAAAAAAGCAAAATCAAACATAGCTCTTAAAAAAGACAGTTTTTTTAACGTAAATATTTTAAGTGATAATCAAAAAGACATCTGTTTTCAGTTTGCTAATAATAAACTAAGTCAAACTGATAGATTTAATAATGTTGAAACTATAGAATCAAAAAACAAAATTAAAATAATATCAAATTCTTGTTCATTTCTTGAATGTAAAATCAAGGAAATTATAAGCGCAGGAGACCATTATATCTATTTAGGAGAATGCTTAAGTGGCGAAATAAATAAATCTAAATTTGATCCATTAATATATCACAAAGGAAAAATATTATAAATTATCTAATCCCTCGATTAACCAATTTAAATACTTGTCTTTAGAAGTATACTGTATAGGCTTATTAAGTATTCTTAAATCAGTATCTAAAAGAACATAATATGGTTGTGAAGCGCTTTTAAAATTAATTGCTTGAAATGTTGCGCCCTTCTCTCCTACTGTTTTAATAACTTTCTCTTTACCTGATTTGTATTTTAATTTAATATAATCTTTAACATCTAATTCCTTCCTATCATCAACATACAGAGATATTAAAACAAAATTGTCATTGATTAAATTATAAACTTGAGGATCAGTCCAAACATTCTCCTCTATTCTTCTACAATTTACACATGCCCAACCGGTAAAATCTAATAATATAGGTTTGTTTTGAGATTTAGCATAACTAAGACCTGAATCAAAGTCTTTAAAACATGTAAAACCTAAAGGACAGTCATTAGACTTTTTATAAATTGAATAAAAGGCAGGAGGAGTAAAACCACTTAATAATCTGGCTTTATCAGAACCGTTTTGTAATAGTGCTGGAAACAAATAGACGGAAAAACCAAGAACAAAAAAACCAAGAATAAAATTAAAGTTTGATCTTTTAACATTTTTAGTTTCATGTGGAAATTTATATGCACCTAATAAATACATAGATAAAGAAAAAGAAATCAATACCCATATTCCTATGAAAACTTCTCTTTTAAGAATTCCCCAATGCTCAACTAAATCAGCATTTGATAAAAACTTGAATGCGAAACCTAATTCTATAAAACCTAATATTACTTTAAAAGTATTCATCCATCTACCAGATTTAGGAAGTGTAGTAAGTAAATTTGGAAATAAAGCGAAAATTGTAAATGGTAAAGCTAAAGCAACTCCAAAACCTAGCATACCTATGGTTAGCTGAATTGCACCACCTTGAGAAGAAATTGAACCAACTAATAACGAGCCTAATATTGGACCTGTACAAGAAAATGACACAAGAACTAAAGTTAATGCCATAAAAAATATCCCAATTAAACCTCCAATTGAATTAGATTTTGAATCAATTGAATTAACCCATTTGGAAGGAATAGTAATTTCATAAAAACCAAAAAATGAAAATGCAAAAAGAACGAAAACAATAAAAAAGAAAATATTTAATCCTGCATTTGTTGAAATACTATTTAATATTTCTGGATCAATTGAATCAAGAAAATGAAAAGGAATACTTAAAGACAAATAAATGCCAATTATAAATAAACCATATGTAATTGCGTTAAACTTAGCATTACTTTTAGAATTACTGTTAGTGAAAAATGAAACTGTCAAAGGAATCATCGGAAAAACGCATGGCGTTAAAAGGGCTAATAATCCACCAATAAACCCAAGAATAAACAAGTTTAAATAAGAATTAGAAGATATAACAGTACTGTCATTAATTGTAGATAATAAATCTGTATTCTTGAGATCAATTGCTAAAGCATTATCACTTACAAAAATATCTGATGTCAAATCTTCATTTTCAATAGTCAATTTTGTTCCATCTAAACTAAAAACAAGAGTTGCTTCTCTGAAAATACAAACAACATCATCACAAGCCTGATATGCAATTACAGCAGATATATTATCACTAATATTATTAGTTTCAATTAATTGAGTAAAAGTTGATTGATTTTCAAAATAAGATTGATCTAACTGAAAAATAGGATCGAATTTCGTGATTGATTCAGACTCCTTAACATTACCTATTAACTTAATGGATTGTGGTTTGATATTAAAAATAAATTCGGTAGGAATCGCTCCACCTGTGGATAAGTTTTGTGAATATAATCTCCAATCATTTTGAATATCAGCTGTAGTAATTAATTCAAAAGTATTTTCTGAAATTTTCTTAACCTGAGTTTCAAAGGTTACAGGATCCTGTGAATAACTAAGAAAACTTAGTACTGAAAATAATAATAATAAAAAATTATTTTTCAAAAATTGATATTTTTAAATTTGAATTAGTGTTACTATACTTTCTTTTATCAAATCTTATGCCAATGACCCATAAAATATGATCTTGATCAGTTAATACATATTGTTTATCCTTTTCAAAAATAGATAGTTTATTATCCTTTAATAATTTAGATACTAATTTTTTCCCATTCATTCCTGTAGGATAAATCAAATCACCAGATTGCCATCTTCTTATGATTAGAGGGAACTTGATTTCACTTTTTTTTAAATACAAGGATTTATTATCAATAACAAAACCACCTTCCTCTACAATTATATTTTCTGGAAAGAAGAAATCATCATCATTATTATAAAAATAATCTAATTCAACGTTAATAATGTTTTTTTTTAAAACAAGTTGTGTTCTGTTACTTAAAATAGAAAACAACTTAGAAGATATAATTTTTCCAGATTTCGCATTACAAAGATTCAAAATTTGTTCTGGATTTTTAAATCCGTAATCATTAAACAAATTAAAAATCATAGTGCTAGACAAATCTTTAAGTATAGATTTTAATATTAAAATTTCATCATTATTTTCTTTAAAATGTAGAGATTTAAAATTTTCTGTGTGTTTTCTTAAAATTAAACTAGAATCTTTTAAACGATCAATAGTATTGGAAAAATTATTTATAAAATCAGAATCAATATCATTTAAAACGGGAACTAATTTATTTCTTATTTTATTTCTTAAATAATCATTTTTTTTGTTTGACGAATCTTCTCTCCATTGAATTTTATTATCGATTGCATAATCCATTATCTGGGACTTATTAAAATAAAGTAAAGGTCTAATAACTTTATTGTTAACTGACTTAATTCCCGTAAGTCCATCAATTCCAGTTGATCTGATTAGATTTATTAAAAATGTTTCTATTGAATCGTTCAAATGATGAGCAGTCAATATGAAATCATACTCATAAATCTCAAGTAACTGATAAAACCACTCATATCTTAATTTTCTAGCCGACATTTGAACTGAATGTTTTGGAATATTTATATCAAAATCCTTAGAAAAAAAAGGAATAGAACTGGTTTTACATATATTTTTAACAAACAAGGAATCATTATCACTTTCTTTGTTTCTCAATTTAAAATTGCAATGTGCAACACCAATTTTAAAATTCATTTTATGTAAAAGATTCAAAAGAACCATGCTATCTACTCCTCCACTAACACAAACTAATAGTTTTTTATCTTTTAAAAAAGATAAATCGTTTTCAATATGTTTATTAAGAATATTTAACATTTTTAACAATATTACATTAAAAAAGAATAAAAATTAAGTTAATGATAAAATCATTGCTTTGCCTTTTAATAAACATTCTTCGTATTCATTTATTCCTTTGGATTTAGCAGTAATAGCACTGCCTACATGAAAAGACAAATACTTAGTCATTGAATCATATATAAGTGACCTTATAACGACATTAAAATCAAAATCACCATTAGGATCAATAAAACCAACAGCACCACTGTAAAGACCTCTTTTTGTAACTTCAAGTTCGTCAATTATTTTCATAGCTTTTACTTTTGGAGCACCTGTCATACTTCCCATAGGAAAACTACCTTCTATTATTTTTCCGATTTTCAAAGAACTTACAACTTGAGACTCAATAGTTGAAATCATTTGATGAACCTGTTTAAAAGGATAAACCTCGCACAATTCTTTTACTTTAACAGAACCAGGCTTTGAAAACCTTGACATATCATTCCTTACTAAATCAACTATCATTATGTTTTCAGATCTTTCTTTTGGATCAAGTTTTAATTTGTGTTTCAAGCTTTTGTCAATATTAAAATCATGATCTCTTCTACTTGTTCCTTTAATAGGTTGACTAGTTAATTTCGTGTTCTGTTTTTTTAAATATCTTTCTGGTGATGAACAAATTAAATGTAAACTCTTATTTTTAAAATATACACTCATCGGAGATTTAGATATTCGATTTAGATTTTGATAAACATAAAGTGGATCTATTTCTACATTTTCACTAAACCACTCAAAACAAAAATTAACTTCATAAATATCTCCTCTATTTATATGACTTTTTAATAATTCTATCTTATTTAAGTACTGATCTTTATTTAATTTTTGACTAAGTTTTGGAGCAGTAAAAACATTAAAATTATTGTTAAATTCCAGGTTATTAATAGTAGTCCAGTCTTGAAAAATTGAATTAGGTTCTAAGTACAATGCTTCAATACAGTCATTTCTAATAATCCATATTTTTTTTGGCTGATAAAAATATAGGTTAGGTAAATTATAGTTGTCAGTGTTATTACTTTTTAAATTTTCAATTTCATTTTTTAAATCATAATTAATGTACCCAAACACCCAATCATTAATCTTTATTAAATATTCATCTAATTTTTGAGTTGAATCACTAACTGTGTAAGGAATTTCAGACTCTAGTTCAACAGCACATATACACTCATATTCACTAACATTTGAACTGTAATTATTAGAGTTTAAAAATGTAGAAACTTTAAAACTATTAGACCATTTCAATAATTTATCTTTGAAAAGATTCAAATCTTTAGGGTTAAATTTTTTAGAAAATCTTTTCAAAATGTTTTTTTTCAAATTTACTTAATTGTTTTTTTCTATAATATATTTTGTTTGTTTAATTTTTTTTATAGATTTACAAAGTGATTATTAATAGATATTTTAATTTTTCTTTAAACGCATCGGCTTCACGTCGTACCCGCCCATTTGGGTATATATCTATTTAAGAAACTAGGTGAGTCCAGTTTCATTTCAATTCATTCTTAACTAAAACTTTTTAACATCTTGGAAATTACTGTTGCTTCATTGAAGCATATAAAATACTGTGATATTATATCAAAATCTATTAGTTCTTCAGCAAAAACTAGAGGAACAGGTATTGCTTTAAGATCACCTGAATACATTAGAAAAAAAATTGAAAATGGTAATGCTGTTATAGCTGTTAAAGAAAATGAATTTGCTGGATTTTGTTATATAGAAATTTGGGGACACGGAAAGTATGTTGCTCATTCAGGTTTAATTGTAAACCCTTCTTTTAGAGGAAAAGGACTAGCTAAAAAAATAAAAAAATTAACTTTTGAACATTCAATAATTAAATACCCAAATGCAAAAATATTTGGCATAACTACTGGATTACCTGTCATGAAAATAAATTATCAATTGGGCTACAAACCTGTAACGTTTTCTGAATTAACAAGTGATGAAGAATTTTGGAAAGGATGTCAAACCTGTAAAAATTATGATGTTTTAAACAGAACAAATAAATCAATGTGCCTTTGCACGGGCATGCTTTATGAACCTAAAAAATAAATTATGAAGAAAATAATATTAGCTTATAGTGGAGGATTAGACACATCTTATTGTTTAAAAAAATTATCAATTGAAAATGAAGTTCATGCTGTTAATATTAATACAGGCGGTTTTACCATTGAAGAGACTAATAAAATAAAAGAAAAAGCAATCAGATTAGGTGCTTATTCGTTTACTTCAATAGACGCAGTTGATTCATTTTATAATAGAATAATTAAATATTTAGTTTATGGAAATGTACTAAGAAACAATACATATCCGCTTTCCGTTAGTTCTGAAAGAACAATTCAGGCAATGGAAATAGTTAATTATGCCAAACAAAACAATGCAACTCATATTGCACATGGAAGTACAGGGGCTGGGAATGATCAGGTAAGATTTGATTCAATATTTCAAATACTTGCACCTGAAATTAAGATATTAACACCAATAAGAGATTCAAAATTAACTAGAGAAAATGAAATTGATTTTTTAAATGAGTCTGGAATAAAAATATCTTGGGAAAAAGCAAAATATTCAATCAATAAAGGTTTGTGGGGCACTAGTGTTGGTGGAGATGAAACGTTAACATCAGATTTAAAACTACCTAACTCTGCATATCCAGGAAATTTAAAAAGCAAAACTTCAAAAGAAATAACATTAACATTTAAAAATGGTGAAATATGTGGCTTTAATGGAGAAAAATATGACTCAGTTACATGCATTGAATTAATTTCAAAACAATGTAATGATTATTGTATTGGAAGAGATATACATGTAGGCGATAGTATAATTGGAATTAAAGGAAGAGTAGGATTTCAAGCAGGAGGTCCTATGCTAATAATAAAATCTCACCACCTACTTGAAAAACATACTTTAACAAAATGGCAACAATTTCAAAAAGATCAACTTTCAAATTTTTACGGAATGCATTTACATGAAGGTCAATATTTAGATCCTGTACTTAGAGATATTGAATGTTTTCTTCAAAGTAGTCAAGAAAATGTAAATGGAGATGTTTATGTCACACTACATCCTTTCAGATTTGAACTCAATGGTATTAGTTCTGAAAATGATTTAATGAACAACGTATTTGGTACATACGGAGAGATAAATAATAAATGGTCAGCTGAGGACGCAAAAGGTTTTATAAAAATAGCTTCTAATCAAAACAAAATATATCAATATGTCAATGAAAAATAAAATTAAAGTAGGAGTTGTTGGAGCATCGGGATACACTGGAAGTGAACTTTTAAGATTATTGGTTAATCATCACAATGTTGAAATAGTATTTGCATATAGTAACACAAATAATGGTAAGTCAATATGTGATATTTTCACCGATTTGATTGGAGATATTGAGCTTAAATTTACAAATACAGTTAGTCCTTCAGATGTTATTTTCTTATGTCAAGGTCATGGGAAATCAAAAGATTTTATTCTAAAGAACTTAATTAACTCAAATACTAAAATCATTGATTTAAGTCAAGATTTTAGATTAGAAAAATCGATAACAATTGGAAATGAAATTAGGAAATTCACTTACGGATTACCTGAATTACAAAAAGACTCAATAAAAAGTTCAAACAACATAGCAAATCCAGGATGTTTTGCTACTGCATTACAAATAGCTTTACTACCATCAATAAGTAATAATATTATAAATAGTGATATACATTCAAATGCAATTACAGGAAGTACAGGGGCAGGAATAATACCAAATTCAACTACACACTACAGTTGGAGAAACAATAATATTTCATCATACAAAGAATTTAATCATCAACATCTCGATGAAATAAAATATTCATTTGATAAAAAAAATAAAATAAATTACAATATAAATTTAATCACAGTAAGAGGAAGTTTTACAAGAGGAATATTTTGTACTAGTTATTTTGAATG
>Ga0209711_10001318_pt1 | contig 24242 bp, 22 predicted proteins | sample ArcticOcean_MG_C_7_FD_187441 | JGI IMG/M metagenome (GOLD analysis project Ga0209711, IMG submission 187441) | Marine microbial communities from western Arctic Ocean - ArcticOcean_MG_CB11_88 (SPAdes) (version 2) | ecosystem: Environmental > Aquatic > Marine > Oceanic | place: Arctic Ocean...
AAACATGAAACGATTTCTATCACCGTGAATCAAATAAGCGTTTCAAAGAATCTGTTAATAATTGGAAATGAAGATTTAAATATCAAAAAATGAGATAAATATCCCTGAAGCTGAAGCGTAAATTCAATTTATTGAAACTCGTCTCAAAGAAACCTTAGCATCGCAAGCTGAATCTATTAACAAATTAATTCAAAATCTAAATAATATTTTTTAGAGTTAAGAAAATACGGAAGTAAAAACACTTTTTTAAACCTATTAATTGGCCTCTTCAATTGAAATTAGCAATTAAAGTGGAATCTATATCAGGCACAAGTCTCATATAAATTGAAGCAATCCTATGAAAATAGAAGATATATTCAAAATAGCTTTTATTGATTATTTCAAGAAAGCCTCGAACTGATTAATTTCAAAAATTCATTTCGAGTATTAGTATCTTTAAAAGCCCCTCTAAAACCAGAAGTTGTAGTTGTAGAATTTTGTTTATGAACCCCGCGCATCATCATACACATGTGAGATGCTTCAATTACTACTGCCGCTCCCTTGGGCTTTAACGTATCGTCAATACAATTTAATATCTGTTGTGTTAAACGTTCTTGTACTTGAAATCTTCGTGAAAACACGTCAACTATTCGAGGAATTTTACTCAACCCAACAATTTTTCCATTAGGAATATAAGCGATGTGTGCTTTTCCGAAAAAGGGTAATAAATGATGTTCACACAAAGAATAAAGCTCAATATCTTTAACGATTACCATTTCATTATAACTCTCACTAAACATTGCACTTTTAAGGATCTCGTTAGGATCTTTATCATAGCCTTCTGTCAAAAACTGCATCGCCTTTGCCGCACGCTCAGGAGTTTTTAATAAGCCTTCTCTGTCCGAATTTTCTCCCAGTGAGCCAATTATATTGATGAAGCTTAATTTAATTTCATCTGTTACAAGTAAATTCTCAATGTCAAAATTATCATTCATCCTTAGAAATGTGTTTATTAAATTTAGCAGTTACTTTTTTGATTTTAGGAAAAATCACAAACTGGCAATAGGATTGCTCTTTGTTTAGATTGAAATAATTAGAATGTTCTTTTTCAGCAGGATAAAACGATACTTCTTCCGAGATTTCGGTGACAATAGGTGCGCTAAATTCATTCTTTGTATTTAAGTCTTGAATCATTTCTTCCGCTTCTTCTTTTTGAATAGCACTCGTATAAAAAATTGCTGACCGATACTGTGTCCCAACATCATTACCCTGTCGGTTTAATGTCGTGGGATCATGACCATAAAAGAAAATTTCAAGAAGGTCCTTAAAAGAGATTATTGCAGGGTCAAAAATGACTTCGATGGCTTCCGTATGTCCAGTATTCCCGCCACAAACCTCACTATATGCAGGATTCTTAATTGAACCTCCCATATAGCCCGGCAAGACGTTTTTAACACCAATGATACGTAGAAATATAGATTCTGTACACCAGAAACAACCTCCAGCTAAATATACTTTGTTATTCAATTTATTTTTTTTGTTTAACAAATATAATAAATAATAAAACAAAATACTTTATTTCAATTGAAAGTATGTCAAGCGAGTATTGTGTTATTCTTTATAATTTATATAATTTGTAAAAAATTAAAAATCTGATTCAGTCAGCTTATTTTAAAAACCTATGAGCACAATAATTTCCTGTAAAGCAATTCATAAGAAATATGGCGATCTTGAAGTATTAAAAGGAATTGATCTTGAGATTGAAGAAGGTGAAGTTGTAGCTATTGTCGGTCCCTCTGGGGCGGGTAAAACCACACTGTTACAAATTTTGGGGACATTAGACTCCCCTTCTTCTCGTGAGGGTACTAGTTTAACAATTGTAGATAAGGATACTCAAAAGCTCTCTGAGAAGGAAATGGCACTTTTTAGGAATAAAAATCTAGGTTTCATTTTTCAATTTCACGAGCTATTACCAGAGTTTACTGCACTAGAGAATGTTTGTATGCCTGGTTGGATTGGAAATCGAAAAGAAGAAGACCTTAAAAAAGATGCCACCGCTTTGCTAAGCCAATTGGGTCTGGCTGACAGGACATATCACAAACCACAGGAAATGTCGGGTGGTGAGCAACAACGTGTCGCCGTTGCCCGTGCCTTAATCAACAAACCAAAAATTGTTTTTGCCGATGAACCCAGTGGTAATCTTGATTCTGAGAATGCTCTTTATCTTCATGAATTGTTTTTTAATTTAAGAAATCAATTGGGCTGTACTTTTGTGATTGTTACTCATAATGAAGAACTGGCGGAACGTGTAGACCGAAAAATATTGCTTAAGGACGGTAAAATCATTTCATGAAAATAAATGAATTAAAAGATTTTTTAGATCTTAAAGCTGCTCAGTATGAGAACACTGAATTTATCCCTACAGATCCCATTCAGATTCCACATAGGTTTTCCAAAAAAGAAGATGTTGAAATTGCTGCCTTTTTAACCGCAACAATCGCTTGGGGCAATCGTACAAGCATCCTAAAAAGCGGTTCGCTTATGATGGAGTTAATGGATCATTCGCCTTTTGATTTTGTTTTAAATCATCAGAAAAGTGATTTGTCTAAATTAGAAGTTTTTGTTCATAGAACGTTTAACAGCGATGATTTATCCTATTTTATCTCTGCATTGCAAAACATTTATCTTAACCACAGTGGATTAGAAAAGTTATTTTCATTGCCAAATGATTCTTTACAAATCAGTATTCATCATTTCAAATCAGTTTTTTTCGAACTTGAGCATCTTAAAAGAACTGAAAAGCACGTTTCAGATCCACTAAAGGGTTCTGCTGCAAAAAGAATCAACATGTTTATAAGATGGATGGTGCGTTCTAATAAACAAGGAGTTGATTTTGGACTTTGGAAAAACATAGACGCTTCCCTACTTTCACTGCCATTAGACGTCCACACGGGCAATGTAGCTAGGAAATTAGGCCTCTTAAAACGCAAACATAATGATGCCAAAACCTTAAATGAAATTGATAGTGTTTTAAGGAATTTTGACCCAAAAGATCCAGTGAAATATGATTTTGCACTTTTTGGGTTGGGAGCTTTTGAAAAATTTTAATTGAAATTAGTAAGACCTAGATGTCTTTATTTTTCTATTTTTGTAAAACACGTGCTGCATTGATGAAGATACTTCTTAAAAACGCCACCCTACTTGATCCTTCGAGTCCGTTTCATTGTACTATTCAAGATGTTTTAATTTCAAAAAATAAGATTGTTGCCATTGCTCCTAACATTGAAGAGGACGATGCTAAAATCATTAAAAATAAAAACTTACACGTTTCTCCGGGCTGGTTTGATTCAGGGGTTTCCTTTGGTGAACCCGGTTTTGAAGAACGAGAAACAATTGACAACGGATTAAATGTTGCTGCAAAAAGTGGGTTTACCAAAGTGGTTCTCAATCCTGACACACTCCCAGCTGTTGACTCTCATTCCAGCGTAAATAACCTATTAAAAACAGTAGTTGGAAGTACAACTTCTCTTTTCCCAATGGGAACAATGACAAAGGGAGCCGAGGGAAATCAAATGGCATCTTTGTATGACATGCATATTGCTGGAGCTGTTGCATTTGGAGATCATAAAAAATCAATTGCGAGTGGGAACCTTTTGAAAATAACGTTGCAGTATGCACAGAGTTTTAAGGGTTTAGTTCTTTCTCACCCCATGAACAATGAACTTTCTGCCCAAGGAATGATGCATGAAGGAGCTACAAGTACTAAGATTGGATTAAAAGGAATTCCTTGCTTGGCAGAATCGCTCCAAATATCAAGAGACATTCAAATATTGGAATATACTGGTGGAAAATTACACATTCCTTTTGTGAGCTCTGAAAACGGTGTCGATTTAATTAGACAAGCCAAAATGAAAGGTTTAGACCTGAGTTGTAGCGTTGGATTACCCAATTTATTTTTTGATGATAAGGAGTTAGAAAGTTTTGATGCTAATTTTAAGGTCTTCCCTCCTATTCGATCGAAATCAGATCAAAGAGCACTAAGAGAAGGGTTATTAGACGGAACCATAGACATGGTGAGTAGCATGCATGAACCAATGAACATTGAATTTAAAAAGCTAGAGTTTGAACGTGCTCTTGCCGGAACCACAGGGCTTGAATCCTGTTTTGGGGCACTTTGCACGATCTTTCCTCTCGAAAAAGTACTTCGTTTTTTGACCAGAGGTAGCGAGCGCTTTGGAGTTAAAGTTTCCAAGATTAAAGTTGGAGAAAAAGCTGACTTAACATTCTTCGATCCTGACACAAATCATACGTTTGAAGAAAAAAATATACTCTCAACTTCCAAGAATTCAGCGTTCATTGGAAGTCAATTAACGGGGAAAGTCATCGGTAGTTATAACAACGGTGTACTTACATTAAATACATAAAATGACTTTAGAATACCAAATTAGAGAAGCAAAAAATGGTGCTTCACCTGTTCCAGCAATTGTACTGCTTCATGGTTATGGAAGTAACGATGATGACCTACTTTCCTTTGCAGATTATTTGCCTCAAACCCACACAATTATTTCTCTTCGTGCCCCCCTAGATATTCCAATGGGTGGCTATGCTTGGTATACAATCCACAACAACATGACCCAGGACAAGTGGTCGGACGATAAAGAAGCCAAAGTCTCGATTAAGACTGTTAGTGATCAGCTAGAGGAGCTTGTTGAAAAACACAACCTTGATTCTAATGACATCTCTTTAATGGGATTCAGCCAGGGAGCAATTTTAAGTTGGGCAATTCTCTTAGACAATCCAGATAAAGTCAGAAGAGCAATCTGTATGAGCGGTTACATTAATAAAAACATATTAAAAAACCCCATAACAAGTTATGCTGGCATACTTGCCTTTGGCTCTCACGGTTCAGAGGATGTTACGGTACCCTATTCATGGGCGAAAGATAGTATTGAACTGGTCCAAGCGAAAAACCCATCGGTAGTTTTCAACACCTATCCTGATGGGCATAATGTATCGGCCCAAAGCTTTCAAGATATTATAAAATGGTTAGAGGAAACTAATCTGAAATAGGATAAAGCAAATGTTCTTTTAACTCAAAAGTCACTTTGTTGTTTGGGAGTATTTTATATCCTAAGAAAATCTCACCCCAATGCGTACCGTCGGAAAAATCAGCAATTAACCATTTGTGATTTAATAATTTAACCTTATTTATTAGAAAAGTACGATTCATTCCTTCGTAGGGAATTAAATCATTTTTCTCTCTCAAAAGATTCGTTTCATAAAGTTCATCTTTAACCCATCCTGAAATATTATCAATCTCAAAACTATTAAAGTAGCGCATTGCATCTTCGTTCCCAATCAAGTTAAAATAGCGTTCGTCTTCCAAAAGAGTACCCAATTGAGAAATAGAATCCTTTAAAATAATGATTTCCTTCTTATAGGTCACAATTTTCGAGTTCATGTCATTGAAAACTTTTTTGGAATTAACCAATTGAAAAATTAATATTAAAGCGGTGAATAAAAAAAGATATAGTAGTATTTTGTTTTTCATGAAATTTAATTTGAAGTTACTTGCAAAGTATCATAAGCTAAAAAGACATTGTCAGGTAATTTTGCCTCAACCTCATCGTGAAACCCAAGATAGTGGCTTATGTGTGTAAAATAGGTCTTTTTAGGTTTAAGTTCATCAATAATTTCTAGTGCTTCTTCTAAGTTTAAGTGCGTTGGATGGGATTCTATTCTTAGGCAGTTAAGTACCAAGACGTCTAAATCATTCAGCTTTTCCATTTCTTCTGAGGCAATTGTCTTTACATCAGTCAGGTAGGCAAAATCACCAATGCGATAGCCCAACACAGACAAACGGTTGTGCATCACTTCAACGGGAGTTATTTTTAAAACATCCAATTTAAAGGAACTTCTTTTGTCAATTTCACTGACCTTTACTGAAGGTGCTCCCGGGTATTTATTTTCCGAATTAAAAATGTACCCAAATCTTTTTTTAAGACTCTCTATGACTCTGGCGCTGGCAAAAACAGGAATATCACCCTGTCTGAAAAAATAAGGTCTTATGTCGTCTATTCCGGCCGTATGATCTGCATGTTCATGCGTAAACAGTATCCCATCTAGTCTCTCGGATTCTGCTTTGAGCATTTGCTGTCTAAAATCTGGACCACAATCAATGGTAAAAGACAAGTTTTCTGTTTCAATTAACACAGAACTTCTTAGCCTCTTATCCTTTGAGTTTGCACTTAAACAAACGGGGTGAGTGCTTCCAATCATAGGAATACCTTGTGATGTGCCAGTACCAAGAAAAGTGATTTTTATCATAAGGAGAATCAAAGGTAAAAATTTGGTGAGATATAAAACAAACTTTGTAAATTTAGAATCAAATTATATTTTATGTCCGTTACGTTACCTGGAGACCAGAATTTCGAAAACCGTCCTTCAATTGAGGCCAAAGCCTTAAAAATAAATCTTAATCACCACATTTACGGAACCTTTGCAGAAATCGGAGCTGGTCAAGAAGTTGCAAGACACTTCTTTAGGGTTGGTGGTGCTTCAGGAACTATTGCCAAGACCATTAGTGCTTATGATAAAAACTTTAGTGACACCATTTATGGAGAAGAAGAAGATGGTCGCTATGTGACGGAAACTCGGCTCAAGAAAATGCTTGATCATGAGATGAAGCTCTTAGAAGATCGAATTCCGAAAAAAGATCACCCCAATAAGATGTTTTTCACCTATGCAAACACCGTCGCTACGATTGATTTTGCGAAAAAGTTTAAAGGTCATGGATGGATGGGGATTAGATTTCAAACTGCCCCGGAAGAACCCTATAGTGAAATTATGCTTCATGTTCGATTTCACCAAACAGAAGCAAGGCTTCAGCAGGAAGCCTTAGGGATAATGGGAGCCAATTTGGTCTATGGTGCTTTTTACAAACACAACAAACCAAAAAAACTACTCAAATATTTATATGATCATATTGATTTAGACTCAATCGAAATCGATACAATCAATTTCTCTGGACCAGTTTTCAAGGATATTGACAATAGGATCATGAGTTTACAACTGGTTAAAAACAAGATGACAGATGCCGTAATGTTTGACCCTAGTGGCAATAATATCTTGCCTGCACGAATTCTTTATAAGAAAAACATTCTCCTTTTGAGGGGAAGTTTTAGACCTGTTACGAGGGTTAATATTGACATGTTCGAAAAATCTTATGACATCTTTGTTAAGGAACCAAAAGTCAACGAAAATAAGACAGAAGTTGTTTTTGAAATAACGCTATCCAATTTGAGTGCGCAGGGTGAAATTGATGAAAAAGATTTTATGGATCGTGCCAAACTGTTGTGTTCTCTTGGACACTCCGTAATGATTTCTAACTTCAAAGAATACTACCGTCTGGTTGAATATCTATCAGAATACACCAAGGAACAAATGGCGTTGACTATGGGAGTGAATAATTTTGTTGAAGTTTTTGATGAACATTACTATGAAGATATCAGTGGGGGTATACTTGAGGCCTTTGGCAAAATGTTCCATAACAACCTAAAAGTATACCTTTATCCAATGAAGAATTTTGAAACGGGTGAGATTGTCAACTCAAACAACCTAAAACTACACCCCAGAATGAAAGACTTTTATAAGTTTTTCAAGTATAATGGTAAAGTGGTTGATATTTTTGATTTTGATCAGGACAACCTGTCAATTTTCTCAAGAGAAATACTTGCTAAAATCAAAAGTAACGACGATACCTGGAAAGATGGATTGCCAGAAGGTATCGCCGATATGATTATTCAAAATAATATGTTTGGCTGGGCCAAGAAGGAAGTTGAAGAAAAAAGTTAATCTTCCAGAATTTGTGCTGCATGTTCTTTGGTTTTTACCTTACTGATAAGTCGTTCTACAAGTCCTTTTTCATTAATGATAAAAGTCAATCTGTGAATTCCTTCATATTCTTTTCCTTGGAATTTTTTAGGTCCCCATACCCCAAAAGTTTCAATAACAGCCTTGTCTACATCCGCTAGTAATGGAAATGGAAGTTCAAATTTATCAGCGAATTTTTTCTGCCTTTTTTCATTGTCAGCGCTAACGCCAAGTAAAGAATATCCTTTATCTTTAAGCTCTTGATAGTGATCTCTTAGGTCACAAACTTCGAGTGTACAACCTGGAGTGCTTGCCTTTGGATAAAAGAATACCACCAACTTTTTGCCGTCAAAGTCTTGAAGACTAACCGTATTCCCTAAATGATCTTTAGTGGTGAAATTTGGGACCTTATCCCCTACTTGTAATGTATTCATTTTATATATCTTTAATTAAAGTTCTAAATAACAAAAAATCTAGATGACTCGAAAAGAAAAGGTTGCCTTTGTCATGAATGAATTGGATCAATTGTATCCAGAGATACCAATTTCCTTAGACCACACAGATCCTTACACGCTTCTAATAGCTGTTTTACTATCGGCTCAGAGCACTGATGTTCGGGTAAATAAAATTACATCACTACTTTTTAAACAGGCAAATACTCCCCACGAAATGATTAAACTGAGTGTAGAAGAAATAAGAGAAATCATAAAACCTGTTGGGCTCTCCCCAATAAAGTCAAAAGGGATTCACGGGCTTTCTCATATCTTAATTAATAAACATGGAGGAAAAGTTCCTCAAAGTTTTGAATCACTCGAAGAGCTTCCCGCTGTTGGGCACAAAACTGCAAGTGTTGTGATGTCTCAGGCATTTGGGGTGCCAGCATTTCCTGTTGATACCCACATACATCGATTGATGTACCGTTGGGGATTCACAAATGGTAAAAATGTAGTACAAACTGAGCGAGATGCCAAGCGGTTGTTTCCTGAGGAAAGATGGAATGATTTGCATTTACAAATCATATGGTACGGAAGGGAATATTGTCCAGCAAGAGGGTGGAATATTGAAAAAGACCACATCACCCAAATGATAGGAAGAAAGTCTGTGATTAATAAGCTCTTTAAGGGTAAATAACTAAGAATTGCTATAACACCCGATTTCAATTACCTTATTTGAATTATAAGATTTTGAAAAGGCTAAAATACGCTCAATAACCTGAAGGCTTGGCTCGTTTGACTGTTTCGATAAATTTAAAAAGTAATTTTGCTGCATACATTGGTTTTAATGTATAACGCAAAAAACAAAATTTAGTATCTCAATAAGCTAAAGCGATCTGATTTTCTTCGATCATTTTTCGGAGATTGATCACAGCATAGCGCATTCTACCCAAAGCAGTGTTGATGCTAACCCCAGTGGATTCAGCGATTCCTTTAAAGCTCATGTCTCGATACAAACGCATTGTCAGCACTTCTTTCTGATCCTCGGGAAGCTCAGCAACTAAATTTTGAAGATCATATACCACTTGTTCATTGATCAATACTTTTTCAGCATTTGGTGTTCCGTCTGAGATAAATTGGAAAACATCATAATCACCATTAGACTCAAACTTAGGAATACGATTTGATTTTCTAAAATGATCTATGACCAAATTATGAGCAATTCGCATTACCCAAGAAACGAATTTACCTTCTTCATTATAAACTCCTCTTTTTAGGGTTTTAATGACTTTAATAAATGTTTCTTGAAAAACATCTTCCGCAACATCACGATCAAATACTTTTGAGAAAATAAAATTATAGATCCTTGATTTATGTCTGTAAATAAGGATTTCTAGGGAGGGTTCATTGCCAGTAATATAGTCACTTATTAACTGAGCATCTGAAACTTTAGGGGAATTTGTAGCATGCATATAAAATTACTTTTACAGTAGAACTGTGTTAAACACTAACGTTAATTTTAAAAGTAATTTTGCTTTATACGATTATTTTATACAACACAAATATATAATTTTTTTTTTAAATCTTAGATTTTAATAAAATTCATCTAAATTTTAAACCCTAGCCTACATAAAAATTAAGATTAGTTGTAATTTTGCAACTTGACTATTTTCTATGAAAAACCTTCTTGAAGCTGATACTAAAGATTACATAATAATCAAGGGGGCGCATCTTCACAATCTCAAAAACGTTAACGTACTTATTCCTAGGAATAAGATGACAGTGGTGACAGGCTTGTCAGGCTCTGGAAAGTCATCATTGGTTTTTGATACGCTCTATGCCGAAGGGCAAAGGCGTTATGTAGAAAGTTTGTCGTCCTATGCACGTCAATTTATGGGCAGATTAAACAAGCCTAAAGTTGATGAAATTAAAGGAATTGCTCCTGCAATTGCAGTTGAACAAAAAGTGTCTTCCTCCAACCCACGGTCTACGGTTGGAACAAAAACAGAAATTTATGACTACCTGAGGCTTTTGTTTGCTCGAGTGGGGCGCACCTTCTCCCCCATTTCGAATAAACAAGTTAAAAGTGACACAGTTAAAGATGTCATAGAAGCAATAAAGAAAATAGCTGGAGGAGAAAAAATCTTGTTAATGGCAACGATCGCTCAAGACGAAAAGAGAAGCTTTCAAGACCGTTTAAATATTCTCAAACAACAGGGTTTCGCTAGAATTTTTCATAAAAATGAAGTGATTCGTATTGAGGAACTGGAAAAAGCTCCCAACATACCTTTTGAATTGATTGTCGATCGATTAATCGTTAGGCACGAAGACGATTTTTATCAAAGACTTACCGACGCCATAGAAATTGCTTTTTACGAAGGCAATGGAACTTGCTCGCTCTATTTTATGAGTAACAAGGAAAATATTAATTTTTCTAATCGTTTTGAGTTGGATGGAATGACTTTTACGCAACCCAATGTTCATTTTTTTAGTTTTAACAATCCTTTTGGGGCTTGTGAAAAATGTGAGGGTTTTGGAGATATTGTCGGGGTTGATGAGGAGCTTGTAGTGCCAGACACAAGCCGTTCTATTTTTGATGACGCTATTGCTCCTTGGAGGGGAGCTGGACTGAGAAAGTTTCACAATTCGTTGATTGAAAATGCTTATAAATTCGATTTTCCAATTCACAAACCCTATTTTGAACTTTCAAAAGAAAACATCAAAACCCTTTGGGACGGTAACTCCTACTTTACAGGAATCAACAAGTTTTTCGCTAAAATTGAAGCCAAAAATTATAAAATCCAAAACCGTGTCCTGCTTTCCAGATATCGAGGGCAAACTAAATGCACGCAATGCAATGGCTCTCGACTAAAATTAGAAACAGGCTATGTTAAAATTGACGGAAAAGGACTACCAGAATTACTTAATATGTCTATGGATGAATTGGAAGTGTTTTTTAATTCAATTCAATTAAACAATTACGATACAGAAATTTCTGAAAGACTTTTAAAAGAAATAACCACTAGAATTAAATTCATACAGGATGTTGGTTTGGGATATTTAAACTTAAACCGAAAAGCAAATACCCTATCTGGGGGGGAGTCACAGCGAATCAATTTAGCTACTTCCTTAGGCAGTTCCTTGGTTGGATCTATGTACATTTTGGATGAACCTTCTATAGGACTTCACTCTAAGGATAATGACAGGTTGATTTTGGTATTAAAAAAGTTAAGAGACCTTGGCAATACTGTTATTATCGTTGAACATGATGAGGAAATAATGTATGCTTGTGACAACATCATCGACATGGGTCCAGAAGCAGGCTCTCATGGTGGAGAAGTCGTCGCTGAGGGCAAATTAAAAGACATATTAAAATCGGATAGCCTGACCGCAAAATATCTGAGAAACGAGATGTCAATTCCCGTTCCTTCTGAAAGAAGAAAATCCAAGAGTAAAATCACTTTAACTGGAGTAAGAGAAAATAATCTTAAAAACATTGATGTACATTTTCCATTGGGATGCCTAACCGTGGTGACCGGAGTTTCGGGAAGTGGAAAATCTACTTTAGTTAAAAGAATACTATACCCTGCATTATTAAGAGAAAAAGGGGTTTACAATGACAAACCGGGTCAGTTTAATGCCATTGGCGGAAGTATCGATCGCATCCACAGTGTTCAATTTGTTGATCAAAATCCAATTGGTAGGTCTTCAAGATCAAACCCTGTTACCTACCTCAAAGCTTATGACGAAATTAGAAGTTTGTATTCCAAACAAAATCTTTCTAAGAATCGAGGCTATCTACCAAAACACTTTTCTTTTAATGTTGATGGGGGAAGGTGTGAATCATGCAAGGGAGACGGAAACACTACAATTGAAATGCAATTTATGGCCGATGTCGTATTGCAATGCGAACAATGCAAAGGGAAAAGATTTAAAAAAGAAATCTTAGAAGTTAAGTATAATGATATCTCTATTGATCAACTTTTAAACATGACCGTCGATGATGCGATATTATTTTTTGAGGAATTCGCTCAAAATAAATTGGTGCAAAAACTAAAACCACTTCAGGAAGTTGGTCTGGGATATGTTTCCTTGGGACAACCCTCTACTACACTATCTGGTGGAGAAGCGCAAAGAATTAAGTTGGCTTCGTTTATTGGACGAGGAGCGTCTTCTGAAAAAATTGCTTTCATTTTTGATGAACCCACTACAGGACTACACTTCCATGACATCAGTAAATTAATGAATTCTTTTAATGCGCTAATTAGTCAGGGGCATACAGTAATTGTTGTTGAGCACAATTTAGATCTCATCAAATGTGCCGACCACATTATTGATCTCGGACCAAGCGGTGGAAAAGATGGTGGTAATGTGGTTGCAGAGGGCACTCCTGAGGAAATCATTAAAGTAAAAGCATCATTTACAGGGCAATACCTCTCTAAAAAACTTAAAGTCTAAAACGTTTATTTTTTATTAAGAAAATTAAATTTGTTTATTACATTTTGAAGATCCCCCGTGAGTTTAAAAACTCGGGACAAGATTAAAAATGCAATTACAATCACTAGAGAACGAATTACTAAAGATAAAAATGGTGAAAAGTCTAAAGAGATAAGTGGAATCAAGATATAAAGAAGAAGAATTATTCCTAAGGCAAAAAAAGTCTTTTTACTAAAAGGATTGATTTTAAAAATAAATTGAATCAGTGAAATTTTAGCAACATTAATTAATGTGATTACAATTAAAGTAGCGTAAGCAGCACCAATTATACCCAACTCGTTTATAAAATAGAGGTTCAAAACAACTGCCAATACTGCAGAAACTATAGAAAACCAAAACACATAGGTATAGTACTTCGAATTGGTAATGATGTTGTTGAGACAACCCATTGACATTGTGAAAAGCTTACCTAAAGAAACAATAAAAACAACATCAAGAGCTTTGTCATACCCTTCTAGATTAACCCAATGATAGAAGTCTACTAAATTTAAATTGATCAATAAAAATAACAACCCTGCGCCTAACAATAAGTTATTTGCGCTCTTTTTCAATAAGGAAGTTAAGCGTTCCTTGTCCTTTTCATTCAAGGCTTTTGCAACCATTGGACTAATAATTTGAAACATGGCCCTCCCTGGTAATTCTATAACGGAGGCGATGAAAACCGCTACACTATAATAGGCAACGTTTTCAACGGTCAATAAATTAGAAATCATTGATTTGTCAATGTCTAAAATAAGACTAGCAGCAGCGCCAGACATAAAAATTAACAAACTATATTTTAATATAGACTTGTATTGAACAGGTAAACGTAATTCGAATTTAGGAGTATAAACTCGAAAACTATATACCATAACAATCAAAAGTCTTAAGTAATACCCACCAATTAATACCCATACGAATCCGTCTAGGTCGATAAAATCAAGTGCATAAGCTAAAAGCAATACAAAAATCAAAGCCCGAGGATAAAATTCTTTTAAGAAATTCCCAAAAACAGATTTTAGTTGGACTCGAAGCCAGTTGTAAAAAACCTCAAAATAAGCAGTAGAAAAAGCTACGGCAATAATTAGAAAGGCATACCGACCAATGTAAGAGTTCTTTAAAGAAATAATGTCAATAATGTCTTCTTTAAAAACAAACAGAAAAGGTAGCAGAAGAATAAAAAGCAATAAAGGTAAGAGCATTGAAAAGTTGAGCAATGCATCACGGTCTTGCTTGGCCTCACAGGCGCTGTAAAACTTTATCAGAGCGTGTTGGACTCCAAATGAGATAAAGGGCTGTACGAGATTCGAGAAGGCCAATAAAGCAACGATGAGTCCTTGAAACTCACTCCCCATGTAGGTTGGGTATAAATAAACCGTATTTAAGGCGCCAATCAAAAAAGCAAAAGCAATACTAATGCTGTTATAAAATGATTGTTTTGCAATGATCCCCATACTTGACTTTTTATTCGCCATCTCTGTTTTTTGCTAAATTAAAAGTTTAGCTGACAAGAATCACCGTGGAGCGTATTATTTTCAATTTTAAATTTCCCCGTTTGCTGCTTATTACTTTCGATCTAAAAAATCTTGATAAGAATTTTGTGAAATGGCCTTCCCCAAAGAATCTAGTTTTTTTGTAGAGGTTCCCTTTTCTTCAAAAGCTTTATTGCTTATAAAATCATAAACATAAATTCCATTTTTATCAATGATTCCAAAGCCCTTATTAAAAATGTAATGAGCGTATTGACTTTCAGAATTATTAAAGATATTTTTACCCCATTTAAAATCAGACGGATCTTGATTTAGAATTTGTAGAAGCGTGAAAGAAAGATCAGTTTGTGCAGAGATGGTAGAAACGATTGTATCCCTTTTTGCCAAGGCTCCACCCAGCCAAAGCATCGGTATTTTAAAACGACTGGGGGCATTAAAATATCCTTTTCTTTCTGGCAATCCATGCCCATGATCCGCAACAATGATGATCAGAGTGTTTTCCCACCAAGATTGTGTCTTAGCCTTTTTGATAAACTCACCTATTACTTTATCTGTATATGCATGGGAGCTTCTAAATTTATTTACTTCAGTATCTCTTCCAAACTTAAAAGTTTGTGGAAACTCATAGGGCTCATGGCTGGAAAGCGTCAATGCAATTTTAAAAAATGGTTCAATTTGTGGCTGAGACAAATCCTTTGTAAAACGCTCCATAAAAACATGGTCGTGCACGCCCCACTTTGAATTCCAATTCTTTTTATCAAATTCTCTACCCTCTATAATATTAGAAATTCCAGCATTTCTAAGGTAGGTATTCATGTTCCCGAAATTGGTATCACCGCCATAATAAAATGATGTTTTGTAACCTAAATCAATCATTTTTTGAGGCAGCATTGGTAAACTCCTAGATTTGTTAGGCATCCTCATGATTTTCCTAATGGGTTGAGGATAATAACCACTCAAAATAGAAGGGATTCCTTTGTCTGTTCTGTCTCCATTCGCATAAAAATTGGTAAAAAAAATCCCTTCCTTAACAAGTTTATTTAGATTTTCAGTAACCTCTATTTCTCCGCCCAAAGGGCCTACAACTTTGGCCGTAAGACCTTCCCAAATTAATAAAATAATATTTGGTTTTTGAGTATTTAAAATGGAATCGTTTGTTGCAATTAAAAGAGGAGCTCTATTTTTATCAATAATTTTTTGTGCCGTAAGATCATCAAATATTTTGTAGGGATTCTCATCTTCTATTTTAAAGGATAGCGTATTAAAAAAATTCCAAACGAAATTTATAGCGGCATGATTTGCAAACATTTTATTAGAAAAATAAACATTGCTTTGATTTATTGGAATTAATTGAAGGCCACCCCTAATTGGGATTATTAAGGCAATGGTAATAAAAAACAAAACTGGCAGTTGAAACCAACTCACTTTATCTATTGTTACCATTCTTTTGGAGATAACACTTTTAAATAATTTAATAAATACAATTGAAATCACCACCCAAACAACACTCCCCATAATCATTTGAAAGGCAGATATTGAAGCCAACATGAGCTCTGGAGTATCAATATAATTCAACAATGTGCTGTCAATTCGCACGCCCCAAGTTTTATATAATCCAACATCAATGATTAATAATAAATTAATGAGAATTAATAATAAATAGGAATACCATTTTATTGTTTTATGAATTTTTACAGGCTTAATAAAAAAAGAAAACAGAATTAAAAAGAAAGGAATAACACTTAAATAGGAAGCAAATGAAAGGTCTAATCGAAAACCATATAAAAAGGTTTTTAGGGTTGTTTCTAAGCCGAGCTGAAGAGTTTTATCGTAATAAAAAAGCAGGAAAATCGTACGAGAAAAAACAAAATATCCTATCCACAAAAGGAAATAGGATAGAAAAAATAAAAGTTTGTTTTTAAAACCTTTCATCGTTTATATTTCTTGAACAGAGCACCAAGAATGACTCCAAGAAATAGAAACAATGCTAGCAAACGTATTGAAGTTCCTGTCTTAATCACTGAAGGCTCAAAAGAAAAAACAATGTCGTGATTCCCTTTTGGAACATTGAGTCCACGAAGGACATAATTGACGGGGAAATGCTCTACTTCTACTCCATCAATGAATGACTTCCATCCATGGGGGTAATACATTTCTGAAAAAACAACCATTTGCTCTTCTGAGGAGCTAAATTTATATTCCAATCGATTTGGATGCGCTTTTGTGAGGTCAATGCGAGACAAACTATCTGCGGGAAAAGTCAGCTTAATATTTTCGGGGGCCTTACTTGCCAATACAATTGCACCATTTTCAAAGTTCAAGGATTTCATTTTATTTAAAACCCCATCCGCATCGACTGCAACAAAGAGAGAGTCAACAAACCAAGCGTTCCCCATCGCATTTGGATTTTGAATAAACTTTTGCTCCTTTTCCTTTTCAAAAAGAATGTATTTCACATTAAGCATGTCCAAAACGCCTTCAATCTGATTTGCGCTAAAATATTCATAAAGCTCTTCAAACCGTCTGGGTTTAGCACCGTGATAACCACCAATAGCGTTATGGAAATAAGCCGTCCTTGCTCCTGAAAGCTGGAGATTAGGCTCAAAGACACGATAACGAGTACTGTCTTTTAGTATTGCTCGATCTGAAGCTTGAATTAGAAAAGGTTGACTTTTTTGGCGGGGTAAAACAAACAGATCACGGTCGATATAGCGATTGGAAATTCCCAACAGATCTGACGCTAATAATGCGAACAAAGCCAAAATACTGACTTTTTTTGATAATTTTCCTTGAATGAATAAATATAGAATAGCTGTAATTGCAAGCGTATAAAGGATTGCTCTTATAATGTCATAACTAAAAATTGATCTTCTTGTTTCAATAATTTGATCCATGATCATCGGTCCATAAGCCTCAGAAAGGTAGCCATCTATCCCACCGCTAAAATCAAAAATACTTTTCGATAAAAGTAAAAGCAGGAGAAAGGAGAGAAAGAATGTCGCTGTTTTTAAAATAGATTTCTTAGGATTTAACGCTCTTTGTTCTAATATTAGATGCAAGCCTAAGCAAGCCAAAACTGGGAAACAAAATTCAAGAATCACCTGAATGGAACTAACCGCTCTAAACTTGTTGTAAAGTGGAAAGTAGTCAATAAAAAACTGAGTAAGCCAAGGCAGATTTTTACCCCAAGACAAAAGTAAAGACACAATAATTCCAGCAAAAAGCCAATTTCTAAGGGCACCTTTAATCAGAAAGAGAGAAATGATTGCCAGAAAGACAATGGTTACTCCTACGTAGGCTGGAGCTTCTAGTATGGGTTGATCGCCCCAGTAGGTCGGAACATTCTGAACGAATTGTCCCGCTTGATTTCTCGGAACGCCTTGATGAATCAAAAACTTATACAGCTCAGAATCTTGTCCTAAATCTTCTCTTGAACCTCCCCCTTGAATTCTAGGAATAAATAAATTCAAACTTTCAAAAATACCATAGCTAAACTGAGTAATGTATGCTGTATCCAATCCACTCGTCACTTCTTTTAAAGAATTGTCAGGGTTCTGAGTCAATTCGCTTTTACCACGAGTACTAAATTTTGAGTATTCGGCAGTAGCAAGCAATGAAGTGGCATTGAGCCCCAAAGCAAGTAATCCAGAAAAAAAGAGAACCCCTGTTTTTACAGCAAAAGGCTTGAGTGACTTCTCTTTAATTGATTTGAAAAAATAAACCATGACAAACAATAACAGCAGAAGCAACATATAATAAGTCATTTGATAATGGTTGGCGCGTATTTGCATTGCAAGCGCCAGAACGGTTAGCAAAAACCCCCAGAATTTCTTATCGTTAAAAATCATATAAACTCCTCCCAAAACTAGAGGCATATAGGCCAAAGCTTGGGCTTTTGTGTTATGGCCTACTTGAAGAATAATCAATAAGTAGGTAGATAAGCCATAGGCCAAGGCACCAAAAACAGCAATGTGCCAGGGCATTCTGATAATTAGAAGAAATAGATAGGCGGTTAATAAATAAAGAAAAAGTATTTCCGCTGGTTGTGGAATGTTTTGAAAAATTTTATGAATCGGTGTAAGAAAATCTGCTGGATAACGTGCCCCTAATTGATAGGTCGGCATACCGCCAAAAGCATTGTCAATCCAGTAAATTTCTTCTTTCTGATTCTTTCGGTGCTCTTGAATTTGCCTTGACATGCCCGTATACTGTCTGATGTCAGATTGCACAAGCGCTTTTCCGGAAAGGATGGGGTAATAAAATAAGATTGAAAAAATCCCGAAACAAAAAATCACACCTGCATGATAATGACCCTTGTTTTTTAAAAAAATCTCAATCAATTTCTTCATAGTCAATGTATTCCCCTAAGTCTTGGGCGTTTTTTTTGTCTTTTTTTTCTTCCTTATTCACAGGCGCTTCTGTTTTAAAGTCGCCCATTTTCTTGGATACTTTTTTGATTAAGTATCTAAAAATAAAAGGTTTAATTAAACGAAACAAGTAGGTAAAACCGAAGAAAATCAATAAAAATTTGAGCAATCCAATCAAATCGATGGGTTTAAAATTAATAATATTCAAAAGTAAAGAAAAGTTGGCACTATTTTTAATGGCATCACTCTTTAGAAAAAAAAATACAATTATCTTGCGATAAAAAAATAATGCTCAAACATTTTACGGTCTGTTTCATTCTTATATCGGCCATAGTTCGAGCACAATATACCGATCAAATAAACTCTAATCGTCCGGGTGCTTCCATTGGCGCATTTGCTGTTGGAAAAGGAATTGTCCAGTTTGAAGGGGGATTTGAATACAGAAAATTTAAACATGAAGCCTATAACAATTCAACAGTTGATGGAATAATTGGTTTTCTTTCTATCCGATGGGGGTTTTTGTTTGAACAACTCGAACTGACCTATGAAGGGAGTTACATGATGGACCGATTGACCAACAAGATTTCTTCGAAAGAGTTTGTTTACGAAAGAAATGGATTTTTAAAAAACTTTATCGGAATTAAATATTTGGTTTATGATCCTTTTAAAAGAGAAGAGGAAGTCAATAATTACAGCTGGAAAGCAAACAATGGCTTTAAATTAAAACATCTAATCCCTGCAGTCTCCATAACTGCTGGAGCAAACTTTAATATTGAACCAGAGAACCCTTACCCTTATGGAGATGTCTTTGATTTGATTAACAGGCCGTTGTTCTTTCAAAATTTAAATGCTCAAACAGAAAAAGAATCATTGCTTTCACTTGGCGGAACGATTGCCACCCAGTCCCATTTTTTAGGAACTTGGGTTTTTGTTACTAATTTTTCATTGAGCCGTTATTTAACAGATTATGTGGAGAAAAGTTACATACTCACACTGACCCACACTTTCCACCCGTATTGGTCGGTGTATATGGAAAATCAAGGGGTTTTTAGCGAACGTTATAACGACTTTATCTTTAGGACAGGAATTGCTTATTTACTCACAGATTACATTCAAATCGAAGGATCTTTGGGGGTCAATACTCAAACCAAGCCCAGCTCAAATTTTATTAACTTAGGAGTTTCCTATCGTTTAAGCTTCCACAAAGATTTCACCAGCGCAGAGGAAATTAATTTTGAAAAACAAAAAAACGAAGAAAAAGGGCTAAAAAAACAAATGAAAAAAGACAGTAAGCAAGAGAAGAAAAGAAACCGAAAAGCTAAACGTAAATAGTACTATGGAATCAAATTCAATTGAAATTAAGCAGGTTAATTCGGATAGCGAATTGAAAAAATTTGTTAAGTTTCCTTTTAGTCTTTACAAAAACAATCCTTATTGGATTCCCCCTATAATACAAGAGGAAATCGATATTTTAGATACTTCTAAAAATCCTGTTTTCGAAAATGCGGAGGCCGACTATTATTTGGCCTATAAAAAAGGAGAGATTGTAGGTCGAATTGCTGTGATTATCAACTGGACAGAGGTCAATCAATTAGAAAGAAAAAAGGTTCGCTTTGGCTGGTTTGATGTAATTGATGATATTAATATCACCAGGGCTTTATTAGGGAAGGTTAAACAAAAAGGACTAGAAAATGGACTGAATCATATCGAAGGACCGGTAGGATTCTCTAATTTAGACAAGGCCGGAATGCTTGTGAATGGGTTTGACGAAAGAAATACCATGATCACGCTCTACAACGCACCATATTATATTGAGCATTTTAAACAATTGGGATATCAGGAATTAGCAGTTTGGTTAGAATATGAAATAAAAATGTACTCTTTTGAAGATGCTCCTGAAAAAGTCAAAAGATTTTCTAAACTCATGCTCGAACGTTATCAGCTTAGGGTTTTAAAATTTAAATCCAGAAACGATATCCTCCCATATCTTGCTCAAATGTTTGAGCTTTTAGATGAAACCTATGGTGAGCTTAAAACTTTCGTTCCCATTCAAAAAAAACAAGTTCAGCAATACAAAGAAAAATATTTTAAATACATACACCCAGATTTCATAAAGTGTATTGTCGATGAAGACAACAAGTTAGTTGCATTTACGATTGCAATGCCCTCCTTTTCAAAAGCTTTAAAGAAGGCAAATGGAAAGATGTTTCCTTTTGGTTTTTTACATTTACTTAAGGCAATGTATTTTAACCACAAGGCTTCTTTTTATTTAATAGGCGTTCACCCTAGATTCCAAAACAAAGGCGTTATTGCTATTATTTTCAATGAAATGCAAAAGGTTTTTAATAAAAAGAAATACAATGTTATTGAGACCAATCCAGAGTTAGAAGACAACCTGGCAATACAAAACCTTTGGAAAAACTATGAGCACCGACAACACAAGAAAAGGGTTACAGTAACTATTCAAATTTAAAAAAGGGAACAAAATAAAACTGTCATCTCCTAGTTAATTGTTTGGTTTTAAAGTACTATTATACTTTTTTAATTTAAAAGCAATTTTATTCCTTTTTTGAATAATTCATACCCATAAAAAATCTAATTTTGTTTTATGATGAATGAAGGAACCATCATTGCAAATTCAAGTGCATCAGGAACAGCAGCCATCAGTTTGCTGCGCCTTTCAGGAGAAAATGCTATTGATTTAGTAACGAGCTCTTTCAAGAGCAAAAGCGGGAAGAAATTGTCTGACCAAAAATCACATGTCATTCATTTGGGAAGAATTCATAATGATGGAACTGAAATTGACGAAGTTTTGGTGAGTGTTTTTAAAGCACCTAATTCCTATACTGGTGAAAATGTAGTTGAAATTTCCTGTCACGGATCAATTTATATTCAGCAAGAAATACTTCAATTGTTTATTCGAAAAGGTGCAAAACCAGCACAACCAGGAGAGTTTACGTTGCGTGCTTTTTTGAATAAAAAAATGGATCTTAGCCAAGCGGAAGCAGTTGCTGACTTGATTGCATCGGAATCTAAAGCAGCTCATGAAGTTGCGTTAAATCAAATGAGAGGTGGATATACTCAGGAGCTGATACTGCTGCGCCAAAAACTACTTGATTTCGCTTCCCTAATTACCCTAGAGCTAGATTTCTCTGAGGAAGATGTTGAATTTGCTGACCGAAAGGAACTCTTTGCGCTACTCGATGAAATTCAAATGAAGATTAAATCCTTAGCGGACTCCTTTGCCTATGGAAGTGTTATCAAAAAAGGGGTGCCTGTTGCGATCATCGGAAAACCAAATGCTGGTAAGTCCTCCTTATTGAATGCCTTATTGAATGATAACAGAGCAATTGTCTCTTCTATCGCAGGAACTACTAGGGACACCATAGAAGACACTTTGATAATTAAGGGTATTCAATTCAGGTTTATAGATACCGCTGGCCTTAGAGAGACCACTGACGAGATTGAAGCTGTAGGCGTCGCCAAGGCAAAAGAAAAAGCACTCAAAGCGAAAGTACTGCTCTACCTCTATGATCGAAATGATGCGAACTTAAATGAAATCATAAAAGATATTAACGAGTTCATGCGGGATGATTTGATTTTAATTCCTGTGGAAAGTAAAGTTGACTTAAATAAAAATGCAGCTAATGAATTTGACAGCGCCTTGACTAAGGAGTTAAATTCCAAAAAAATATTGCAACCCATTAAAATTTCAACCTTCGACAAAATTTCTATTGAATCGCTAAAGAAATTTTTGTTTAACCAAGTAAGTCAAATGGCATCCAATCAGGATGTGATTATTACAAACATTCGTCACTATGACGCACTTCAAAACGTACTAAAAGCGATTTTCAATATAAAAAACGGACTGGATCATAAGATATCTGGCGATCTTTTGTCTGTCGATATCAACGAGGCTTTGATGCATTTGGGAGAAATAACTGGAGAGATTACTACCGAAGATCTTTTGGGGAATGTGTTTGCTAATTTCTGTATCGGTAAGTAAAAGTGATCATTATCTATTTTCGTTTTCTTATTAAACTAAGGAGAATAAACACTTAGTTATTTATTTACAACCTTGTCCATATTCAACTTCTTTAGCAGTAAAATCTTGACCATACTTCACGGTCTTTAATTTATAATCTTCCCCATATTCAACCACTTTCCAATTTCCAACTTTATTTTCGCCATAACTCACATACTTAATACTTAAGTCTTCATTATACTTTACAAATTTGACTTTGTAATCTTCACCATATTCAACAAACTTGACTTTTCCATATATGTTACAAGCCTTTTGACCCATTAGGAAAAAGGGCAAACAAAACATACAAACAAGCAGTAGTTTTTTCATATGTATTTTTAGTTAGGGTCTGTTAAATTTGAAATTTTAAACGTTGTTTTTCTTTTTAATTGGTGTTCTATCTTTGACAGTAAGTAACACTCCCTTTTACTTATCCATCCATCATAGCCTAGTTTTTTTAGTATATCGATACCCTTTTCAGCTTCTTGATAGGAATCGTATTTTCTAAATATAATTCTAAAACTAGAGGATACTTCTGTGATTTCTGCTTTATTTCCAAGTGAGTTAAATTTCTTTAAAAATTTTATTGCACTTGTCTCATTTATAAAAGAATTCATAATAATTGAATAATCATAAATATCGTTTTCTTGTATTGAATCCTCACCATAACCTTTTCCGGTAATTCGTTTAGGGTTATGTATCCTTGACCCAATGTATTTCACAATAGTTTTTGACCTTTTCTCTGTCAGTTTAAGGTTATAATCTCTAGATCCTCTGCAATCAGCATAAGAGGAAACTGCTACTTCAGCCTCGGTGTTTTCATTTAAATAATCAACAATTGCATCAAGTCGGTCTTTATATTTTATTTCTAAATCAAATCGATTAAAAGTATAATAAATAGGCCTAAAAACCTCTTCTGAGTATTCAGAAATTGAAATTTGTTCAGGAATCAATTCAACTTTTATATTTTTAGAGCTTCCAAAAGGAGTATCAATCATATATGAAAATGAATCTTCTTTTTGTTTTTTAGATTCTTGGGTATAAAGAAATGATCCATTTGAATTTAGAATTAAATCACCGTGACTAACACTATCAATTAATTTTACTTGAAGAGGGACAATTTCTATTAATGGATCTTTTGATTTCATAAAATCAAAATCGTTTTTTAAAACATTATTAAAAGCAACTATTAAGGTATCGCCTTGAGGAAATCTATAAACGTCACTTTTTCCTTCAACATTAGGTGTGAATTGAAACCCATAAATATCATCTTCTCCCCTTCCCATTAATCGGTTGGAACTAATAAATCCGATCTTAGCTTTATTTTCTATTGAAAAAGAAAAATCATCCTCTTTCGAATTAAAAGGTGGGTTAAGTTTCTGTGTCTCCCATCTGTTGGCTATTAGGTTTGAAGCGAGATAAATAGCTAGTTTTTTATCTTTTTGTTTGTCTGAAGAATAAAATAAAATTTGATTTGAATAGCTAAACGGAAAAACCTCATTTGCACTTGTATTTATATCAGGTCCCAAATTAACTGGATCTCCCAAAAGAACATCATTTTCAATAGCAACATAATAAAGATCCATTCCACCAAACCCAC
>Ga0209711_10001319_pt1 | contig 24224 bp, 23 predicted proteins | sample ArcticOcean_MG_C_7_FD_187441 | JGI IMG/M metagenome (GOLD analysis project Ga0209711, IMG submission 187441) | Marine microbial communities from western Arctic Ocean - ArcticOcean_MG_CB11_88 (SPAdes) (version 2) | ecosystem: Environmental > Aquatic > Marine > Oceanic | place: Arctic Ocean...
CAATATTAATATGGTTTTCTTTCAAAACCCAGCCTATCCCATCTGCAAAACAACTTCCCATTAAGCATAACTTTGTATCATTATTTATAAACTGATGCTGAGGCAATGTAGGCAAGTATAGCTCTTGAGATTTTTCAACAAGTTTCCATCTATTATTAATTTTCATAAAAGGCTCTTAGAATGATTATAGGTTAATAAAATTCATTAGTCTAGCCTTGAAATAATTCCAATGTTAGATGACATATATTTATTTATCAAAAAATTTTTTATGAAGTAATTTATTCTTATTAATTTTTAATAATCTTTTTGTTATCTTTTCTATCGATCCATTGTCTTGATATTTTGGTTTGAATTTAGTTTTATTAAAATCAAACTTTAAGCCTTGATTAATTTTGGTAATAATATCAGACAGCTCATACGACGAAGAAAAAATAGATTTAGATAAAGGTCGACCTGCCTGCCTATTACCAATATTAATTGACGCGGTGTTCAATGATGGAGACTCTATTATTCCAGAAGAAGAATTTCCGATTATTAATGCGCTATGCTTCATCATATTAACGTATAGTTCTCTTCCTGATGATTCAATTAATGCTGCTTGTTTTTTATTTTTCTTAATAAATTCATTGATCTTTTTACTTATAGTGGAAGAATCAGTATCGGAATTAGTGCCTGTAAAAATAAAATAATAATCTTTAAAAGACTCTAGTGCCAATAAAATATTTTTTATAAGTTTTTTGTTATTAGAATTGATAGTTTCAGGGTGGACTGTAATGACGAAATATTGCTTATAGTTGATTATATTAAATCTTTTTAGAATATCAATTTTACTATATTTTTTAATGCTCTTATTACCCTGAACTGCCAATGAGCCAATATTAACAATAGATTTATTTTCTTCACCCATAGATATTAATCTATTCTTAAACTCATTCGTTGCCACAAAATGCAAATTTGCAAGTTTACTGATTGAGTGCCTTATCCCGTCATCAATTACTCCCGAGGTAACTTCTCCTCCATGTATGTGAGCAAGTGGAATTTGTAAAATATGAGTAGCAATTGCTGCAGGAAAAATATCATAGCGGTCACCTAAAATTATAACTAAGTCTGGCTTAAGCTGATTAAATGCAGCCGCCATTCCTTTTAACTCTGTTGCCATTGCCTCTACTAATGAATTAGCTGAAGCAGTTTTTTGTTTAGAAGGAACTTTGCGATCTATAAAAAATTTATCATTCTCAATCTCCTTGTAGGTCATACCATGCTTTCTAATTAGATGCATGCCTGTAACAATGATTTGTAATTCAAGATCTTTTGTTTTTTTAATAGCAAGCATCAGCGGATAAAGATGATTATAATCTGCTCTACTCGATGAGATAATACAGATTTTATTTTTATAACCCATTATAAAAGCTGCTCGGTAAACTAATAGTTCTTTGCCATAAATCAACAGTATTATCTAGATTTGAAGATTCACATTTTTTATACATTGGCAACATGTGCTGAGGAGTCCAAAGCTCACGAACAAATATATTATTTTTATGCAATCTCTTTATTAATTTTACTTTAAATTTTTTATATTTTGGTTTTAAAATTAAATTATTAAGCCAATAGTTAGAATTTCCATTAGTATTTTCTAAAATATCAAACAAATCATTATCTTTAGATAATTTTAAATACATGAGATGAAGTTTTTTTTTATTTTTGATAAACTTATTCAATGATTTGAGCTGCGATACTCCTAACGACGCATTTAAATTTGCCATTCTGTAATTATAACCAATCTCATTATGTTCAATTTTCCATGAATGCTGTATTCTTGCTGTAGATGAAAGATGCGCAATTTTCTTATAATCTGAGTTATTTTTACAAATAATAGCTCCACCCATTCCCGTTGTAATTATCTTATTTCCATTAAAGCTAATAATTCCGAATCTTCCAAATGTCCCAACATGTTTACTCCTAAACTTTGAGCCTAGCGCTCCTGCAGCATCTTCAACTATTTCTAGATAATATTTTTTACATATTTTTTGTATCTTATTGATATCTGCTGGATTGCCAAACGCATGGACAAGTATTAAGCATTTAATTTCTTTTTTGGTGTTCTTGTTATAACAACGATTATCTTTTATAACTGAAATTAATTTTAAATATTTTTCAAGTTTTACTGAATCAATATTTACATTTTCTTTTTCTACATCAATAAAATGAGGAATGCCATGATTATATTTAATAGAATTTGTAGTTGCAACAAATGTCATTGACGGCAGTAATACTTCTTTGCCCTCAATCCCAATAACATTTAAGGCTAAGTGTAACGAAGCAGTTCCAGAACTTGTAAGTACTACTCTAGGAGACCCTATCGTCAGGGATAATTTTTTCTTGAAATCAGTAACATATTGACCTGATGTCGAAACATATGATGATTTTATACACTTTTTTATATTACTTATAGAGTTCTCGTCAAAGTATGGCTCATGGACATTATGATTCCTGCCATATGGTCTAAGTAATAATTTAATATTATCAGCCAAGCGATTAATTTCTTGTATCATACGTTATATATATTAGTTTTATATTGCTTACTATTTTCATCATCTTTAAACCATTCTATTGTTTTTTCTAATCCATTTTTTAGACCAGCTTTACCCTTATAACCCGGCTCCCATTTTAATATTTTTTTTGCCTTATTTATATTAGCTCTTAATCTATCGACTTCACCACCTTTCGGTCTAATTCTATTTTTATCTGATTTTATAGTTATTTTAATATCCATAATATCTCCAATCATCGAAACCAGGTCTTTAATAGATATTTCATATCCTGAGCCAATATTAATAACCTCACCAATACTTTTTTTATTAGAAGCCACTGATAGAAACCCTGACACAGTATCTTCTACAAAACAAAAATCTCTTGTCGGATCAAGGGATCCTAGCTTGATAGTATAATTATCTGATAATAACTGAGTGATTATGGTAGGTATAATTGCTCTTGATGACTGCCTTGGACCATATGTGTTAAAAGGTCTTATAGTCGATACAGGCAATCCGAATGTACTATAGTAAGAGTAAGCAAGCTGATCCGCTCCAATTTTAGTTGCAGAGTATGGTGATCTGGCTATTGATTTTGATTCTTCAGAAATTGCAATTGTATTAGATTCACCATAAACCTCGCTGGTCGATGTATGTACTATATTTTCTATTTCAAAATTAAGAGCGGCTTCTAGAATATTTAGTGTTCCTTCTATATTTGTAGAAACATACGAGTATGGTGATTTATAAGAATATGGTATTGCAATTAGTGATGCTAGATGAAAAATCACATCAATATCTTTGCATGAATCTGTTACAAATTTTTTATCTCGGATATCTCCAGAAACCACTTCTATTTTTCTTAATAACCTCTTATCAAAGGTGTCAAGCCAGCCCCAATTATTAAAAGAATTATACATTGTCATGGCTCTCACATCATGACCAAGACTTATAAGTTTGTTAACTAAGTGTGATCCTATAAATCCATCGGCACCAGTCACTAATATTTTTTTATTTTTTGATATACTCATCTCTTTTTATCCATTAGTTATTTATAATTTCAGATATTTTATTCTTAGACAACCTAAAAACATTATTACAATATTTAAGAGATGATAATCTATGCGTGATTAGAACAATTGTGATATCAGGCAAATATTTCTTAATATTTTCAATAATTTTATTCTCAAGTTCTTCGTTAAACGAACTAGTTGTCTCATCTAATATTAATATTTCTGGCCTTCTATACAGCGCTCGAGCTAATAAAATTCTCTGCTTCTGTCCACCGCTTATATCCATTCCTCTTTCGGCTAAGATAGATTCATATTTTTGATCTAATGAAGCAACAAAATTGTCTAACTCAACAACTGCCAATATTTTAGTTAGCATATCATAATCAATATCTGATTTCTTGACGCCAAAGGCAACATTATTTTCCAATGACATATTGGTTAAGGACATATCTTGGGAAACATAGCCAATTTTTTTTCTTAGGCTAATAAGGTTTTCATTATTTAATAAAATATCATCAGCGAATATTTTCCCATCAAAGCTTGTATGAAACCCTAAAATAATATCAATCAATGTAGTTTTTCCTAATCCGCTTTCCCCCACTATTGCGATAATATTAGATTTTTTAATTTCCAAGTTTATATTGGAAAGAATTCTTTTATCATCATATGAGAATGCAATATCTTTTAAGAGAATATTCTTTGAGAAATTAATTTCAGTCCTATCAATATTTTTTTTAATTGATAAACCGTATATATTTTTAATGATTTCAACAACTGGTGAATTAAACTTATAAATTGCAAAATTCTGGTAAATTTGCTGCAATAAAGGCAACGCCCTGTATGCTGCAATAATAAAAACTCCTATCACTGGAGATTGAGCAATTAAGTTATAGTCTTTGGATAAGAAGTAAACTAAAACGGTCAAAATACCCCCAAAAGCTACCACCTCAAGAATATATCTGGGTAAAACTGAAAGTAAGGTACTTTTGGCAGTTAGTTCTGCAAACTGCTTAGTTGGATCGCTAAATAAACTTAAGTAAGACTGTTCTGCTGAGTAAAATTTAATATTTTTAATATCTGTAAATGCATCATTTACATACTTATACTTATCTTTATTCATTAAGACTTTATTTTCACCATAATTTAAAAGCAATCTTTTAATCTTAGAATAAATTAATATATATATTATTGCTAAAATCATTATAGTTCCGATAAATATTTGGTAATTTATATATAACAAAAATACCGAAACAGATGCTACTACGGCACATTTTGACACAAATTGGAGAGATGGCAGAATAACTAGATCACACATTATCCCGGTTTCATGTAAAATATTTTTACTTATATATGATGAAGAATTTTTTGTATAAAATTCATAAGGCTGATATAAATATTTTTTCATAACTATCATTGATATTTTATGTTGTTGTGAGGCTGTAAATGAGACTGTCTTCCATAATGTATATGCCGTAATAATGTTACTTGTGGCAAATAATATAATAACAAGAGACCCCATTAGAACCGTTGCATCTAAATTAGTTAATTGATATGCATTGATAATACTCATATACAACTCATTATTAATTAAATACTCAGGTTTAGTTAATAGTGCTATAAAGGGTGCCACAGAAGCTATGCCAAGAACTTCAATTACTCCAGAAGAAATAAATAATAAGAGCAGAAAAAATAGATTTAATTTATCTTTCCTGTCAAATAAATTGAGGATATTAGTCATTTATAGTAGATATATATAATAGAGTTGTATTATGTTATTAATCTTGATGTTTTCTAAAGAGAATAAATAAAAGGTTCAGGAATGCTAATAAAATACCTAAAAACAGGCCTAAGGCAAGCATTAAGGATCTTTTTGGAGCATATTTCTTCTTGGGAACTATTGATAGTTGATCAATTTCTGCAACTTTAACATCAGAGTAAGACACTTTTATCAGAGATGTTGCATCTAACGCTTCTTCCAAATTCCGTAGCTTTGGTATAAATGGATCATCCGAAATTCTTGTTTCCAAACTATTTATTTGTGATTTCAACGCATCACTTCCCAATAGATACAGGGGCATTTCTGTTAGTTGTGTTGGGCCTGTATCTCCTCCATCATCCATAAAAATTGATTGTCTAGTAAGGTTTACATTAGATGGAGCTACTATATTTAGTTTTTCTGCAGTTAATAACGCCTCCTTAAGCTGGATAATTTTATCTAATTTGATCTTTTTTGCTAACTTTCTTTTACTATCTATTGAAGATTGAATTTTTCGACTATAATTGTTGATCGATGCATTGACCCCATCTACTATATTTTTAGAAGTTTCGCGTTCAACCATTTTTATAAAACCATTTAGCCATTTAGAAGCTAATTCAGGGTCTGTATGCACAAAAGAAACATTTAAAAAATCTTCCTGTCTAATATCCCTAGAAACAAATTTTGATTCTAACCCAAACCTGAAGTTATCATAAAAGTGTTCTTTAAAGATTTCTTCTCTATCTTCTTCATTAGGGAAATAATTATATAACTCATTCTCATAAAAATATTTTCTTTGATACTTTCTAGATTGTGCATTTTTCATGAAACTAAAATAAATAAATTTTTGCTCGAGAATCAACTGACTATCTTTTGCTATCTGTGTGGCAAAATAATTTAATGGCTGAACATATTTTTCTTCAGGTGGAACCAGATATATTTCAGCTTTATACGTATTAGGGATTGAAAAAGCATAAATGATAAAAAAAATAAATACAGCTAACACAATAGACACTAGTCTTGCTTTATTCTCATAATAACCTTTAATTATATTGGCAAGATCTAAATGCTCATTCATCGTGTACTTTTATCTCGGAAACATTAATTTTTTTCATATCTTCTTCTAATTCAGCAAGCTCTTTTTTAATTATATCATAATCATTTAATTTTCTTTTAAAAAATTTAACAGTTAAAGCAGCTTTTTCATTGATACCTGCTGTAGTCAGGTAATAAGTGTATGCCAGCTTATTCTTATTATTTCTAAAATTTTGTACTTTTATAATGCCTTTCTTGATTAGAGCGTTAAGTATGAAATTAATTTTCCCCAAGCTAATGCCCATCTTCTGAGCTAACTCTCTTTGACTGACATCTTGTTTTTCTTGTAAGTGTCTCAAAAGATCAAGATCTTCATATTTATACTCTTCTTTGCTATGCTTATTAGTCATGATTTAATATTAATATTTGATAAACTAAAGTTTTCATTTTTCCAGATAGATATATACTTGTCTTTATCTATTTCTGTTAGATTGTTTTTGTCTGATAGATTGAGCATAGGTTCGGGCAAATTATAAGGCTCTTTTGTTAAATTTATTGCTCTCCATTTATCGCCAAACCTTAGATAGTCACCCAACAACCTCTTTTTGTTTTTTTCTAAATTTAAATAATTTGTAATGCCAATATATTTGTAACCTGTTTTTTTTATATTATGCAAACATTTAACTATATCGCTATCATCTAAATGAACTAGCAAGTCTCTAATGATAATTAAATCTGATTTTGGTAGCTCTTCATTAATTAAATTTTTAACCAGAAAACTTACGTTAGATCTTTTAAAGATTTTATTATTAGATTTAATGAGATCTGGTACTACATCACATCCTGTATAATTTATATTATTTAAATCAACTGTAGACATCCATTCCCAGTCACCACATGGAATATCAACTAATGACGTCACCTTATTAGCTATAATAAATTTTTTTAACTCACCTATGAAGATATTTGTTGAAACTTCATTTGAGCCACCTCCGGACAATGAACCATTCCCATTACCTTGCCAATATTTAGTTTTATAAATGTATGAAAACTTATCTTTTTTATTCATGAATGAAATCCTAATGGCGAGATAGTAATCATAAATTAAGTTTATCAATGCTTTAATTTTTCTTTTAATCAAGTTATTCCCACTTTAGCGAAACTATTTTATGGATAAATAAATATCCGGCAATTCTAGAAAAATCTATTACAAATCCAGCGACAGGAAGAATAAAGAATAATTTAAATTCTTTCCAAATATTACGAGAGGATTTAAATAATGGAATAAAATAACCTCTAATCAAAAAATAAGATATCAAAATCATCATTCCATACTCTAAATATAGCCCTACCAATAAAATTAACAATGTTGTGAGATAAAAATATGGTTTTATATCACCTTTTACTCTCCATCCATTTTCAGAATATGCAGAAATTTTCCATATTCCAGATATAAAAGATCTGGAATAATTAGTTCCGAAATATTTCAATGCGGACTCTCTGTTGATAATACGCTTAGCATTCAATGTATTAATTTTTTTAATAAAATCGATATCATAGCTTGCCCTAGCATTGGGTAGAAAATAATTTACTTTCTCGATAAGAATTTTCTTCATTAATGAGCCCGTAAAGCAAGGCCGGTAATAATCGTATCCATATGTATGGGAAACAAACGCTTTATCAATTAATTCTTTGCCCATGGTATATATCTGTGGAGAAATAATATCTGCATTACTCTTTTCCATTAAATTTAAACTACTCTCCAACCAATCCAAAGGTATTTCTAAACCACAGTCAATATATGCCACTAAGTCAGATGATGATTTTTTAACACCTAAATTTATTGACGTACTAGGACTCATTTCACCAGATGTTAACAATATAATATTTTTAATATGATGCTTTTTAATAAAACCCTTAATGACTGAAGGAGAATGATCATTTGAACCTGAATCAACGAATATTATCTCAAAAGGTTTCAGTGTTTGATTGGCCAACGCATTCAATGTTTTTTCAAGAGTTAAGGATTCATTATAATATGGTATTACTACTGATATATTCATATTAGTCTACACTTCCCCTTTCTTTAACAGAGTATTTTTCTTTAAATTTATTTTTACTCTTTTGTTGAGATATTTATAATAATATACTGGAGATATTCCATTCCCGGGTCTTTTTAGGGTAAGATTTTTCTCCGTCAACCTCTCGCCTTTTTTAAGATCATCATTCAGGACTAAGCTTTTTCGAGCAACAGCAATATTTTTCTTTTCTGACCTAGTAATAATTTTTTCACTACTGCCCAGCATTATTTCGCATTCTCTAATATTATCGACATACTTTTTAAATTCATTAAAATGAAGAGAGCTTAAATGGTCTGGCCCTTTCATGTTTTTATCAATTGTTACATGTACTTCTATCGCAGATATACCCAGCGAGGTTGCGATAACCGGGGTTAGCTCATTGCAAGAATGGTCAGAATAGCCTACTTTTATCTTATACCTATTCCTATATGTTTCTAATACACTAAGATTCAATTCTTCTGCGGGCGCTGGATACTCGGATGTGCAATGCATTAATGTGACTTTATTTTTAAGATAATTTTTATTTTTTATATAAAAAGATTTGTGTTTGTCTATATCAAAAATTTTTTTATATTTTTTATTGCCAAATGATAGGGCTGATAGAGCGAGATCAACATCATCAATAGTGCTCATGCCACTAGATATTATTACCTCTACATTTGATTCTCCAATTTTTATTAATAAAGGAATATTATTAACATCAGTAGATGATACTTTGATTCTTTTTAAATTTAATTTGTTTAAAAGAAATTGTAAACTTTTAAAATCAAAAGGTGTTGAAATAAAATCTATTTTATTTTTTTTTGAAAAATCTTTTAATTTTTTATACTCAATCTCTTTTAATGTATATTTTTTAAGCATCTCATGATGAGACTCTTCAATACCAGTCGTATTCTTCTGGTAAAGTGCTTTTTCTGTTGATTTTAACGTCATTTCTTCTGGTACAAAGTTCTGAAACTTAACCGCGTTTGCCCCAGATTTTTTTGCTGCAGAAATCATTTTTTTTGCATTCGCAAAAGAACCATTATGGTTTACACCAATTTCAGCAATTATATATATATTATGTTTAATTATTTTTATCCAGGCAGGCTACCGCACGCATTTATGCGTTCAGACTATGAACAGTATAATAGATAACAAGGATTTAACAAATGATTATTGTAGAGATAATTGAAGATCTGAATTAGATATAATTACTTCTCGTGGGCTATTAAGTATATTAATCAATACTTTAGAGCGATTATGTGTGCATTTTTCTATAAATATGGCAGATAATGAATTCTGTGAACCATTAGTTATTTGTAGTTTATCGTTGATTTTAATGTCATCTAGATGATTTGAGCTAACTTTTGTTCTCATTCTAATCTCAGAAACTATATTTTCCGGGACAACTTGTGCGGCATGACTTAGGCGATCTACAAGTAATTTAGATACACCGATTGTATTATTGATTTTAGAAATATTTTGCCCACTATTACTTATCCCAATGAATATGTAGCCATGAAACAGAAGCTCCTTCCCAGATACCCATGAACTCTTTTTAAAGGTTTTTCGCTCAATATATGGTAAAAATACGGTGAAATTTTGATTTTCTAGATTAACTTGTGCCCTTTTTTCTTGATTTGCCTTTGTTTTTGCAATTAACCACATAGTGCGTTCGACCCCTGAACACAGTATATTCGTTGCAGAGTCCTAATTACAAGCTATTTTTGCTTCATTCCTCTACCAATTGCAAAATAATCAATGTTCGAATCCCTCATTACTTTTGGGTCATAGATATTTCTACCGTCAAAAATAACAGCTTTAGACATTTTCTTAATGAATAGACTTGGGTCGATCGACCAAAATTCTTTCCATTCTGTACAAATAATCAATGCATCTACTCTGTTTATAGCTGATTGAGCTGATTTAACTTCGGAATATTTTTTATATTTTTTGTCGACTAAGCTCTTAAGACTAGCAATTGGATCATATGCTTTAACAGTAGCGCCTTTACTTAAAAGATAGTTAATTGTAACCATACTTGCTGCAAAGCGAACATCATCTGTATTTGGCTTAAATGCAAGACCCCAAACAGCAACAGTTTTATTATTTAATTTGTTTTTAAAATATTTGGAAATTTTTTGAGACAAGACTGACTTTTGGTCATTATTAAGTTTGTCTACCGCTTTTAGCAAATTAGGTTTATATGATTTTTTTTCAGCTGAGTAAATTAACGCACTGATATCTTTTGGAAAACATGAACCTCCATACCCGCAACCTGGATACAAGAACTCATATCCAATTCGTTTATCAGCGCCCATTCCCTTTCTTACATTTTCAATATCAACACCTAGGCAATCCGCTATGTTTGCGAGTTCATTAATAAAGCTAATTTTAGTTGCTAACATTGCATTAGATGCATACTTAGTCAATTCTGCAGACTTCACATCCATAAATTGAATCTTATTAAATTTTCTATCAAGCGGTAAATAAATACTTTTAAATAGATCTTTTAGTGAATCATCATTTAGCCCAATAATTATTCGATCAGGTTTCATAAAGTCATCAACGGCAGTTCCTTCTTTTAAGAATTCAGGATTAGACACAATAGAGAAAGGGATAGATTTTCTAGATTTAGATAAGTTTTTGTTAATAATTCCTTTTATATATTCAGAAGTACCCACTGGTACTGTTGATTTCTGAACAAGAATTGTTCCAGGTTCAATATATTTTGCAATATCGATACAAACATTTTTTATAGATGTTAAGTCAGCCTCCCCATTTTTCTTTTGTGGCGTATCAACTGCTATAAAAACTATATTAGAAAATTTCATTGAATCTTTAATAGATGTTGTAAAATTTAACCTTTTTTCTTTTAAATTAAACATTACAACTCTCTCAAGATTATTCTCATAAATAGGAAGAATGCCTTTTTTTAAATTATTTATTTTTCTCTTATTATTATCCAGACACATAACATCATGTCCTATTTCTGCAAAACAAGCTCCTGTTACTAGGCCAACATAACCTGTTCCAATAATTGTAATTTTCATATCGAATGTTTTCCTGATTTATTAGTTATCATACCCGATAAAATAATAAATAAAAGTATCATGAATAAGGTTGACAGCTGATGAGAAAACACGCTATTAGTGAACATATAGCAGATATATCCAACCACAGATACAATACCAAAAAGTGATAATAAACCAGTATCTCCATTATTTTTAGACTGATAGTGTCTATGGTAAAAAAAATATAAATGGATAATCATGAAGAAAATTAATGTAAAAAATCCAAATACACCAGTTTTAACAAAAGTATCAAGAAATTGATTATGGGCATGATTTTGACCATCAGTTAGATCATTAGATAAAGCACGAATTGGTTGTATATTTTTTAATTTAATCTGCTCATTCAGCGAATTATTAAAGTTTGTTAGGCCTACTCCTTTAACTGTATTCTCATTTATTAAAACAATAGAACCTTTCCAAATATTTAACCTAGGCACGATGCTATTAGAATGCTTCCAATGATGTTCGCTGCCCTCTGTTATATAATTATAAGTAGTCCCATAAGAGTCAATAGATCTTGAGACAATAGGTGAACTTATGAAAATTGTAGTAATAATTAGTAAAAAAATAATATTCGCACTTTTAGGGATAATCATTAAATTCTTAAAAGGTTTAGTGAATAGTAAAAATAAAAATACTAAAACTAATAATACTGAACCTCTAGATCCGGTGCTTGCCCAGGCAAAGAATGCAGCTCCAGAAGCAATGAGGGGGAAAAAAATATTTTTGTTATTACCTATGTATCTTGAAATTGATAAAAAAGAAAACATAAAAAATACCAATGATATATTCCCAAATATTATCGCAGAACTTGTAAAGCCTCTGACTCTAGTTTCATTTAAAATGATGATGCAATAAAGCGCACATAAACCAATCAAGATAGATGATAAGTTGACAATATTAATAAAATTATCCATCGGTATCTGAACTTCACGTAAAGTAAGATAAACAGGGATGACTAGAATAAATCTTATATAGTTATCAATTTCAGAAAAGCTAGTTTGATGTATCATGGATGACCAAAATGGGATTAGAAACATAGCAAGATAGCTTAAAAGAAACAACTTTTCTAAAGAAGATAAATTATTTTTACTATAAAATAAACTATAGTAGAACGATAGTAAAACTATAAGGATTGCAGAATAATTATAAAAACCATCTGTTGTTAATAGCGTTAATATGAAGAGATGAATTATTATTGGTAATGTCGTTATAAATATTCTTGGGCACTTTTTTATCTCAATTTTTTTATTAATCATCAAAATAAAAAAAATAATTGAAATAATAAAGACTAAAAATCTTAGCGGGGTATCGGGTATTCTATAGAAACTTTCTGATTGCAAAAAAATATTGAAGATACTGGTTATATCAAATGCAAGAATCAAATCTTTTACAGGGATATTTTCTGGGCCCATCATAGAAATATTAAGAAAGGCTACAAATAATATGAAAAAAGAAATCCTGTTATTTAAAAAATTTAAAACTCGTGACACTTTTTTTAGAATAAACCAATGATATTACCATTTTCATCCAGATCAATTTTTTCAGCAGCTGGTACTTTTGGCAGTCCAGGCATTGTCATTATGTCGCCACATACCATTACAATAAACTCTGCACCCGCCGCTAACCTGACCTCTCTTATAGTGATTACATGGTCAGATGGAGCTCCTCTCAATGTAGGATCTGTAGAAAATGAATATTGGGTTTTAGCTACACAAACAGGATATTTTCCATATCCATTTTCTTGCAACTCTTCTATTTGTTTTTTAATCTTTGCTGGTGCTGAAATTCCACTAGCACCATAAATCTTTTGCGCAATAGTTTCCATTTTAGACCATAAATCAAGATCATCTTCGTATAGATACTTAAAGTTATTTTGAGATTCATCAATAACTTTAACCACAGTTTCAGCAAGTTCTTTAGCACCTTCTCCTCCATTAGCATGGTGTGTTGAAGATATTATAGGTACATCTAGCTCACTTGACTTGTCTTGCAATATTTTTCTCTCAGCTTCAGTGTCTGACGCAAAACCATTTATTCCTACAACAACTGGAAGACCATAGTGTTCTTTTAAATTTTTAACATGCCTTTCTAGATTAACAAGGCCTCTCTTAAGATACTCGCAGCCTTCTTTACTAAACTCTTCTTTAGGACATCCTCCATGATATTTTAGAGCTCTTATTGTAGCTACTAAAACAACAACAGATGGCGTTAATTTTGCTTTTCTACATTTGATATCTAAAAATTTCTCAGCTCCTAAATCTGCACCAAAACCTGCTTCTGTAACCACATAATCTGCAAGCTTAAGAGATGCTTTTGTTGCAATAACAGAATTACAACCATGCGCGATATTAGCAAAAGGACCACCATGTATTATCGCAGGGTTATTTTCTAATGTTTGAACAAGATTAGGCATTATTGCATCTTTAAGTAAAACTGTCATCGCTCCATGAGCATTTAGATCTCTTGCAAGTATTGGTTTTTTCTCTCTGGTGTATGCAACTACGATATCACCTAGTCTTTCTTTTAAGTCAGCAAGGGATATTGCTAAACAAAATATTGCCATTACTTCTGAGGCAACTACTATATCAAACCCATCTTCTCTGGGATATCCATTACCAATTGACCCAAGAGAGCATACAGTTTTTCTGAGAGCTCTGTCATTCATATCTAAAACCCTTTTCCACGCAACTCTTCTTACATCGATATTTAGCTTATTGCCATGATGTATATGATTATCCAACATAGCAGCTAAAAGATTATTGGCCAGCTGAATAGCATTAAAGTCACCAGTAAAATGAAGATTAATATCTTCCATGGGAATAACTTGAGCCATTCCTCCTCCTGCCGCTCCACCTTTCATTCCAAAAACTGGTCCTAACGAAGGCTCTCTTATAGTCACAAGAGCTTTTTTTCCAATTGAATTCAATGCGTCCCCTAGTCCTACAGAGGTAGTTGTCTTACCTTCTCCTGCCGGGGTTGGGCTAATTGCAGTTACTAGGATAAGTTTTCCGTCTTTTTTATTCTCAAGACTATTTAGAAAATCAAGGGAGATTTTAGCTTTATAATGCCCATATGGCTCTAGCGAGTCTTCAGGTATATTGATTTTTTTTGCAATTATAGATATTTTTTCTAATTTTGCTGCTTGCGCGATTTCTATATCTGTTTTCATAATTAAACTCCCCAAGTTTGCCACTAAAATGAATAATAACTATAATCCTAATTTAGCTCAGATTCAAGAAGACTTGAGGGTGAAATTAGAATTTTTTCTTATATAAGTATATATTTATTTTTGATTTTAGCGCTTGATATTAGTATCAAGAGTTATATCAAAACTTTTTAATATCTAATAATTCACATTCACCAGAAATCGGATCATCCCCAGTTCTTGTTATTATCAAAGAGCCTGAAACTCTGTTAATTAATATTTCTTCTGATTTATTGGAACCAAGAATATGTGTTGTTGAGAACTTAACATCTTCAAGCTGTATTTCATTTACCCCAATTGACTCAACAAACATATTTTTACTTTCATTAAAATAAAATGTCCGCTGGATTTGAGGAATTTCACACAGTATATAAACATTGCTCTTATTAAGTACTACTGGATCTGATTTTTTATCTAAGTCTATAGTATCCATTTCATCAATTTTTATATCTTCAGGCTGATCAGGTATTTCGTTTAGAAAGATACTATCCGATGTTTTTCTATCAACGCAAAGTTCAAATGGAATTTTTAACAGCCCACTATCAAAAAGATGGAGATCAACTTCAGAGTTTTTAATTATAAATAAATGTGTTTTATATCCAGTATAAATAGATTTCCCATTCTTTGAGTTAATGGATAAACACAGCCTGTATCCACTATAATCACTCCCCATTTGACTAAGCGAGAGCTTGCTTGGTTTGTTTATAAATTCTACTTTAGCACTTTCATGATTTATCAGAGTTTGTTGGAGGAAGTCTTTCAGTATTTTCTGATAATTCTCCGGATACTCTCCGTAACTTTCTTCCGAGACCCTTTCGCTATTACGCTCTGGCATGATTAGGTCGGGCATAGGTATAAGGCCTTTAGAACAGCCTGAAACAATTAATGCCAAAGATATAAGTAATATTTTATTCATAAATTCTGCCCAGGGCCGGAGTCGAACCGGCACGAGGTTGCCCTCGAGGGATTTTAAGTCCCTTGCGTCTACCAATTCCGCCACCCGGGCTTATTCGAGCTATTACGTAGACTTTTTAAATAAATTTTTATTCATTATCCAGCTTATAAGATTATCATAACTACATATATAAGTCATAGTAAATTATAACTTCTTAAATGGAGTCATTATTTTTTCTTTAGGGAAAAAAACATGATTATGGAGTTTAATTTTTAATGGATAGTCATTTGCGTGAAATGCCCTGATCCTTCTAGCTAGTTCATCTTTTGTTATTTTATTATCAATGAACTCTAATTTATTTAATTCTGATAATTTCCTGGCTGAACCATTCCATTTTTCATTTTTCCCGGCATCTATTTTTTTATGTAAAAAATTATCTTTATCTAGAAACAGTCCTTTCGCGATTTTCTGGAATAATTTAGATAACTGAGCATGTGTTTTTTTAAGCAACGTATTTATATTGTCATCATCTGAATATAAACAATCATATCTACCGAAAAAAAGTACTCGAGACACTAATACCTCTTTTAGAGATTAATCTTCTATGCAAAATTAAATTTAATATATTTACAAATAACTTAATAGAGAGTAAAAGGCTAAGGTCGGAATCGAACCGGCGTTGACGGCTTTGCAGGCCGCTGCATTACCACTCTGCCACTTAGCCGTACTCTATTATTGGTAACTGTAGAATTGTATCACGTTTACTCAAGAAAGCATTATAGACAGTCAATTTTTAAGAGGGTCAACTTAACTAGTTCCTACTAAACATGACATTTGCTTATTTAGTACAAAATTAGGCATTTTCCTAATAACATCTATTGTTTTATCTTTTAAAAGAGCTATTTCTTCATTAGATATTCCTGCTGAACTTTCTCTCCATAGAAGAGTAGACCAATAGTATGTAGCGTATTCCTCAACTGTCGGGAAGGACATTTTAGTATCAATAAATTCTAGAGAGGTTTTATTTTTACCAAAGACAGTAGAAAAGAGTTTAGTAAATTCTTCCTCTACCCTATGCATTCTCCTAACATCCTCAATATTTCTTTTTTTACCTGTAACTGCAAAGTTAATTTTATCTAGCTCGAGAGCATTTCTTGAAGATGGTCCTGTAATCACAAATTTTGAATTGTCTAACATATGTTTAGCTAAGTTATTAACCAGACTTGTGGGATCTTGAGTATAATATATGGAATATATTGAGAATATCCAATTATACTTCAAATTAGAAAAGCTTAATTCATCATAATCTATTGCTTCAATTGTTATATTTTCAGATAAAGATTCGTGCTTTTTTTTCGCAATATTTATAAGATCCTTATTGATATCAATTGCATGCAATTTACCATAAGGTTTTATAGAATTCCAAAACAAGTCGATATAATTTCCATCTCCGCAACCTAGGTCTAAAATATTCTCAGATTGTTTTATTTTAAATTTATTTGCTAACCATTCATGCAAGTTAAAATTGCTATATTTTGCATGAGCAGAAATCCTATTTTCAAGGGCTTTATCAACTTCTTTATAACTATAATCCATTCTATTTTTTCCTAATATTGGTAAAATCTTATCACAAAATTTTTAGAAATCATATATGATAAAACATAACTAAATCAATATTTATTAACGAGATAATTCTTTATGAATAAAGGGCGCATAACATTAGTATCAAATAACTATTGGACCTTGTATAAATTTAGATATGATGTCATTCAAATGTTAGTGAATGAGGGGTACTCTATTAATTTAATTGCAAAAAAAGATTCTTATCATAAGCATTTTTCTGATGAAAATATAAAGAAACACTTTTTACCTTTACAAGAAAGAGGGAAAAATATCTTCAACGAAATTAAAGCTTTTTTAGCTATACATAAGCTACATAAAGAAATTAATCCAGAAATAGTTTTTAATTTTACATTAAAACCCAATATATATAGTTCTATAAGTACTAGGATTTTAGGGATAAAAACAATTTCTATGATTACTGGGCTTGGACATGTATTTATCCAATCAAATAATTTTCTTAAATATGCTGTAATAAACATGCTCCGTATATCTTTAAAAAAATCTAATGAAATATGGTTTACAAATAAATTTGATAGGGAATATTTTAGACAACAAAAAATTGTAACGAATCAAAAAACATTTATTGTGCCCGGGGCTGGAATAAAAATTAACAATAAATTAAGATCAAGAAATCATATTGATAGAAAATGTAGTTTTATTATGATTTCAAGACTTTTAAAAGAAAAAGGGGTTGGTGAGTTTTTATCTGCAGCAAAATACTTTAAAAGCGATACGAGTAAAGATTTTATATTAATTGGTGCCCATTTGGATGATAATCATCATATTTCTAAAAAAATATTAAATAAATCTATAGAGGATAAAGTGATCAGCTATCATCCATATACAGATGATGTCGATAGTTTTTTAAAAAAAGCTCACTGTATTATTCATCCATCTTATAGAGAAGGTGTCTCGACAGTATTATTAGAAGCCGTATCTCTTAAAATTCCTATAATCACAACTAAAGTGCCCGGGTGCATAGATATTGTATTGAATGAAGGTTATGGTTTTTTGTGCGAGGCGTCAGACTCAAAATCTTTAATTAAAAAAATAATTGAATTCATAGATGCAAATGATAAAAATCCTGAGTCTATTGATCTAAAAGTTAATAAAGTGTTTGAGCATGTATCAGAAAACTTTAATAGGGAAAGTATAATAGAGAGATTCAAACTAACAGCAAAACAACATTAATATAATATTGATTTACTTCATAAATATTACTAATATTAAGAATGAATAAAAAATCTATATTGATAGTCGTTGCTCATCCAGATGATGAGATACTTGGGGCAGGTGCAACAATACATAAACTCTCTTCTCTTGGTATTGAAGTAAACTGTTTAATCCTCTCTAGTAAGGCTGAGGCTAGGTCTACCAAAAATTCAGCAGAAACACTCTTAAAGAAGATTAAGTCCTCTGGCGATTTGATTGGGATAAATGACTACACACTAGGTTTTTTTAAAAATATCGCATTAAATACTTATCCACATTTAGAAGTTGTTCAATTTATTGAGGATGGCATAAGGAAGTATCAGCCAACAACAATTATAACTCATCATAAATCTGATATAAATAATGACCATGTAATTACCTCTAAAGCATGCATGGTTGCGGCAAGAATGTATCAAAGACAAAGTAGTAAGAATCAGGTTTATTCTTTACTTACGATGGAAATACCTAGTTCAACTAATTGGGCATACCAATCATCTGAACCATATCAGGCTAATTATTACTGTCATATTAGCAAAGAGAATCTTGAGAAGAAAATTAATGCATTAAAAGTTTACGGAGATGTATTGCGTCCAGAACCTCATGCTAGATCAATCAATGCAATTAACTCATTAGCTGTAACTCGTGGTTCTGAATGTGGTAATAATTTAGCAGAATCATTTCAGTCAGTTTATGGCCTGCTTCCTGATAAATAAGTTTAATTCATGAGCGAGAAACGGGGCTCAAACCCGCGACCTCAACCTTGGCAAGGTTGCGCTCTATCAACTGAGCTATTCTCGCAAATAAATTTATAAGATTACTTTATAATAACATTCCATGACTTTTTAACATAATAAAAAAATGATATCAATGTTAATAAAGATGCAATTTGCAATAAATGTATTCCTAACTGATAAATATCAATACCAAAGAACGGAAATTTATACAATAGAAGTAGAAGGGATATTAACTGTATTGCTGTTTTAATTTTTGATATCAATAATACGCTTAATTTTATATTTTGCCCTACTTCCGCTAATCTTTGTCTTATTGCTATAACTAAAAACTCTCTAGTAATAATAATTAGAACAGGAACAAGAAATAAAGTATCTTGATTTTCAGATATTAGAAGTATTAGGGTGATAATCACGAGAAGTTTATCAGCAACAGGGTCTAGAAATTCACCAAAGCTTGTCACCTGCTTCATATATCGTGCAAAAAAACCATCAAGATAATCAGTTATTGTTGCTAATAAGAACAGAGAAAATATGACAATTCTATAACTCTCTTCATTTGATAAAAATAAATATACTATCAAAGGAATTAACAGTATCCTCGTTATCGTCAATGAATTTGGTATATTAAATTTCATTATTATGTAAGTGATTATAAATTATGTCAGCTAAATGTATACTAATACCAGAAACATTAGTTAAATCCTCGGCTGATGATTTTAGAACTCCTTGAATTCCCCCAAAATATTTTAATAATTCTATTTTTTTAATTTTACCTATTCCTGGGATAGAGTCTAGCTTAGAATTGTATTGTTTCTGATTAGATTTCTGTCTTTGCCCGATAATTGCAAATCTATGGGCTTCATCTCTCATTTTCTGTATTGTAATGATTGTCTTTTTTGATAAAGTTAAAGTGATATCATTAAAATTTATATCTAATATCCTGTCATTATCAGTATTACGCTTATGTCCTTTAACTATCCCTAGAACTATTAGATTAAGTATATTTAACTCTTTTAACACTAATTTTGCTTGGGTAATCTGACCTTTTCCCCCATCAACCACAATAAGATCTGGAAGACTATTTTCATCTTGAAGTCTTTTTAATCTTTTTTTCATGACAAATTTAATAGCTCCATAATCATCTGACTTTTTAATATCAACCACGTTATATCTTCTGTAGAGATTTTTTTGAGGTCCATGTTTCGTAAACCACACACATGAGCCTTGTGTGTTTGAACCACTAAGATGACTAATATCAAAACAAATAATATTCTCTACTTCGTCAGTATGTTTGAAATCACTATTCAGTGATGCAAATAGATCATCCTTTGATTTAGATTTTACTAATAATTTCAAGCGATCATCTGTATTAGTTTGACATATTTTTGACCATGTTGAATAAGGTTTTCGATTAGAATAAATTAACTTGATACTCTTATTATGTTTTCTTGATAATACATTTATTAACAAAGCAGAGTCTTGAAATTTACTGGATACAATAATTTTATTAGGAGGGTTATTAGTGAGATAATATTGTTTAAAAAAAGAATTTAAAATTATCTCAGATGAGTCTTGAGAATTTTTAAATTCAAAAGTCTTATTCCCCAAATTAACGCCATCCCTGACAAGAAATACGTCAATGCAGTGAATATCATCTATATTGCTACATGTAATAATATCTAAATCTTTTTGATTATTTATAATATTTTTAGATTTAGTCAAACTTCTAATCATAGATATCTTATCTCTCACCATTGATGCTTCCTCAAACTTTTGGTTAGATGAATAATTTTCCATTTTTACATTGTACTCATCAATGAGAGATTCATTTTTTCCTTGCAAAAAAAGTATTGTATTTTTAACTGAAGCATTATAATTTTTTTTACTTATTAGGTCTACACAAGGGGCATCACAGCGATTGATTTGATGTTGCAAACATGGCTTATTTCTATTATTAAAATATGAATTTTCGCATGATCGTATTTTAAATATTTTTTGGGTTAGATTTAACATATATCTGACATGAGCTACTTGCGTATATGGTCCAAAAAATACACCTTTTTTACTATTTTTATTTCCTCGGTAAAATTTAATAGAAGGAAAATTATGGCTAGTGTCAATATAAATATACGGATATGACTTATCATCTCTTAAAAGAATATTATATCTAGGTTTATGTTTTTTAATAAGCGTGTTTTCAAGTATTAACGCCTCTTCTTCATTTTCAGTTATAATAACTTCAATGTTAGATATGTGTTCAACTAGCTTCTGAGTCTTTATGCCACTAACAGACTTATTAAAATAAGACGAGACCCTTTTTTTTAAATTCAAAGCTTTCCCGATATATATTATCTTAGCATTTTGGTCTAAGAATTTGTATATCCCTGGTCTATTCGTTATATCTAGTGTCAATTTATCAATCATAGTTTTAGTTGATATGATTTAGCTAAAGAAAAAATATCCCTCAACATTTTCTTGCTAACTTTTTTAGTATTTATATTAATTTTACTACAATGATAAGAATCAATTAAGGTAATTTCTTTTGAAATATTATGAGATTCACCATGCTTAAATATATACCTAGATAATGTTAGTTTAAATATTCTTAAAACTGCATCATGTGATACCTTTCCTAGGGCTATTATAATTTTTAAATTTTTCATTTCTAATATTTCATTTGATAAAAAATATGAACAATTTTTTACTTCACCTGTCTTTGGTTTATTATTTTGAGGATAGCATTTAACTGCATTAGTAATAAAAGGATAGTTCTCTTCAAATGATTTATTGAACCCTGCTTCTATAAGACAGTTATTCAATATATTGCCAGAAAAATCACCATTAAAAACATCTCCTGTTCTATTAGCTCCATGTAATCCAGGTGCTAACCCAACAATGCATATACTTGAATTTTTAGACCCAGATCCTTTAACAGGTCTATTATGATAATCTTTGTAGATACTTTTTAGAAATAAAAGGTGTTGATGGATTCTGTGACATTTTGTACATGAATCTAGTGATTTTAACATCTTAAAACTTAAGTAAAACTGAGCCCCATGTAAAACCAGCCCCAAATGCCTCTAACATTATTAAATTTCCTTCCTTCAAAGAACCATTATGATATGCATCATCAAATGCCAAGGGGATTGATGCTGCAGATGTATTGCCATGCTTATTAACTGTTAATATAACCTTTTCACTTGGTAGAGATATTTTTTTAGCGATTGCGTTTATGATTCGGCTATTAGCTTGGTGTGGAATTAACCAATCAATCTGGTCAATTGTGATATTATTTTTTTCAAGTGTTGAAACTGCAAGTTTTCCCATTGTTTTTACAGCAATTTTAAAAACATCATTGCCTTTCATTTCTATAAACTCAGGATCAATATTAACTGTCAAGAGATCCTTGTATGAGCCATTAGAGCCTATATTAGTTGATAATATTCCAGGCTTATTAGACTTAGATAATATAACCGCCCCAGCTCCATCTCCAAATAATACACATGTATTTCTATCCTTCCAATCAAGTAAAGAGCTCATTTTCTCAGAACCTACTACGAGTACATTTTTTGCTGCTTTAGATTGTATATATTTATCAGCAATATCAAGCGCATATACAAATCCAGTACAAGCAGCATTAATGTCAAAAGCAAAGCCTTGCTCAATTTTCAAACTATTTTGTAAAAGTACAGCTGTACTCGGAAACTTTCTCTCAGGTGTAGCTGTTGCAACAATAATCATATCAATATCACCAGGTGATAATTGAGCCATGGACATAGCCTTTAATGAAGCCTTGTATGCCATATCAACAGACGATTCATTTTCAGATGCAATATGTCTCTGTTCAATACCAGTTCTTTCAAAAATCCAATCATGGTTTGTATCAACTATTTTTGCTAAATCATGATTGGTTAAAATTTTTTCTGGAAGATAGCTGCCACTACCAATTATTTTAGAATACAACTCAGTCATGAGAGTTTCCAGAACGAACCAATGATTCAATTTTATCTAGTATTCCATTTTTCACTTCATAGTAAGCCGTGTTTATTGCTTGACTAAAAGCATATGCATCTGCTCCACCATGACTCTTTACGACAACTCCCTGAAGTCCTAAGAGGCTTGCACCATTATATTTTCTTGGGTCTACTTTATTTTTTACTGCTCCCATTACTGGATAGCTGATTAATCCAGCAAGTTTCGTGAATATTGATTTATTAAATTCTGTTTTTATAAAATGACTAATCAACTTAGCCACACCTTCAATACTTTTTAGCGCAATATTTCCAGCAAATCCATCTGAAACAATAACATCAAAGCTACCATTAAACATTTCATCACCCTCGACAAATCCAGCATAATTTAATTTTGACTCTTGCATTAATTGGCCTGCATTCTTAATAGTATCGTTTCCTTTAAATTCTTCAGATCCTACGTTTAATAAACCTATTACAGGTTTTGCATTAATTTCTAGTGATTGAACAAGAGCTGATCCTAGAATTGAAAATTGATATAAATGGTTGGCATCACATTCAACATTTGCCCCAAGATCTAAGATATGACATTGTCCAGTTTTTGTTGGCAGAGATCCACATATAGCTGGTCTATCAATTCCCGGAATCATTTTTAAAATAATTTTAGACAAGGCCATTAGAGCTCCAGTATTTCCAGCACTTACGCATGCACCGGCATTTTTATCTTTAACGGCATTAATTCCAAGTCTCATTGATGAATTTTTTTTAGATCTAATAGCTTTTATTATTTCATCATCCATAGCAATATATTCAGTTGTATGAATTATGTCATATCTTTTATTTTTAGTATTTTTAAAATCATTGGGTATTAGAGGCAAAATTAATTTTTCATCACCTACGAGTATAAGAAATAAATCATCATGCTCTTTTAATGATTTGATTGCACCTGGCACAGATGCAGATAAGCCATGATCTCCACTCATCATGTCTAATGCTATTGTAATTTTTTGATGCATTATGGTTAGTTTACTAAGATTTTACTAAGTTTGCGACTCTTCTTGCTTCTCTTTCTTTACTTTAGGTGCAATTACTTCATTGCCCATATGGTA
>Ga0209711_10001329_pt1 | contig 24145 bp, 15 predicted proteins | sample ArcticOcean_MG_C_7_FD_187441 | JGI IMG/M metagenome (GOLD analysis project Ga0209711, IMG submission 187441) | Marine microbial communities from western Arctic Ocean - ArcticOcean_MG_CB11_88 (SPAdes) (version 2) | ecosystem: Environmental > Aquatic > Marine > Oceanic | place: Arctic Ocean...
TGATAAGAAGCGCAATACCCCAGAAGCTCTCCGAGTCTTACTCGAAGGCATGAAGTGGATGGGGATGGACTGGGATGAGGGACCCGAAGTGGGCGGCGATTACGGCCCTTACTTTCAAAGCCAGCGTCAGTCAATCTACGACGAGTATCTTAAAAAACTTACAGGCGCGGGGCGCACCTACGAAAAAGATGGCGCAATCTGGTTCAAACTCGAAGGCGAACGTTATAGCACTTACGACGATTATTTGAAAGCAGAGGTCGAGAAAGTTAAAGCAGCCCCCATTGTCATCGATGATGAGGTGCGCGGTCGAGTCGAGCGTGCTGAAGAAATGGACTTCGTCCTCGTACGCAAAGACGGAAGTCCCGGTTTCCACCTCGTCAATGTGATCGATGACATCACTATGGGAATTACACACGTAATTCGGGGCGAAGATCATCTTTCAAATACCAGTAAGCACGTCGAACTGTTTAATGCCTTCGGCGTGAAGCCACCAAAGTTTGCCCACATTCCGCTGATACTAAAAGAAGAAGGGTCAGGCAAAATGAGCAAGCGAGATAAAGGTGCACTAATCGAAGAATACGAATCACGTGGATTCCTAGCTTCCGCTGTTCGCAACTACATTTCTCTTCTCGGCTGGAATCCGAAAAATGAACGCGAGAAAATAGACATTGATGAGATCATCGAACTCTTCGACTTCCCTGGAATTAATAAAGGTAACTCGCGCTTCGACGAGAAGAAGCTTTCCGCCCTCAACGCTGAGTATTTACGAGAACTGAACATCGAGAGCTTCACCTTCCTCGCCCGGCCAATACTTAATAAGGCGGGCGTCGTCAGCGAGGACGCCGACGAGGATTACCTCCAAGCTGTGCTTACCCTTTGCCAGCCCAAGGCACGCTCACTCGAAACCCTCTCGGAACTCTGCGGATACTTCTTTATAGACAACTATGCGATGGACGAAAAGACAGGCGTGAAAATCGCCAAGAAGTCCGACCCCAAAGAACTACTAGGCGAGGTGCTTCCAATCCTAGAAAGCATCAAAAGCTTTGATGCCGACAGCTTGAAGAGCGCACTTGAAACTCACGCAGAATCTAAAGATCAAAAGGTCTTCGCCTATTTCCCTGCCCTCCGTTACGCAACCAGTGGCCAAGGGGGCGGCCCCGATCTATTGCCCATGCTTGCAGTCATGGGTCGCCAACGCGTGGTCGCAAGGATTAAGCAGTTTATCGGCTAGTCTTTAGTGGTGCGTGAAAACCAACTATGCCGTCGCCATGACTAGCGAAATGTCAAAATACGGTAACCTAATCTTCAAAAAAAGACCTAGCTAACATCTAAGCTTAGGAGCAGACTTACTGCTCCTAAATTAAAAAAAATCACCCCACAAAACAGTATGTCAAAAAACAAAACCGTTCTCCTCGTCGCCAATGGCGATCTTCGTATCACTGCCAATCAAAAATGTTGGTCTAAGCAGGATGAGATGGAGCAGGAACTCGCTAGTGTGATTCAGAGCCTCGGTGGCAAACTAAAGCGAGCTCACAAATATGACCCCGAACTCAAGCACGGCTTCATCTCCAGCCAGCGCCAAGGCATGGATGTGTTTGCAAAAATAGACCGGCAGGCGCCCCTTATTATCGCCGAGGCGGTCTGGCAATACTCGCACCACCTTCTCCACGGTCTCATCTCGCACGAAGGTCCCATCCTCACGGTAGCCAACTGGAGCGGCACATGGCCCGGCCTCGTCGGCATGCTTAATTTAAACGGTTCTTTAACAAAGGCAGGCGTCAAATACTCTACACTCTGGAGCGAAGACTTCAGTACCGACAAACGCTTTCAAAATAAGCTCAAGAAATGGCTAGAAACAGGTAGCGTGAGCCACCCAACCACACACGTTAAGAAATACAAGAGTGTGGGCACGCCTGCTCGGCTCAAGAAAGTTGCCGAAAAGATCGCCACTGACCTTGACCGAAATAAAGCCATCCTGGGTGTATTTGATGAATTTTGTATGGGTATGTACAATGCTACCATACCCGATGAATTACTCTTCCAGACTGGCGTTTATAAGGAGCAACTCAGCCAGAGCGCACTCTATGCTGAAATGCAGACCGTGACTAAAGCTGAAGCCGACGAAGTCTATAACTTCATCGTGAAAAAAGGCTTTAATTTCCACTTCGGAAGTAACGGTAAGAGTAGCCTCACAAAGGCACAAGTGATCGAACAATGTAAAATGTATGTAGCCGCTTGCCGCATTGGTGACACCTACGGCTGTGACGCACTCGGCATCCAATACCAGCAAGGCCTCAAGGATCTTTGCCCAGCTTCCGACCTCGTAGAAGGTATGCTCAACAGCACTGACCGACCTCCAGTCAAAAATGCCAAGGGCGAAATTATTCTCAAGGGCGAAACTTACCCGCACTTCAACGAAGTCGACGAGTGCTGCGGCCTCGATGCCCTCATGACGAAGCGTGTGCACACAGCGCTCAAGCAGCCCACCGAGACCACCCTCCATGATCTACGTTGGGGCGACTGGGACAAATCAGGCACGACGGACGAGTATGTATGGGTCTTCCTTATTTCAGGATCGGCACCCATCGAGCACCACATAGGCGGATGGAAAGGAAGCCACGGCTATCGACAACCCGCTATGTATTTCCCAAAGGGCGGTAGCACACTGCATGGCATAGCTAAGCCTGGTGAAATCGTCTGGAGTCGCATCTTCATGGAAGACGGCAAACTCAAGATGGACCTTGGCCGGGCCAAAGTCATCACACTGCCTAAGAAAGAAACACAGCGCCGCCTCGACGAGACCACTCCGCAGTGGCCAATCATGCACGCCGTGACCTATGGCGTGAGCCGCGATCAAATGATGGCACGCCACCAGGCCAACCATATTAACGTCGCCTACGCTAAAAGTGCAAAGGAGGCCGACAACTGCATGTATGCAAAAGCTGAGTTGGCCAAAAAGATGGGAATGGAAGTCGCCCTATGCGGCACCAACGCCAAAGGCAAAAAGTTCTAATCGACTAGACGTTAATATTTTCCAAAAAGGTGTCCCGAGCAATCGGGGCACCTTTTTTATGACTTGAATTACGCATTTAAATGCAGAACAAAAACCCTCACCTGAACAGCATTTGATCAGATCCTATGAAACAATCCTTCGCTCATTCTTTACACCCACGAATTTTCAGTCGAACCTCTACCTGTGGATGCTCTCAAAACAGATTTGACCGTGCCCGATCTCTGGCAGCAGAAGGCGGTCAACCTTCTGCGGGCTGAATACGACGTTATCGTCGATGCACCCACGGGTGCCGGTAAAACTTTCATCTTCGAACATCTCGTCGAACGTAACTTTCCTGGCAAAGCAGTCTTTACCGTACCGACACGCGCCCTTGCAAACGACAAGCTACGCGAATGGCAGGCCATGGGTTGGCGCGTCGGCATTGCAACAGGCGACCTCTCCTACAATCTTGATGCACCCATCATCGTCGCAACGCTCGAAACTCAAAAGCGCGCCCTCATGACGAAAAAAGGTCCACGCCTGCTAGTGATCGACGAATACCAAATGGTCGGCGACCCAGCTCGTGGCATGAATTATGAGCTCGCTCTGGCGATGGCTCCACCCGACACCCAACTGCTCCTCCTCAGTGGCAGCGTAGCCAATCCGCGCGAAATCGAGGCCTGGCTTACCCGCTGCGGACGGCAGGTCGCCACCGTTCGCCACCCCGAGCGTCCCGTCACGCTCGACGAGGTGCACCTCGACGCCCTACCTAACCATGTGCCTAAAAGCATCCATGGCCGCTGGCCTCGCTACATCGCGCGTGCGCTCGACGCCGGACTCGGTCCCATCCTCATTTTCGCCCCCCGACGTAAAGCCGCCGAGAATCTCGCTCGCACCCTCGCCGCCGCCCTACCAGAACCCGACACGATCGTCCTCACTGCCGAGCAAAAAGCTATCGCTGGGAGCGAACTCACCCGAACACTCAAACAACGCGTCGCCTTCCACCACAGCGGGATGAGCTATGCGCAACGCGCCGCCCTGGTCGAACCACTTGCCAAGGCCAACCAACTCAAGGTCATCGTCGCCACGACCGGACTGGCCGCTGGAATCAACTTCGCCATGCGCTCCGTCCTCGTGCTCGACCGCGAATACCGTGTGGCCGAAAGCCATCGCCACCTCCGCCCCGACGAGCTACTGCAAATGTTCGGCCGCGCTGGTCGCCGAGGCCTCGACGCGCGCGGTACTGTTCTTTTCACAGGTAAAACTCCTCGTTTGATTGAAGCCAGGCCCCTCCGTTTACAACGCGAGAGTAATGTCGACTGGCCATCCCTGCTAACCGTCATTCAAACCGCACTCGATACAGGCAAAGAACCCCTCGAAGCCACGCGTGAATTGACCGCGCGCTTATTCGTACGCGAACCGATTCACCTCGGGCTAGAGGATTTCCTGAAGCAGCGAAAAAGCACCACAAAACCCGTCACTCCCAGCACAAAGGAACAAGCCATTTCTGGCGGTGTTATCACTGAATTTTGCAACAAAGAGGGCATCTGGGAGCGCAAACGATCGCCGATTATTTTCAGAATAAAAGACACCTGGTATTTAGATGGCGATACCTGGCGCCCTGGTCTCAGCAGTCCAAAGATCGTGGCTAGTCTCCGTATTGGCACAATTTGTAAATTTGGTACAAACAAAGACCGCCTCTACGGGCTCGAAGTGCCCCTAGCGACTTTTCCAGAAACCAGCGAAGACAACCGCCTTACCCTCACAAAGTGGCTATTCAAAGCCCTCCGCGAGAAAGAGCGCAACGAAGGCAGAAAACCCAACCTTACTAAGCTCTGGGCACTACAAACCATCGAGCGGCACATTCTACCAAAGCTCCCTCAACTCACACGAGGCGGTCGAGCCGTTAATCTCAAGGAGCGAGGTGGCACCCTCTACGCCCAGCTCGACTACGCCGAGGGCGAGATCTATGCACTCAAAGATCTCAACGGCAAAGGCTTACTCAATCCCATCGAGCGTAAGCGTGAGATCCAGGGTAGCCATCCAGAGGACATAGATCAGAGGACGGAGGACAGAAGCTCTCGAATGCATAGCGTCGCAGAACAGTGGCATACACTCGGTCTGATCGACGCGCAAGCCCACCCCACTCGGCGTGGCATCCTCTTTTCCTTCTTCAATCACGGCGAAGGACTCGCTGTGGCCGCCGCACTCGAAGCCGAGCACTACCCGATCGAAGAACTCGTTTACGATCTAGCCAACTTACGAGCAGGTCACCGCTTCAACGCCCTAGCCCTAGCGGGTCGGCCGATCACTGCCTTCTGCCAAGAAGCCTACGGCCTCCGTACTATCCCCGGTTATTTAAGGCGCGGTCTCCCTCAAGACTACGGCGAAGGCGCTAGCGAAATCCTCTACAATATCGAACATAAAAGCAGTCGTGCCGAAGCCTATCTCGATGACGAGTTGAGCCAAGGCGACATCGAACGCGCCCGCGTCGAATGGCGTAGCCTACGTATGCACATCGCCCACGCGCCCAATTACGATTGGGACCGTTGGCTAGATTTACAGGCCGCGTGTAGGAAATCTTTAGGTATTAATCAACCGAGTCTGCCTTTTGAAAATTTACCACCGCTCACACGCCAACAGAAGCAATAGCGTGCGAATTCATTCACCCCTAATTCGGCAGGTCGACAAACGCACGAGCCATCTTCGATACTGTCACAGGCTCACATGCCACGATTGGCTAAACTAGCGCCACTCGTGTTTCGGATAACGACCGGCGAGCTCCTTGCGAACGTGCACATAAGCCCCATCCCAGAAGCCGTCGAGGTCGTCAGTCAGATGCGCTGGTCTTTGATTCGGCGCGAGAAGTTCTACAAGTAGCGCCACTTGACCATTCGCGACCTTAAGCGTAGCTCCAGGCACATCGTAAAAGTTCTGAAGCTTCGAGGTAATGATCGCTCGGCCATTGGCTTCGTAACGAATCTTGGCGGGGCGATTTCTTCCCGGTAGCTCCATCTCGGCGGGTGCGTAGGTGGCAATATAGTAAACTTGTTCGGGGCTGATCCATTCTTTGACAGCATTTAAAACGGGCCGGTCTTTAATCTCTTTATAACTGAGCGCACCGTGGCAGATTTGCTCGATCAAAAGTTGGCGTGCCTCTTCATCAATCGGTGCGATCTCGGTTTCGGGGCAGTGTTTGGCAACGAAGTTGACACGGGCGATCCAGTTATCGACCGAGGCATCCCACTTCTTAAGATTTAAACGGCCCGCCACCACTTCAGCTGCCAATAAGCTGGCCGCCTGATCGTAGTCCGGGTCCCCCTGATCTTTGGAATGTAAGACGAGATCACGAAAATGACGCTCAGTGCGACAAACGACACGCCTTGCGGTAGAATCATAACTCGTCCCTGTCCCCTCATTGAAATCATCGGGGAAGGTTTCTTCTAGCCATTCAACTTCCACCTTTGTTGCCAGTCCGAGCAAGACAGAGACATCACCCCGCAGCTCACGCTCTTCGATTTCAGCTGCCACAAAGAGTTCACTCTCAACGAGGCTCTCACGTCGTAACTCGCCCGAACGTTCGTGCACCATCTTGCAGCGGCGCGTACCGCGATCATTGCGCAGTGCTAAGTGATCCGAGAACGCAACTAGTAGACAGCGACAAATACTTTCCTCTGCATCGGGCAGCGCACCGCTACGCATATCTAAGCCCACCCGTTCAGCGAGTTGTAGAATTTGCTGGGCTACCGCGCCTGCTTGTCGGGCCGCAGCACTATGGATGCCTAGCGCGCTACATGCGTTGGCGTTAAACTTAGCCCCACGCGCAATCTCCCATGCTTGTAGATGCACAAAGTAATCGGAACGAACATCGGCATGATCCTCGATCTGACGAATCTGCTCACGTCGTACGCGGCCATCGCGTGAAGCTCGATAAAAGGGTCGCCCCTGACTCAGTGCCGCAATCAATGCGGCATCTTGCATCACACCTAAACGATCAGCCTCGATCAACAATCGCGCATAGCGAGGGTGCAAGGGGAAGCGTGACATCTGACGACCGAGCACAGTGATCTCACTATTCGAATCCAGAGCTCCTAAATCTTTAAGTAAGCCATAGGCACGTTCCAAAGATTGTTTGCTGGGCGCTTCATACCATTCGAACTGATCGAGTTTACTTATACCCGCAGCCGCTAGCATCAAAACAGTCTCCGACAAATCGACGCGCTTCACTTCAGCCACGTCGCGTGCCGAGCGTGCCTCATGCTCCGCTTCACTCCAAAGTCGAACACAGAGACCAGGGCCCGTTCGTCCGGCTCGACCTGCGCGTTGCTCCGACGATGCGCGACTAATCGGCTCAACCAAAATTGAATTAATACCTCTTCGTGCATCGTAACGTGCGATTCGCGCAAGGCCCCCATCAATCACCGCGCGCACACCTTCGATCGTAATCGAAGTCTCGGCCACGTTGGTCGATACGATCACTTTGGGCACGTCGCCACTGGTGACCGCCCTATCCTGGGCGTCGGGTGGCAATTCTCCATGCAAGGGCAAAACCTCGTAGCCACGTGCTTCGGATAATGCCTGGATTGCATCAATCGTCTTTCGAATCTCGAACGCACCTGGCATAAAAACGAGCACGTCGCCCGAATGCTTTGCACCCACTAGCTTCTTAAAGGATGCAGCGGCTCGCTCCCAAACAGGAGCTGTATCTCGCCCAAGCGCAGAACCCGCATGGCTCACTTCAACAGGATACATCCGACCCGATGTTTCCACTCGTGAACAAGGCGCCAAAAAGCCCTCAAGCGTATCGATATCCAAAGTAGCCGACATCACGACTAGCTTTAAGTCTGACCGCTTCGACTGGACCGTCTGTAGAGCCGAAGCGAGACTTAGATCACTGGTTAAATGTCGCTCGTGAAACTCGTCAAATACGAGCGCACCGACTCCTTTGAGTGAAGGATCTTCTAAAATCTGTCGCAATAGGATCGCCTCAGTAACAAAGCGAATACGAGTCTTAGCACTGACTATATTTTCAAAACGAATTTGATAGCCGACCTCATCACCTAGCTTAACACCGCGCTCAAAGGCGACTCGCTTGGCTAGAAGTCGTGCCGCCAGACGCCGAGGTTGCAATACGACGATCTCTCCCTCGATACCAGCCTGATCGAGTAGAATCTGAGGCACCTGTGTCGACTTACCCGAACCAGTAGGCGCGGCGAGTACGATCCGCCCCGTCGAAGCGATACCAGCGAGTAGCTCGGCTGTGACGTCGTAGATGGGTAGATTTCTTAGAGGCGTGGGCATGTAGACAGGTAGCGTGCGAGCTTGCTCGCGCCGTGGTCAATACTTTACGCGCAAGCAATCTTCTACTGGCGAGTGCGAGCTTGCATGCTACGATCAAACTTGAGCCTGCTGCTAAAATACTTTGCAATCGCCCAATGGACAGCGAATCACTCCAGCGTGATCTTCGTAAGGAGATCTTATTTGCACGTCGCCGCATCTACGATGTGGGTGAGGCAACCCCTCTAGATTCAATTCTTTTGGAAAGCTCCAACATAGAAATCTTCGTGAAGCGCGAAGACCTCTCGCCCATCCACGCCTACAAATGGCGCGGTGCCTATAACCTCATGGCGCAACTCAGCGCGGATGAATTGGCTGCGGGCGTTGTCACCGCTTCGGCGGGTAATCATGCGCAAGGTGTGGCGCTAGCTGCTCGAAAACTCGGTACGCGTGCGATCATTTACATGCCGCTCTCCACTCCCCGAATGAAACAAGCCGCCGTCAAACGCCACGGCGGCGAATCCGTAGAAATTCGCCTTCACGGAGACAGCTACGACAGCTCGAGCTCTGCCGCGCACGAATGCGCAGCCAAAGAAGACCTCATCTACATCCACGCTTACGACGACCTCGCTGTGATGGCTGGCCAAGGCACCCTCGCTGACGAGATCGTGATGTCTGGCAAAGGCCCCTTCGATGTCGCCTATTTGCAAGTCGGCGGCGGAGGCATGGCTGCCGCGGCGGCAACTTGGTTAAAAACAAATTTTCCAGACATCCACATCATCGGCGTCGAAGGCGTCGATCAAGCCTCGATGGCTGCTGCAGTCAAAGCAGGTGCCCCCGTCGCTCTAGATCGAGTCGATGTCTTTTGTGATGGAACAGCGGTGCGTAAGGTCGGCACACTCACCCATCAAATCTGCGCCGACCTAGTCGACGAATGGATGACGGTAACGAATGACGAAGTCTCCGCTGCGATTCAATTCCTCTGGGAACAACTGCGCTGCATCCCAGAGCCTTCAGGCGCAATGGGTGTGGCCGCGATTCTGAAGCAACACAAAGCGCTCGAAGGCAAGCGCGTGCTCAGCATACTTTGCGGTGCAAATATGGACTTTGAACAATTAGCCACCATCGCTCTACGATCAGCAGTGGGGGCAGCTCGTCGACGTTTCCTAAAAATCCAGATCCCCGAAAAAGCGGGCGCAATGTACGGACTGCTCAAATCGATGCCAGACACAGTGAGCATTACCGACTTCCAATACGGCAAAACCGATCCCGCGATGGCTGCACCTGTTATCGGCTTTGATGTCTCGCCGATGGAGTTCAAAGTGCTCACGCAAGCACTCGTCGATGGCTCTTACACCTATGAAGAGGTGACTACAGAAACCGACGTGCGCTTTCGATTGATTCACTATCAGTCAAAGCTGTTGAGGTGTCCGATATTCATCACCCTTGAATTTCACGAACGCCCCGGAGCGCTGGCGGAGTTCCTCAAAACAGTCAGCCCCCATTCAAATCTCTGCTATTTCAACTACGTCTACTCGGGCGAGCGCGTCGGGCGAGCACTACTGGGGTTTGAGTTTGAAAACGCAGAAGGCAACGAACGCTTCGACCGGGTGCTGAAATCTGCCAAACACGCCTATCGCGCATACGAACGAGTTTCGAAAAATTCGATCAACCGGATACTGGGCTGAAGATATAAATTTTCAGGATAACACACTCTGCGTCGGGCTATCACTGCCCTGGCAAAACTCGACACCCTCCCCTTGAAATAGTATCTCGCCGCCAGCTTGACCGCCTTCAGGACCCAGTTCCAGAATCCAGTCGGCCATACGGATGACGTCGAGGTCGTGTTCGATGATAAGAATCGTATTGCCTGCGTCCCGTAGTTTGAAAACCAAATCCATGAGGCGTTGCACATCGAGCCAGTGTAATCCTGTAGTCGGTTCGTCCAAAATATAGAGCGTCTGGCCTTGCTGGCGTTTGCTTAACTCTAAGGACAGCTTGATGCGTTGGGCTTCGCCACCCGAGAGCGTTGTGGCAGGCTGACCGAGCTTAATATAACCAAGGCCTACGTCGGCTAGTGTATGGAGTTTTTCTGCAATTCTGGGCTGCTTACTAAAGACTTTAAGTGCTTCATCCACGCTCATCGCTAAAACGTCGGCGATACTGTAGCCCTTGAAGCGTGCGTCGAGCGTTTCACGGTTATAGCGGCGACCGTTACAGCTGGGACACTCACTGTAAACGTCGGCCATAAACTGCATGTCGAGCTTGATCACACCATCGCCCTTACAACGTTCGCAGCGGCCACCGCTGACGTTGAAGGAAAAACGATTACGCTTGTAGCCACGAATCTTAGCGATCGAGCATTTAGCAAAGAGGTCACGTAGTTGGTCAAAGAGCTTGGTAAAGGTAGCTGGGTTGGAACGCGGACTTCGACCGATGGGAGACTGATCAACTTGTATAACGGAGAGGAAGTTATCGAGGCCGGAAATCTTTTTATGTTTGCCCGGGATAGTCTTGGCACGGTTGAGTTTAAAAGCAGCCGCTTTGGCGAGGATGTCGTTGACTAGCGTGCTCTTACCAGAGCCAGACATGCCGCAGACAACAGTAAGCAGGCCAACAGGGAATTTAGCATCGATGCTCTTAAGGTTGTTCTCAGTCGCACCTTGAATCTTGAGCCAATCAATTCTTGGACGCAGGGTCTTGGCATCCTTCTCCACGCGAGCCGCACCACTTAGGAACATACCAGATCGGCTATGTTTATCTTTGAAAGATTTTTTTGGACTGCCTTGGTAGACAAGATCACCGCCTTCGATGCCTGCTCCAGGACCTAATTCGATCAGATGATCCGCGGCTAGCATCGTCTCGCCGTCATGCTCGACCACCACGACTGAGTTTCCCCGCCCACGCAGACCAATAAGCGTCTGAATCAGTCGGCGATTATCCAGCGGGTGAAGCCCTATGCTGGGCTCGTCTAACAAATAGACCACACCGACGAGCGACATACCGAGCTGAGTAGCGAGACGTACGCGCTGGGCTTCACCGCCGCTAAGGCTTGCGTAGGAGCGGTTAAGCGTGAGATAGCTAAGGCCGACTTCATTGAGAAAAGAAAGACGTGAGCCGAGACCGCGCACGGCATCGCTCACGGTTTGGTAATCAGGATTTGTTGAAAGCCCATCGACAAAATTTTGCGCCTCTCGCAGCGACATAGCTAGCAGTTCGGTGATGGAACGGCCCTCGATCAAAACGCTTAGACTAGCTTGGCGTAGGCGCCGACCCGCGCAGGATTCACAGCGGCTACTGGTTTGGTAGGCCATGAGCCGGGCACGGAGGCCGTCGCTCGTAGTGTTGCGACGAATATTTTCAAGGTCAGCCAAAACTCCTTCAAAGGTCATCGACTCGGGCTTCGTATTGCCACCTTTGAGCTTGAAGCTGAATTGCCGGCTGCCAGTACCATGGATGATTTGCTCACGGGTATCGACGTCGAGTTCTTCCCATGAGAGAGTCGGATCGAAGGGTAATTGCTCCGCCAGTTGTTTCAAAATAGCGTTGTGCCGAATGATCATCTGCTTGGAGCCAAGGCGCCAAGGTTTGATCGCACCCTTCTTCACACTGATACTCGGGTCGGGCACAACCAGCTCTGGCTGGAACTGAAGCGTCTCGCCTAGGCCGCCGCACTCAGGGCAGGCCCCTTCGGCATGATTCCATGAAAAGTGTCGAGGTGAGATGGGTTCGTAAACGTCGCCACAATTGACGCAGGCTAATCGATTACTGAGTGCTAACTCGCGCCAACTTTTATCCTCTTCGATTAAAATAATCGCACGGTCTTCCCCCTCGCTAAAAGCGAGATCGAGCGAATCGGCGAGTCGACTACGCTGATTTAGCTTGAGCACGACCCGATCCACGACGATTTCGACGCTGATCGTGGAGGCTTTGGAATCGATAAGATTGGGCTCATCGAGGCGGCGAATCTCGCCGTTGAGTCGGACCCGCTGAAAACCACGTTGCTGCAGGCGAGGCAACTCTTCGCGAAGAATCGCAGGCTTGGCCGTCATCCACGGAGCTAGTATCATTAGGCGACTGTCTTTAGGCTCGGCGTAAATTCGAGTTAGGCAGTCGTCCATCGAACGGCGCTCGATAATGCCACCATCTTTCGGACAATAGGGTGTGCCACAGACCGCCCAAAGCACGCGGGCAAAATCAGCGATCTCCGTGACTGTCGCAACGGTGCTACGTGGGTTACCTCCCCCAGCGCTCCGTTGCTCTAGTGCGATGACAGGGGAAAGGCCTTGGATGTAGTCCACGTCTGGGCGAGGAATTTGCTCGAGCACCATGCGAGCTTTGGTTGAGAGGCTGTCGATGTATTTACGGTAGCCCTCCGCGTAAATCGTATCGAAAGCCAAAGATGACTTACCCGAACCGCTGACTCCTGTGATCACCACGAGCTGATTGCGCGGGATGTTGACGCTGATGTTCTTGAGATTATGCTCGCGTGCACCTTTGACTGAGATCGAATCGGCCATCTGTGAAGGCTTGGCAGGTGCGTTGGTAGAACTCATTTATTAAGATATATGCTTATACAGAACTTCGAGGCGAGGTGCAAGTCGGCTAGGTATAAACTTCCAAAACAGTGAATTTACGTTGTCAGAGGCACTCGGAGAGATGCATAGTTATTATTAAGTTATGAATAAAAATAAACTCCCCATCCTTTACATTAAATCTGGCTGTCCTTGGTGCCGTGAGGCCCTCTCCTTTTTCAATGGCCAAGGAGTCCAAGTTCAAGTGCGCGATGTTAATGCGAATCCCAAGGATATGGACGCGATGCTTGCACTGAGCGGCCAGACCAAAACGCCGACTTTTGAATATGAAGATTTCATGGTGGCCGACTTTGACGTGGATGAGTTTTTGGCCGAGCTCAGCAAGTTTCCTGAGATCAGTCAGAAACTGGGCATTAGCGAAGACGGAAATTAGATTTTAGGGCTTCGACTTTTGGCGCTCTGTCTCCCTGCCACCTGTGGCGGGGCTCCAGACAAAGAACAAAAAAGGCGCTTACGGAAATCGTAAGCGCCTTTTGTTTAGAATGATTGCAGCTTGGACTACTTCTTATCGACCCAGCGGGCGATACTGAGGATCGTCCACTTCTCTTCGTTGCCGCCGATCTTCGTGGTAACGGTAGCGCCCTTTTCTTTTCCTATAAGGGCTTGTGCAAGGGGCGTCTTGTAAGAGAGAACGTCGTTACCAGGATCACTGTCCCAAGCACCGAGGAAGGCGTATTTCTGTTTTTTCCCAGAGGAGCCATTCTTCAGCTCGACGATGCTACCGATACCAACGTTTTCTGTAGTGGCTTCGGTAAAGTCTGTCACACGGGCGCGAGAGAGATCGACTTCCAGCTCGTTCTTACGAGAGAGCAACAAGTCTTGGTCTTGTCGGGCCATCTTATATTCAGAATTTTCCTTCAAGTCACCATGATCGCGAGCGACTTGGATGGCTAATTTGTTTTCAGGAATTTTCGTCGCAATGAGCTCTTCGTATTCAGCCTTAGCTTCGTTGAAGCTTCCTTGAGATACGATGAGAGTATCGTCTTCAGAGGTCTCGGCGGCTTGACCCGCAAGGAGTGCTTGCACGGAAGGAAATTGCTTAATGAAGCGAGCAAGGAGTGACTTCTTAGTCAGATCCTCGAAACCTTGGTTGAGCAATAGAGTTTGCGCGAGGTCATTAGCAGTCTCGACACTGGCCTGGGATAAGAGATCGGGGATCAATGTGGTGTCGTCACTGAGCAGGTCGGCCAGTGGTATCCGGCGAGTGCTCGCGTTTTGCAGAGCTTCGTAGTCGATTGCGTAAAACATCGCAGCTAAGAGACGTGGGTTGACGAGTGGATCGATGATGGCGCCGTATTTCTTAGAGGCTCGATTTTTAACGACCCAGAAAAGAAGGGGCCCTTTGATCGTCTGCTCCTTGAGCCAGCGGTCTAGGCAGTAGCTGATGCGATCTTGCATCTCGTGCTCAATCATGAAGTTAATACACTCGCTAGTGAACTTACCGCTTGAATTACGCAAGAGATCTTCGACCATGCCCTGCCACTTATCGGGATAAGTGCGGCTAATTAAATCGAGATAGCGTTTAAAATATTGAGCGGGCAGTTCAGCTGCGAGCTCAGAGTAATCGCTGGTCGCGTCGAGAATTGAAGCGGACGATGGCTCGAGAGTTTCTACATCTTCGTGGAGATCTCGCGCCAAGTTGTTACGCACCCAGACACCGTGCAAACGATTGGCTTGACTGAGGCTCTTAGCGTTTGCAATCGCATCAGTCAACTCAGTGAGAATTTGCGGCATTTCTTCACGCACGACGGAGATGTTCTCGGAAAGAGCGTAGAGCTTTTCGCCAAGTTCAATTTTTTGCATCGAGTTCTTGGTGCCGTGGAACTGCTCGAGGATTTCGTCTTCGGGCTTCACTGGTTCATCACGGTAAATATAGGGCTCAGTCTTTTTGAGTGGTACACCGATGCGGGGATCTTTAACCAATACCTTTTTGGTAGCTGTCCACCACTTCTTGTATTTGATCGGCCCAATGACGCGAGCGAGCAGACGCTCAATCTCGGAGGCCATCATGGCATGGTTTTCGCTTGCAGATATCATTTCACAAATCAAATCAGCAGGCTGCTTCTTGATCATCGTTTCGATGGCCTCTACCTCAGTACGGGAGCGCACCAAAAGGTCATTCGGCAAGAGGATGTCGAGCTTATCCACACAAAAAGCGGGTGCCATTGCGTGACCTTGCTTACCATCCTCAAAGTCGATGATCAGACGGTCGTCCGCAGCTTTGTAGTCGACGATTTTACCGAAACCCCAACTGCGGTGCAGGCAGTAATTACCAGGTACCATGGTTTCGAGCTTCGCGCGGTGCGAAAGCAGTTTCGGATTCTTTTCGATGAGAGCATCTATGGCCTCTTTATTCATAATAATTGCTTGTCTATGTCGTAAACAGTCCAGTATGGACAGGTTTTGCGCTAATGAAAAGTATTAAGTTAAGCTTATCCTCAAAGTCCATCACGGGCTGGGATGCAGCTGTGTGCTTGGTGGAAGCTTATCTAATAGGCGAGCAAAAAGCGGATCAGCTAATAGATCAAATTCCTGTGAATTTTATAGGTGACCGTCGCGCCGCTTGCCAATCACTTTTTTTGGGTGCGCTTCGCCATGGGCACCGCACGAGGGCAGCGCTGAAGAAGCTTTTGCGTAAAAAGACCAAATCTAGTGTCGAAGCAGTTCTCTTAGTTTCAGGCTACGAAATACTGGATGCGGAAGCCGACCGACATCCGAAAATCATTCACCACGCAGTCGAACATAGTAAGCAAGTCGTCAACCGCTTCGATCAGGGCTTCCTCAACGCCATCTTACGAAAGCTGCCTGCGGCGCTCGAGCAGATCAACGCCCAAAAATCGCCCGCCGCCTTTTACAGCCACCCCGACTGGTTAGTCGAACATTGGCAAGAGGAGTTCCCAGGAGCCTGCACGCAACTGCTCGAATGGAATCAAGACATCCCGCCCACCTACCTAAAAGTTTACAACGACGAAGTCCAGATTCCTCTGGGTCTTGAAGCGACAGAATGGCCACAATTTTATCAAGTCACGGGCAAGATTTCCTGGAAGGAAGACCTCCATCCACTTCTTAACAAGGGTAACGCTTATATTAAAGACCCCTCCACGCGAATCGCGCCTGCCCTGCTCGGGCCAAGGGCCGGCGAATCAGTTCTTGATCTATGCGCCGCCCCTGGAGGCAAAGCCTACGACATTGCGCACGCGATGGAAGGCAAGGGGCAGATCGTAGCGGTGGACCTGCCTGGTAAGCGAATCGCGCGACTCGAAGAGAATCTATCCACACTCCGTTCAGAAGACCTGAAATGTGAGATCGTCGAGTGTGACCTACTCGAAATGGATGCAAGCACCTTTGAGGACAGAAGCCTACCAAGCGCGTATGACGCCGTCATGCTCGATGCACCTTGTTCAAATACTGGCGTGATTCAGCGCCGTACAGATGTAAAGTGGAGGCTACAGCCAAATGATATCGAAAACTGCGCAAAGTTACAGCTTCAGTTGCTGCACTCTGCTGCCCGATTCGTCAAAGCGGGTGGTCGAATTACTTACAGCACCTGTAGCATAGAGGCCGCGGAGAATCAGCTGGTCGTCGACGCATTTTTGGCGAGTAAATCAGGCCGTGTATTTAAGCTAGAAAAAGCAATGGTCAGCCTCCCGTGGGAGACCGGCCATGATGGTGCGGGTGCTTTCCTTCTGCGACGCGAGGCTTAGTAAACAAAGCCGACCCCCACGCTAATGCGGTCGCCATTTCCATGGTCAAGCCGATCCGAGGTCACGCGCGAGACGAAGTCGTGCTTCCACTCAATGCGAATATGGGTCTTGTCATTCCAACGCCAATAGAGCGCGGGACCAGCCGAGAGAAAAAACTTATTCTCATCGTTCCAACTCAAGTCACTCTCCCAAAGGATCTGCATATCGTCGCGCGCATTCCAGCCGAGGTCGAGCGAGTAGCTCCACTCCGCTGGCTCTGGCTTCTCAAAGACCCAGAAGCCAGCACTCGTCGCGATGAACCAATGATAAGTCTCCGTCTCGTATCCAAATGATAGACCGCCACCCCAGGCACCGTCCCAGACCTCGAATTCGTCGTCCTCTTTACCCAGTGGAATCCGCAACTGCGGCGTCAGTGTCCAAGAACCCGAGCGAGCATCGAGGTTGAAGTATTTCTTCAGCGGCAAAGCCAGGCTTAGGTCACCGATTCCATCATCACGCTGCACCACTTTTTGACCGCCCGCACCAAGCACCTCACGACGAGCATCTACGACATAAGGCAACTTCGCTGTGAGACGTATCGAACGATCCCAAGTGTAAACGCCTTCAAGGTGTAACTGATTTAGGTCTTCGGTAAAGCCACGCCCGACCACATCTCTCCCCTGCTTGAGATCCGATCGGTGGACATGCTCCGCTCGGACTTGGAAGCCGTAACCTCCATCCCAGCGGGGCATCATATTCATAATAGGTTGATCCGCATTCAGTGGGAACAGCGCAATGAAGCCTAGCGCCAAACCACTACAGCAGCCTCGGAAAATATGACGCATCATTTTTCAGATGCAGGGTAAACAGTTTGAGTAATGCCACCCATCTCCGTCCAGAGGTAGTAATGAACAGGATCAAAACCAGCTTTATAAATCGCCTCTCTCACGCCATCGACGTCGATAGCCGCATCTGGCTTGAAGGCGACCAAGACCAATTGCTTTTTCACATCGAGATCAACACCTTTGGTGAGCTGTGATTTATCCACACCTTCGAGCTTCGAGGTATGGATACGCAGGCCGATGCCGCAAGAGCTGCAAACCAGCCCCTTGGTATGGACAGCTAGGTAATTTGGATGGTTTTCAACCATCCCTTTAGCAGCTTGATCGCGAACCTCAGAGCTGTCACCTGTGTCCGTGCTCCGCGCCTGCGTTGTCATTGCCAAAGAAGTGAGCGCAAAAATTAATAATAAAAATTGTTTCATAGTATGTAGTAGGAAGCCCGACTGGAATAAAGTGGGTATGCGCCGACGAGCCAGCCACGGCTTCTACGATAAAAAGTTCCCTCGTCGCACAATCTGAGGCAGACGCAGCTAATGCGTCCGCGAGCGTGGAACTCATAAACGCCAAACACCCCACTCAGTCGTGGGACGGTGTGGCGGCGGCGCGTCGATTTCAGCGTTAGATATTACGTCCACGGGATCGGGTGACCATTCGGCCACCGACATTTTCACTACAGCCTCTAAGGCCTCATTGAATTCAGCCGTCCGAGAGATCGATGGTAGTGAGAGCAGAATGTCGGGGGCGTGCGCCTCCAAATTACAGTTCAAACAACCATAAGGGCAATTTCCTGAGGCAGCAGGCAGCATATGCAAATCGCCCGCGTGCTCACAACCGCAAGTCGATCCCGCTGGCATCTCCATCTTACACGCATTCCCCAGACTCAGGCAATCGCTCAGCAAACTAGCCGCGCCCTGCACTTGCAGAACGAGCGAAAAGCTAACGAAGATGAGTATAACAATGCGCATACAGTATGTAAGAATCTAGTCGAAGCCGTTTAGATTGCAATACCAAACAGTAAATATCGAACAAGTGAGTCGAAAAATGTTCTATGCACAATCCGCATAAAGTGCGAAGCTACTTTGTCATATCCGCTCGAGCATTTTCGTAAGCATTCAAGGCGCATTGTGAGCAAGCGGTGCGGACATCGGCGAAGAAGTCGTTACCCTTATCATCGATCAGAATATAAGCGGGGAAGTCTTCCACTTCGATCTTCCAGATAGCTTCCATTCCAAGCTCAGGGTATTCCAGCACTTCGACATTTTTAATATTATGCTCCGCCAGTAAAGCGGCAGGCCCGCCGATGGAACCAAGATAGAATCCGCCGAATTCCTTACAAGCATCTGTGACTTGCTTTGAGCGATTACCTTTGGCTAGCATAATCATAGAGCCGCCCTCTTTCTGGAAAGCTTGCACATAGCTATCCATACGCCCAGCCGTAGTCGGACCGAAAGAACCAGAAGGTTTACCAGTAGGCGTCTTTGCAGGGCCTGCATAATAGATCGGGTGATTTTTCAAATACTCAGGCATGCCTTGGCCCTGATCGAGACGCTCTTGGATCTTCGCATGTGCGATATCACGCCCAACGACAATCGTACCGCTCAGTGAGAGTGGTGTAGCCACGGGGTATTTGTTCAGCTCGGCAAGAATGTCTTTCATCGGGCGATTTAAATTGATCGCAACGGGATCTTTTGGCTTCGGAATATCGCCTTCGGCAGGGATAAAACGACCGGGGTTTTCTTCGAGCTGCTCAAGCCAAACACCGGCCTTGTCGATCCTTGCCTTTACGTTGCGGTCCGCGGAGCAAGAAACACCAAGCCCGACGGGGCAAGAGGCACCGTGACGCGGCAGACGGACGACGCGCACATCAAGGGCAAAGTATTTACCGCCGAACTGGGCGCCGTAGCCCATCTTACGCGTGTATTCTAGCAGCTTGGCTTCGAGCACGGTGTCACGGAAGGCCTGACCATACTCATTACCCTCGGTCGGCAATTCGTCGTAGTATTTAGTCGAAGCCAACTTGACCGTTTTCAAGCATGACTCGGCGGAGGTCCCGCCTATTACAAAAGCAATGTGATACGGCGGACAAGCGGAGGTGCCAAGCGTGCCCATTTTCTCAATACAGAATTTCTCAAGATTGGCTGGATTGAGCAGCGCCTTGGTTTCTTGATAGAAGAAGGTCTTGTTGGCCGAACCACCACCCTTGGCCACGAAAAGGAAGTCGTAGCTATCACCGTCCGTCGCGAGCAAGTCGATCTGAGCGGGCAAGTTGCATTCGGTATTGATCTCTTCATACATGGAGAGCGGCGCCATTTGCGAATAGCGCAAATTTTCTTTAGTGTATGCATTGTAGACGCCTTCGGAAAGCGCGGCCTCGTCACCCCCGCCAGTCCAAACTCTTTGGCCTTTTTTACCAAGTATGATGGCGGTGCCCGTGTCCTGGCAAAAGGGCAAAACGCCATGGGCGGAGACCTCGGCATTTCGGAGCATAGTCAGCGCAATCGTACGGTCATTTTCCGTAGCTTCTGGATCGTCTAGAATCGCAGCGACCTTCTCCAAGTGCTCCGTTCGGAGGCGAAAGGAGATGTCTTTCATCGCTGTTTCTGAGAGATAAGTTAGCGCCTTCGGGTCGACCTTTAGCATGGATTCACCGCCAAAATCGGCGGTTTCCACAAATCCATCCGTAAGCAGACGGTACTGCGTCTTATCCTTTCCGAGAGGGAATTGCCTTTGGTAATGGAAAGTAGGTGTGGGCTTGGCCATAATTTTGCTTCCTAACTTTAATCAGACTCAAAATAAGATATACTACTTCCATTTATTGCAAGACTGCAGAAAGGGTAGTCCAGCCGCTATCTTGATATTCAAAATAGCAGCAAACTCAGAGAAAAAGCAAAGCAGCGATATATTTAAGTGGTCAAGGCACTAAGGCAGAACGAAAAACCATGGTTACGCCATTTAACTGACACTTTTAAGATGAAGTTTGCCGATTAATTAACTATTGCGAAACTCCCCTTAATGCAATTTTGTGCACTTATACATTGTTATGAGGTCTAATTATACCAATACCAAAGCCATTAATGGGCAATCGACCACGCTCAAAAAGCTGAGTTGGCTGCTGCTCTGCTTTGGACTGATCGGACTGGCCTATTTGGCAGTCTATTCGGCTATAAATAACAAAGTGAGCTCACCTAATACTGCCCCAGCCGAAATACGACTACCATATGGTTCCATTCAAGAATTGAGCGATCGCAAAACTTTTATGGCGGCCTACCTATCAGTCAACTGCAAGTCAGGCTTACTTCGCAGCACGCAAACGATCCGCGCGGCGGGAACGATCGAAAGCGGTGGCGAAAACTCCTCCTTTACCCTAATCAAAAAACGCCCGGATAAGATGCGCTTCAAAATCAAACGAGGCTCGCAAGAGATCATCTTCGGAGTGAGTGCCGATACTGTCTGGCAGCGCATCCGTGCGCCACAACAAGAGGATCAGTTCGCACGCATCGAGGGAGAAGAGGCCGCGGCATGGGTGGCACAAACTCGCTTTTTCGATCGGATCATCAGCGCAAACCAAGGTGAAGGTGAAATTGTAGAGATAGAGGTCGAGCAATGGGCTGGTAACGACAGCATAAAAGTCGGAGTAATCGACACCTACGGAAATATTTACGAGATTTTCGTCGACCCTCAGACTCTCTATCCGCTCGCCGAAAGGCAGACCCTGCCTAAAGGTGGAATAACAGAAACCATTTATAGCGATTACCGCGATGTCGATGGCCTACCGACGCCCTTTCAATTGGCGATATTGAAAGACAGTAAAGTCGTGAGCAAAATCCAGCTTAATAACTCAGCCCTTAATGTGGGCTTACTCTCTAAGTTATTTGAATTACCAAATGCCCTCCAATAGGAACTCCTTGGCTTAGCTTGGAAGTTAGCTGAATTAAAACTACGGTTTTAAGGCGCGCAATTAACAGGTCACCAATCACACAACCAAAGGAAAAACCTTATACTTTTTGCTTTGTAAGTGGTTTTGTTATTTCTACTCGATACCTCTTTCGAGAAGGGTAGGAACTTGCAGGAGTAATTGATCGCGGGGAATTTCAACTTCGCTGCCTTTTGAGAGGTCGCGAACCTTGACTACGCCGCGCTCAAGTTCTTCGCTACCGTAGATCAGGGCGAAGCGGGCACCGGATTGGTTGGCCGATTTAAACTGCTTAGCGAAACCTTGGTTTTTAAATGGATACTCGATTTGATAACCGACCGCGCGTAGCTGTGCAGCGTCGGCCAATGCGACATCGCGTTCATCTTCACCACCGATGATCGCGATGAACTCAGGGCTTTGAATATATTTCGGCATTAGCGATTTGCTTTCCAGCAGATCGACTAAAGTGACATCACCCATCGCGAAACCGACTGCAGGCATATCGGGACCACCGAGTTTTTTGACGAGCGCATCGTAGCGCCCTCCCCCAGCGAGTGCGCGGCCTTCGCCGCTGGCTTCAAAAGCTTCAAAAACAAAACCAGTGTAATAAGCTAGCCCGCGGACGATCCCGAGATCGATTTTAATAAAGTCGCCCACACCCGATGCCTTGAGGTTGCGCAAAAGTTGAGACCATTCTTCAATGCGAGCTTTAGCTTCGGCAGCGAGGTCACCTTCGAGTGGCAAATTCTCGATGTAGCTACGTAATGTATCAAAATCGTGGATAGCGAGGGCTTCTTCAATCCTACCGAGAAAATCTTCGGCTTCATCGCCGAGTATGGGTGACAGCTTTTCGATCGTTTTTGTGCGATCGGTGCGCTCCAACTTATCAATGATACCAAGTACACTAGTGCTACCTGCCTCGTCGAGTCCCTCGGCGGCTAACATGAGCAACCAAAGATCACGATCACTAAGGCGGATTTTGAAATCGCTATGATCGAGGCCGAAGCTTTGTAGCGACTGGCAGAGTAGCGTGATCAACTCAGCGTCAGCAGCGGGACCTTGTTCACCAAGAATATCGACATTCAGCTGATAAAAAGCGCGAAGGCGTCCCTTCTGCGGGCGCTCGTAGCGATAATGTTCGCCAATATTAAACCATTTCACAGGGCGCTTTAGACTATTGGCCTTTGCACCAATCATCCGAGCAAGTGAGGGCGTCATCTCAGGGCGCAGAGCGACCGCGCGGCCACCGCGATCTTCAAAGTTGAAAAGTTGTCCTACAATCTCTTCGCCTGACTTCTCAATATAAAGCTCTAAGGGCTCTAGCACAGGCGCATCGTATTCCAAAAAATTAAACGCGCGCGCGACTGAGCGCCAGCTACCAAAGATGTGATTCCGGCGGGCACATGCCTCCGGGTAAAATTCCCGAAAACCAGGTAAGGTTTCAAACTGCATAAAGAGTATCCCTTAACAAAATAAAGGGTCGGAGATTCATCCGAATTTAACTTACTCGCCCCCTTCGTGGGCATCGACATCCATGTCTTTTAGCTGCGCTTTCAATTCTTTTCCGGCCTTGAATTTAATCACGGCACGCTTTGGAATAACAACATCCGTTTCTGGCTTATTAGGATTGCGACCGATGCGCGACTTACGAATTTGCACCTCGAAGACACCGAAATTCCGCAGCTCAACATTACGTCCTTCGCTCAAAGCTCTGGCGATGGCGTCAAGAGTGAGCTGAACAGTTTCACGCACTTCTTTTTGCGGAAAATCAGTTTTGTCGTATATATCTAAAACGATATCTCGCTTGGTAAGGTTATTGGACATCCTAGAGTTTGTTTGGGTTGCTGAGTGAGCTTGCTGAAATGAAAATCGAGATTTAATGTATTTGCGATACTTCGGATCGAGAAAACACTGTCAAACTAGAAAAAATGAGTGATAAAGAACCACCTAATCCCTTTGATGAGATCCAAAAGCAATTAAAAGAATTGTTCAAGGACTCTAATGTAAAAATTTCCGCGCACGGATTCCCTGAGGGTGACCCCTTCCCAGACGAGCCTGAGGAAGTCGTGAACGAGCCAGAGGCTACAGCTGATGGGGACAAAACTGTGGAGGCGCTGGAAAATATCCGTAATTTCCAGCTCAAACCAAAAGAAATCCGCGACTATTTAAATCGATTCGTCATCAGGCAAGATGAGGCGAAGAAGGTTCTATCCGTCGCGATTTGCGACCATTACAATCATGTCCGCGCGACTCTAATGGGCAATAACGAGGAAACGACCGAATACAGTAAACAGAACATTCTACTTTTAGGACCGACTGGTGTGGGCAAAACCTACCTAATGAAAAACGTGGCGCGCTTGATCGGCGTGCCCTTTGTCAAAGCGGATGCAACGAAATTCTCGGAGACTGGCTACGTAGGCTCTGATGTGGAAGATCTGGTTCGAGATCTCGTCAAGGCAGCTGATGGTAACATTGAGCTGGCGGAAAAGGGCATCATATTCGTAGATGAGATTGATAAGATCGCCAGTGAAGGCAGCGCTGGAGGCCGTGATGTCTCTGGGCGCGGCGTGCAAATTAACTTACTCAAGCTGATGGAAGAGACCGAGGTCAACCTCTTCAGTCCAAGCGACATGATGGCGCAGATGCAGGCTGTGATGGAGATCCAACGCGGCGGCAAGCCGAAGCGTAAATCGATCAACACAAAAAATATCCTCTTCATTGTGAGTGGTGCTTTCGACAAGCTAGCCGAGTCGATCAAGAAACGACTCTCCCATCACGAAATGGGATTTGGCGCGAATGTGAGTGATGCGGAAGAAGACATCTCTAGCTATCTGCAACACACT
>Ga0209711_10001337_pt1 | contig 24091 bp, 20 predicted proteins | sample ArcticOcean_MG_C_7_FD_187441 | JGI IMG/M metagenome (GOLD analysis project Ga0209711, IMG submission 187441) | Marine microbial communities from western Arctic Ocean - ArcticOcean_MG_CB11_88 (SPAdes) (version 2) | ecosystem: Environmental > Aquatic > Marine > Oceanic | place: Arctic Ocean...
CGCTTTGTATATGACTGTTATTACAGTTTCTACAGTTGGTTTTGCTGAAGTTGAACCTTTAAACGATCAAGAAAAATTATTTACTATATTTTTGATTACCACCAGTATTATTAGTTTTGGGTATACAGTCTCTGCATTCACAGAATACATTATTAGCGGTCAATTATTTCAACAATTAAAATTGAAAAAAGTGCAAAAAAAGATCGAAAAATTAAACGGACATACCATTATTTGTGGTTTTGGAAGAAATGGAAAGCAATCTATGATAAAGTTGCAAAATTATAAGAAAGATTTTGTGATTATTGAAAAGTCAGATGAAGTAATTAATGAAATTGATTTAGATGGCTTTCTGAATATTAAAGGAGATGCCACTACAGATGAAGCTTTACTAAAGGCAGGCATAGAAACGGCAGATAATTTAATTACTGCTTTGCCTTCAGATGCAGACAATCTTTTTGTGGTGCTTTCGGCCAGACAGTTAAACACTAATTGTAGAATTATAAGTAGGGCTTCTAATGAAAGTTCTTACAGTAAATTAAAAATAGCTGGAGCAAACAATGTTATTATGCCAGATAAATTGGGAGGAGATCATATGGCCTCATTGGTAGTAACTCCAGATGTAATTGAGTTTGTTGGAAGGTTAACCATAGAAGGAGAAACCACCGCTAATTTGGAGGAAATTTCAGTGAATGACTTGCCTACAGAATATTTAGACAAAACAATCTTAGATTTAGATTTAAGAAGAAAAACTGGCTGTACAGTTATTGGTTTTAAAGCGCCAGACAATAGCTATCTTATAAATCCTGAAGCTTCCATTGTATTACAAAAAGATTCGCATCTAATTGTTTTAGGAAGGCCAGAGCAAATATCTAAGTTAAGAGCGCTCTTTTAAAATAATCATCAACAATGGTTTTCTTCAAAACTCTTTAAGGAACATTTATGAAGATCTAAAGAAACTGAAACTAAAAAATACTTTTAACCTTCAAAAGTTGTTCGGAGTTCATTTTTTTATGATATTGCGGATTACAAAAAACAAAAACAACAATTTCTCATGAAGAAAAAACTTATACTTCTACTACTTATGGTAGTCCCAATGTTAACATTTGCACAAGAAAAAGGATTAGATCAGAAAATTGATGCGGCATTTCAACCCGTGTCTGATTTCTTTAGTAATTTAATTTTCTTTACTATACCAATTGCAGGAATAGATGTGCCTTTTGTGTTACTTTTATTAGTTGGTAGTGCCTTGTTTTTTACCATTTATTTTAAATTTCCAAATATTTTTCACTTTAAAACTGCAATCAATGTAGTTAGAGGAAAATATGACGAATTAGATCAACACGAAGCTGGAGATCCAGCATTAGCTATTGGTGGTGATATTAAAGGGACCATTAAAGATGAAAGTACCGAAGGAGAAGTTACTCACTTCCAAGCATTAGCTACAGCAGTTTCCGGAACAGTTGGTAATGGAAATATTGCAGGGGTAGCATTAGCTATTGCTCTTGGTGGTCCTGGAGCAACATTTTGGATGGTAGTTTGTGGGTTTTTAGGAATGTCAACAAAATTTGTTGAGTGTACATTAGGAGTTCAATATAGAGATGTTGGAGAAGATGGAACTGTTTATGGTGGTCCAATGTATTACATCAGTAAAGGACTAAAAGAAAGAGGGTTTGAAACATTTGGAAAAATAGTAGCAGTTATTTTTGCTATTTTCTGTATTGGAGGATCTTTTGGTGGTGGTAACGCTGCACAATCTAACCAAGCAACAGTAGTCTTAAAAGAGCTAATGGGTCTAGAAAGTTCTGGAGCAGGATTCTGGATAGGTGTTGTTATGGCAATTGTAGTGGGTGTTATTATTATTGGAGGAATTAAAAGAATTGCTTCAGTAACAGAAAAAGTAGTGCCATTTATGGCGGTATTATATTTACTAGCATGTCTTTATATTTTAGGAGCTAATTTTTCATTAATAGATGATGCATTTTCTTTAATTTTTAGAGAAGCTTTTAATCCAACAGCTATTGGAGTTGGTGGGGTTATTGGAGTGTTACTAGTAGGATTTAAAAGAGCTGCATTTTCTAATGAGGCAGGTGCAGGTTCTGCGTCTATTGCACATTCAGCAGTGAAAACTAAATATTCAGCTTCTGAAGGTTTGGTTGCATTATTAGAACCATTTATAGACACAGTTGTAATTTGTACAATGACTGCCTTGGTAATTATTATTTTTAATTTTGGTGGAGATGCCTCTGGAGCAACTATCTTTCAATATGGAGGAGATGGAGCAGGAGCTGTGTTAATTGATGGCGTTTCTTACGAAGGAGCTGGAATTACCTCAAAAGCATTTGCACAATACATACCTTATTCTAATGTCTTCTTAACAGTAGCAGTAGTCTTATTTGCAGTTTCTACAATGATTTCTTGGTCTTATTATGGACTTCAATCATGGAAGTTTTTATTCGGTAGAGGTAAAGCGGCAGATATGACATATAAATTATTATTCTTATTATTTGTTGTTATAGGAGCTTCAGCTAGTATGAAGTCTATTTGGGCATTTTCAGACGCAATGATTTTTGCAATGGTATTTCCTAATATGGTAGGTTTATACTTCTTGTTCCCAGTTGTTAAGGAACAATTAAAAAGATATACAGATGCTATTAAGGAGAGCAAGGCTTAATTCTATTTAGAATTCAGCACTATTTATCGGATCGCTAAGAAAAAGTAAAAATGAAAAAACTGAAATCCCATTTCTGGTACACAAAAAGCCAACGAAATGGGATTTTATTTTTACTAGCAAGTATTATAGGGCTTCAATTATTATTTCATTTCATTAATTTTGGAGACAATAGGTTGGTTACTCCTAATCAGGCTAAAATGAGTTTTTATCAGCATCAACTAGACAGCTTAAAGAAAATATCTTTAGAAGATAAGAAGTATACAATTTACCCGTTTAATCCTAATTATATATCAGATCACAAAGGGTATCAATTAGGAATGAAAACAAAAGAAATAGATCTTTTGTTGGCTCATAGAAACAAAAGATTATTTGTAAACTCAGCAAAAGAATTTCAAGAGGTCACAAAGATTTCAGACAGCCTACTTCAAGCAATATCACCGTATTTTAAATTTCCCGAATGGGTTCAAAAAAAGAATAGAGAAAAGAAAGAACCATTCACCTTTGCTACTAAAACTAAAAAAAATATTTCAAACATAACTTCCACAGATATTAATAAAGCAACACCTTATGATTTTACGCTTGTTAAAGGAGTAGATGAGTATCTTTCAGAAAGAATTATTAAGTATCGTTCTAAACTACAAGGATTTTCTTTTTCAGAACAACTTTTTGAGGTTTGGGGCTTAGAGAAAGAAGTAGCTGATAACATACTTCAAGTATTTTCTATTCAAAAAAAACCTAGAATTACAAAGATCAATGTTAATACAGCATCCTTTAAAGAAGTCTTGTCTAATCCATACATAGACTATGAACTATGTGTTCAAATTTTTGGTTATAAAGATGAGGTTGCAGAACTACAATCTATTTCAGAAATCAAAAATATTGAAGGTTTTCCGATAGAAAAATATGATAGAATAGTATTATATTTACAAGCGAAATAGGAAATAAAAAAAATTACTTAATAGTTGCACATGTATTTTACCGAAGAACATGAAGTTTTTAGAGAAAGTTTCAAAGATTTTTTACAAAAAGAAGTAGTTCCCCACATAGAAAAATGGGAAAAAACTGGTGATATAGAACGTTTCATCTGGACAAAGTTTGGAGATATGGGCTATTTTGGATTAAGCTACCCTGAAGAATACGGAGGCTTGAATCTGGACCTATTTTACATGGTGATCTTCTTAGAAGAATTGCAAAAAATTAATTCAGGTGGTTTTGCTGCTGCTATTTGGGCACATGTTTATTTGGCTATGACGCATCTAAACAAAGAAGGAGACGATAGAATTAAACGAAAATACTTAAGTGCAAGTATTTCAGGAGAAAAGATAGGATGCCTTTGTGTAACAGAACCCTTTGGAGGTTCTGACGTGGCTGGAATGAAAACAACAGCTGTTAAAAACGGAGATTTTTATACAATAAATGGTTCAAAAACATTTATTACCAACGGAGTTTATTCAGACTATTTAATTGTTGCAGCAAAAACAGATGCATCATCTAAACACGCTGGGATGTCTATTTTTATAATAGACAGAGAAACCCCAGGAATCTCTGCAACCAAATTAGATAAACTAGGCTGGAAAGCTTCAGATACTGGTGAAATTGCTTTTGATAATGTAAAAGTTCCTCTAGAAAATTTAATGGGTGAAGAAGGAAAAGGCTTCCCATATATTATGCAGCATTTTGCTCTAGAAAGATTAATTATGGGTATTAATGCGCATGCAAGAGCAGAATATGCTTTAGATTATGCTATTAAATACACCTCAGAAAGACAAGCCTTTGGAAAAACTTTAGATAGCTTTCAAGCGTTACGACATAAAATTGCTGAAATGGCTAGTAGGGTAGAAATGTGCAAAGAGTTTAATTATTCAATAGCCAAGAGATTAAATGACGGAGGATACGTTGTAAAAGAAGCAAGCATGTCTAAATTGCTATCTACCAAAATGGCAGATGAAGTTATTTACGACGCATTACAGTTACTTGGGGGTTATGGTTATATGGAAGAATATCCAATGGCTAGATTGTTAAGAGACAGTAGACTTGGCCCAATAGGAGGAGGCACCTCTGAAATCTTGAAAGAGATTATCGCAAAAATTATAATAGATAAAAAGGAGTACAAGCCAGTTACTTAGTTTTTAGAGTATCTTTTTTGCGAAAATTGTTTTTCCAATTCGCAAAAATTGTTATTGATGGAAAAGAGTATAAGCCAGTTACTTAAATTTAAATAGATGATGGCATTCCCTTTCAGGTCACGCTTTCGGTAGTCGCTCTCTTTGAGGAGCTTCAACAAAACCTCAATCGTTAATGCGCCAAATAAAATAATTTATAATTGCGTATTAATAATTAAAAAATCATACTATCTTTGCAGTCCAATTTTAAAAAGAGAACATTGAAAGGAGGTGCCAACATATGTTAATCATTCCAGTAAAAGAAGGAGAGAATATCGATAGAGCTTTAAAACGTTTCAAAAGAAAATTTGATCGTACAAAGACTATGAGAAACTTGCGCGAAAGAAAGCATTTCACAAAGCCATCTGTAGCAAAAAGAGCTCAAAGAATCAAAGCATCTTATGTACAAGGACTAAGAACAAAAGAAGAAGTTGGTTAAACTTTTTCTAAGAATATTAAAAACCCATATCATTTGATATGGGTTTTTTATTGCATCCTATTTAGTACATTTGAAAGACCTATTTAAATTACATGAATTTAATTGATTCCTTTCTAGAATATTTGTTATTAGAAAAAAAATATTCTATTCATACAATTACAGCCTATAGAAATGATTTAGTTTCCTTACAGAACTTTTGTAAAGAAACCTACCAACAAGAAACCATCTCAGACATTCATTACTCTCAAATAAGATCTTGGATTGTAATGCTAGTAGAAGCAAAGGTATCTAACCGAAGTATTAACAGAAAAACAAGTTCCTTAAAATCTTTCTACAAATATTTACAGAAAATTAAAGTTATTGAGAAAAATCCGCTTTCAAGTCATAGAGCTTTAAAAACACCTAAAAAAATTCAAGTCCCTTTTTCAATTAAAGAAGTTAATGCTGTATTATTAGACATTAGCACCAATAATTCTTTTGAAGCTATCAGAGATAAATTAATAGTAGAGTTGTTTTATTCAACCGGTATGAGAAGAGCTGAGCTAATTCATCTAAAAATGAGCTCTATTAATTTTTCAGAAAAACAGTTAAAAGTAGTAGGAAAGCGAAATAAAGAACGATTACTTCCCATGCTTCCAAGTATTGTTGAAAGTTTGGCCTCTTATATTAAATTAAGAGAAACAATAAAGAGTACAGAAGACTATTTGTTTCTAACTCAAAAAGGAAACAAAATTTATGAAACACTTGTATATAGAGTTATAAATAATTACTTTAGTAAAGTCTCTTCCAAACTAAAGAAAAGCCCACACATATTAAGGCATTCTTTTGCTACGCACCTATTAAATGAAGGAGCAGATTTAAATTCGGTTAAAGAATTACTAGGACATTCAAGCTTAGCCTCTACCCAAGTCTATACACACAATAGCTTGGAGCAACTAAAAAAAGTATATAAACAAGCTCACCCTAGGAGCAACAAAAAACAAAATTGATGAAAGTAACCACCCAGTCAGTAAATTTTAATGCCTCAGTAGACTTATTAGATTTCATAGAAAAGAAAGTCGCATCGTTGGCAAAGTTTCACGATAAGATTGTGAATGCAGAAGTTTTTCTTAAATTAGAAAACTCAAGCGACAAAGAGAATAAAATTACAGAGATAAAAATAAATATTCCAGGAAATGAATTGGTTGTAAAAAAACAATTCAAAAGCTTTGAAGAAGGCGTAAGCACAGGGGTTGAATCATTAAAGAGAAGGCTAAAGAAATCAAAAGAAAAATTAAGAGATTCAATAGCTATATAAAATGCATAAAAAAGCATAAAAAAGTTTTAGAAATTAAAAAAACTTATTACATTTGCAGTCCGTTAGAAATAACGGATTGTTTTTGTTTAAAAAACAGCCGATGTAGCTCAGCTGGCTAGAGCAGCTGATTTGTAATCAGCAGGTCGTGGGTTCGAGTCCCTCCATCGGCTCAAAAACAACAGTACGTTCATTTAAATAGTGAAATTTTGGGGAGATACTCAAGCGGCCAACGAGGACGGACTGTAACTCCGTTGACTACGTCTTCGCAGGTTCGAATCCTGCTCTCCCCACAAAAATTTCAATTAAAATGCGAGAGTAGCTCAGTTGGTAGAGCGTCAGCCTTCCAAGCTGAATGTCGCCAGTTCGAACCTGGTCTCTCGCTCAAAAGGATAAAGTATTGTTTTAGAAATAAGACAAGAAGTTTGTCCTGAGTGTTAGTCTGTGAAAAATTAGTCTCACACTCAAATTTTTCCAAGCCGGTGTAGCTCAGATGGTAGAGCGCATCCTTGGTAGGGATGAGGTCACGGGTTCAACTCCCGTCGCTGGCTCAAAAGAAGAATTTATTAGACACTAAATATATTTAACTTAGAATTAAAAATTAATAATCATGGCAAAAGCAAATTTTGACCGTTCGAAACCACACTTAAACATTGGTACAATCGGACATGTAGATCACGGTAAGACTACACTAACTGCGGCTATTACTAAAGTATTAGCTGATGCAGGATTCTCTTCAGCACTATCTTTCGATCAGATTGATAATGCACCAGAAGAAAAAGAAAGAGGTATTACAATTAATACATCTCACGTTGAGTATCAAACAGCAAATCGTCACTACGCACACGTAGATTGTCCAGGTCACGCGGATTACGTAAAGAACATGGTAACTGGTGCTGCTCAAATGGACGGTGCAATTTTAGTTGTTGCTGCTACAGACGGACCAATGCCACAAACACGTGAGCACATCCTTTTAGGACGTCAGGTAGGTATTCCTCGTATGGTTGTATTTATGAATAAAGTAGATATGGTTGATGATGAAGAACTAATTGAATTGGTAGATATGGAAGTAAGAGAATTACTTTCTTTCTATGAGTACGATGGAGATAATGGTCCTGTAATTCCAGGTTCTGCTTTAGGAGCATTAAATGGTGAGCAAAAATGGGTTGATACCGTTATGGAATTAATGGAAGCTGTTGATACATGGATTGAAGAGCCATTAAGAGAGGTTGATAAAGATTTCTTAATGCCTATTGAAGATGTATTCTCTATTACTGGTCGTGGTACTGTTGCTACTGGTAGAATTGAAACAGGTATCGCAAATACTGGAGATCCAGTAGAAATTATTGGTATGGGAGCTGAGAAATTAACTTCTACAATTACTGGTATTGAAATGTTCCGTCAAATCTTAGATAGAGGAGAAGCAGGAGATAATGCAGGTATCTTATTAAGAGGTATAGAGAAGTCTGATATTAAAAGAGGTATGGTAATTACCAAGCCTGGATCAGTAACACCACATGCAAAGTTTAAAGCTGAGGTATACGTTCTTAAAAAAGAAGAAGGTGGTCGTCACACACCATTTCACAATAACTATCGTCCTCAGTTCTATGTAAGAACAACAGACGTAACAGGTACTATTAATTTACCAGATGGTATAGAAATGGTAATGCCAGGAGATAACTTAACTATTACAGTTGATTTACTTCAGCCAATTGCATTAAACTTAGGTTTACGTTTTGCAATCCGTGAAGGAGGAAGAACAGTTGGAGCTGGTCAAGTAACTGAAATTTTAGACTAATTTTTAGTCAATAATTATAAGTTTTAATCGTTGAAGGTGTCCTGATTTATCAGGATGCCTTTACGAATGAATAGAGACGGGTTTAGCTCAGCTGGTAGAGCACTGGTCTCCAAAACCAGGTGTCGGGGGTTCGAGTCCCTCAATCCGTGCAAATAATGAACACATGAAGTTTATACAATATATTAAAGACTCTTTTGAAGAATTAAATAATCACATGACTTGGTCGTCTAGTAAAGATGCTCAAAAAACAACGGTTACAGTTGCAATTTTTACAATTGTTTTTGCACTTGCTGTTGCTGGAGTTGATTATGTTTTTCAGACAGGGTTAGATAATTTTTTCGGAATGTTTAAATCCAACTAATAATGACTGACTCAGTAATGAAATGGTATGTTGTGAGAGCAATCGGTGGTCAAGAAAACAAAGTGAAGTCTTATATAGAGACTGAAATTTCTCGTTTAGGACTTTCTGACTTTGTGAGTCAAGTATTGGTCCCTAAAGAAAAAGTAATTCAAATTCGTGATGGAAAGAAAGTACACAAAGAAAAAGTTTATTTTCCAGGATATATTATGGTGGAGGCTAATTTAGCAGGAGAAGTACCTCACGTTATTAAATCAATTACAGGTGTTATTGGTTTCTTAGGAGAGAAAAAAGGAGGAGATCCTGTTCCAATGCGAAGATCAGAAGTGAACAGAATGCTTGGTAAGGTTGATGAATTAGCCATCCAAGACGAAAATATTGCCATTCCTTTTACACCAGGAGAAACGGTGAAAGTTATAGATGGACCATTTAATGGTTTTGACGGAACTATAGAAAAAGTGAATGAAGAGAAGAGAAAATTAGAAGTCATGGTTAAGATTTTTGGACGTAAAACTCCATTAGAACTTAGTTACATGCAAGTAGAGAAAATATAATTGTTACACAAATATATACCGATGTGTTTTTTGCTTCCAATTAAAAAACAGGTCACTAAATAGTTATTAAAATGGCAAAAGAGTTAAGTAAAGTAGTTAAATTACAAGTTAGGGGAGGTGCCGCGAATCCATCGCCACCGGTTGGACCCGCTCTAGGTGCTGCAGGTGTTAACATCATGGAGTTCTGTAAGCAATTCAATGCTAGAACTCAAGACAAACAAGGTAAAATTTTACCTGTTGTTATTAGTGTTTTTAAAGACAAATCATTTGATTTTGTTGTAAAAACTCCACCCGCTGCAGTACAATTAATGGAAGCGGCAAAAATCAAGAAAGGTTCAGGAGAACCTAACAGAAAAAAAGTAGCGTCTGTTTCTTGGGATCAAATTAAAGTGATTGCAGAAGACAAAATGGTAGATTTAAATGCATTTACAATTGAATCAGCAATGAAAATGATCGCTGGTACAGCCCGTTCTATGGGATTAACAGTTAAAGGTAATGCACCAGCATAAACTTTATAAAAACTAGTAAAATGGCAAGATTAACAAAAAAGCAAAAAGAAGCGTACGCTAAATTAGATACTACGAAAGCATTAGATATAAATGTTGCTTCTGCTTTAATCAAAGAAATTACTAATGTAAAGTTTGATGCATCTGTAGATATCGCTGTTCGTTTAGGAGTAGATCCACGTAAAGCTAACCAAATGGTTAGAGGCGTAGTGACATTACCACACGGAACAGGGAAAGATGTAAAAGTGCTAGCATTAGTAACACCAGATAAAGAAGCCGAAGCTCTAGAAGCGGGTGCAGATTATGTTGGTTTAGATGAATACCTTCAAAAAATTAAAGGAGGATGGACAGACGTAGATGTGATTATCACAATGCCAAGTGTTATGGGTAAATTAGGTCCTTTAGGAAGAGTTTTAGGTCCTAGAGGTTTAATGCCTAACCCAAAGACAGGTACGGTAACTATGGATGTTGCAAAAGCAGTAAAAGAAGTAAAAGCAGGTAAGATAGATTTTAAAGTTGATAAAACAGGAATCATTCATGCTGCAGTTGCTAAAGCATCTTTTGATGCTGATAAAATTGCTGAAAATGCAAATGAATTATTACAAACAATTATTAAATTGAAACCAACAGCATCAAAAGGAGCCTACATTAAGAGCGTTTTTATGAGTTCTACTATGAGCCCTAGTGTTGAAGTTGATGTAAAATCTGTTTCGTAAGCAGTTAAAATGTATCATTATGACTAGAGAAGAAAAATCACAAGTAATACAAGATTTAACAGTTACGTTAGCAAGAACTAATACCATCTATTTAGCAGATATATCTGGTTTAGATGCATTAGCTACATCAAACTTACGTAGAGCTTGTTTTAAAGCCAACGTTCAACTAGCTGTTGTTAAAAACACATTGCTTTCAAAAGCAATGGAAGCTTCTGATAAGGAGTTTGGAGAATTACAAGATGTATTAAAAGGTAATACCTCTTTAATGATTTCTGAGGCAAGTAATGCACCTGCTAAAGTAATCAAAGAGTTCAGAAAAAAATCAGACAAACCTTTGTTAAAAGGTGCTTACATTGAAGAAGCTATTTATGTTGGAGATGACCAATTAGAAGCTCTTGTAAATGTGAAGTCTAAAGAAGAACTTATTGGAGATATTATTACATTATTACAATCACCTGCTAAAAATGTTATTTCAGCATTGCAGTCAAGTGGAGGTAAATTATCTGGTATTTTACAAACATTATCAGAAAAATAAATTAGCGCATTAATAAACTAAATAATAAAAATTTTTAAAACAATTGAAATGGCAGATTTAAAAGATTTCGCAGAACAATTAGTTAACTTAACTGTAAAAGAGGTTAACGAATTAGCTGGTATTTTAAAAGATGAGTACGGTATCGAACCTGCAGCAGCAGCTGTAGCAGTTGCTGGTCCAGCAGCAGGAGGTGATGATGCAGCTGAAGAGCAAACAGAATTTGATGTAATCTTAAAAGCAGCAGGTGCTTCTAAACTAGCAGTTGTAAAGTTAGTTAAGGAATTAACTGGTTTAGGATTAAAAGAAGCTAAAGGTATCGTTGATAGCGCGCCTGCACCAATTAAAGAAGGTGTTTCTAAAGATGAGGCAGAAGGTCTTCAAAAATCTTTGGAAGAAGCTGGAGCTGAGGTTGAGCTTAAATAAGCTTTAACATATCTAACAAACTAAGGTTTAGGTACTAAGAATGTAGATTCTTAGACCTAAACCATTTTGTGTATATATTCGTTCTTTATTAAATACAGATTTTTAATCAAAAAAACATTCTCTTTTGGCAACGAAAAACACTACTGAAAGAATCAATTTCGCATCTTCAAAGCTTGGAACAGATTATCCTGATTTTTTGGATATTCAAGTAAAATCTTTTCAAGATTTTTTCCAATTACAAACAAAAGCTGAAGAGCGAGGTGAAGAGGGTTTATACAAAACCTTCATGGATAACTTTCCAATTACGGATACTCGTAACAACTTTGTATTAGAATTTTTAGACTACTTTGTAGATCCACCAAGATACAGCATTCAAGAATGTATTGAAAGAGGTTTGACACACAGTGTGCCATTAAAAGCACGTCTAAAACTATATTGTACAGATCCTGAGCACGAAGATTTTGAAACAATAGTACAAGATGTTTATTTAGGGACTATTCCTTACATGACAAACTCTGGTACTTTTGTTATCAATGGTGCAGAAAGAGTCGTTGTATCTCAACTACATAGATCTCCGGGTGTATTCTTTGGACAATCTTACCATGCAAACGGCACAAAATTATATTCTGCAAGAGTAATTCCTTTTAAAGGTTCTTGGATAGAATTTGCGACCGATATCAATCAAGTGATGTACGCTTACATTGATAGAAAGAAAAAATTACCTGTTACTACTCTATTCAGAGCCATTGGTTTTGAAAGAGATAAGGACATTTTAGAAATTTTTGATTTAGCAGAAGAAGTGAAAGTTTCTAAAGCTGGATTAAAAAAAGTTCTAGGTAGAAAATTAGCCGCAAGAGTATTAAAAACTTGGTTCGAAGACTTCGTAGATGAAGATACTGGAGAAGTTGTATCAATAGAACGTAATGAAATTATTTTTGATCGTGATACAATCATCGAAAAAGAACATATAGACGAAATTATTGAAGCAGGAGCGAAAACTGTATTACTTCATAAAGAAGATAATCAACAAGCAGATTACGCAATTATTCATAATACGTTACAAAAAGATCCAACAAACTCAGAAAAAGAGGCTGTTGAACATATCTATAGACAATTAAGAAACGCTGAGCCGCCAGATGAGGAAACTGCAAGAGGAATTATTGATAAATTATTTTTCTCTGAGCAACGTTATAACTTAGGTGAGGTAGGACGTTTTAGAATGAATACAAAACTTGGTTTAGATATTGATATCAATCAAAAAGTATTAACAAAATTAGATATTATTACCATTATAAAGTATCTAATTGAATTAATCAATTCTAAAGCAGAAGTAGATGATATTGATCACCTATCTAACCGTCGTGTTAGAACAGTAGGAGAGCAATTAGCTAGCCAGTTTGGTGTAGGTTTAGCTCGTATGGCTCGTACCATTCGTGAGAGAATGAATGTACGTGATAACGAGGTATTTACTCCAATTGATTTAATTAATGCGAAGACATTATCTTCCGTAATTAATTCATTCTTTGGTACCAATCAGTTATCTCAATTTATGGATCAAACAAATCCATTAGCAGAGATTACTCACAAGCGTAGATTGTCTGCACTTGGGCCAGGAGGTTTGTCTAGAGAAAGAGCAGGATTTGAGGTTCGTGATGTACACTATACACATTACGGTCGTTTATGTCCAATTGAAACACCAGAAGGACCAAACATTGGTTTAATTTCATCTTTATCTGTATTTGCGAAAGTAAATAACTTAGGGTTTATAGAAACTCCTTATAGAGAAGTAATTAAAGGGTCTGTTGATGTAAAAAAGGAACCAATTTATTTAAGTGCTGAAGAAGAAGAAGGGAAGAAAATTGCCCAATCTAATTTAGAACTAGATAAAAATGGAGTTATTGCAGGAGAAAAAGTAATTGCACGAGCGGAAGGAGATTTCCCAGTAGTTACCCCAGATACAATTGATTATATGGACGTTGCTCCAAATCAAATTGCATCAATTTCTGCATCTTTAATTCCTTTCTTAGAGCATGATGATGCCAACCGTGCATTGATGGGATCTAACATGATGCGTCAAGCGGTACCATTATTACGTCCAGAATCTCCAATTGTTGGAACTGGGTTAGAAAGAAGAGTTGCAAAAGACTCTAGAATCTTAATTAATGCAGAAGGAGCAGGAGTTGTTGAATATGTAGATGCAAATAAGATTACCATTAAGTATGACAGAACAGACCAAGAGAAGCTGGTAAGTTTTGAATCTGATGAAAAATCTTACAACTTAATTAAGTTTAGAAAAACCAATCAAGGAACATGTATCAACCTAAAACCTATAGTAAGTTCAGGAGATAGAGTTGAAGAAGGTCAGGTTCTTTGTGAAGGATATGCAACACAAAAAGGTGAATTAGCACTAGGAAGAAATATGAAAGTAGCCTTTATGCCTTGGAAAGGGTATAACTTTGAGGATGCAATTGTAATTTCTGAAAAAGTTGTTCGTGAAGATATTTTTACTTCTATTCACATAGATGAATATTCTTTAGATGTACGTGATACAAAATTAGGTACAGAAGAATTAACCAATGACATTCCTAACGTTTCTGAAGAGGCTACAAAAGACCTAGATGAGAACGGAATGATTAGAATTGGAGCAGAAGTAAATCCAGGAGATATTCTAATTGGTAAGATTACACCAAAAGGAGAATCTGATCCAACACCAGAAGAAAAACTATTAAGAGCCATTTTTGGAGACAAAGCTGGAGATGTAAAAGATGCATCTTTAAAAGCGTCTCCATCTCTAAGAGGTGTAGTTATAGATAAAAAGTTATTCAGAAGAGCGGTAAAAGATAAGACCAAGAGAATTAAAGATAAAGAAGCAGTAGCCTCTTTAGAATCTTCTTTTGTATCTAAATTTGAAGTTTTAAAAGAAGACTTAGTAGATAAACTATTTCAATTAGTTAGTGGAAAAACATCGCAAGGAGTATTTAATGATTTAGGTGAAGAAGTGTTACCAAAAGGTAAAAAATACACTCTTAAGATGTTAAATGCTGTAGATGATTATATTCATTTAACTTCAGGAACTTGGACTACAGATACAAAAATTAATTCTCATGTTAGTGAGTTAATTCACAACTACAAAATTAAGGTAAACGATCTACAAGGTGTATTGCGTCGTGAGAAGTTTACCATTTCTGTAGGAGATGAATTGCCAGCAGGAATTTTAAAACTTGCAAAGATTTATGTTGCTAAGAAACGTAAGTTAAAAGTAGGAGATAAAATGGCTGGACGTCATGGAAACAAAGGTATTGTTGCCCGTATTGTTCGTCAAGAAGATATGCCATTTTTAGAAGACGGAACACCAGTAGATATTGTATTAAATCCATTAGGTGTACCATCACGTATGAATATTGGTCAGATTTATGAAACAGTTCTTGGTTGGGCTGGTCAGAAATTAGACAGAAAATACGCTACTCCAATTTTTGATGGAGCTTCTTTAGATCAGATAAATGAATTTACAGATGAAGCAGATGTGCCAAGATTTGGTCATACCTACTTATATGATGGAGGAACAGGAAAACGTTTCGATCAACCAGCAACTGTAGGTGTTATTTACATGATTAAACTAGGCCACATGATTGAAGACAAAATGCATGCTCGTTCTATTGGACCTTACTCGTTGATTACTCAACAACCACTAGGTGGTAAGGCACAATTTGGAGGTCAGCGTTTTGGAGAGATGGAAGTTTGGGCATTAGAGGCTTATGGAGCTTCAAGTATTTTGAGAGAAATTCTAACAGTAAAATCTGATGATGTTATGGGTAGAGCTAAAACATACGAAAGTATTGTAAAAGGTGAAACCATGCCAGAACCAGGATTACCAGAATCTTTCAATGTATTAATGCATGAGTTGAAAGGTTTAGGTTTAGACCTAAAACTAGAAGAATAAATTTATAGCATATTTCTGGGTGTATGTTACATATACCCAGAGATATACTTATCTAATAAGGGTCTTAGACCCAATTTTAATTCGATACCATTACCATGGCAAGAAAAAACGAGAAGTACACCGTAAAAAAGTTTAACAAAATCTCAATTGGTTTAGCATCACCAGAATCTATTTTAGGAACGTCTAAAGGAGAGGTGTTAAAGCCAGAAACTATTAACTATCGTACACACAAGCCCGAACGAGACGGTCTTTTCTGTGAGCGTATTTTTGGTCCTGTAAAAGACTTTGAATGTGCTTGTGGTAAATACAAGAGAATTCGATACAAAGGAATTGTTTGTGATCGATGTGGTGTAGAAGTAACTGAAAAGAAAGTACGTAGAGATAGAGTAGGACACATCAACTTAGTTGTGCCTGTTGCTCATATCTGGTATTTTAGATCGTTACCAAACAAAATGGGATACTTATTAGGATTACCATCTAAGAAGTTAGATATGATTATCTACTACGAAAGATATGTTGTAATTCAACCAGGTATTGCAAAAAATATTGAAGGAGAACCATTGCATAAAATGGATTTCCTAACCGAAGAAGAGTATTTAGATATTCTAGAAACACTTCCGAAAGAAAACACGTATTTAGATGACACTGACCCAACCAAGTTTATTGCTAAAATGGGGGCAGAATGTTTAATAGATTTATTAGCTCGTATAGATTTAGATGAATTATCATATGAATTAAGACACAAAGCAAATACTGAAACATCTAAGCAACGTAAAGCTGAAGCTTTAAAAAGATTAAATGTTGTTGAAGCATTTAGAGATTCTCAAAAAAATAGAGAAAACAAACCAGAATGGATGATTATGAAAGTAGTTCCGGTAATACCACCAGAATTACGTCCATTAGTTCCATTAGATGGTGGTAGATTTGCTACTTCAGATTTAAATGATCTATACCGTAGAGTTATCATCAGAAACAATCGTTTAAAAAGACTGATGGAGATTAAAGCTCCAGAAGTAATTTTGCGTAATGAAAAGCGTATGTTACAAGAATCTGTAGATTCATTGTTTGATAACACACGTAAATCTTCAGCAGTAAAAACAGAATCTAACAGACCATTAAAGTCATTATCAGATTCCTTAAAAGGTAAGCAAGGACGTTTTCGTCAGAACTTATTAGGAAAACGTGTTGATTATTCTGCACGTTCTGTAATTGTTGTTGGACCAGAATTAAAGTTGTCTGAATGTGGTATACCAAAAGAAATGGCAGCCGAACTTTACAAGCCTTTTGTAATTCGTAAATTAATTGAAAGAGGAATTGTAAAAACAGTAAAATCTGCAAAGAAAATTATAGATAGAAAAGAACCAGTTGTTTGGGATATTCTAGAAAATGTAATTAAAGGACACCCAGTTTTATTAAACCGTGCGCCTACATTACACCGTTTAGGTATTCAAGCATTTCAGCCAAAATTAATCGAAGGAAAAGCAATTCAGTTACATCCATTAGTATGTACTGCTTTTAATGCCGATTTTGATGGAGATCAAATGGCTGTTCACTTACCATTAGGACCAGAGGCTATTTTAGAAGCGCAATTATTAATGTTAGCTTCTCATAATATCTTAAATCCTGCAAATGGTGCACCAGTTACTGTACCTTCTCAAGATATGGTATTGGGTCTGTACTATATGACCAAAGAAAGAAAATCAACCAAAGATGTACCTGTAAAAGGGGAAGGTTTAACTTTTTATTCTCCAGAAGAGGTAACTATTGCTTTTAACGAAGAAATGGTTGAATTAAATGCTGGAATTAAAGTAAGAACATATGATATAGACGAAGAAGGAAATTCAGTGAAGAAAATCATTGAAACTACTGTTGGTAGAGTCTTATTTAATGAAGTTGTACCGGAAGCTGCTGGATATATTAATGAAGTATTAACTAAGAAATCTCTTCGTGGAATTATTGGTGGTATTTTAAAAGTAACAGACATTCCAACAACAGGTGATTTCTTGGATGAAATTAAAAACATGGGATATAAATTTGCCTTCCAAGGTGGTTTATCTTTCAGTTTAGGAGATATTATTATTCCAGAAGAAAAAGGAGCTATGATTGCTGAAGCCAATAAAGAGGTAGACGGAATTGTAATGAATTATAACATGGGTATGTTAACGCAAAAAGAGCGTTACAATCAGGTAATTGATATTTGGGGAAGAACCAATAATCAATTAACAGAATTGTCTATGAAGCGTTTACGTGAAGACCAACAAGGATTTAACTCAGTATATATGATGTTAGATTCTGGAGCTAGGGGATCTAAAGAACAGATTCGTCAGTTAACAGGTATGCGTGGATTAATGGCAAAACCTAAAAAATCTACTGCAGGTGGTGGAGAAATTATTGAGAATCCAATTCTTTCTAACTTTAAGGAAGGATTATCTATTCTAGAATATTTTATCTCTACGCACGGTGCTCGTAAAGGTCTTGCCGATACAGCATTAAAAACTGCCGATGCAGGATACTTAACACGTCGTTTAGTAGATGTTTCACAAGATGTAATTATTAATGAGCATGATTGTGGTACCTTAAGAGGACTGGATGTAATTCCATTAAAGAAAAACGATGAGATTGTAGAATCTTTAAGTGATAGAATTGAAGGAAGAGTTGCCTTACAAGATGTTTATCATCCATTAAATGAAGAGTTATTAGTTGGAGCAGGCGAGGTGATTACCTCTAAATTTGCGAATGCTATAGAAGCTTCAGGATTAGATGTAGTTCAGGTTAGATCTGCATTAACATGTGAGTCTCAAAGAGGAATTTGTGCAAAATGTTATGGGCAGAGTTTATCTACTCTTAACAATGTTCAAATTGGTGAAGCTGTAGGAGTTATTGCAGCTCAATCTATTGGAGAACCAGGTACACAGTTAACACTTAGAACTTTCCACGTTGGTGGAGTTGCTGGAAATATTTCAGAAGAAAACAAATTAACAGCGAAGTTTGATGGTAAGGTAGTTATAGAAGATCTTAGAACAGTTGAAGGAAAAGATGCAGACGGAAAAGTGATAGATATTGTAATTTCTAGAACTGCTGAGATGAAAGTAATTGATAAAAAGACAGATATTACACTTAGTACAAATATTATTCCTTACGGGTCTGTAATCTTTAATAAGAAGATTAAGTCTATTAAAAAAGGAGAAGCTATTTGTCAATGGGATCCATTTAACGGTGTTATTGTTTCTGAATTTGGAGGTACCGTGAAGTTTGACAACCTAGAACAAGGAATTAATTACCAAGTAGAGGTAGATGAACAAACAGGTTTCCAAGAAAAAGTAATTACAGATTCTAAGAATAAGAAAATTATTGCTTCTTTAATTATAGAAGATAAAGATGGTAATGCACTACGTTCATACACGCTACCAGTTGGAGCTCATTTAATGATAGACAATGGAGAAGCTGTAGAAAGTGGTAAAACATTGGTAAAGATTCCAAGAAAATCTGGAAAAGCTGGTGATATTACTGGAGGTCTTCCAAGAGTAACAGAATTATTTGAAGCACGTAACCCTTCTAACCCAGCAGTGGTGTCTGAAGTAGATGGTGTAGTTTCTTTTGGTAAAATTAAAAGAGGTAACAGAGAAATTATTGTTGAATCTAAAACGGGAGATATTAGAAAGTATTTAATTAAACTTTCTAACCAAATCTTAGTTCAAGAGAATGACTTTATAAAAGCAGGAATGCCTTTATCAGACGGAGCAGTTACTCCTATAGATATTCTAAGAATACAAGGTCCTTCTGCTGTGCAACAGTACTTGGTGAATGAAATTCAAGATGTATATCGTTTACAAGGTGTAAAAATTAATGATAAACACTTTGAGGTAGTTGTTCGTCAGATGATGCGTAAAGTAAGAATCATAGATTCTGGAGACACTTTATTCTTAGAAAATCAATTGATTCATAAGAATGACTTTATTCTAGAAAATGATGCTATCTACGGTATGAAAGTAATTGAAGATGCTGGAGAATCTGAAAATGTAAAAGCAGGACAAATCATTACTGCTCGTCAATTAAGAGATGAAAATTCTTTATTGCGCAGAAATGATCATGCCTTAGTTGTTGCACGTGATGCACAACCAGCAACAGCAGAACAAGTATTGCAAGGAATTACAAGAGCTTCTCTTCAAACAAAATCGTTTATTTCTGCGGCATCGTTCCAGGAAACAACAAAAGTATTGAATGAAGCTGCTGTAAATGGTAAAGTAGATTATTTAGAAGGATTAAAAGAAAATGTTATTGTAGGTAAGAAAATTCCAGCAGGTACTGGTATGAGAACTTATGATCATTTAATAGTTGGTCCTAAAGAAGAAATCGAAAAAAGCTTTAACTAATAATAGTCATGGCCGAAGATCAACATAAAAAAGGGCAAATTAATATTGAGTTAGATGAATCTGTTGCGGAAGGAACCTATTCTAATCTAGCAATCATCAATCACTCAGTATCTGAGTTTATTGTAGATTTTATTAGAATAATGCCAGGGGTGCCCAAAGCAAAAGTGAAGTCTAGAATTATCTTAACGCCACAACATGCTAAAAGGCTTACAAAAGCCCTCGCTGATAATATTTTGAAATTTGAGAAAGTTCATGGTGAAATCAAAGATTACGAGCAACCACCAATTCCAATGAATTTTGGACCAACAGGCGAAGCATAAAGTGTAAAGTTTACACGATATGATGATATCTGGGTTGCTCGAAATGTATCACATTTCAACCACCAATTCCAATGAATTTTGGACCAACAGGCGAAGCATAACTACTAAAAAACCCAAAACATTTGTTTTGGGTTTTTTTATGATGTAGTATTAAATTTTTTAGAAAGATTATATTTTTCTGGTTTTGTTAAGCAACCAAAAATCTGCCAATACCAAAGCAGTTAAAGCTTCAATAATTGGTACTGCTCTTGGAACCACACAAGGATCATGACGTCCTTTGCCCATAATGGCAGTTTCATCACCTTTAGAGTTAATGGTTTGTTGTTCTTGCATAATAGTAGCAACTGGCTTAAAGGCTACTCTAAAATAAATATCCATACCGTTGCTAATCCCTCCTTGTATTCCCCCAGAAAGATTGCTTTTGGTAGATCCATCTTCGTTAAAGATATCATTATGATGGCTACCTTTCATCTTGGTTCCTTCAAAGCCACTACCAAATTCGAAGCCTTTTACGGCATTTAAGGTAAGCATTGCATTTCCTAGAGCTGCATGAAGTTTATTAAAAATAGGTTCGCCTAAGCCTACAGGAATGTTTTTGGCAACACAAGAAATTGTTCCACCAATGGTGTCTCCTTGTTTGCGTATTTCTTTTATTTTTTGAATCATTTTCGCAGCCATTCTTTCATCTGGGCAACGAACAATATTAGCTTCTGTTTTTGTAAAATCTAATTGGTGGTATTCTTTACTCATTTCTAAATCACCAACAGAAGAGGTATATGCATTAATAGAAATGTTAGAAATTAACTGTTTGGCTAGAGCACCAGCTACTACCCAGTTGGCAGTTTCTCTGGCTGAAGATCTTCCTCCACCTCGGTAATCTCTAATGCCAAATTTTTTATCGTAGGTAAAATCTGCATGAGAAGGTCTGTAAACATCTGTGTTATGAGAATAATCGTGAGATTTTTGATTGGTGTTTTTAATGATAAAACCAATAGAAGTACCCGTTGTTATCCCTTCAAAAATTCCTGAAAGAAATTCTACAGTATCTGGTTCTTTACGTTGGGTAACAATAGCAGATTGGCCAGGTTTTCTTCTGTTTAATTCTTCTTGAATGGCATCAAAATCTACCACAAGACCCGCAGGAAAACCATCTATAACACCCCCTATAGCAGTGCCATGAGACTCTCCGTAGGTAGTTAGTTTTAATAAATTGCCAAATGAATTAAAAGCCATTAAAAAAGATCTAAAATTTGAGAAGCTAAGATACTATAAAAATCAGGAAACCATAGTTTTATTGCCATTGCTAATACCATAATAATAAGCACTTTTTTTACGAATTTATCACCCTTATCTACAGACCACCTACTCATAACCCAGCCTCCAGACGCATTTCCTACAGAAAGGATTAAGCCATATTTCCAATTAATACTATCGTTATAAGCAAAAACAGCAACGGCCGCTAAAGAATAGATAAGGACTACAGTTACCTTAACAGCATTACTTTTTACCAAAGAAAATTGATTAATACTAGACAATAATACCAAGATAATAAAGCCTACTCCGGCTTGTATAAAACCGCCATACAAGCCCACAAAAAAAAAGGCCACCATACTTAACCAAAAATGTTTTCCTGTAATTCTTTCTAAGGTATCTTTTGTGCCAGCTTTAGGTTTAAAAACCATGTATGCTACAATAACAAGCATAATAATACCCAGTATTTTATTAAATAGTTCTCCTTCTATTTTTACTCCTGCAAAAGCACCTATAATAGCACCAATAGTAGCCGGTATGGCTATGTAAACACTAAAAGGATAGGTGTTTACTCCTTTGCTTTGAAAGCCTTTTACGGCAAATATATTTTGAATTATAAGAGCTATTCTATTGGTTCCGTTGGCTATATTTGGTGGTAAGCCCAAGAAAATTAACATGGGTAGGGTAAGTAATGAACCACCACCTGCAACGACGTTAATCACTCCTGCAATAAACCCTACAAGTACCAACAATATATAGTCTACCATTTTGACATATTTATTTTATAAAAGTATTATAAATAAAGAAGAAATACCCCCTAAAAATAATCCATTAAAAAAAGCATAAATGCTTTTACAAAATGAAAAGCTTTTCTATATTTGCACCCGCTGTCAGTTATTTGATAGCAAGACCGGAGAAATGGCAGAGTGGTCGAATGCGGCAGTCTTGAAAACTGTTGACTGTTACAGGTCCGGGGGTTCGAATCCCTCTTTCTCCGCAAAAGGAAACTCACAACGAAGGTTGTGAGTTTTTTGTTTTCAGAAATATCGAAAATTTATTTTCGTAAATAACTGAAAACAAAAAACTAAACACACAAAGTGTATTTGAGTTTCTATGCTTGCTAGGTATTTCCTTTTGGGATGCACGAAGTGAATCCATCTTTCTCTGCAAACAAGCGCAAACTTAAAAATAAAAACCACCAAGTTTACTTGAGTGGTTTTTTTACTTTTTAAGATAATTGCATTTGCAAAATGCAAAAAGAGGGATATTGGAACAAAATCCATCTTTCTCATCAACAACCCTTGTAAATCAATGATTTGTAGTTTTTTAGTTTCATTACCCAATTACAAAAGCTATTAATTTTTTTTAACAAAAACCATACAATGTTGCCAAGGAAGATTATTTATATTTTTTTTGAGTTTAAAGCCAGCTGCTTCCATTTCTTTGACAGCTTGTTTTTCAGACATCTTGTGTATTTCTTTAATAGGAACACTAGAGTCTTCACTTCTGTATTCGATTAAGAATAACTCTCCATTTGGTTTTAAGGCTTTTTTTATTGAAATAATTATTTCTGCTGGAAAATTGAATTCATGATATACATCCACCATTAAAATTTTATCAACTGAATTAGATGGTAAATGAATACTTTTTTCACTTCCAAGAATAGTTTCAATATTTTTAATTTTACCAGACTCTTTTGTTTTTTCTATCACCATTAACATTTCTGGTTGAATGTCTATGGCATACACAAGGCCATTCTTAGTTAAAGAGGCTATTTTAAATGTGTGATATCCAGATCCAGCACCTATATCTGCAATAACATCATTGGGTTTAATTCTCATGTTTTTAATTAATTTAGAAACATTTTCCTCTTCCTCTCGTTCGGATCTTTCTAACCAATCAATTCCTTCGAAACCCATTACATAAGCAATTTCTCTACCCATATACCATTTTCCAATTCCGTTATAATCTCCTCTTTTAAATGTGTAGTTATTGTCTTTATTGGTGTTTTGACCCAAAAATTCATTGGAAAATAAAAAAATCCCGAGTAATAATATTAAAGTATTTTTTTTCATTTTTTAATTTTCTGTAAGATCATTATTAGGTATGGTTTCTTCATGTAAAAAATTGAATAAATATGAGTACATAAAATTTATTGTTGTAAAAATATCAAATTAATTTCTTAAAATTTAAGTTGAATAATTAGTACCCTTTTTTATTTTCTACGTTATAAAAAGTATCTTTGAATTTGTAATAAAAATACACAATCAATATTACTGATTATGTTATAAATTACGACTTATTAAATGATATAGTTTTTATAAAAATTAAAAAATTATCACATGAAAAAAATAATGATTCTTTTCGCTTTCTTAGTTCTAATTTCTTGTGAAGACAAAAAAGAACTAGAATTTTTCAAGACCTATGATGAGTCTGAGCTCTACAAAAACAACAAGAGCATCAAATTCCTAGAATGAAATTTAAGCTGTTTCAATCTAAGGTATTAAACATGAATACCATTTTTAAACCATTTAATGATGAGTTAGCTACCAACTTTTCTGAAGAAGAATATAACAACTTAAAACCATTAATCTTAGAACAAAATATTCCATCCATTCAAGGAAGTATCTCAAAGGGTCTTCTTTCTTATGAAAAATTAACCTTATTTTATTTGTACAGAATTAGAAAGCTTGAAAGTGATAGCAGTACATCATTACATGCTATAATTGCGTTAAATTCTACTGTTCTTGA
>Ga0209711_10001354_pt1 | contig 23901 bp, 32 predicted proteins | sample ArcticOcean_MG_C_7_FD_187441 | JGI IMG/M metagenome (GOLD analysis project Ga0209711, IMG submission 187441) | Marine microbial communities from western Arctic Ocean - ArcticOcean_MG_CB11_88 (SPAdes) (version 2) | ecosystem: Environmental > Aquatic > Marine > Oceanic | place: Arctic Ocean...
ACATTTTTACGCAAAGCTCGAAGTTCATCAGCTGTGTCTTGATCAAATTTATCATAACGAGCAATTCTTGCTGATATTTCTGAAAGAACAACTTCTCTATCACTAGCTCTTACAACAAGTGTATTAACATCTTTTCCTAAAACTTTTGATAACTTGCCTTCAACATTTAAGACACCTGTTCTTTCACCAGCGCCATAAAATGTAACCATGTTTTGAGCCTTAGCTGCTTTTCTTAAATCTTTTTCAGTAAGACCTAGTTTTTCATTAAGCCTTTTAAACCGAGGGTCGCTGAAAGTTTCCGCAGCGATAACATCATACAATCGATTTTTTTGTTGAGTTGGTATGACATTCGATAGCTCTGCAAGCTGCTTGTTTTTTGTCGTGAGAGCAATGATTTGCGCTCCAGACGATGAAGCATCTTGCTCAAGGGCAAGCCTTGTCCTGTATTTTGATATTCGTTTAATATCGCTAAAGTCACCGCCGCTCCATTCATTGATCTTGGAGTATTCAATTGCAAAGCGGAAGAATTTACCCATCTCTTCCCCTTCGATTCTTGAGACAATAGGTGATTCGAGTATAGCCCGAATATCTCTGGGTTTACCTCTGCGCATTTGATCCCCGATTTCAATAAGATCTTTACGCCATTTTTCTGATATTTTTTGTCGCCCTCTGATAGTGAGCGAATCAAGTCTTCCTTCAAAAAAGTCATCTAGTCCCCCAAGGAAAGATCCAACCTGGTCATTAAAGTTATTCCAACCACTGATACTTATTTCTTTTTCTGCAATTGTGTTTAGAAAGGGTCTGAACGTCTCACCTGATTGCGGCCCAATGAGACCTCTATCATAGATACGTGCACGATGGTCAACAAAGGGATTATTACTAAAGGCAAGATTTTCCTTACGAAGGTATTCCATTGTTTTAAATCTTTCGTAAGCATCTCCTCTTGCGGCAATATATTTTTTATACTCATTGATTCCGTTATAAAACTTGGCTTTGCCTCGGTCGTCTTCAAAATAAAGCAATTTTTGAATAAAATCATAAAAGTCCTCATCTATTGTATATTGCGATTTAGCCGTCCAGTTTAAAGCGTCAGCCATATTATCATCTATTAAGGAAGTAGGGAAGTTTCTAAAAGAGCTGGTAGAAGTTATTGGAATCCCTGTATCAAACTGTAAGCCTAGCTTGTTTTTAGCAAAATAAGTTTTAAAGCCAGCTCTGAAAATTAATCGATTTCTCTCTTCAGTTACAGGTATTCTTAAACCGAGGTCTACAGCTCTTGTTAATTTTGAATAAGCTTGTATACGTGGGTCTGTAATCCTAATATTGTAAGAAAGAGTGTCATAATACGGGCCAAAGTACTGTCCAGAGTTTCTGCTTTTCATTCTTCTCTTTTGAACACCAAAAGTTTCAATTTCATATAAATTGTTATTAGAATCTAAAAGCTTTACGCCAAGACGATACCATTGATTTCTTGACCCGTTCAAGTTAGCAGAGTTGTAAAGATCTCTGCCTAACTGTACAGCAAGCTGATCGCGATCTGGAGTATCAGCAAGTGCTAAACGTCTGGCAAATCTTTCATAAAACTGATCAAGTTCATTATCAGCTAACCTAGATCTTATTATCAAAGGTATATTAAAATCAAAAGTATCTCTAAGTTCTTTTGCTATCTTAGGAGCTGTTCGTACTTCCCAGTTATTCTTGCTAACTATATTATCAATAAACTTAGCTTGTAAATCTTTTAACATTACTGGGCCCAGTACAGGGTCAATATAATTACCATTAAGTAACTTTTTGAGAACATCAGAATCTTTACGCAGTTGTGTTTCTAAAGAATCAGAAATATTCATAACATCAAATTTTATTTGAGATTGAGATACAGCTTTAAAATTAACCCAAGATTCACCATCACGCCTATACCTTGTAAACAGGATTCGTAAGTTATCTACAACAACTGCTCGTTCATTAACACTCATTTTTTGTGCAAGCGAATTGCTAAACTTTTCAATGTATTCTTTATCTTTTAGTTTAAGTAAAACACTCTCTTTTACTAACCTTAGGTTGTTATTTAAAACAGAAGGATTTGGTGTAAACATTCTTGTGTCTTCATAACGGCTAGTTATTGGATTAAAAATTAATTGATCTTCTCTAGGCGGACTTTGCAATACGCGTCTTTTTTGAGAACGTTTAGTGCCTATTAAGTTGCCTCTATAGTTTGTTGTTGAAAGAATACCATCAAGATCTTTAGATTGTAAGAGATAATAATCTCTTAAGGTATTAGTCATTTTTACATCGTTAAGTAAATCTTCAGGCCTTGCTGCACCAATTCTCATTGCATCTAGCTTTTCTTTAGCAACAGCAAATCTTTTTGTATCAGTGTTTGCTGTAAAAGAAGAATCAGTAAGCTTCCTTAGCTGGTTAATGCCGATATTAGCCCCACCAACTCCTTTAAATTCTTTAGCAGATAGCTGTCCTTTTCTAAATAATTCTACTTTTTGATATTCTCCCAAATGTTTTAACTGCACATCAGGAGACTGCCTTGTTAGCCATATATTATACGGCTCTTTAAGTGCTGTCTTACCATCATAAAAGTTTTGTTCTTTTCGGCTCAAGCTTCCTAAGTTTCTTTTTCTGATTTGACTGACGTTATCGAGAGTGGCAAGGTCGGCCCAGGCTTTGAAAACAGGTGTAGTTGTGCTACGGCAATTATAATGAGCGGGAGGAAGATGAATAACATCGTCAACATCATATATATTACCATCACGCCCTGAGCAGATAAATGAAGTTCTTGAATCAAGCACTGCAACATATTGCCATCCTTCTATTGCTTTTTCATTGGCTTTGTAAACTTCTCGGTCAGCCTGTGCAACAACAGATGTAACAGAAGTTGTCACTAAAGCGCGAGAATTGTTCCTTGTTATTTTTGTAGACTTTCTTACAATACGCGCTATTTGGTTAGTGCTCATACCTTCAGCAATTCCGCGTCTTATTACTTGCTCAATTCTGCGTGTTTCAGTCTTTGCAATACCTTTCCAAGCCGGTGAAAGTGCCTTGTCTCCGGCCAGAGTGCGCCGTAGTACAATTTCTTCGGCAACGCTAGGGTTCGCTTTAGCGGTTCGCCAAAGCTTCCCTATGGCACGCTCTGTTGTCACATAAGCATGGTTTAATTCGTCTGAAGCTAGGTCTAATAAAGATCTTTTTGAAATCTTAAAAGCTTCAGCGGCTGTTTTATTAGACTCGCTGGCAAGTGCTGTACGTAATCTAAAAAAGCCTCTGTTTGAAAACTTTGCGTCTCTTATTAGTTTATCAACACGAACCCGATGACCATTAATCTCTAAATCAACTTTATTGCTTAAACGTTTTTCATAAAGTCTAATCATTGCAGACCTGTCTAGTTTTTCGTCAAAGACTTGTGTATTTACATTAATAGCCATCAGGTTGTACCTCAGTTATCTAATGACCTGTCAAAGTCATTTAAGTCATCGTTACCTCGACTTATCAGATCGTCACTGGCAATTTCTGCCTTGCCGTCTTCATCGTCGTAGTCCGGATCCACGATATCATTGCTTTTGAGTATTTGTAGCCATATGCTTCTAGGCACAAGCCCGTTTTCATACCACTCAGTAGCAAGTCGCAGCCAGTCCGCTCCAAGAGGAACTGGTGAAAAGTCTTCAGTTAAACTAAATTCGATTTCTCTGACTTCACAATCTACGTCATATTTCCAGTTAACCATAAAACAGATTACTTGGGACATGATATTGCTCACACGCTCATTGAGACTACCTAACTGGGCAGTCTGTGCAGCGTTTCTAATTTCTAAAGCAATTCCAGATTGTGACACTTCGGGTGTAAGCATTCTTACACCAAGTTTAGCCATTTCTTCGATATTAGCAGCAATTGCTTTTTCCATGTCGCCCAGTGCATCTGTAGGAGTGGCGAGTATGTCAGCTTTTGCATCTTTTGGTAATTTCCACATACTCCCTAAACCTGATTCAACAATTGCATCAAAATCATCAGAGTTCATATCAGAAGTAATATAAGGCGTGTATGTCGCGGCACCATATAGAAGATGGTTGCGACGTGTAACTTTGTTATATAAAGCTTTTTCTTTAGCAACTAAAGAAGACATCATAGGTTCAGCAGGTTCAACGTCACCATTAGCAGGCCAAGCAGGAATAAAAGTAAGTCTTTCTCCGTTTTTATAAAAATTATCTAGTGTTTCAACAACTTCATACCCTGATTCTAGTTCCATAAAAAGTCTTATTTGATACAGACCATTAACAATTTCGTGAACCCATATTGCTGGAATTTCTTCGTCATGAAACTCGTTATCAGGGTCTGCTTTATTTACAATACCCTGTACTAAAACTCTTTGCAACTCTTCCTCACCTAGTGTGTTGTTTCCGATTTTCCAGTTTATAACATTTTCGGCTGTCCAAAGCACAGGATATGGCGATATTTTTTGTCTATCAGTTAAAGACAGCTTAGAATCTTCTGGTATAAACGGGTGATCTACATAAAGCCAAGAGCGCGATGTCTGCATTTCTTCCCATAACATTTTATCAAGAAAAGAAGTAAGTGAATTACCTTCTCTGCTAAAATTATTCATTATCCAGTTATAAGCTTCTTCAGGCACTTTTTCAGGCAATCTTAAGACAGGCTTTTTTCTTAACAAGCCGCTAACTAACATTTTTGCAAAAATGTTACATATTCCAGGCAACTCAGCTTCTTCAATTAAAAAAGAATATTGCTCGAAAGTCATTTTAGATGAAAAAGGTATAAGTATTCTACCCTCTCCACCAACCAAATCAAGATCGTGTTCTTTAACTTTTCGCTCGCCGCCTAGAATAGCCCTGTTTTCAGACCAAGTTGTTTCAAGTGCAATATAGCGGTCAACAGGGTCTTCAACACCCCTGTTACCTGCATTTTGCATATGTCCAAGCTTTGAACTACGTTTAAGATGGCTTGTGCTTGTACGAACCACCTTTTTCTCAGGGAGTCTCATATTACTTGCTACTCAGTTTGCCATTAAATACACTAGTTTTACCGACAAAAAGTTTAGCAGTGTCGAGATGTCTAGCAAGAACTCGGTCATTTCCGAGATTTTCTAAAGACCAGCGGCAAGGAACAGACTCGCTTCCTACAAACGGCTCACAATCTTGATCTTTATATTCAACAATACCAGGAACATATTCTTTATTTAAAACCGCTCCATTATCTGAAATATTTTTAGGGCTTGCAAGGGGTTCTTTTACTGGCGCAACAGCTTCAATTGTTTTCTTAGCTATTACTGGACTTACAGTGCTTGCTGGCTGTGTTGTGCTTTTTTCTTCAGACATTTAAGTCTCCTTGTTTTTAAACTGTTAACATACATTAAGAACGCTCTTCAAATGATTCTGCTAAACCTCGCAGGCGACTTGCAACCATTCTACATTTTGTTTGAGTATTAGCATCTAATCTGGCATCGCTATGTGTTGCAAAAGAACAGTAAGTAATAGCTTTGCTGTCTGTACCAACAAGCTCATACGTAGAAAGATGTACCCAAAGCGCTGCAGTAATACCTTCTACATTGTATACTGATTTTATTTCAGAATTATCTATATTGCTTGTATCTATGTAGATTTGCTGTGTTTTCATCAACTCTCTCAACTTAATAATATAATCATCATCAAGTTCAAAATGTATATAAGAAACAGGTTCTTGTGCAGAGTCTCTTATTTGATAAACAGCAGTAGTCCATCGAGGCTCTAAGTGGCCATTCCATGCTCGTAGTATCATAAAACGATCAAGGCAAGTTGACGACATTAAGTCTACAATTGCTTTGCTTATTTCATCCCATTCTTCTACAAAATCAGGAAATTTTAACGCTGCTCTTTGAAAACGCATTTCTTGTTCTGCTTGAGCTGTTTTTCGTTTCTCTACTTTAACCCTAAGATAGCCTAAGAGTGAAGTAGAAAGTACGCTAACCATCCCAAAAACACCTATAATTATTTCTCCCCAATCAAGTGGCACTTTTAATCCCCTTGTATCTTTTAAATTGCGCTTGCTGTAATTGTCCAAACAAATGTCCAATCTTCACCAACTTCTCCGGCATTGGACAAGAACGGAAGACCATACAAAAAGCCAATTAACGAATCCGCAGTTAATACCGTATCAGCTAAATTACTGAATGTAATTTTATTAGCAGCTCCAAACGACGGGTCATTTACAGCAGTTGAGCCGCGAGTGTCATAAAGTTCGTACATAACTCTTTGTTCTGTTATATACGTGAGTCGGTTTGCTGATGTACATTTGCCAACACATCTAGCAATAATTTCATAAGGGATGCCAACTTGACTAGCAGTATTAGCGTTTGGAGAGTAGAAAGTATCAAACCCATATTGAACTGTATTAGGTGTGTTGACTACCAAACTAACTGTTGCTTGATGTCTGCTGTTTGCTGTTGAAGCGCTAAGTCCACCAGAAGCATCAATTAACACTGGAGAAGTGTATGTTGCTGGCTTAATACTTGTAAGCGAGAGAGCACCGTTCCAATTTAAGTTAGTTGTGTTTTCAGTATAAACTAAAGCATTTTGAGAAGTTTGCTTAGCGGCCCCTGTTCCAAAAGATATTCTTGAAGTACCATCATCAGGACAGCGTATGTGTATCCCAGAATCTCTGTTACCTTGGCCTATTATAACTTGTGTTTTTACTGGGCCAATGTCAACGCCTTCATTATATTCTGCGCCAGCAAGAAAAACCATCTGTTTCTTATCAGTTGAAACTGGATTACCTATTTCAAGTGAAGCTTCAGAGCCAACACCTATTTTTAAAGTTTCAGTTTCGGGCGTAGTAGTATCCTGTGCCGCAAATATTGACAAATTCTTTGAGGTGTTAATCAGTACTAAAGATGAAGCATCAATTGTATCTATTACAAAATCAGCCACTTTTGAAGTATGTGATTCAAACCGCATATAAGCATTATTTGCAACAGTTACGCGACCAGTTATTGCTGCAACCGTTGCAACAACAAGCGCTGTTGTGCCAATATGAACACTCGGGCTTGTCGTTGAAAACTTTGTAGAATTGTCAGTATAAGGCGATTGTACAAGTAAACGATTTTTAACAGAATAATATAGCGAATCAGCTGCAGCCGTTTGGCTTTTTGCATATATATCAGAGCCAATTTGAGATGCAAGGTTTGTTGTTAAAAGATATTGTGGGTGTGGGTCTCCTGTACTGAGTCCTTGTAAACCCGCATGATCTACAATAATTCCGTTTTTAGTACCATTGCCAGGGCCCTTAATTGCTATCTTAGCAGCTCTAAAACCTATATCAACTAACTCCATAGGGCCAAAGTGCCCATAAACATCAAGAGCAGGCAGCCCACTAGTAGATACAATGTGAGTATAATCATCAGATTGGTGAAGAATATATTCGGTGTTCTTTGAGAACCGATAGGACATGTTAGTCACGACAAGGGACGCATCTATTCTTTGCTGAGCGTATTGATGAAGAATGACTTGTGATTTATTTTTTTCAAGAAAAAGCCCTTCATAACGCTTTCGCATGACGTCAAAACTATCAGCATATCCTTGCGCCGTAACTTCATTAATTTCTGTTTCGCCATAAACGGATGCTGAACCAGGTACCGAATTTGACTCACCTTGAATCCAAAGGAAAACATCAACTTTTGATACTATTCCTGATAAATGAGAGCTAGCAAAAGCAGCGCTAACAGCGTTTCTTAAATAGATATCAGCAGTCGCATTCTCAGCCCAGTAAGAAATAGGTCGGCCATTAGCGGAAACTTCAATAAGATAAACTTTTCGACCAGTAAGCTCATTTAGCTTTCTTGCACAAGCAATACCAATAGACCCTACACCGCCTTCACGATAACCTACATAAACCGATGAGTCAGCTTGTTGGCTCGGCCAGTCACCTTTTGCAGGAGTAGTAGAGTCTTGAGATCTAAACATGAAATTTGCATTAGATCCGTCAGAACACCAATTATATACATCAGGGTTTGGAAACCAACGATCAGCAATAGGTGCCGTGCCATTTATCGGGCTAAAGACATCGAGCGGCCATACGGCAACGCAGTTGCTTTGCCCCGTAGCAACTATAACGATTGGCTCATCCTCTGCTTTATAAGGAAAGGCTAAATGCCCCATTTGTTTTAATTCTTTAAAATTACCGTCAACTTGTTCTGTTGTGAGCGGATTTGAAGTATCCGCCCTGTATATTATATTTGCCATTATCCATTTACCTTAAGTGTCCATATTAAAGTTACAGAAGAAGTGACAGTTTTTGTTATAGTTCCTGTAAGAAGCCGAGATATCATTACACCGCCAGTTTGTAAATTAAACAACCCAGCTTCTTCTATACTTATTGCGGTAGCTGGATTACCAGGGCTAAACAATGCTGTGTACTGCGCTGTATCGCCATTAATAACTGTACTTGTCACGGCAGCAGCAGCTTGATGCGAAATTAGTGTAGTGTCTGCTAGTGCAGCCGTTTGTGACGAAGAGCCAATTCTAATATAGCTTGGTACAAGAGTGTCATTACTTATAAGCCTGTCAGCAATAAGCCCTTTGCCTCCGGTAACAATTAAGTTGTCTTTAATAACTTCTTGTTCTAAATTCCCGTCTTTGTCGTGGACTTGAATAGTAACTTGCCCAAAAAGCTGTAGTGTATCTTTCATGCAGGAGTACTCCTAAAAAGTGTTTAATTGATCCATGTAGCCTGCCTCAGCATAGCCAAGTTCAGCAAACCAAAATGTATAAAGTTTACCAGCGTCAGTGATTGTAACAAGCTCGGTAGGTATGCTTTCGATTATTTCGAAATCAATATTATCTATAATTGCTGGCGTGTCAGCTATACGAACCGGTCTATATTCAGAAGCACCACTAAACAATGAATCTGACATGTTTAAATTTTCATCAAGAGCTACTGATATAGAATAATTTAAACTGTCGGTTAATTCAATAGATTCGTTGTTAGCAACAGTCAACAAGGTTGTAAAGTCTTCAGATAATGAAGCTGTCTCATTAGGTGAAAAAGATTCGAAAAAGACTATTTCATTGTTAATTATTTCTGTAATTGCAAGTGCGTCGTATACATATAAAGTATAACCTGCAGCCATGTATGTTGGGCTTGTAACAACATTTAATGCTTCTATTTTTGTAACAATCTTTACAGACTCAGGATTTTTTATTTGTGCTACATACGGAATTATTTTATTTTCCACAGAAACCTCTCTTAGTTAGATAACCAAGGCATTCCAACAGAAACAGAATTTCGTTTTAAAAACTTAGCTTCAAGAGCCTTCTCAATTTTTTCTTGACTGACATCAGACTCGTAAACAACACCAGTCTCAGGATCAGTTTTACTAGCCCAGCACCAATTTAAAACTTGAGATTCTGTCAAGTCTTGATACGGAATATATGAATCTAATGAAGTATCTGGAGTGAAACTAACACAACCGAATAAGCTTTCTGTTATACCATTTTCAAATGCTACACATTCCCAATAGGCCACAATAACACCTCCCGCAGCATCAGCGGGGGCTGTGTTGTATGTTAATGATGTTATTTTCCAATCAAATGTAGCCATATTATTTATTCTCCAAAGCTTCTATCCTGCCAATTAATGACTGTATTAACGCTTGTTGTTCTTGATTCTTTTCTTCTTGTTCTTGATTTGCCTTAACAAGCACAGTAATTATAGACTCATAGCGCATTGAAAGAATGCCTTCTGAATCGGCGTCAACTGCAAGTGGCAACACTTTCTGAACATCTTGTGCTAATAAACCAATATGCGGTTTACGATTTTCTAGCGGTTCATTATTGTAAGTGAAATAGACAGTTCTAAGCTCACTAAGCATTTCTGTTGCATTTTCTACATTACTAGAGATATCTTTACGTCGTTCGTCACTTGTTATACTAAACGTACTTTGACCCCATGACAGAGTAGCTGAGTTACCAACTGTCGCTCCTTCTGCAGTAAAGAAACTTAAGCTAGGGTTAGTACCACCGTTGCTCCTTATCAGCCAGTCTTGATCTGAAGAAGCTGGAACACTATCGTTATTATTAAATCTAAGAGAGCCTCCGATGGCCGAGCCTGTTTGTTGTGCGAGGTTAAGCTCACCGGTAGCCGTTACCCAGTTTGATTGAAGAACGAGCTTTCCATACATTAAAGGATCATCGCTTTCTATGGTTAAAACCCCAGCTGCGGTATTTTGAAAAATCCAATTATTAGCACGATCTCCTGAAGACAGTTTAAACGTAGCCCCAGCCCCATCTTGTGCGTGCTGCATTATACGAACATTTCCAGTAAATTGGCTCTCTGTATTGTTCATATTTAAGCTAGTTGTTGTAGTTGCACTTCCATTAAGTCGAAGGCCATCGCCATCGAGACGTAAACGCTCAACTTTAGCAAAAGGATTTCCTACACCAAAAAGAACAGTGTTTACCAGATTGTTTTCAGCCAGATGACAACCGATTACTACATTTCCTCTTCCACTGACTATCGCCGCTCCAGCACTATCTCCTATTCCAATATTATAAGAATACGACTGCCAGAGATTTTGATTTTCGCTTGCTGCGTTCATCGCGGCGGTGACGTTGGCGCCAAGATATCCAAGAGACAGCCTTCCAATCGAAGTATTATGAGTACCTATTTGGTTAAATGGTATTGTTAAGTAACCCATTGCAATATTATTAAAACCGGTAGTGAGAGATTGACCTGCGTCTCGCCCTATTATCGTGTTGTCTGTTCCTGATATATCAGCAAAGGGTGTGGCAGAAGCTCCATCTCCAATTAGAGTGTTGCCAGCTATATTGTTCGGCCCTCGCGCAATAAGTCGACTACCATTAATCTTAAAGTCTATACCGTCATTAAGCACTATACCTGCGTTATCAACTTTTATACGCGGTATACTACCGCTCGCAATTAGCAAGGTTTGATTTAACGTTTCTGTGCCAGCTAAATTACCAATAATCGTGTTATTAGCACCAGATGTTATTGCAGAACCGGCATTATTACCTATACCTAAATTGCTGCTAGCTGTGCTATTCTGTAAGGCGTTTGAACCAAATGCGGTATTCATTGTACCTGTAAGATTTGAACCTAGCGCAGAGCTTCCTATTGCAGTATTGGTAGTTAAGCCACTGTCATTAAGTAGTGGCATTATTACAGCCGCTGTAACCTGAGTGCCAACATATGTTTCTGTGGCATACGTTGCTAAGCTATGATCGCCCCAGCCATAAGTAGTATCTACTTTAATACCATCAGCCTCTACATCACGCCCGTCGACTAATCCTGGGTTTAGTATATTGCGAGAAGCATCAACTAAAATCGCGTCACCAAGCCATATTGCGTCAGGGAGTCGTTCAACCTCAATAGACTGTATTACTGTTTCACCACTACCTTGATAGTTAGTGATAATCAATAAATCAAAGTACTTACCTTCTGGGTCAAACTTTTGTCTGTCGCCCGTGCCGGGTCCTGGGTCGGTAGAAGTGTTGTAACCACTGAAAGTATCTTCAAACGTGTAAGTTGTGCCAGCAGTTAAAGTTTGACCGCTCGCGATACCGTAGTTGTACGTATTTGCAAGGTCACTGGAGAGGTTAGTCTTGTCTTCGTTTAGCGTCTTAACTGCCGCATAAAATATTCCAGTACCTGTAGTAGTGGTGATCTGCTTGACCCTAACCTTTATCCTGTAGTGCGCTGTAGGGTCAATTGGAACCTGACACCTTATAGCTGACGATATATTCTGCGCGCCGTTGAACGACATACCTTGGTGATCTTGGCTGTAAGTCATAGTGCCGCTACTTGTGGAAACCAAGCTGCCCCAGTCGTTGTTTCCAAGGTAGTAGTGGCCGCTGGTGTTAAAATCAGCAGTTGGGGTGGCCCAAGTGAATGTACCATCACCGTCAGAGCGTAGGTACTGGCTTGATGTACCATTGCCCGTTACGTCCAAGTGCTGGGCCTTAATGCTGTTGTCAGCATAGTCATCATTACGCAAACTAAACGTGCCGACACTATCAGTAGCAGTCCAGCCATCAGCATTCTTAAAGTCGATGCTTCCTAGAGAGCTTGCTATGTGGATGTGACCAGCAGTGGTGTCATTTAGTGCAGCTCCAGAGGAGTTGATGATGATACCGGTAGCGCCTTGGTTGGTGTTGCCCGCTGCGTTTCCTACAGCGATAGAGTTTGTGCCTTGCGTAGTTTCGCCTGCTAATCTACCAATAGCTACGGCTGCTACGCCCTGCGTATCGTTACCAGCTGTGTTACCAATAGCTACGCCGTTGTTGCCCTGCGTAATATTACCTGCTGAGTTACCTACAGCTACAGAGTTAGCGCCCTGTGTACTCTGACCTGCTTTGTAGCCTAAAGATACAGCCTTAACACCCTGCGCACTCATACCCGCTACGTATCCAATAGCAACAGAGCTTTCGCCCTGCATATTGTTACCAGCTAAGTATCCTACAGCAACAGCATTAGAGCCTTGCGTAGCGGCTCCAGCATTGACGCCAGCTCGGAAGCTGTTAGCGCCTGCGCCTGTGCTTTGTAGGCCAGCAGTTAAATCAAGCGAACCGCCACTAATATTCAAAGTTCCAGTAATGCTGACATCACCGCCATCTGTAATAATCAAAGCAGGACTGTAAATCCAGCCTGTACTGCCACTATATCTAAGTACAGAACCTACAGTTGTTGTAGGCTCAAGAACAGTATCAGGAGTTACAAGCATTGTTGGACTAAATAAGATTTTTACTAAACCTCTTACTGGCTTCCAAGTTCTTCTGTAAGTGTTGTTATTTGGCTCTGTTACGCGAAGCTCTATAAAACCATATACAGGAAACCCAATAGCAGGGCCAGGAGCCCAGCCAAAACCTAAATTAGAAGGAAAAGACAAGTAAACAGTTGTAGGATCATGCTCTAACCATAAAGGGTTTAATGCCGGATTTATATCGTTAATATAGTTAGTTCCAACATTGAGTTTATATGATTTGTTCTCGAAGCTAACAACATCTTCTAGCGTATAAGCTGTTGTATTTAACCAAGCGCCTCTGTTGTTCGGGATTCGAACATTAAGCGTTGTTTGATATCCGTCAGTTTTGTATGTAGAGGGTATAGTACCCGCCCCGTCATTAACACCTTCTAGTATAACATATTCATATTCAAAACCGTCATCAGGGTCAGAAAATTCAAAAATGTCTAGAGTTACTGGGAGCTCTAATTGCTCTCCTTGGACTATGTCCATTATAATTGTTTCGCTTAGCGGTGTTACATCGATATTACCTGTTGTTAGACCAGATCTTGCCATTAAAATGTACTCCTTTGTCGTACCATTGTACCCCCGTGATTCACTGGGTAAAGGAACTCTGTTGAATATCTGACTTCATCGCTCCAGTGTTCATGGCCGCCTTTCTTATCTATGACCATCATATCACTGTTTCTATCTAGCCAACTCGTTCGCTCCATAGACATTATAGTGTCTTGAGCTCTTGGATGAAAAAACATTGAACTGTTACCAGATGCTGTCAAAAGCTTCCTGTTAACAGCTTGTGCACTGTCAACAATTTTAGGTGAAGCTGTTCTTGCGCAAACAGCAAACCCTGCATCTCTTAATAAAGATAGATCAGAAGCACCCAGTGTTGCAGATGTTTTAGCTGAATTACCAGTAGGGTCAGGGTAAGTAATTATTCTTTTATCAGGGTATTTAGCTTTTACAACTTTAATAAGTTCAGTTGTATTGGGCGAACCTTTGAAATCTTCTATATAGTGTATTTGATCAGCTCTCACTGCAAAAGCGCTAGCTGCCATAATACCAACGTTAAAGTCAATACCTAGATGAACGTCTTCTCCAACCTGAAAATCAAGAATATCATCTCTAACATGTTTATCTCTGTTAAAATTATAAAATACGCTAAAGCCGGAATCTTGAAACTGCGCAAGGTACTCTGAAGCCCATTCAACAGGGTCTATGCGATGCTTAATTTTTTCTATTTCAGCCGGGTCTAGATACTTAGACTTAGTATAATCATAGTGATACGAACGCCATTCACTGTCATTCTCTGCAAAATGAAACATATTATGTAAAAAGTTATACCCTTTGGGAGTACTAATAGCAGCGGCTCTTCCTGGACTTGGAGCGCCATAATGTTCAGCCATCATTGGAGACCAACGAGTTCTGATACAAGGCTCTATTATTCTTTCCCAAGCCACACGCAAGCCAGGCCCTCTATTCCATGAGCTTACTTCATCCATTACAACGAAATAAGCGCCCTTCCCTAGCATCCTTTCAATAGCTTCATAGGAGACTAGCCGTAAATGAACATTCCCTGGGAACTCAAATGTTCCTCTATCGTGAGAAGACTTAATAGCATAAGCTTCTAGCCCCATGTGATGAGCAAGTAACGGAAAATAAATTTCTTTAACCTGATCAAATGTTGGAGCAATAATATAAACATTCTTATTTGGAACCATTGGTGACAGCTCCATCAACTCTCTACAAGCAGTCCAAGCTGCAACTGCTGCAAAGAAGGACTTGCCCCATCCGCGAGCACAAACACCTACTGCAAATCGTGCTTCTTTAGTAATAAAGAGGTCTTTAAACATAGGTGTTTGATATTTATGCAATGTTATTGTAGGCTTTAAGCTAGCATTCATCATTCGGGCAACGTATCTAAGTCATTTTGGCTTGGGTCTTCAAGCGCCAAAATAAACGGTTGATTAACAGGTGTATCGAAGTTAATACCTTCAGGTACACGACCATACATATAGCGTGTGAGGTCAGTGCCTGTCTTCTGCATTAAACTAAGAATAGCTGCATGCGCCATTGGAGAATAGCGTCGTTGTTTACCATCGCCATTTAACTGGGCAATAGTGCCTGTTTGCATTCCTTCATGATATTCTGTTTGAGCTTCAAGCTTTCGATATAGTTCTACTTGTTTAGCTATTGGGTCAAAGCCTAACTCAACAAGCCTACGAACTGACCGGATATTTGACAAATCGCTATCATCGTCATCTAAGCTGTTCAGATCAGGCTTAGTTATCTGTAAATAAGATACATTCCCTGTCATTAGTGTGTCCTCTGGTTATAACTTTTCTAATACAACCGGACTCTCTTGCGAATCAAACCGTATTTCTTCAAGTTAGGATATGTTCTTGCCTCATTGTGGGTTAATTAAACGGCATAAGAAACCCAACAGAATCAACAAAGTGTAAACGTGATTATTAAAGCGTCACTATCATTAAAAACTGGTAAAAGATAATTCAAAGAGACGTTAGGTTTGTAAACGCGTGTTGCTTAAGACAATCTTAAATGTTTGTATTCAAGCAGCTATTGTAATAGTTTGTTTAAAAACCCCGTTAAATTAGCCCGCGAAAGGATATCTCAAAGGTTGAGAATTCAGGGAATTGATTAGTACACATTGTACAATAAAAGTCAATTCCCGCTCTTGGATAAACTCAAGGTTGATTTTTAGATTCTTATTTAAATTTATAATCAAGGGACTCTTTTAATCAAAAAAAAAAAAAAAAAAAAATACTCCCAGCCACCCAAAAAGGGAAGCCAGGAGTATAAGATTAGTTAGTAATCAGAATGACAAATAAAAAGCCATATATAATACCGAGAAACAACGAAAGAGTAAAAGTTTGTGCTTTTGTTTTTTGTTTAAATGCTGAATAGACTAACACGAATGACCAGACAAGACCCCATAACCAGATAAAAAACCAGGTTAATAGCCCCATATCCCTCTTCCGTCAAACAGTATTTCTTTCATTTCAATAATCTTTTCACTATCAGTTTTTGTTTCGTGATACAAAACGTTTGATGCAGATTGGAAGCTTTGGTACTGGTTTGTCACTGCATCTAAATTAGACTCGTGTGTTTCTGAACGATCTCTAGCCGCATCACGCTCTTGTATTAATTCCTCTTCAAGATTCTCTATATGATTCTGTAAACTTTCTACTTGATTGTTTAGCGATATAATTAATACATCTTTTTCTAATTCTGTCATTCCTTGTTTTCTCCTTGTTTTAAAGTAGCCATTAAACTAGAAAGACGATCTCTTCCTACATATAAAATTAAATTTACACAACAGGCCCAGTTAGCATCTTCAAGGCTGTCGTGATATATCTGTAATTCTTGCAATATCTCTTGATAGTTATAGATTGCTTCAAACTCGTCTTCATCTATATCAAGACTTGTGTTAATAATTTGCAAAATATCTTTATTACCAAAACCAAGTATCTTTGAGTTTTCTGGTAAGAGCAAGCCAACTGTACACTTGTTACCTTGAGGGTCTAGATATAAACCCCCGTCTTCTTCTTTTAAAGACAAAGCTCTCTTCCCTTGTTTTTCAAGAGCTGAAAGAGAGAACTCAGCTACTTGTTTACTGCTCCACGTCTCTTGAAAAATCTGAATAATGTCCTTTGTCATACTCTATGTTTTCCTTACGATTGTTTTTTATTATAGAAGTACAAGTATCGCAATAATCAGCACCATATCCAACAATATCATTACCATCGTAATAGCAACGATATTTAATATGACAACCAGGGCACCTAAAGCTTTTTTCTATTTTCCAAAAAGTTGGGCAAGAGAATAGCTTGTGACGCCATTTTCCTAAATATTGTTTTATACTAGTGCCTTTCTGGTTAATCGTCATTTTCAAAGTCCTTAAGAAGATGGTGGTACTGGTCGTTTGAACTCGGATTAAAGTCCACTGCTTTTAAAAGAGTAAAAATAACTCTATTACTGTTTGCTGTAGCTTTTAAATTATGCACTTTACAAAAATTTAAAAAATCTTGAGATTCAAAACTTTTAAAAATTGTTGAAAATGTACTTAACGTTATTTCACAATTGCAATTTTGTGAAACTTCTCTTAATATTGTTCTTTTTTCCATAAAAAAACCTATATCAATTTTTCTTGCCAACCCTCTCTTGGTGGTGAAAGACCGTTTCTGTCACAGTAGTTTGCTAACGCTAGCGATATTCTTTCATGATTACAGCCTTTCCCTAAATTAATTTCTGTGTCTTCTACCATGCACATACCTAAAAAACCAAACAAGCTCTCACTCCCTGAAAGCTCATTTTCTTTATTAATTTGGCTTGCTAGGCAAAGCTCAGGGGCTGTGGCTATTCGCATACTATTTCCATTTTTAAATAGATAGCTTTTACCATCAGTCTCGTTAACTCTTATTCCGTAAATATCTCTACTTATTAGAGACTTGCTATCGTTCTTTTCCATATAAACTTTCCTCTTTGAAAATCAATCAGCTTTTTCAGCTTCTTTTGCTAAAAGTTCTAAAAGCGTATTCATGCCTATTAACAAATAGACAATAGCGTTGCTATTACCAGTAGCATGCATTTCATCAGTAATATCTTTTACCGACATTTTTGTTGCAAACATGTCATTTTTCATTGATCTTAGCGTTTCTGCCGTAATTCCTTTAGCTGCTGAGTATGGCAAGCTCGGCCTCCAAGATAGCTCTAGAAGCTTTTAACCTGTTTAAATTATCAGTAAAACGAATAAGTGAAAGACTTGCTTCTTGAGCTATGTCTTCGTCTTTTTGATCAAGTGGTTGTTCGGCTACTTCGAAGTAATATGTTTTAGCTTCTTGGTAATACGTAATATTATCTTGTGCAATTCCAATTGAAGTTTTTATAATTTGTATTTTATTTAAAACTTCAGCAACTAACTGCAGTTCTGATTGTGTCGGTACTGTCATACTTTACCCCTGTTTAAAAATGTGTGTAATCGTCTGGACTTTTATTAATTTTAATGTTCTTTCTTACACCGCCACACGATTACTGCTTATTTAGATTTAGCTCCAGAACACTTCCAACGCTTTCGTGATAAATTGTTAGGCGTATTAGGGTCGTTTGCTTTCTTTTTAGACAGTCTTTTCTTTATTCCAAGACTTCTAGCGCAGTATGCGTCACCTTTAGAGGTGCCTGCTTTTACTCTAGGCCCACCACCCTTCGCTGCACCCGCTTGGCCGTAGCTAACTTTCTTTCCGCTAGAGGTTACTTTAACCTTTGCCTTTCCTTTTGCTGGTTTAGCCATTCTTAGTGTCCTCTTATTCTGGATTCATCGTCTTTCTTCTGTTGTTCTTTGTATTTGCTGTAGGCGTATTAGCACTACGTCAATGTTACAATTATCACAGCATTGACCTGAAGCTAATGGCTCAGCGTTGTTGCCTTTTTTCCAAAAAGTTGAGTCTATTGCGTTAGCTTCTATGCTTTCTTCACAGATAACGCAGATGTCTTTTTTATCCATAACTGTATTTTACCTTTTTTGTATTGTTTTTATTTGATGTTTTCTTTTTAGACATAGAGATTGTTTTCTTTTTAGGCATAGCTTTATGGGTCTTACCTGCCATTACTGTGCCATCTGGCATAATGTGAGTGTCTTTTTTCTTCTTAGAATTTTTCTTTGATGGTTTTTTAAGACTGGGCATGCTATTAACCTCTTGACAGTTGTTAAAACGAAAAACTACTCAACGTGTGCTAAGTAATAGTGTTTAGCAATTCCACAAATATCTTTGGCGTAACGGTTTGATCTTAATACTATTGTTTTCATGTGATTAGCGTTTAAAGGTATTTCTTCGCCAGAATTTACAACAGTAAGAATGAACTTATAAACAGCGCCTACATTAGGTTCAATATCTGCAACTTCAGCATAAATTTGAAATGTGGTTAAATCATTTATATCTCTTAGTTCACAATGTCTTACATTACACATTGGTGGCAATCGAAAGAAACCATCGCTATCTTCTTTAAACATAGCTATTACTGTTCTAGCGTTATTTATTACTGTGCCTTCAGGTAACATTTATAAGAACCTCTACTTCGTGGGCTGGTGTGCCGTATTGGTTTATTTGAACAGTTCGCCCTGTTGCTTTTACAATTCCTGCAGCTACAAGAGCTTCTAAAATACCTTCATTTTCTGACCAAGTCTTAATCCAAGTATACTTAGAATTGTCTTTCAATTTATATGATTCTAAGTTACTAGTTGCTGTTGCAATAACACTTTGATCATCAGCGTCTAACAACCGCAAGCAGAGCGTGCGAGGGTGGATATAGTGTCTTACATCTACACGACAAGTATAGCCTCTAAAAAACACAAGAGGCGTATCAAAAGCGACTATTTCGTCCATACAAACTCAAACCATAAGTAAAAGTTAACAAGCCAAGCTATTGCGTTTAACACTGAAAGCATAACAATAGCATGTCCTGCAAGATAAGCGCTTATTCTACAAAACTCTACTACAACATTTGTAATGTTATGACAAACATTTATAATACTGTTTGAGGCTTTTAAACGCAAGATATGTGGAGCTATTTGGGGCTTACAAACAAATGTCCAAAGCCAAGACAGCTTTTGAACATCACGCCTTATTCCGTTTTTATCACTTTTAAAATCTTTTTCTGTTAATATCTTCTTTGCTCTTGGCATAATTTTATCCTTTAACTATTCGGGAAATCTTATAGGCAAACTTGCCCAATCGCACTTACGACTTATTACCCAATCAGAACACCCTGTGTGACTCATTATCCACTCAGGTTTGTGAAAAAGTTCTATAAGTTCTAATGAATTATAAATCATTCGGTTACCTGCATCTGTTAAAATTTCAGCAAGGTATTCATCATCTGAAATTACTAAAGCATTACCGATCTTTCGACCGTCTCTAGTCATTAGTTGTGTTAAAAATTCTTGATAGCTACCGGCAGAAGGTCTATCCGCCCAAGAAGGAAACTCATCGGTTATTTCAAGATATTCTTCAGTTTCAAAAAAATCAAAAGAGTCTTTCTTAGACATTGCTGGTGCTAAAACAGCTGTTAAAGCGTTTGCAGATTTAACTGGAAAACTTGGAACAACAGTTGTTTCTTTTTGTTCTATTTGAGGTGCTTTAAGTTTTTCTTTTTTTAAACCGGGAGCACCTTTTGGCGGTGGCATTCTCTTTTTTACCTCTTTCTTTATAATCACTTGTCTCTCCACCACATTTCATATATGGAATATTTAGCTTCGTTTTTGATATTTGCATTTTTATTTTGAATCAAATCAGATCTAGACTGGGCTCTATAAAACGAACAAGTACTAGTAGGCTCTACGTTAGACACACCGCGCTCTACACAAATACCTTCGTAATCATTTAGTGACAGCTTTACAAAACTTTTGCATGTTTCACAGTTAAAGTCAGTCATACTTGCCTCATTCTACAAAGTCTATCAGTAAGAACTTAGATTCAAATTCTTTAATATCTCTAATTGACTGAGCTAATCTATCTTTAGCTTTTTCAGTAAGCTTGGTTGCCATTATTGCAGATTGCTCAGCAAGGAAGCTTGAGTGATCTTTTATATCAATTTCAACAACATTAATCAACTTGATGTCTTCATCTTCTTCATACATAGGCCACCGGTCTTCTGCCATTATCTCAAAGTCATAACCAGTGCTAGTGTATTCATTTAATCTTAAAACTATATACAGTTTCATAATAATTCTCAATTTAAAAAATCATAGGTGACCAGTCCCATTGTTGCGGAAAGCTAGTCGCGTTCGTTAATTTAACTAGTTTTTTGAAGTGATTTCTTGCTTTTGTTTGATTAAATTGGGCGTCATATTTAATAGATTCTATTTCTGAATTTAAAACAGAAGCTTTGTATAAATAATAGTTTATAATTTCAATTGAATCAAACTCTAAATCCCACATTTTGTCAAACATCCATAATTTTTGTGTAAGAGGATCACCTATCTTAATTCTATAGATATCTTCTTCATTTTTATGGCTTTTTAGTTTACCTTCTTGTCTTGCTAACGCTACTTGCAATGCTAGTGCGTGACTGGCATTATCTCTCTGAACCCATTTGTTCCAAGCGTTTGGCATTAATGGGTAGTGCAAGAGGTACGTTACATGGTTTAAGTAAATAATTTCATCTATTATAAACCAAAAAGTAATATCTTCAAATTTAAAAGAATTACCCATCCTTCTGTATGGTGAAATTGAAAGTCTGTCTGCATATTCTCTGGCGGGGTCTTCTTCCCAAACAAAGTAATCTCTAAGTTTTTCATTCTTAAAATAATGCTTATGTAGATTTGTAGCAGAAAACTTAATTAATTTTTCTACTGAAATTGGCATTTATTAAATCCTCTCGCAAGCCAGCAACTAGTAATTTTTTAGTATTATCACTAGCTGGCATGTCTATTATTTCACAAAGAATCTCAAAAGCAGCTACAACACCAATTGTAAAATCTTCAAAAAGTTGTGAATTTTCACTGTATTCTGCTTTAAACTCTTTGTCAATTCTTAACAAAAATTGCTTAAAGATCTCTTCACGGATAGAAACGTCTAAAGCACCTGGTTGCATGAATGCAAGAACACCGGCTTGCGCTCCCGTATAATATGCACGTTCGTCAATAACAACTCCGTTTGTTTTAAGAAAATAGCTTTGAAAAGTTCTCACGGCTATCGTTTGTATTCCATATTAGAACCCTCCAGTTAAGATAATAAGCAAAAATGTTCCGTTTGCTTTAAACGTTAAACCTCTTTGAGTTAATTCTTCAATTCCATCATAAAAATCTTGTCGGTTGTTATATTGTATTTCCATAGTTCTAGTGGTATTTCAGTCCTTTGTCAATAAAATAAGGCTTCCCTTCAGAGTAAATCGTGCGGTAAGGCAATACGACAGATTTTACAAAAGTCAACTCATGCAAAAAGCCGCTACGAACAAGGGGAAGAGAAGAACGATTCGTTTCACTTGACCGTTTTAAGTAAAAAGGTGTCATCCACTTAAGGAATCCTTCTTTTTTATTATAATCTTCTATTGCATCTTGAGTCATTGAGTTCTCTATAATGTTATAATATCCTGAATGCTCCCACGATAAAAGCACAGGCAACTGGGAGTTAACAGACTGATCAGGCTTCTCGTCGATTATTATGCAACTTCTAGGCTTTACTTTATTCATTATTAATTCTGAAAACATTTCAAGAACTTTTTTCTTGTTGCCTTTTAGATTATAAGTTTTTTTAATATGACTGTAAATTGTTGGGCTTCCGCTTCGAATTTGCATACCTGTTTTTATATTCAACTTTAATGCGGATCTTTGGGCTAACATTTGATACATATAAATATCGTTTCCAACTAAAGTTTTATTCATTTTATTTAACCTTTAATTTTTATTTACTAGTTTAGTAAAAGCTTGAGTAACTGGCTCTAAAGCATCGCTTGACTTTGTTTTAGAAAAACAACTTAAAGCCCAAGCGTTAGATAGATTTTTTATAAATCGATCTTCTGGTTGACCAAAGTATCTGACAACTATTTCTTTTTGAGACAAATGTACAAAAATACAATCTTTATTGCTATTTTTAAGTAAATCATTAGAAAGTTCTGATACATGTTTTATTATTTCTAAAAGATCTTTTGGTAAAGCAAGCGGCTTCTCTTCAGAGAGACAGCTTAAAAAAGGGTATTCAGCAACTTTTGTTTTTTCTTTAAAAACTTGACTGGGCCCACAAACAGTTAAAAAGCCTGTAGACATGTTTACGCAAAAAAATCTTCTATCGCCTTGTTTTACAATGTCGCTAATTAGTTTAGATCTACTTAAAGAAGGTATTGGAGTTACCCGAATAAAAATATCTTCGCCGTAGTTTACATGATGAAATAATTCACCTATTTTTGGGACATTCATTTTACTAAGAACTCCTTATAAATTAAAAAAATCCCCCGAAATTAATCGGGGGATGTTTCTTAACATTTTGAGTGTATCTTGTTGGCGTATCGCACTTTCAAGGTAACACGTTAGGCCGTTAAGAAAGCCTCATTGAATGTCTCCTCCAGTCCTAGTTGGCAGTCACAGGGTAGCCTTAGGAGTCACAACTGCTGCCGCTCTTCCGGTTTCCTTTGGAGACAATTTGTTACTGCTATTACGCCGCAGCGTTTGCTTCAGCAGCTTTACGCGCTCGGTAGTCTGCAAGACCTTTCATAGCATTTTCACTAGGAGCACGCTTTTCTTTGCCAGCATCAAAGCTTTCTAAGAGAGCAACTTCGTTAGCTACAATCCAGCTAGCAAGGTCTTCGTTACCATCAGCGAGTGCAATTAAAGAGTTTTTAACAGCTACACTCTTTTCTTCAGCTGTCATTCGCCGTTGAGTTGGCCACCGAAAAGTTTCAACAATAGCAGTGCCGTGTTCATTCAAGAAAGCAAGCTTAGTATCACCTGTTTCTTCATAGATTGCCTGAAGACGCTCAATTGCTTTAGCAAGCTTGCTTCTTTCAGACTTAGTTACTCGTTTGATAGAGCCTGTGTCAAAACAGGAGGCTACGTCAGCACGATTAGTGGCTAGCCAGTCAGACAAACTTTCGTCGTTTTGAGTGAGACTATTAAGAGCCGTCACTACCAGAGGCTTACGAGTGTGCTCATTAGCTTCTGCTTTTGTATCGAAAGCTTCATTGTCTTCGGTAATCCACTTTTGCCTTAATTCAGCCATTTTTAATATTCCTATTTACGTATTTAGAAAGAATCTTAACTCTATAGTTAAGATCAAGAAACCACGTGCCTACAAAGTAGGGTTAACTTAACGGATTCATCCGTGGTAATGAAACCGTGACTATTTTCTGACAACTTGTTAAAAAAACCCTTAGTGTGCTACACACTGTCAAGCTCTTGGCGTTTTTGTAAAACCCTAAGGGGTATCCATGCCAATCTACAGCAGTGCAGAGCGTTGCACAGGGGTACACAATAGCATTAGCCAGGAAATAGTCTTTTGAATAAAGCCAATATTAGCTTTTTCAGTTTAAAACGATAATAAAGTGTTATTTTCATTTATTTTTAATATTGCTATTACTTTAATGTTTTTTATTCTTAACAATACACTTCTCTTTTAATACATTTTCAATTTCACGCAAGCAAT
>Ga0209711_10001358_pt1 | contig 23872 bp, 25 predicted proteins | sample ArcticOcean_MG_C_7_FD_187441 | JGI IMG/M metagenome (GOLD analysis project Ga0209711, IMG submission 187441) | Marine microbial communities from western Arctic Ocean - ArcticOcean_MG_CB11_88 (SPAdes) (version 2) | ecosystem: Environmental > Aquatic > Marine > Oceanic | place: Arctic Ocean...
ATACTTATCGTTAGCGATTTGTATGATGGTCGGAACTGCATCGTTACCTCATATTCTTATGAGATACTTTACAACTCCTTCTGTTAAGTCGGCAAGAAGATCGGTAGCTTGGTCGCTATTCTTCATATTCTTGCTTTACTCTTCAGCACCAATGTTAGCAACTCTGTCTAAACTATCTTTAATGGATCCAAACTTAGCGACTGGAATTATTGGTAAATCAATTGCCGAAGTTCAAGCTATTGAATGGGTACAAAGATGGTCAGAAGTTAAACAAGTGTTCATCGCAGACTTTAATGGTGATGGCATACTTCAGTTAAACGAGTTCTTTATGAGAGGTGACGTTGTGGTATTAGCTACTCCAGAAGTAGCGGGACTACCGTTTGTAATCTCAGGACTTGTGTTTGCTGGTGGTATGGCTGCTGCTATGTCGACTGCAGATGGATTAGTACTTGCAATATCAAATGCTTTATCACATGATATTTACTACAAAATCATTGATCCAAAAGCTGATACAGCAAAAAGACTAATCGTTGCTCGTGTACTTCTAGTAGTAATTGGTGCCGCAGGTGCTTATATAGCTTCGTTTAGGCTAACAAGTATCTTAGGTTCTGTTGCTTGGGCGTTTGACTTTGCAATGTCAGGCCTATTCTTCCCACTTGTACTAGGTGTATGGTGGAAGAGAGCTACTAGAGAAGGTGCAATCGCCGGAATATTAGCAGGAATATCTTCAGGGTTAGTATACTTATTGTATGTTTATCCTAAGTTCTCTGTTGCTATCTGGGGTGTTGCGCATGACCCTTGGTTAGGCATAGATCATTTAAGATTTGGAATGATCGGTGCTCCAATTTGTTTAGTAACAATGGTCGTAGTTAGTTTAATGACTAAAGAACCAGATGCTGCTACTCAAAAAATGGTTGATGACTGTAGAGTTCCTACAGGTAAAGCTGTTTTGGGCAAACAACACTAGTTAAATAAACTATAAAAATTAAAGGGGCGAAATTTTCGCCCCTTTTTTTTTACATAAAAAATGATATCTTAAATTTATGATACCTACCTGGATAATTGTTCTTGACTACATACTAGGTATGATTATGTGGACTTTAATTGGCCGAGCTTTTATGAACATTTTTCAAAGAGAAGACTCTAGTTTTTTTTTCATGAGGGTTTTTGTAAAATATACAAATCCAATAATAAATTTATTTAAATTTATTACCCCTAGTTTTTTATTTGGTGGATTTATTGCACTTTACGTAGCTTGGTTTTTTTACCTTTTTAGATTTTATGCTATGCCATATTTACTAGGTTATGATGTATGGGGCATGCTGGCATTTCCATTAGAGAGTGACTTTTCTAAACAACTTTATCGTTTATTTTATTAACAAACTATTTTTTTGACATCGTCAAAGTATAAAATATATAAGTAGAAATGAGTTCAATAATTAAAATATCACCCTCTATTCTTTCAGCTGATTTTAGCAAATTAGGTGAAGAAATTATCGCTCTTGAAAAAGCCGGGGCAGACTATATTCATATTGATGTTATGGACGGTCATTTTGTGCCCAATATTACTATTGGTCCAGAAGTTATCAGACGGTTAAGACCAATTACGAAGCTTATCTTCGATGTTCATTTAATGATTTCGCCTGTCAATAATTTTATCAAAGATTTTTCTGAAGCAGGGGCTGATATTATTACTTTTCATCCTGAGGCTACAGAAAATGTATCTGAAACTATTGAGTTAATAAAAAAATTAGGAAAGAAAGTTGGGGTTTCTTTGAAGCCTAAATCTCAAATAAATTTAATCGAAAATTATTTAAATGAAATTGATTTAATTTTGATCATGAGTGTAGAACCAGGTTTTGGTGGTCAAAAATTTATGCCTGAAGTTTTGGATAAAATGAAAAAATGTAAAAATTTAATTAATGAGAAAAGACTTAATATTGATATTGAAATTGATGGTGGTATCAACTTTGAAAATAGTAAAAAAGCAAAAGAATTTGGTGCTAATATTTTAGTTTCTGGTTCTACGGTTTTCAAAGAAAATAAAGGTAATCTAAAAAAAAATATTCAGTTACTCAGAACTAATTAATGTTGATTTTTAAGGCCACTTATTTTTACTTTTTGGCAGTAAAAATTATCTTGATTGGTTTTTTAAAAAATATTTATTTTTTAACAAATTATTATAATAAGACGTTAAAAACAAAATTACCTGAACAATTATATTTTTATCCAAATCCATTTCTTCTTTCTTCGTTTATTAATCAAAAGATATTTGCATTCAAACTTTCAAAAATTAATGTTAATACTTTTTGGAGTAACTTTGAATCTCAAAAAGAAGGAGAAGATCTTAATAGTTTTTTTTGGTTAAATTTAATTGATCGAAAAAATGATGGTTCAATAATTCAACAAATAATTTTTATTTGGATTAAAAATAATATTAAATATAAAAAAAAAACTTGGGATAATTTAAATATCTCTAAAAGAATTTTAGCTTGGATTCTCAATGCAGATATTATTTTAAATAATGCCGACAAAAATTTTAAGCAAAATTTTTTTAATTCAATCATAACTCAGATTAATCATTTAAAAAAAAACTTAAAATATGAAAATGACCCAGTAAAACAAATAGAAATTCTTTCAACAATTATATTATCAGGACTTGTCTTTAAAGAGTACAATTCTAATTTTGAGATTGGTATTAAAGATTTAAAAAACACTATTGAGGATTTTTTTGACAATGAAGGTTGCCCCCTAAGTAAAAATATTTATGACTTGGTTTTATGTTCAAAATTTTTAGTTTTAATTAAGGAATGTTGTAAAGATGCGCAAGAATATATTCCTGATTATTTAGATGATATAGTTGATAAACTTGTCCATTATTTATACTCGATGAAAACTCCAACAAATAAAAACCCTTTATTTAATGGTGCTAGTGAATTTAAAATAGATAGTTATTTAGAATATCTTTCAGGGCTAGAATATAAATCAAATAATATAATAAATAAAATTAATGAAATTTATATCGCAAGAGGGAAGAAAAATTTACTATTCTTTGATGTGGGATCACCTCCTAAAAAAAAATATTCTAAGTGTTATCAATCTGGTCCTTTATCCTTTGAATATTTTATAGATAATAAGAAAATAATAACAAATTGTGGTTTTGGCAATAAAATTTCAAAAAAGGCAGAATTAATTAGTCGACTTACCTCTGCACAATCAACATTATGTCTTGGTGATTCTTCTGTTGTTAAGTTTGAGAGAAATGATTTAATTAATAAAGCATTTGGTGCCACTATAACATCTACTTTTAAAGTTTTTGACTTCAGTATTGATGATAATACAGATTTTATGATTCTTTCAGCAAAGCATAATGCTTATGAAAATAGCTTTAACTATGTCCACCAAAGAATAATCAAAATTGATAAAAAAAATAGTAATTTGCTTGGAGAGGATAATTTATTTTCTACCGGTAAAAATAAGAAAATTTTAAACAATTACAGTATCAGATTTCATCTTTATCCTGGAGTTAATGCGGTACAAACTATGGGTAAAAATTCAGTTTTAATTCAAATTGAGAAAAATAAGTCTTTAATATTTGCTACTAGCGGAGACAATTTAATATTAGAAAAAAGTATATTTTTAGGGAGAAATCAAATAATTAATAATTTTTGTATAACTATTTCTGGGTCTTTAAATAATAGTGAAAATAAAAATATTACCTGGGAATTAAAAAAAAATAATTAAGAATGAAGCAGAAAATTAAAACAGCCCTAATATCAGTATCAGATAAAACAGATCTACCTATAATACTAAAAACTCTAAATAAATATAAAGTCAAAATTATAAGCTCTGGCGGAAGTTACAAAACAATTAAACAACTAGGTTACTCTTGCACGGAAGTGTCTACTTACACGGGATTTAAAGAAATGTTAGATGGACGTGTTAAAACCTTACATCCAAAAATTCATGCCGGCATCCTTCACGACAGATCTAATAAAAAACACGCACAAGAGATGACAAGTCAGAAATTTCCTTCTTTGGATTTGATTGTTGTTAATTTTTATCCTTTTCAAAAGGTTGTAGCTAATACAAAAAAAAATAAATCAATTATTGAAAATATTGATATTGGTGGACCTACTATGGTTAGAGCTGCAGCAAAAAATTTTAAGAACGTCTTAATAATTACAAATAAAAATGACTATTCTGATTTAGTAGATGAGATTGAAAAAAATAAAGGTCAAACTACATTAAATTTTAGAGAATATATGTCATCTAAAGCTTTTGGACTTACGGCTTATTACGACTCAATGATTGCTAATTGGTTTAACCAGAAACTAAACATTAAGTTCCCTGAACGAAAAACTATTTTTGGTCGTAGACTTAAAAAATTGAGATATGGAGAAAACCCTCATCAAAAAAGTTCTATATATGTAAATAATTATAATGATAAAGATTTAGGTATAGATCAGTTGGGTGGAAAAGAACTTAGTTATAATAACTATAATGATATTTTTGCTGCTTTAGAAATTCTTTTTTCCTTAAAAAATAAAGCTGCAACTGTAATTATTAAGCACACTAATCCGTGTGGAGTTTCTATCAACACATCTCCAATAATATCTTTTAAAAATGCATATGCATGTGATCCTGTAAGTGCTTTTGGTGGAGTTATCGCCTGCAACTTCAAAATTAATAAAACAATTGCACATCAAATTAATAAAAACTTTTTAGAAGTTGTCTTGGCAAAAGGGTTTGAAAAAGAAGCTCTTAACATTTTAAAAAAAAAGAAAAATTTACGAATAATTGATATTTCAAAATATAAAGAAAAAAATCAAACAACAATTAAGACTTTTGATGGGTCCTTTTTAATACAAGAAAAAGACAAATTTATTTTAAATAAAAGAGATTTAAAATTAGTTACTAAAAATAAACCAACCACAAGAGAATTAAAAGAAATTGAGTTTGCTTTTAATATTTCAAAATATGTTAAATCTAACGCAATAGTATTAACTAACAACTTTTCAACGATTGGTATTGGTGCTGGACAATCAAGCCGTCTCGATAGCTGTAAGATTGCCACACAAAAAGCTAAACAGTTTCAGGCAGATAAAATTAAAAATTCCATAGCAGCTTCAGATGCTTTTTTCCCATTTGCAGACGGTGTGAAGTCATTAATCGCGGCAGGTGTAAGAATTATTGTTCAACCGGGGGGTTCAATTAGAGATCAAGAAGTTATCGATGCAGCCAATAAAGCAAAAGTTAAAATGGTTTTTACTAACGTTAGACATTTTAAACACTAATTAAATCTTATCAATTTTTGCAGCTAATATAAAATCACTTTCAGTTAATCCCTTAATAGCGTGGGTAAAAATTTTAATTTTAGCATAACCCCAGCCATAATATATATCAGGATGATGCCCTTCTTCTTCTGCAATTAAACCAACTTTATTTACAAATTCTTGACTTGCAATAAAATTTTTAAATTTAAAAATTTTTTCTAAATAGTAATTTTCTTCTGTATTATCTTTAACATCCCATCCATCAATTTTTTTTAAATATTTATGAATTTCACTAGTATCAAAAGGCGGTACATCGCCGTCACAGCTAATACAATTTTTTAAATAAAGTTCATCCATATTTAAAATGGAGCGGGCAAAGGGGCTCGAACCCTCGACCTTCTCGTTGGCAACGAGACGCTCTACCACTGAGCTATGCCCGCTTGGCATTTGTTAACGCAATTTAACTGCATAAATACTGCATTACAAGTTGAGATTTTATTTTTTTTTCTAACAATTTGTGGACGTATATAGAACAAAGTATATTCTTGTGCCATTACTTATTTCATCGTATGGAATATTGTTAATAGAGTATTTGATCTATTTTTTCTATTTTTTCTTTAATAATGGAAAAGCTAATGCGACAAAAGCTAAAATAAAGAAGGTTAAAGCTATTGGTCTTGTAAAAAACATAAACCAGTTTCCATCAAAAATTACGAGCGATTGTCTTAATGTACCCTCGACCAATTCCCCTAAAATTAAACCTATTATTACTGGTACAACTGAAAATCCATACCTTCTCATAAAAAATCCAATAACTCCAAAAAATAACATTATCCATATGTCAATTATAGATTGATTTAATGAATATGTCCCACATACTGATAAAGCAAATATCATAGGCCATAAAATTTTATTTGGAACTAATGTAATTCTAGCAAAAAGCTTTGCTCCAAAAAACCCAAAAATAAAGAATAGAATATTAGAAATAAGCATAGCGCCAAAAATTCCATATAAGAATTCTGGTTGTTCTCTAAATAAATCTGGGCCTGGTCTAACACCATGAATTATTAGGCCAGTTAATATAACTGCTGTTGTTGCTGATCCAGGTATTCCTAATGCTAAAGTTGGTACCATTGCTCCGCCAGTTGCTGCGTTATTTGCTGCTTCGGCTCCGGCTATTCCCTCTATAGAACCTTTTCCAAATTCGCCAGGATTTTTTGACCATCGTTTTGCTTCAGAATAACCAATCAAAGAAGCAACTGTTCCTCCTTCAGCGGGCAAGACACCTATGAATGAGCCAATGCCTGACGATCTCAAAATTGTTTTCCAAGTCAATTTGTAATCATTAAAAGAAGGTAACTTTACAGCTTTCAAGGCTACTCTTTTAAATACTTGATCTAACAAAGTTGATTGAGTTAAAAGTTCGCTAATAGCAAAAAGTCCAACTACAACAGGTATAAAACCAATTCCTTCTGTTAGTTCGTTCACTCCAAATGTAAACCTGTCAATGGAAGTCATAAAATCTTTTCCAATAGTAGAGATTAAAATTCCAAAAGCTCCTGCAATTAAATTTTTTATTGGGCTACCGTCACCTATCGAAGCTAACATTGTTAAACCAAAAATAGCTAAGGCAAAGTATTCTGGCTGACCAAACTCGTAGGCTAACTGCGCTAATAATGGAGCAAAAAAAACTAATACTATAACTGAAAATATACCTCCAAAAGCACTTGAGACTGTTGCCATTCCTAATGCTCTACCAGCTTCACCTTTTTGAGCTAATGGATAACCATCAAGGCAAGTTGCTGCTGCTGCAGGCGTTCCAGGTGTGTTGATTAATATTGCTGTTATGGCTCCTCCGTAAGTTCCCGCACAATAAATCGATGTTAGAAGTATTATTGCCGATAAAGGTTCAAGCGTCATAGTAAAAGGTAAAATTAATGCACCGCCAGTTGTAGGTCCCAAACCTGGCAAAACACCTAATATCAAACCAAATAAAGTACCAAAAACCAAAACTAGCATTAATTTTGTGCTTAACAAAGGAGCTATCATTAAATACAAGTTTTCCATATTAATTATAATAAATATTAGTAATTATTCCTGGAGGAAATCTTAATCCTAGAATCGTTTCAAAAAAAATGAAAACGATAGCTGGAAAAATAATACTTACTAGTAACAAGTATAAAATCCTCTTTTCGCCCCAAGAGTAGGAAATGAGCAGTGAAAGTGTTGAAATTGCTAAAAAGAAATCCAAAGTTTCTGCAATAATAATAAATAAAATAAAACTATATAAAGTTTTAAAAAATGTACCAGGTAATATTTTTTCTATTTTCCAAGGTTTTTTTAAAGATAAAAAATAAACAATTAACGTAAGAGAGATTATTATTATCAATAGCCCTTTAGGAAAAGTAGCTGGTTGTATTCCTCGATTAAGTATTGGTGGAACGGTGTCAAAAAAAAATGTTTTAAACAATAAGATTAAAGAAAAAAAAATTATGACAAACGAGACTTTAAATGAACTTTTAAAAAAAAAGGGCAAACTACCTGTGTCTGCCCTTTGATTATTTTGTACATCCTTCATTTTCTTGAATATGTACTTTTAAGTACTATTTAGTATAGCCTAATGCTTTTAGCTGGGCAGTCATTTCTTTAAGCATTTCTTCCATTTGCTTACCCCACTCATCAGCTCCGACAACACTAGTATCATCTAGTCCAATTTCTGTTAAGAAATTTTTGTAATAGTTGTGGCCCATTGCTTTCATCATGCCATTCTCTAAGGTTTTTGCTCTGTCTGCTGAAACACCTTTTTTTGTTACAAAACCTCTAACAGTAGAGAGTGAAACTGGTATACCCATCTCTTTTGCTGTTGGTACATTGCCAATTTTTGACATTCTTTTATTTGCTAAAACTACTGAAACACAAAGTTTACCATCATTGATTTCTGTTAGTGCCTCGCCAAGATTTAAAACACCTACATCAATATCTCCTTTGATAAGGTTTGTTTTAATTGGTGCAACACCTTTGTAGGCAACAATTATTGGATCTTTTAGTTTTCCTTTTTTTGTAAAAGCAATAGCACTTACATCATCAATTCCACCTGTATGCGTTGTTCCATACTTTAGTGATTTAGACTTCTGTACTGATATAAATTTTTTTGCGTCTTTAATGTCGGATTTACAACTAACAACAAGTAATTGAGGATCATCTGTTCCTCTCGCTAAAGGTTGCATGTCACTTAATTTAACTTTAGTTTTCCCCAAAGCCATAGACACAGCATGACCTGTAGTCCATGTTAAAGTATGCTGACCATCTGCGGGTAATGACATCATATAATCCATAGATGTAGCTCCGCCACCACCTTTTTTATTTACTAGTTGCATGTCTTGTTTAAGAACTCTTCGAGCTCTTAAGAGCATCATTCTTGTAGTGACATCTGTACCACCACCAAAACCAGCATGCGTTATTGCTTGTATAGGATGATTATCGGCTAGCGCCCATGAACCTAAAAATGGAATTTCCACTATCAGAACAATAGCTGCTAACAAAGTTTTTAATGTTTTTTTCATTTGTTTCCCTTGTTAATTTACTTTTTTATTATTAAGAATTTAAACATAGTCTGGTATAAAGAGTCAAAAACTTTTATGGAAAACAATAGGCCAATAATAGGTATACTACTAGGAGACCCGTCCGGAATAGGTCCTGAGCTAATTTCAAAGCTTCTACAGCAGCAAGAAGTTAAAGAAGTAAATATTCTTATAATAGGTGAAAAAAATATTCTTTATGAAGCTGATAAATTAACTGGATTTAATTCAGACTTAGAATATGTGAGTAGTTATGAACAAGTAAAATTTAATGGTGAAAATAAATTTTTTCTGGATATTTCTGAGGGAAAAAATAATAATTATGTAGTCTCTAAACCTTCTTCTGAATCAGGACAAAGTGTTTTAAAAGCACTTAATTGTGCTTTAGATTTAGCCAAGGCAAAAAAAATCAATGCTATAAATTTTGCACCTTTTAATAAAACAAGCATGAAACTTGGTGGTAGTAAGTATCAAGATGAACTTCATTTAATGGCCGACCGATTAAATGTTAAAAACTTTTTTTGTGAATTTAACGTAATTGATAATTTTTGGACTGCAAGAGTAACATCTCATATACCAATTAAAGAAGTGCCCCAGCATATAAAAAAAGATAATATTATGAAACCAATTAAATTAATTAACGAAGCAATGAAATTAAATGGGATTAAGAATCCTAGAGTAGCCGTTCAAGCGCTTAATCCACATGCTGAATTTGGAGATGAGGAGAAGTTAGAGATTATTCCAGCAATCAATGAAGCAAAAAGTCTAGGTATCAACGCAGATGGTCCTTTACCTTGTGATACTTCTTTTATTACATCTTTTAAAAACAAAAATCATGATTGCATTGTTGGCATGTACCATGACGCACTACAATCGGGTCTTAAAGCTTTTGGTTTTGACAGAGGTATAACTGTTCAAGGTGGACTACCTGTTCCTATAACTACTCCTGCACATGGAACTGCTTTTGATATAGCGGGAAAAAATATTGCTAATTTAGAACCAACTTTGCAATCTTTCAAAATTGTAGTTCAAATGTGCAAGAACAAAATTAATGAGTAAAATAAAAAGTATCAAAACCTCAGTCTATCAATGGAAAGGAAAGACAGTTCCTCCGCAAGGTAATTTTTGTACAAATGCATCAGATGCACTATATGAAAAATCAGATGCTATGGGATCTTTTAGATTCCATGAATGGTTAGTTTGCGAGATTGAAACTGAAGATGGAACAATAGGTCTTGGAAATGCCGCATTAGCACCACGAGTTACTAAAATGGCAATAGATACTTATTTGAAAGCACTGGTTATAGGTGAAAGCCCTTTTGATTATAACTATATTTGGGAAAAAATGTATCGAAGAACTCACGCCTGGGGAAGAAAAGGAATTGGTATGGTGGCAATATCTGCAATAGATATTGCAATTTGGGATTTGATAGGAAAGCTTACTAAGCAGCCCGTCTTTAAATTACTAGGTGGTAGAACCAAAGAAAAAATACCTGTTTACGCTTCTAAACTTTATAGCCAACCTTTAAAAAGTTTACAAAAAGAGGCTGAGTTATATAAATCTCAAGGTTTTACAATGTTCAAAATGAGATTTGGTTGGGGTCCAAAAGATGGAGCCGAGGGAATGAAAAAAAATATTCAGTTAGTAGAAGCTTTGCGGGAAGTTATAGGTGAAGATACGGATCTTATGATGGATTGCTACATGGGGTGGAATTTGGATTACGCCAAAAGAATGATACCAAAATTAATGAAATTTAATCCAAGATGGCTAGAAGAACCTGTCATAGCCGATGACATTCATGGTTATGCAGAACTTAACAATATGAATGCAATTCCAATCTCTGGTGGTGAACATGAATTCAGTTTACTAGGATTTAGACAATTATTAGATTTAAAAGCATTAAGCTATATCCAGTACGACACAAATAGAGTTGGTGGGACCTGATGGTTACGCTCCATCTACCCCTGCAATGTCAATGCAGTGCTCTACTATTGAGCTAAGGTCCCAAGTTTGACTCATACTAACTAGTAAAAGTAAAAAACTTTAATTTATAAAACAAGTAAATTAAAGATTCTTTTATTTTTTTAAACAATAAACTATTTATATAATTGAGTGTAAAAAGTGGCTTATTAATTAAAAAAGACATAATCTCTTTAGATTGTTGGATCCTGCTAACATTTTTAAAGTTAAAAATACTATTTCTTAAATTCAAAGATTCTTTAATCTCTCGCCATAATAATTTTTTATTTTTTGTAAACTCTTGGACATTAAAAACATGATGCTTAATCACAGTTTCCAAGGACTTTAGGTGCTTAGATAAATTTGATGAGGCACTTTTTTTATGAAAAAAATGATAACCCAAAGGTTTGATTGTAAAATAAAAATTAGCTCCTTTATGCGCTAAGTCCATAAAAAAATTATAGTCTTCGGATGTTATAAATTTTTTTTGTTCATCAAATAAAATTTTATTTTTGCGTAAAAAATTTTTTTCTACTATTGTTGCAGAGGTGCTTAGTCTGTTTCCGTGTTTTAGTAATAGCCGATAAAAATTTTTTTTGTAAGGTCCATACGTCCAAATCTTATTTTTTTTATTTTTGGGGTAAGAAATCCACTCACTGTGACAAATTACTTTAGGCAAATATTTTTTTGCTAACTGGTGGGTGATTTTTAGTTTGTCTTTAGACCAGTAATCATCTGAATCCAAAAAAGCTATCCATTTTCCTTTTGCTAATTTTATTCCTAAATTTCTAGATTTTGCTATAATTCCATTATTATTAATTTTTTTATATATAATTTTTTTCTTGTATCTTTTTACTAAAGAGGTTGTGTTATCACTAGAATGGTTGTCTATAACTATTATCTCATAATTTTTAAAAGTTTGTTGAAAAACTGCACGCAGAGAAGCTTCTAAAAAACTTGCTTGATTGTATGTAGGAATTATTACAGAAAAAAAAGGATTATTCATTATTTGGTAAAAATCAACCTATTAAATAATTTTTAATTTTATTTGATTTTATAACCTCTAAGTCTCTGTGAGGACTCTCAATCATATTTGCAATTATTGATTTTTTTTCCAACGATCTAAAAGAGAACCAAACATTTGGTGGAATTCTCAAAATAGAACCAGAGCCACATTTTAAAATATATTTTTTTTCTTTACTTAGTTTGTCTATCAGGTGAAATTTTACTTTTCCATACACACACTGAATTAAGCAATTGTTTTTTAGATGTTTGTTCCATCCTTTTTGTTTTTTAAAATTAATTTCATTAAAATAAATTTCACCAAATTTTTTAAAAAAAAGATTTTTTGTTGAAACAAATTTTATTAAGTTTCCTTTTTTATTTTTTATAATCTTATTTTTAAAAATTCTAACTTTTTTAATTGTCATTAGTATATTGGTCAATTTGATCTGAGGTTACTTTTTTTGGATCTTCTCTGTTTTGTAGTACTCTAAAGTACCAATCTACTGTCATTTTAACGCTATTTTTAATATTATATGTAGGGTGCCATTTTAGATATTTTTCTGCTTTTTTTATATTTAATTGTAAATTTTGTTGTTCATAAAAATTATTTTTTTTAATTTTCATTTTACCAGATCCCCAAAAATCAATTATATAAGCGACTAAGGTTTTTACGTCTGTTAGTGTATTAGGTCTTGTTCCAAAATTCCAAGCCCCCGAATATTCTAATGGTTTTAAATACTGCTTACGCGCTAGCATTAGATAACCTTTTAAAGGCTCAAGAACGTGTTGCCATGGTCTATTAAATTTTGGGTTTCTAATTAAAATTGTTTTATTTAATTTTAAAGATTTAATGCAATCTGGTATTAATCTTTTTTGTGACCAGTCTCCTCCTCCAATAACATTACCTGATCTACCTGTAGACACCCCAACATTGCCACCATTCTTGAAAAAGCTCTCTCGGTAGGCTCTAACCATAATCTCTGTAGATGATTTCGAAGCACTATATGGATCAATGCCTCCCAGAATGTCTGTTTCTTTAAAGCCTCTTGATGAAGAGTTGCTTTCATAGCACTTATCAGAAGTAGTAATCACAACTGATTTTACAGAACCAGATAATCTTACGCATTCCATTAAGTTTAGAGTTCCTCTGTAGTTAATGTCAAATGTAAGCATTGGTTTTTTATATGATTCATAAATTAATGTTTGTGCTGCAAAATGAAAGATGATGCTTGGATTGGTTTTTTTAATTACATTATCTAATTTTTTAAATTCTCTTATATCAAACAAACTTAGATTTATTTTTTTATGGAGATCAAGTTGATAAAATAAACTTTCTTTTTTTTTTGTACTATAGCCAATTCCAGTAACTTTAGAGCCCAACTTTAAAAGCCAGCTTGATAACCAAGCACCCTTAAACCCTGTTATACCTGTAACCAGAACTTTTTTATTTTTGTAAAAGGATTTTATTTTTTCCAGGGAGCATCTCCTTCATTCCAAATTTCATTTAAAGATATTTTGTCTCTTAATGTGTCCATGCATTTCCAAAAACCTTCGTGTTTAAAAGCAGAAATTTCTTTTTCTTTTACAAGTTTTTCTATTGGCTCTTTCTCAAATATGGTTGCATCATTGTCGATATATTTAAAAATTTTATTACTCAAAACAAAAAAACCTCCGTTTATCCAGCCAGCTTTCACCTGGGGTTTTTCGATAAAATTTTTAACTTCTGATTGTTCGTTTATTTCTAATTCACCAAACCTTGCTGGAGGATGAACAGCGGTAATAGTTGCAATTTTTTTTTTTTCTAAATGAAAAGTAATTAAATCTTTTAAATTAATATTACTAAGACCGTCGCCATAAGTTAATATAAAAAAATCATTATTTTTTATATATTTTTCTATTCGTAAAACTCTTCCGCCAGTCATTGAATTGTTTCCTGTGTCTACTACTGTTATAGTTGAGTTGAATTTTTCTTTTTTAAAATAAGCATCAATAATTTCTTTTTTATATCCTGCTGCAATTAAAAAATTATTAAAGCCATAAAATTCAAAATACTTTATTAGATGGTATATGATTGGTTTCCCTCCAATTTCTACCATAGGCTTAGGCTTTGTTTGAGTTTCTTCTGATAATCTAGTTCCTAAACCACCACAAAGAATTACTACCGGTATTTGAGCGTTCATAAAAGATTAATTATAGTTTAATAGTATTTCATTAAGTAAACTAAATTATTATTTTTTTCTATTTTTTTTTGTTTTTTAGATGCCCAATCTTTTAGTAAAGAAGCTGTTAAAACATTTTCCGGTATATCTAACCCACCAAGTTCTAAGCCATAAACAAGCCACTCTATACAATTCATGTCATTAGAGTTTTTAGATCTTTTATTTCTGAAATTTAAAATATAATCAGCACTTTCTGACTTCTTAAACCACCCTCTTGAAGACCTCTCTTTTTTTATTATTTTTTCAGTTAGCAAACTTGGTTCGTGAAGAAAATGAATAGTTTTTTCCCTCTCTGGAATATTTAAACTATAAAAATTACATTTACATTCTGCAAAATTATATTCCTCCAGTTTTGTAACTTTAGAACCCATTAACGATAAGTCTAATACACCTTGATTTTCTAAAAATAACGCAGCATGATAAGGTTGTTTATCCTTTTCAAGTATTAAAAGCTGATCAAGTTTATTCGTAATTTTGATTAAAGATTTATTTTCTATATATTTTAAAACATCACTTTCTTTTACAATCTGTTTAGCTTTAAATTCATCTATGTTTATGTGATGTTTTTTAATCATCAATTCTGCTTTTTTTGTAAATGTTGTATTATTTTTTTTATCTTTTTCTATTTCTTTTAAATCTTTTTTTTTATTATTTAAAAAAGCTACTGACGTGCCAATTTTCACTTTAGTATTAATTTGAAATAATTTTTCTAAATATCCTTCACATTCTGAATAAATTTCTTCAATTACTTTTGACGTCTCAATGGATAGCACGTGATCACCTTTCTTAACATAGTCGTTGTTTTCAAACTTCCATTCAGTTATGAAAACGAATTCATCATTAGGATTGGATTGTGGTATAATAATTTTATTCATTTAGAGTTTTTAAAATATTAGCTTTAATTTTATCAGTTGAGATTAACATGTCTTTTTCTTGATTAACTGAAGATGGAATAATTTTATTTTGTGAGGAAATCCTAAGAAATTTTCTTTTTTTTAATTCATTATCTTCATTTAAGATGGCCGCTATTTCAGATCCAAAACCAAAATTTTTATTTGATTCTTCTAAAGTAATAATAGGCCCATTTTTAGCAATAATATTTTTAACAATATTTTCGTCTATATCGCTTAACTTTGAAAAAATTACTACTCTTATGTTTAATTCATGTTCAATAAATAAATCATAGGCAGATTTAATTGCTAGCTCCGAAGTTCCGCCATAACATAAGATGGTTAACTCATCGTTCTCAAAATTTGAAAGAGAGAAGCTTGACAAAAAATTTTCACTTGAAGTAATATTCTTAAAATTTTTTATATATGTGTTTTCAATATCGGAAATTATAAAATTATACTGAAGTTTGTTTTCAATGATCAATGAAGGGTTTTTACTTGCAAATGCATAATCGTATATTTCATGTATTGGAAAAAAAGGATTTAACGCAAAAATATTTAATCCAATTATACCAAAAAAATGTTTTTCAATACTCTGTGAGTGTGTGGGACCATAACCTCTGCCGGCACCCATTGGTGTTCTTATGACTAATGGAAGATTGATTTCTTTATTATACATGTAATGGAATTTAGATAAATTATTCAAGATTTGATCAAATGCTAGACCTAAAAAATCACCAAACATGATTTCTACAATTGGTTTGTATCCCTCTATAGCAAAACCTGCTGCCATACCTACTATACTAGCTTCACTTATTGGAGTTGAAAAAATCTGCTTTGGAAAGTTAATCTCTATATTTTTTGTTATTTTGAAAGCCCCTCCATAAGGATCGACCACATCTTCTCCGTATATTATAACTTTTTTGTCATATTTCGTTAAATTTAATAAATAATGATTAATTAGTTCTCCAAATCTTTTTCCTTTAAAAGTGCTCAAATAATCAAAATTATTTTTTTTAAAAATAATATTATTATTTGTTAAATGATGACTCTCATTAGGATTAGCATTTAAATTTTTTTTAAAAATATTTTCAATAAATTTTTTTGATTTTAAATTGGACACCTCTATTTGTTTTTTATCTAAATATTTTTTTTCTAGTTTTTTTAATGGATCAATTTCTAACAATCTTTTCATATATTTTTTTGATCTAGTGTCATCACCTTTACTGTGTGGACCCAACCTAGTTGACTTCAAAATCAATACATGCGGTTTTTCTTTTCTTACAGTTTTAATAATACTTTTTGTTTTTTGAAATATTTCATTTACATCTGGATAATCAAGTTTAGATGTATTTATATTAAAACTTTTACATTTTTGATAAATTGAGCCAGAAATGGTTTTTTTTGTATTTGTTGTTTGGGCTATTTCATTGTCTTCAATAACAATTAATATAGGTAAATTATAAATTGATATAATATTTAAACACTCATAGAAAACACCCTCTCCTAAAACACCGTCTCCAATAAAAACACAGATAATATTTTTATCTTTTTTTATTTTCTTTGCTTTTGCTAATCCAACCGACATTGGTAGATTTCCCCCTAAAATACCATTTGAATAAAAAATTTTTTTATAAAATAAATGCTGGCTTCCGCCGATACCTCCACAAACACCTGTTTTTTTTCCTAATATCTCATTTAACAAACCTTCATATTTTTTGGTGTGTGATAAAAAATGACCGTGACATCTATGATTGCTTAAAACAATATCTTTATTCTTTAGTGCGGCACATACACCGACGGCATTGTTTTCTTGTCCTATAGAAGTGTGTGTAGTTCCTTTGATTAATCCTTTAGAAAATAAATCTAATAAATTATTTTCAAAAAATCTAATTTTGAGAGAATCTTCGTAGAGTTTTTGTATAAGTTTATTATTTTTTTTCATGAATTTTACTTAATATTTTATTATATGATCTAAATAAGTTTACACTCTCATCATCATTAAATTTTATATCAATCTTAAATTTTTTTTTAATCAACATACATAAGGTTACAATATCCAATGAGTCTATTATACCTTGGGCTATAAGATCCTCATTCATAACTAGTTTAAATCTTTTTTTTCCTACTTTTGAAATTAAATAATTATTTAAGAAAATTTTTGCCTTCATATTATATATAATTAATAAATATTTCTTTATTTTTTTTAAATTGAGTACACATAAAATTAAATGCTTTTTTATAGTCTATATGAGTAAAATTAGTTAAATTTTCATCATTTCCAGTATTTTGGTAAAAAGGTTGTTTCATAATAAATTTAGATATTTTTTTTGTATTAGTTTGAAATAACTTTTTTTTATGTTTTATTTTTGACACGAAAGCAGAAAAATTATCACCTAAATATTTTTTTTTGTTATAAACTTTTGTTCTAAAATATTTAAAAAATCTGTATTTAGCACCTACTTTTTGCTCTACAAAATGTGTAATTGTGTTTCCCGAACTAAACGGTCTGCCCACATGCAACAAAGATGATTTATTTTTCAATAATTTCTCCCAAACTGATTTTTTACCAAAAGCTGACTTTCCTGTATCTTTGAAAATACTAACTTTGCTTCCTATTATACAAAAGGAAAAGATTGGATGAGTTGTTCTAAAATATTTTTTTTGATTAATTGCCCACTTACTTAGGTAGCCCAAATTAGAGGGCGTTTTGTTAACAAAAAAATTTCCTTTAGATGTGTAAGAATATGTAGGGATAATTATAGTTTTTTTATGTTTTAGCAGAAGTAAGATTACTGCCTCACAAAGCTGGTTGGGGTTTTTTATGTTGTATTTTTTAATAAAACCTCTGAAATCTGTAGTTAAATAAACATACTCATAATTTAATAATTTTTTTGTTATAAAATTATTAAAATTTTTATTAAAAGTTTTTATCATAAAATTGTCTATCTATTTTTCCATTAATATTGAGTTTAAAATTTTTAATTAATCTAATCTCTTCAGGTATCATGTATCTTGGCAAATAATTTGGTAATTTATTTAGTACATCTTCGTGCTTAATTTTTTTGTTATCTGTAATTAAAATTAGTTTTTTAAATGGAAAAATTTTTTTTGTTTTTAAAAGTATAAGTGACTGACTTATTTTAAAAATTTCATTAATGTTATTTTTTATTTCTTAGTTCTATTCTGTGTGACCCAAAATTTTTATTTGATTGTCAGACCTTCCAATAATTTTTATTAATTTATTTTTTTCTTCACTAACTAAATCTCCAGTTTTATATCCATAATATTTTTTATGTTTATAAAATTTATTTTTTGTCTTTAAGTTATCACTAATATAACCCTCGGACACAGCAGGTCCTTCCAAAAATAGTTCGCCAATATTTTTATTTTGAGCGTTTATCTTATATTTAAAATAATTGTTTATTTTACCTACTGATATATTCTGTCCTTTGAAAATTTCTTTTTTCTCAACTAAATGAGCAGAGCACATGCATGTGCATTCTGTCGGTCCAGATACATTAAATATTTTTGTTTTTTTTAAAAATTTATAAATTTTTCTTATTGAATTAGTTGGAAACGGTTCTCCTCCAAAAATAAAAGTTTTGATTTCACTTCTTTTAAATATATTTGATTTATTTATATTTAAAACGATATTTAAAACAGATGGAACACTAAACCAAATGCTGCATTTCAAAAGATTCATTTTTTCTATTAGTTTTTTGAAATCAAATATTTCATGTTTTTGGATGGGTGTTAATGCTGCACTATTAAATAAAGAACAATAAAAATCAAAAATTGAATTATCAAAATGTAAGGGGTTTATATTTGTCATCACATCTTTGGTGCTAATATTAAAAGTTTTTTTTGCCCATTTAATCAAAAAAAATAAATTAAAATGACTTATTTTTACACCTTTGGGTGTGCCAGTAGATCCTGATGTAAACATAATATAGGCTAAGTGTGAGCTGTTTTTTATATTATATTTTTTTTTTATTTTTTTTTTTATAATTTTATTAATAATATTTTTAGATAAAAAAACAATATTATTTAATTTTATTTTTTCATCAAAGGAAAATACTTTAGCAGGTTTTACTTTTTGGATTATTTTTTTAGTTCTATTTAAAGCTTCATTCATGTCTACAAATGTGTATGAGATCCCCATTTTTAATGAAGCTACTATCATTGCATAAGCGTATATATTTTTGTGCGACTCAATAATAATTCTATTGTTTGTACTTAAATTTAAATTTTTAAAAAAAGAAATAAATTGTTCAGATAATAGATCTAATTCACCATAAGAATACTTTTCATTATAAGAAAACTGAATAGATATTTTTTTTTCATTAACTTTTGCAATATTATTAAATAAAATTCCTAAATTTTTTATCATTTGGATTAATTGTACAATCCTTCCTTTTTAAAAATTTTTTTGTATATTGAATTATTGTAATCATGAACCATTAAAACTTTTGACCATTTATTTGTGATATTGAACCACTCTGATTGTGAGACGGTATATAAAAAATTTATACTTTCGTGTAATTTTTTTTCCTGAGATTTATTTGACCAAAAATTACCAAAATCTTTAGTTTTATAGGGATAGGCAAATCCTGGCTTTAACTTATTCAAAGGGTAGAAAGAATTTCTAATGTCAAAAAAGGCAGTTCGAAAAGCTCTAGAAAATGATTCAGCAAGTAGAGTAGTGCTCATACCTATAACTATAGATTCATTCGACAGGGCTGAATAATTTCTTCCTCTATTTTTAATAAATTTAAAAGGTATATTAAATTTTTTATAAAATTTTATTTCTTCTAAATAATTTTTTGTTCTTCCCAAGATTTCTAATTTTAATTTTTTTTCTTTGCATTGTTTATCTAATACTTTAAATATAAATTTTGTGGGTTCTACTTCCCACGCATTATAAAAATCTTTTGACAGATTCTTCGAGCTATGAAAATCTGACACATATTGAATTTTTTTTACAGGTTTCAAATTGTTATTTTTTTTAAAGGTGTTGTTCAATATTGAGCCTCCTACAATGTAGTTAGCTTTGAGGTGTTTTTTTATATATTTTGCATAACTATTGTTGAATACAAAATAATAATCTACTTTTAACTTATATTTAATTTTTTTACTTAAAAACGGTAGGATTTCATATCCTTGTCTTCTTCCATTCTGAATAATTATAAACTTACAGTTATCAATCTTATTCATGAATCTGCAAAAATGAAGAGAAGTATCTATAAAAGTTAAAACAATTTTAGGTCTAACAAATTTTATATAAGTTATTACATATGAGTCTTTTCCATAAGAAATAATATTAATTAAAGACAAGAATAGTATCGGTAAGTTTATATACTCTCCTCGTGTATAAATTGTTTCATAATTAATTTTATTAAGAAAAACTTTTTTAATTTTTTCTGCACCAGTGTTGTCTAATATTAAAACTTTACTTTTTTTTGGAAAAAAAAATATTTTTTTAGAAAAAATTAGTATTTTAAAAATGTGAATAAACTTTGAAAAACTCATTTTTCAGGATTTTTATTTAATTTAATTAATAAGATTATTTTCTACTTGTTCAAAAATAAAATGTCCTAAAAAAATATGACATTCCTGGATTCGGGCTGTAATTGAGCTAGGTACCACTAAGCTATAATTGCTTAATTTTTTTGCCTCTCCTCCTCCTGACCCTAGAAAACCTATTGATGTGATTTTATTTTTTTTTGCAGTTTTAAGAACATTTATAATATTTTTTGACTTTCCTGATGTAGAAATTACTAATAATAAATCATTTGTTTTTCCAAATGCCTCGAGGTTTCGAGCAAAAATTTTATTAAACCCTATGTCGTTCCCACAGGCAGTCAGTGTAGAAGTATCCATTGCCAAGCTCATCACAGGATATGGAGCTCTATTTACCTTAGGTCTTAATCTTATAAGAAATTCTGCTGCTAAGTGCTGAGCGTCAGCTGCTGAGCCACCATTTCCACAAATTAAAACTTTCCCTTTTTTTTGTAAACAATTTGTTATTAAATTTATGATTATATTAATTTTATTTTCAAGCTTTATAAGTTTTCTTTTTATTTTTATATTCTCTTCTAACGTTTTTCTAAACATGTTTATTTTTTTAATGGTAAATGAGCCCTAAGTTTTTTCATTATTTGTTTTTCTTCATCTGTTACATTGCCATATTTATTCTCACCTTTTGCAATTAAAATTTTATTTATAACAGATATTAATTCTCTTTGGCCCCTAGGCTCTATAGAAGCTGACTGGTCTGTACCATACATTGATCTATCTAAAGTAACGTGTCTCTCTAATGAAGAAATGTTATATCCAGCAGCAGCAAAAGAAACCGCTAGACCGCTTTCGTGGCCACTGTAGCCTACTTTACAATTAAATTTATTTAGAAGAAAATTAATAGTTTCTAAGTTGGCGTCTTCAGTTTTCATTGGGTAGGTTGAAACGCAATGCATTAATTCAAATGGGCAAGAATATTTTTCAAATATATTTACCGCTTTCTCAATTTCTTTTCCACTCGACATGCCTGTTGAAATAAAAGTATGTTTTTTTCTTTTAGCAACATCTATTAAAAAATCTTCATCACTAATCATTGCAGACGCAATTTTATTATAGCTAAGGTTAAACTCATCTAAAAAAAGTAAGCTGTTTAGATCCCAGGCTGATGCAAACCACTCTATTTCTATTTCCTTACAAAATTGATTAATATCTTGATAATTTTTTTTGTTAAATTCCAAACCTTCTTTTTGTTCTCTGAAGGTCTTGCCCCAAGGACTTTCTCTTAGGCTCTTAAGTTGATCTTGGGTGTATACTATATTTATATCTCTTTTTTGAAATTTAACAGCATCAAAACCTGCTACTTTAGCTTCTTTGATTAATTTTTTAGCTATATTAATATCACCATTGTGATTAATTCCAATTTCAGCAATATAAAAAATTTTATTCATATAATTTTTAATTATTTTTATTTTTTAATAAAATAGTAAGAAGATCTGACATTTTTTATTACTTTAATTTTTAATTTTTTTTTTAAAATAAATTCCTTTGTTGCTTGAGTAGCTCCTGGATGAGTATTATAGTCATCTATAACTACTACAGCATTTTTACTTAAAAAATTATAAAATTTTTCTAAAGTTACCAGTGTTGGAAGATAAACGTCCATATCTAAGTGTAGAAATGAGATTTTTAGTCTTTTTTCTTTTTTTATAAAAGTATCAATTGTCGATAAAACATCACCTTCAACAAGTGAAAAATTTTTAATATTTTTACTCTTCAATAAATTTGAAATAAATTTTTTTGTTTTACCATTACCGGTGTTTTTATCGTGAATAGTAGAAAAATTTAATTCTTTTTTTAGAATTTTTTTTTTTGTTTTTTTGTAACTATCGGGAAAAGCGCCAAATGCATCGAAACCAATAAGTTTTTTATTTTGCATACACAAATAATCTCTGAAGATTCCTAATCTTAAAAGCGAATTACCATTAAGTACACCTGCTTCTACAATCATACCTTTTACTAATGAAGATTTTTTTAAAATATCAAATTGATTTAGTATTTTGTAAATTCTAGATTGGTGAACTTTTTGATAAAATAAATTCTCAATAGTAAAATTATTTTTAACTTTATTTAATTTAGCTTTTATTAAACTGTCCATAATCATAAAATTACCATGCTGTTCTTCCTCCATCAACTACAACTACTGCGCCATTCATGTATGAAGATGCGTCAGAAATCAAATATATAATTGTAGAGTTATACTCATTTTCATCAGCCATTCTACCCATTGGGATTAGTTTAGATATTTTCTGAATAAAAGCTTTTTTTTGTTTATTGTAAACTCCACCAAATGCCACGGCATTGCACCTAATATTTTTTTTAATCCAAAAAGTTGAGGTATATTTTGTTAAACCAATAATTCCATGCTTTACAACTGAATAAGATACAGGTTTAAAATTTTCTTTTTTTTTGTTTTTATAAATACTTTGATTTGGTGCAATTACTCCGAGATCTGATGATATATTTAAGATTACTCTTTTTTTTGTAGAATTAAATTTACCAAAATATTTTGTACATAAAAAAGCAGTTGTTAAACTATTTTTTATATCTTTGTCCCAGTAACTTTTTTCAAAATTTTCTAAAGAAAAATCATTTTTTTTCATCTCATTGGTTTGTGGATTAAGAGCTGCATTATTTATTAAAATATCAGGTATGCCAATTTTTTTCTCTATGTAGTTAAAGGTTCTTTTAACTTCTAACTCAGATGAGAGGTCACATTTAAAAAAAATTAAATTTTTATTTTTTTTCATTTTTGGTTTTTTTTTGTCTAAAAGAATTATTTTTCCATTAAAATTCAATATTTCTAAAATAAAATTTTTTGCTAACAAACCACTTGAACCCGTTAGGAGAATTAATTTATTTCTTAAGTCAAAATTATTTTTCATAATTAATTTATTAATTTGGATGTCTTATTTTCTTTTTTTTTGATTTTTTTAATTTATTGTAATTTTTTTTTAAACTCTTAAAATCTTCGATATAGTCAACATCTGCAATATCTTCTCTTATGATAAAAGGCATAACTTTACTTCCAACCATTGACTTTTTTTTTATTATTATTGATGTTTTGAAAATATCAACATACCCATTCTGCCAATAGGTAATAGGCAGCATTTGCCTAGGAACTGAGTGTGATTCTTTAAATTTTTCAGAACTGATCACAGGGTTTATTGTTTTTTTATATTTTAACCACATCTTAAATGGCGTTTCTTTGGCAATAGATAGCGATCTTAATGAGTCATAGTTTTTATTATCTATGATTTTTTTAATAGCTAAATCTATCAGTTTAACTTTTCTAATTGGCAAAGTGGGCCTTAGATGAACAAAATAATCTGGCAAAATATTTTTTTTTTAAACCAATTACTAATGT
>Ga0209711_10001359_pt1 | contig 23871 bp, 29 predicted proteins | sample ArcticOcean_MG_C_7_FD_187441 | JGI IMG/M metagenome (GOLD analysis project Ga0209711, IMG submission 187441) | Marine microbial communities from western Arctic Ocean - ArcticOcean_MG_CB11_88 (SPAdes) (version 2) | ecosystem: Environmental > Aquatic > Marine > Oceanic | place: Arctic Ocean...
ACCGTAGAGCTCGGTGAAGATGGCGGCGGTGCACCGTCCGAGCGTCAGCCGCGGGTTGCTGGAAGGGTCCCCGTTGTGGTTTTGGTTCTCCTCTTCCGTGGCCCTTCGGTAAAACAGCGTGGTTTTATCGGGGGGGCAGCATATGTTGTCGCTCCAATTGTTTTCGTGGATCTGGCACTGGGTGTTCGTCCATGCGCTTGTGGACGAACCGCCACCGCCGGTATTCGTCGACGTGGTCGTGACTTTCATGCACGCGTACTTAGCGGGGCTGGCCAGGAAGTCGTCGTACTCAGCCGGTGCGTCTTCCATCACGCACACCGACGTTTGGCTTCCCCACGTGTCAGAATAATCCGGGGGGCAGTACATGTACTCGGAATTAGCCACAAATTCCATCTCGTAAACCTTCAACGGCGGGATCGTTCCGTCGGGGCACACCTGGGGTGACAGCGTGATTTGGGTATTGGACTCCACCTCGACGTACAGGAACGACGTGCGCGCGACGCCACCGTTCTCGTCCTCGGTGTCAATAGCGACGGGCTTCATCTTCGCGGTGCACTGCAACCCGTGCGCGGTCGCGACCAAAGCGGTCGCCACCACGAGCGCGCGGAGGAGGAGGGACTTCGGTGACATCGTTGGTGACATGATCGGCCCGAATCGGGGACGTCGAAAAGGCCCCGCGAAAGGGGCACGGGGAACGAAGGCCCGCGCGGCGACCAAAAGCGGCAGAGGGGGGGAGGGAGAGCGCGAAGACCTTTAAAGGCTTCGCGATCTTTCGCAAGCGCGGGGATAAGGTACGCGCGCGCGTTTATGGCGGCCTCCTCGCGATGCTGCATGTGGAGACATGTTCGAGACTTAAACAGACATATGTGGCGCTTTTTGGTCTCGTCGGTCTTGGAGTCTTTCTTGAGTCTTTCGCTTATTTGCCGTTGACCCGGGAGTTTCCGACGACGCTGACAACGCGCAGACAAGGTTTTTATGTGATGCTTACGCATTCAAATGGCTGACGAATTGGTATCTTTGCGCAAAAACGGGACACGTAAAAAGCTTCCAAAAGATGCTTCTAAACAAATTGCCTGCCGGGGACGAAGAACTCGAGTCACGAAACAGCTTTGCTTTTCTTCGTGCCGACCTGCGCATTTCCGACGCGCGCGCGGGCGTCGCGTCTCTACCGGATGACCACCCGCACGGCCCACCCCGGAAGGTTGGCTCCTCACGAGGATGATTACTCCACGATGCGCCGGTTGAACTCTGAGGCGCGGCTCGCTGTGGTGGCGCGTGTGGTGGCGCGAACCGAGGTTGCAGAAACCACGCGCCGGTTAAAACATGAGGTCGCGACACAAATCGCGCAGATCGTGGATGACCGCGCCTTTAGCACGCGCCCCACGTTCCAAATCCCGAACAACTGGCGGTGCGTGCACTTCCCCACGCCTCGGGTTCTGTTTAAAGTCGTGGCTTGTGTTGATAACAAGTTCGTCTCCATCTTCGCCGGGGTGAACACGACGTACGAGATAGGAAAGACGTACGTAGCGCGACGCGGGTCGCAGTGGCCCCCACTTGACGAGTGTTTCTTCGCGTTCAACACCTCGGCTGGGGCGTTACAGGCAGGGTTTCCCACCGGGTTGCTCGCGAAAAAACACCCAAGGGTATTACTGAAAATAGAAACCAAAGGCAACGCGTACGAGTGCTGTGAACACGGGCGACAAAACGCACACGCGCACGCGAAGGCGACGGGAAAAACCGCGGTGACGCAATTCAAGGTGACCCGAATAATGACGGATGCGTTTCGCGAAAGCGCCCTGGACAAGCTGCGGTTCGGTGGGGTGTAGTTTTGGGAGACTGGGTAGTACGGCTAGTATACAGTGTGCATAGATGGCTAGTATCCAGTGTAGATAGATGTATCCTCACGGTTCGATTCCGGCGCGGGGGTTTCAGATGTACGATCACTGTTCGATTCCGGGCCTCGGGGTTTCTTACAAGTATGTGACCTTGAAGGTATTCACTCAGGGAGCTTCTTCTTCTCGTATTTATTTACCCCCTTGTATTCACTCCCTTAGCAGCAACAAGTAGACTCCGCGTAAGAATCGACTCATCGGATCGTGAGGCTATGAGCAAACAGTCTGGGCTCTCGTCACCCTGATTAGTCCCTACACTACGTCGCGTAGCTCGGCTTCGCCAGGTTTAGCACCACGCTTTTTGTTTTTGTCATCATCGCTATGGAGTGAATTATACCCTGGCTCCCGATTCCCGAATCCCGAGTGCCTTGAAACGGAAAGTGGTCCGGCCCCCGGGACGGCGGGCCGTTGATTTGCACGGTGCCGGTTTCCATTAAATCCGCCACGCGCATGGCGCGGTCCACGTCTTTCGTGAACAAACACCCTTGTAACCCATATCGCGACTCGTTGACGAACCGCAGGGCATGTTCTTCCGAGGACACCCGGATCACGGGCACCACCGGGCCGAAGGGTTCTTCCCAGGCTAGCCGCATTTCCGCGGTGACGTGGTCCACAAGTACAGGCCACACCAGGTTGTCTTCGCGTCGCCACGGCTGGCAAAGCGTGGCGCCTTTTTCGACCGAGTCGTTCACCAGGGCCTCCACGAAATCCGCGCTCTTTTTACTCACCAAAGCGGTCACGTCGCAGTTGTGTTCAGGTCGTCCCACGGTGAGCTTGTCTACCTTAGCAGCAACCTTAGCGATAAGAGTGTCCGCTATTTCCTCAAAAGCCAACACTAACTTCACCGCAGTACACCGTTGCCCGGAGTACGAGAACCCGCCTTTGACTATCGCCGCCGCGGCCAGGTCCAGGTCGGCGTCGGGAAACACGAGACACGCGTCTTTTGTTGTTACGAAAAGTGTCAGTCTTACCCCGGCAAACAGTGTGCCTGGATTTGGGAAAGCCCCAATACACACTAGTCTACGTACCTTTCCCGCCGAGCTCCATCTGCAGTGGGACCATGCCTGTTTTTTTCGCCACTTGTAACCCCGTGTCACCGCCCGTGAAGGACACCAAGTTCGCCAGCGGGTGCGTGGTGAGGTAGTCCCCGATTTCTGACCCGCGCCCAGTAACGACGTTGACCAATCCCGCCGGCGCGCCGCATTTCTGCAGCGCTTTTCGGAAACACTCCGCCGCGTGCAGCCCCGCCACGGTTCCTTGCGTGGGCGGTTTTATCACCACCGCGTTCCCCGCGATTAGCGCGGGGGCGATTTTCGATACACAAAGGTTGATCGGGTAGTTGAACGGGGGGATACAAAGCACCACGCCTATTGGGACTTTGGACACCAAACACAGCTTGTCCCTGTTCGCGCCTGTCCACGAATCGGAGGTCAGGAGTTGGCCCACCCCAAGCGACCGCACGCCCTCCTCCGCGGCGTAGTCGATCAAATCGGCGCTTCGTGTGACCTCCGTGGTGGCGTCCTTTTGGGGTTTCGCAATTTCGGTGACCAGCGCGCTCGCCATCGGTTCACAGTGCGCCCGCATCAAGCGCGCGACTTCGTGTAAAAGAGACGCGCGTTTGTGTAACGGCGTTTTCGCCCACAGCTTGTGCGCGTTTCGCGCGGCATGGAAGGCCTCGTCGACCTCACCCGTAGTGCACGCCTGGAATTCAAACCCCGGTGCGTTGGCGTCCGCCGGGCGGACGTTGCCCAACGTCAACCCGCTGTCACTGACCCTCCAAATCCCATTCACCAGAAACTTGAACGTTCCATCTTCCGTTTGCAGGTCGGAGTAGAACGACGACTCGTCATCGCTGGACATCGTAAACACAGAACGCGAACCGTCACACAGTCGCCGCCGTGCGTCGCGTGAAACAAGCCGTCTCGCCAACGCGAGCGCCCGCCGCTGTGCCACCGGGACGCCGTGGATGTCTTCTCAAAACTAGGGTTCTTAAATTCGTCCGCTCCTGGACCGCTCAGGGGATTTTTCTTTTTGGCGAGAATCTGAGATGACCCCACTCGGCTCCGCGCACGCACACGCAACAACCAACACACGCGCGGTTCACCCCGCCAAACCCCATGGGCCTTTTCCCGTCCCTGGGGACGGTCGTGTCGCAAGCGGTTTTGATCGGCGCGCTGATCGGGGTGGGCAAACGCGCCGGGGTGATCACGATTCATCCGCACAAGATCCCGCACGAATCCGCGCGCGGTTTTTTCGTTTCATTCGTCAACACCAGCGAGTGGGCGGTGGCGTACTGCGAGGGAATCGTGTCCAGCACGGTTGGTAAACGGTAAGGGACCCCGGGGGTTAGTTAGTAGTAACTAAGGAAGGTTACTTACGGTTTACTTAGTAAGTAAGTAGGGTTACGGTCACGAACAAACACGATGCGTTCGGTGACGAAACCAGTCTTAGCGGGTTTGGCGTTCGGTTTGTTTCTCGCCGCGTTGAGAGGGCACTGGGACGACCTGTCCAGGAAACACGAAAGCAACCCGTTTCACCGCGATGGGCAATCGGTTCGCGACGTGGCTGGCGACGGCCATTTCTTGGCTGAGCACGACTCAACAGGATGGGAAACCAAGTTGTTTTCGTACGAGAAAAAGGCGGTGGACGCTACGCGCGCGAAGGAAAGCAAAGACGCTCTTTTTCACGACGTGGACGTAGACGTTAGCGTCGACGACGACGCCACACAAATCGATTTCATAACCGGCAACACCGGCGTCGCCGTCGACGAAACCTCCGCCTTCTTCGCCGACCTGGAAAAACCGCTACATATAACCTACCCCGACCCGTTTAAACGGTTCACCGGGTGTGACCCCGAGCCTGCGAGGGCTGGTTTGCGTCCGCGAAAGTTGGATTTAATCGCCAAACCGGACGACCGAAACTGGCCCAAAAACTGCGAAGGCCACGCCGAGTTGTGCGCAATATTAAGGAAAACTGCGATCAACCGCGAAGTACTGGCCGCCGTTGCCAACAGCGGCGCGCCTGGTATTTTCGAGTTCATCGACGGCATCGTTTCTTTGGGCATTGAAAACTTCGTGATCATAGCCCTGGATGACGCGTTGCACGACAAGCTAAAGAACAGAAAAGGCGTGGCGAGTTACCGCGTAAAAAACGACGCCCAAGGCTCGCACAAAGTCTCCGCACAAAAGTTTGGAATCGTGAAACAGTTCGTGGACCGCGGGTGTTCCGTTTTGCTCACGGACACGGACGTGGCGTACCTGCGCAACCCGTTCCCGTTTCTGTACCGGGACAGCGACGTGGAATCAATGTCCGACGGGTGGGACGCTTCTTCCGCGTTTGGGTTTTTCGAAACCGTGGACGACGCCAGCCTCGGCCGGTCGTTAAATTCGGGGCGAAAACACGCGCTTTCGTTCCGCGTCGCGGCGCTGAATTCCGGGATGTGGCTGGTCATGGCCACCCAAGCGTCTTCCCGGTTGATGACCACCATGGCGCACCGCATGGCAACGGAGCAGAACCTTTGGGACCAGGCCGGGTACAACCTGGAGCTTTGGTTCGCGTCGCGGGACAACGTTCGCGTGAGCGGCGCGACGGTGCGCGTGCTGCACCCGCTTTGCTTCGTGAACAGCAAGGTGATGTTCCGGTACGTGTTGGGGCTTTCCCGAAACCGCCAGGCACCTACGTTTGCCGGTTGTCCCCCCGTGATTACGTAGTTACTACATACATCACAATCACGACTGTTCGGCCCGATTATGCTAAGTGCGCTGTTTACTCGGACCCCAAACCCCCACACAAGACACTTGGTGCCACTCGGGACTGACCCTTTTCGTGCACAACGACAGGTTCATTCGCCACGCCCCCAACTTGCGTAAAGAAAAACACACACCGATCGCCATGCATTCAAACTACCACACGGACAAGGCGTTTAAAATGAAACGCGTGTACGCGTACTACAACGGAGACAAATCTAACGGTGTTACTGGAATAGAAGAGCTCGCGAAAGGGTGTGTGGTCGGGTGCGATTCAAATTTGAAAACCGTCGCGCGGTTGGAAAAAGACGCCAAGGCGAACGTCAACGACGCCATCGTGGGGTCGAAAAAGTGGACGGAAGGCTCGGGCGGGGTTTGGGGGGGCAAACAGTCTTCGCAAAAAGCGGGAGGTACCGATTCGCCGCAGCACTGCGCGCCCGTAGAGCCGCTGAATGGGTCAGGGCGGAGCGCGAAGTACGAACCGCACCGCGTGGGGCGCAAGGGTATTTTTTGCGAAAAGTTGGAAACGCAAACTGAATCTTTGTCGGAGGATTTTGATTTTCTCGCATCGGCGGTGTGCGCCAAATTAAACAAATTAAACCCAAACAGCGCCGAGTTAATTCTGGTAACCGTGGACGGCTACTGCGCGAGGTCCGTGACCGCGTTCACGTCGCTGCTGGAACACGGAATTCGTCGCTTGGGTTTATCAGAAAAGACGCTGGTGGTGACCAACGCTTTCGCGGTTAAAAAACTCGCCCGCGACTTTGGCGTCGCCGCGACGGTGGTCGTGAACGCGGCGCACGGCGCTGAGACTGGCACTACGCAGGATGCTTCCAAAGGTATTCCACGCACATCGCCGTTACGCACGTCAGTAACGTTGCTTAAGTGGTACGTCGCCACTTTTATCCTGGCCGACGGGTACGACCTTTTAGTCACGGACCCGACCACGGTCCTACTGAAAGACCCGTCCGGGTTTTTCTTTAAAGACGCCGACGTCCAGACGTTATCCTCCGGCTGGGACGACACCACGTCGTACGGGTACGACCACGTCGTTGATGACCCGGCGATGGACTGGAGTCGGTACTGTCACGGGGGGCGGGTGGTGGCGAGCGACGTGGCGTTCGTGCGGTTCGCCGCGACGGCGGAGAGCGTTACGTTCGCGAGTTTGTTGGCGCGGCGTTTGCGGTGGTTTTTAGGTGAAGAAAACTTGGTTTCGGGTGAGATGGACTCAGGAGGCAGCGGCACTACAGTAGGCAGCGCCACCAAACCCTATTCCATGGCGAATCTCGACCCTGCCGATGCGAGTTCCAAAAAGAACCTCACCGAAAAGCAGTTCGAACAACTCGCTTTCAACGAGTTGCTTTATTTGCCGTCCCAGGGCGGGTACGTCGCGCCGGGCGTGGTGAAGCGCACCTTGAATTACCTGTGTTTCGCAAACTCGAAAACCGTTTTTCGTTTTTTGCGCAAAGACGGAAAGCTGAAAGACCGAAAAGGTAAAGTAATTGGGCCTTTCCCAAATCCCGCCGACTGTTTGACCATACAGTACTGACACTTTTCTGGCGAAACGCCAAAGAACACACCCCGGTGGCGGTGAGTTTTTCGTTTCACCCCAACGAAGCCGTGGCGCGGGGTTCCAGTTTGCGTAGGTTTTACGTCAAAGCCGAGCAACAGGCGCTGAGCGGGTGGAGCGACGGCGAAGGGCGGGGAGATCAGAAAGGAGAAAATCAAGCGAAACAAGCCTTTGGCGCGTCTTGCGCCGGCGATTCCGAACAGTTGCGAGACGCAAAAAAGGCGGAGCCTCACGAGGAAGACGCGCACCAACTAGGCCGCCACTTCAGGGTCCACAGGGACTGGAGTTGGGGAAGTGTCACCCCGTTCGCGTTCAATGCGAACGGGGAACTGCAAACGCCGTGGGGAGGAGGGACGTGGGGGTTTATCGAATCGAAAGAAACCGAAAAAGGGGAAAAAGGGGCCACTTTTTTCGCCGCCGCGATCTGGGCGCGGTTCGTGGGCGCAACACACGTGTTGAACTTCGAACCGTCCGAGTTCGACGAACCCAACTTCATTTTTGTCAGCGAACGGTGCGCGGACGGGGACATGGTGGTTGGCAGGGTGGTGCAGTAGAGCATAAGTTTTTGGGGAGTGGGGATTGATTCGGGAGCGATGGCGTAGCGGAGTGTGTACGACAAATGAAGTCAAAATCGAGGTACTATTCCACCTCTAAAGCGAAAAAAATTTCTGCAGTCTGCTGCAGTCTGCAGCTCGGAAAACGGCGGCCCGAAAAAGCACAGTGATGTTCCAATCGGCCATCGCGTGCCTGGTCACATCCGCACGCGCGCGGAAGCCGCTCCAAAGTCACGTACACGCTCTTGCCGTCGGACCCGAGTTGATTTTGTTGCCGTGTCATCTCTTGACCGCTACCACACCCGAAACACCATGGAGGCGTTTACTGAAAGCATGCACACGCTGTGTCTCGACTACGACAAATCGAAAGTTCCCGCGGGCGGCGCCGAAGTCGTCGGCCAATGCGCGTCGCCTTTGCCCGGCTTGGGACGCATGACCGCGGAACCCGCGGGCCGGAAGTTCCACGAGAAGTGCATGCGCGTGCGCGGTCTTATTACGGGTACGTTGGCGGTTTCCTGAGCTCATCACGTCACTCACCGCGACCTCGATCGCAGAGGCAAGCACCGCCGTTTCGCCGCCGCCACGCTTTGCTTTTTTTTCGTCTCCTTTCGCGTCTCGATCGATCCCCTCACGCCTCTGACTGACACTGACACCTCCCCCTTTCCACGCCCCGTAAAAACAGACGACCAAATCGTCGCCAAGCAGAACAAACGGGTCGCGGCGTTGAAAGCCGCAGAGTCGTACAACTCGCTTTCCAAAGCCGCTTCGAGTGATTCACTCGGTTCTTTAAGCGACGACCCGAACGACCAGACGAACGACCCATCCTACAAAGGCCCGAAAGACCCGATCCAGGTGGGTCCGAAGGGCAAGCTTTTTCTGGATCATTACGACGTCATGGGCCTTGGGAGGGAGCGGTTCAAAGCCACGGTTGAACAAGTTCAGGCGAACTTCAAAATCAGGTCCCTGATGCTGCACCCCGATAAGTGCGGCATCGCGCAGGTAAGTGTTTCCCAATCACCACATTCCGCCTCCCTGATTGCCCATACGAGACTGACACTTTCTTTTATTACTCAGGCGAGCGAGGAGGACAAGGAGAAGCTGGAGGCGAGATTCAAGAACCTGGGCGAGGCGTTTGAGGTTTTGACGGATGCGAAGCGCAGACGGGAGTACGACAGCGTTGATGCGCCCACCACGAAGTTACCCACCCTGAAAGAAGACGGGAGCAACTTTTTCAAAAAAGCCATCCCCGCGTTGAAGGAGCTGGCCAAGTTTTTCGACGGCAAGGGCGACGCCTTCGCGTTCATCAACGAAGACCCGGCGGCGCCGTACGCCGAGGTGCGGAAGATGTACGAGTTCTGGGCAAAGTTCAAATCATGGAGGGAGTTCCCTCACGAAGAGGAGGACGACGCGGAGAGCAAAGACGACCGGTGGCAGCGCAGAGAAGCGGAGAAGAAGAACAAAAAGCTCCGGGAGGACGAGAAGAAGATGGACGTCAAGCGCACGAAGGTTTTCTTAGGGAGCGCGGAGGATTGCGATCCGCGGGTGATTTTGGCGAGAAAGGAAGAGCAGGACGCGAAGGATGCGAAGAAACTGGCGAAAGGCGCGGGGAAGCGGGAAGCGGAGGCGGCGGCTGCGGCGGCGGCGGCTGAAGCCGCCGCGGCGGCGGAGCTAGCGGAAGAGAAAGCCAAGCTGGACAAGGTCGGGGCGAAGAAGGAGTTGGAAAAACAAAAGAAGGCTTTGAGGAAGGAAAAGGCGCGTTTGCGGGAAAACGCGGCGCGCGGAGCGGGGGACGGTTCGTACCCGGGAGAGGACAAGGTTGAGGATTTGTGCGGCGCCCTGGAGTTTGACGGGATGAAAGCGCTGAACGACGCTTTGGACGGAATCAAGGACGCGGGCGGGGTCGCCGCGGCGGTGAACAAGGCGCTGGCGGAGGCGGGGAAGTAAACGGCGAGACGTTTGTGAAACGTCTCCAATTCTTTTAAAACCAGACTACTTCACGGACTTTATTTCAAGTGACTCCTGATCTATTGATTACAAGTCACCACTACCCGTGTTCCTTCTTTTTTCTTGATCAACGGCCTTAAGCAAGTCGACGGCGATCGAAACGCCTTTTTCAGCGCGCGTCCGCGTTCCTTCCGTGACGAAATCACCGAAAAAACACCCCGTTAGCGTCGCATTCGCCGCGTGGGTTGCGGGTCCCAGAACCGCGGCAACGGCGGCGGCGCGTCGTTTGGCAGCGCCGTGGCGAGCAGCAACGCGAACTCGTACCGCATGCGGCGACCTACTTCGTCGGGGTTCTTTTCGGATTCGGGGTCTACTTTTTCTGATTTCTCTTTCTTTTTTTTCCCAACCGCCCCGATGTACTTCGCGTCGTCGCCCAGAACGAGCTTCGCCGCGCACGTCCGTAACGGCTGCAGTAATTCGTACTTCACCGAGTTCAAGGGTTCCCTCAGGTCCTTCGCGTGCATCGCGTCCTGGGTGAGTGTGAACGAAAAGTGTCAGTCTTGAGTATTGAGTATGGGTGTACTTCGTACTGTGTATGAGCACACACTCACCCGTCATCAGGCCTCCACAGTGTGCCTGGATTTGGGAAAGCCCCAACACGTACCACGACCGCGTGCCAAAACCGTTTCAAAGTCGCCGCGCCGGGCGCAAACAAGGGTGACCTCGCGTCGAACCCGCCCCTCGTCGCGTTGTGGTACGGAGACATACCCCGAATGATCAGACTGACGTGCGGTGCTTCGGTGGTCGAGGTGGTTACGCCGCTTTCCCCCCCTCCCGCGCACCCAGGCTCAACCCCCAGCGATTCCACGTCACCCTCGGTGGTGCCGCACAGCACTTTGTGAACGGTTCCGTTTTCTTTTGAAAATATCGACCCCGCGACGACGTTGGACCGCACCCCCGTCGCCACCGCGAACTGCGATTGTAAAATAAAAGTGTCAGTCTTGTATGGGCAAACAGTCGTGGGATTTGGTGAAACACAAACGCACTTGCGCGTCGTAGGGTTTGAAATGTAACACTGAAACCAAGCCTGTTTGCGGACACTCCAGCTGTAACCTTCCCGTGAACCTCGCAACAGGCCTGCCTTTCACGAAACCCTCGAACCGCAAACTGGGCATCGTTATTTTATACACCTCGGGTTCGCGTTCCGGCTTTTGCACCCGCTTCAAGTAATCGGGGTGCCCTGACGACCCACCGAGCTCGATGTAACTGCCTTGCCTGGTCCAAGGCGGGAGTTGGTCGTGGTGACCTCGTGAGTCGTCCGATTCGGTGGAGGAGGAGTGCGACTCAGAGGCGTCTGAATCACAGGCGGACTCTGAATCGGACGCGACGCCGTCCGCGAACGGAGGCGCCGCCTGCGAAGGTTTTTTGGAAGCGGGCGGACTCACGACGACAAACTCGGAGTCGGACGACTCGGAGGTTTGGACCGACCGCGCGTCGGCGTTATTTTCGAAGGAATCCGGATCCGAAACGCCTTCTTCGTTTTCCTTTTCCGGTTCTTTCGTCTCACCTCCATCCCCCCCATCACTCTTCGTTGTGTCCACCTTGTCCCACACGAACGGCCCCGGTGCGCAAAGCGTAACCATCACGGCGCCGCCGTCCGCGAGCGCGGTCGGCGCCAGCGCGATTTTCATAGACGCGCGCGTTTGCTGTGAACACAGCGTTGTGGGGGTAAACAGTCAGAGTAAAAAGTTGGAGAGGTGGTTAGTCACGGTTAGCGTGGAGGTGGAGGTTCTCGGTTCGAAGTCGAGGGAGTACTTCGTATTGTGTATGAGTACTTGTAACTTTTAACTGTTACCAGTACTCGCAACTGTTGCCGAGGCAAACAGTCTTCCAAAGCCGGCAAACAGTCGTGCGACTGCTTTAAAAAAGCAAAAAAAACTCACCTGCCGTTTGCCGTCGATGAAGTGGTCCACCGTGCGCACGGCGTGGTCGTAGATGTACGAGCACTGGTCCTGGACGTAAAGATCCAGCGTCCGCGGTGTTGAGTCCAGCGCGCACCGTCGAATGAGGTGCGTCCCTAGCGGGGGCGAGGGTGGGTTTTTCGGAGACTGTTTGCCACACGCGAGCGCGTTTCGTTTCTTTTCGGCAAAGGCCTCGTCTTCGCGAAACGCGGACGCGCACCAAAGAAGCGTCGCCTTAAGCGAAAGTTCCATGCGCCGCACCATCGCGGTTTCGTCAACCGGGTCGTCCCTATCAAAAGCGCCCGAGTTCTCGTTCAAAGTGATCCCCAAGACGTGCTGATGCATGGACGCACGGTCCCGGTGGTCGATGGAGGCGTGGTCGTTTAGCTGCGCTTTGCGAGCCGACGCGTCGACGCGCTTTTGGAGTTTTGAAGGGTTTTTTTGCGTCTCGTCGTCCGTCGTCTCGTCCTCCGACTCGTCGTCGCTGCTGTCGCATTTCCCTTCCCCGACCGGGTCACACACCAGGGTATTTTTTTTTCGCGAGGCAAGCGCTTTGCTCGCCACAACTTGCGTCTTCTGGCTGAACGGGTCCCCGCGGAGAGCCGTGCCGGTGGCGAACAGCCTGGTGCGTGCGGACTCGGCGGCGACGACCACGCGCAGTGGGTCTTGTGTCTTGTTTTTGTTCTTCACACCGTCCCGCGGCTCCGACTCACCGCCCTCGCTTCCCTCGACTTGCAGGGTGTCAATCTCCCACACGTCCCGTAGGTGCGCAAACGGCGAGGGCGGGGAAGAGGAGCCGGAGGAGTCCGTTGGTTCGGCGGACGCGCGTGCACCTCGGTGGCGGAGGTCGTGGCCTAAGGGCGCGGACGTGGGCGCGCCCGGGTTGGTTGCAGCGTGGGGAACGAAAGCGCCGTGCACAGCGCCGACGCGTTCGGCACTCGCGCCTACGCCGGAGCCGCGCGAAGCGGCTCTGCGCAAGGGGAGGCACGGCGCCATCGGCGTGCAGAGCGACGCGCACGGCTGGCGCGTGAGGTGGAATGCGCGGCGTCGGTGTGGAACGAAGGGCTGCACGAAAAACAAAAAATCGGAGTGACGAGGGGTTCATTGTAAAAGCAAAAAACCTCGCGTCTACAATCGCACGCTGGTCTCTACGTCTCTACTCGCTTATCACTACGTGTTGACGAAACGTCTCATTAATTTTACACATGCGCACCCATTCAACAATGTCCTCGTTTCCTCCGCACTTCGCCACAAACTCGCACGTCCCCTCGTCCCAATTGCAGCCGTTCGCGCGCGCCCACTGCAGCACCTCGAGGTGCCCGCCCCCCGCCGTCCACAAGCACGTCCACTGGTTTCACGGGCAGCCGTTCGCGCGCAACCACTGCAGCACCTCGAGGTGCCCGCCCCCCGCCGCCCACGAGCACGTACTCTCGTTTCACGGGCAGCCGTTCGCGCGCAACCACTGCAGCACCTCGAGGTGCCCGCCCCCCGCCGCCCACGAGCACGTACTCTCGTTTCACGGGCAGCCGTTCGCGCGCAACCACTGCAGCACCTCGAGATGCCCGCCCGTCGCCGCCACCGAGCACGTGTCTGCATTCCAAGGACAGCCGTTCGTGCGCAACCACTGCAGTACCTCGAGTTGCCCGCCCGTCGCCGCCACCAAGAACATCCCCTCGTTCCACGGGCAGTCGTTTGCGCGCGCCCACTGCAGCACTTCGAGGTGCCCGCCCTGTGCCGCAGACGTGCACGTTTCTGCGTTCCATGGGCATCCGTTCTCGCGCGCCCACTGCATCACCTCGAGGTGCCCGCCAGCCGCCGCCCTCCAGCACGTATCTGTGTCCCACGGTGTGTCGTTCTCGCGCAACGCCTTCAACTCTTCGAGCTGTCCGCTCCTCGCCGCTGCCTGACAAAGGAATTCTCGACGCGACAGACGACCTTGCCGTTGCAGGCGCTGCAATTCGCTTAAACATCCGAGCCTTAAGGCACGATATTCATCAAGCTCATTAAACACAAGCCCCGTCGCAGCCACCGCGTCGCGCATCGCGCGGCTCACCGCTGGCAGCCGTGCGAGATCGCCGGGATCGTCGAAATACTCGGATCTCAGAACGTGCGTGACGACGATGCCGTTGAGAAGGCCCGGGATGGCCTCGCCCGCGTTAGCATCGCACTTTAGAGCTTCCACAACGTCGGCAACGTCGGAGGACATCGCGACACGTGTGGGCTTCGTGCGGCGCGGCGCGAGTTGTGAGGGGGCGGAAAAGATTTCGAGTAACTTGGAAAGGCCCAACTAAAAAGTATGAGCAAGTAATACACACCAAACACACAATCACTCCTAAAACACACACCAACTACACGTCCACCGCGCTGTCGTTCAGCGCACAGCACACCGCGGCTTTGTGGTGTCCGCTGTATATCCGAATCGCCTCGCCTGACGCGCAGTCCCACAGCCTGGCGCTCGCATCGCTGCTGGCGGTGACGAGGTACGCTGATACGATAAAAGCCGAAAGTGTCAGTCTTTCGTAATATGTATGAGGGATTGGAAAGGGTATACTGAACTCCATAGTATGAGTAAACAGTCAGGGTAATCGGGCCGATCAGGGAGGCGGAACGTGGTGATTGGGAAATACGTACCGGCGTCCACGGAGAACACGCAGTCCCATACCCAGCGCGTGTGTCCTTTCAGGGTTCGTTCCAACGTGAACCCGTCTTGCAGGTTCCACAGCTTCACGGTTTTGTCACTAGACGCCGTGGCTAGCAGCCGCCCATCGGGCGATATCAAGCACTTTAAGACGTACGACCCGGGGTCGTGCGCTTGTAACTTCCGCAACGGTTCAAAGTGCGCGGTGGTCTTGGCGCCCCGTCGCAACTTCCAGACGTAACAAACCCCGTTGGAGTTCGCGGCGACCACCAAAGTTCCATCACCCGAAATGCAAATCGACCGGATCGCCACACCCACGTCAGGCACCAGCTCACACGAACACGCCCCCGCGTTTAAATCCCACACCCGGATATTCCCGTTTTCGTCGCCGCTTATTCTGCGAGTGGAAAAGAGAAAGGGTCAGTCTCTTCCGTCTTACTGTGTATCGCGCCGTGTTGGACGATGTACGGACAACAGGGGGGGGTAATCGGTCTGAACAGTCACCAGCTGAGAGATAAAACAGTGCATATGTGCCGTGTGTAGTGCACTTCCTTTTAACGACGGCCGTGTACTCAAAGAGGGTTCGTAAACAGTCGTTGGATTTGGGAAAGCCCAGGGCACGTACAGCTCCACGCCGTTCGGGTGCAGCGCCGCGCACGTCACCGCGCCGCGGCTTTCGTACTCCCGCTGGTGCCCCCCCGCCCGTATGTCCCAGATCTTCACCGTCCCGTCGTCGCTGCCTGAATACATCCACCGGCCCTCTTTTTCAAACCCGACTGCGGTGACGTTGCCGGTGTGCCCGTCGTAGGACGCGACAGGCGTTGGGTTCGCCGTGTTGACTTCGAACAAACGAATGTGCGGGTTCCCCGCCGCGGCGAGGTACCGCTTGTCCGGGGTGATTTCGAGTTTGTTCACCTGCGAGTCCGCGTATTGTAGGGTCCGGTAACAAATCCCGCGCGTGGCTTCCCAGAACCGCACGGTGTGGTCGTACCCCGCGGTGGCGAGCACCACGGACGGGTTGGGCATGGCGGGTTTAGGGAATCAATTCGTAACGTGAATGTGGGTTGTTTTCGGTCCAACCGCAATCGCCCGGGGTCCCCGTGGCGGTCCCCACCAAGCACGTCTCAAGGAAACGAACCGCGAACCCGCCGCCGCCTTTACGTCTAGCACGACGCCGTGCCCAAACCGTGACGCCCCGACCGCGTTAGGGACGAGTGCCGAGACGCGCGCGCGCGGTCGCGCGAGGTTATTGTGGTTGAAAGGGCACCGAGAAGAAAAGGGCTTTTGACGTGATCTCCGAGAGTTTCCTCAATAATAAATGACCTACAAGTACCTAACCAGTACCTAGAGTTTCCTCAATAATAAATGACCTACAAGTACCTAACCACGTCCACCTGAAACTTCCCCTTCGCGGTTTCCCCCACGGCTCCGATCTCCACCCTTCCTTTCCCTCTCAGGGAAATAACATCCCCAGCGGCGACTAAAGTTTTGGGCTTACACCCTTCCCGCCAGTTCACGCGCACCGCGCCGGCCACAATAAGATCGTTCATCTTGGCGCGGCTCATCCGAAACCCGGCGCTCGCCACGGCGTCCAACCTCATGGACGCCTCTATTGTGGTGAACTGATCTACGCGTGGCTTTGGTAGTTTCAATTCGCTTAGCGGTACGACAGCGCACCGCACGGGCACGGTACGCACGGATGTCAGCGCGGTTCCCAAAAATTCACCCATCGCGGGGTCGCACATCACGAACGCGCCTCGCTCGCCGGATACGTAAACGTCGCCGATCTTACCCCGGTCGATTCCCGTGCCTAAAATCGCGCCTAGAAAATCCCGGTGGTCCGCGGTGTCGAACACAAAGTTGCCCGTGATTTGCACCAGCACCACGACGCCGTTTTCGTCGCTGGCGATTTGTCGGAACGAATCGGGCGAGTTTGAGACGGAAGGGTTTGAGTCACGGTTTTCGGTATCGACGTCTTCTCCGCCGTCCGTCGTTCCGTCGGTCTCTTCCTGTTCTTCCTTCGCCTCCCACGGCTCTCCAAGCGTTTCCTTACGTCCCATCACCAACCGCACCCGTTCCGCCCTTACGTGGCCTCCCCACGGCATCGCGGTTACATCAGCGGCCCTGCCAATCGCCATCGCCGCGTCCGCCGCGAGCGCGGGATCGAGAAAACCGGTGATTTCCACGCCCCACCGATCGGACGCGGCCTGCGCTTTCTCCACGATCCTTCCAACCTGCTCCACGGAATCGGGGTGTACGCCTGAGAGTAACCCGGACGCGTTACTGGAGGATTTACCCCCCTTCTTGCCCGTCGCGCTTGTTACGACCGAGCTGCGACGGGTGGAGGAGCCTGTGGCTCCGGGCTGGCTCCGTGCGCTGCTGCTCGAGGCGTTTGCCGACGTGGACAAATCCGAAGGTATCACGCAGGTTGGTGGGACACCGCTCCTGGTCACCCTCCACGCGAGCGCGCCCGCAAACGACACAACGCTTGGTCGCGTCGCGAGCGCGTGCGCGGGACGCGCCGAGGCCAACATCGAGACGGACGACAGCGCGGAGCGGTGTGGCAGTGTGTTCCGATGGATGAGATGAGATTACATTGTTTCGGGGTCTTTCCAAAAGTGCTGCTTCTAAAACTGTACTTCTCTAAATTTGGCGTGAGTTGGCGTGAAGTGGCGTGAAATCAGGGAGGTTGACCTTATCGGTCAATTTCACCCTGAAATCAACGCAACTGACACAAACTCACGCCAGATTTAGAGAAGTACGCTTCAAAACGGAGGTTGATAGGAGCAATTGTTTTACCCGCGTGTGGAACTTTCAAACGAAAATGACGGACAGTCGCGGACGAAACTTCTGTGAACTTCTGTGAATTTCAAAAACGTTTCATCATCAAAATCGTATGTTGGCACATTCGTGAAAAATCACTTCAAAATCGTATGTTGGCACGTTCTTGAAAAACCCTCAAAAACTCGCGAAACCCTGCCTTCAACTTTTGAAATTTCCAGGACATAAAACCACGAAAACACCCTTATCCTATTCTTTTTCTATAGGGGCAATACTGAATACTGAATATTCAGTATTCAGTATACAGTTTGTAAGAGAGTTTAGGATAGTAGTGTATTTGTGTCTTTGTGTCCTAAAAAAATATAGGGAACCCCTACTCTCCCCAAAATCAAGAAAGTCACGAAAAAGGCAAACGCATCAAATCGATGGAAAGTAATCTTCCACCAATCATATCATCGAATACAAATGGAGTTGCAGACAGTTTCCAAAAAAGAGCGTGTGCGACGAAAATTCACGGATGTCGGACACCTTTGCCCCGCGCGCCGCACGTTGACCAACATGCTCCGCTCGTTCACCCTCCTTGCTCGCGCGGTCCTTCTCGCGTCGCTCATCGGCACTGCGTGCGCGCAGGCGCCCGATAAATCATGTTGCGTTTCGGTCTACGGTACGGGGCCTGAAGAGGGAAACAATCGGGCCACGGTGTGCGATTCCTGCGCGAAACTCGCCACTTTTGAATGTCGCCCCAGTCATGCTCCCGCCGACGGAACAGTGAGCGATACCAGCACTGACTGCATATCGTTCGCGTACGCCGACGAAGCTACGTGCCTCGCGGTAGATGGTGCCCAGGCCTGGTGGACATCTTCAGATAACGACGGGAACGGATGTCCGGCAACCACGACTTCCTTTCCCCCACCTCCTCCGGCGCCATCACCTCCTCCGCCCGGTTAGTTCGTCGACAACGCCCCGGATGGCGCGTGCTGCGTGGCGAGCTGGGGGACCCCAAACGCGGACTGCACCAACTGCTATTCTAGTCCGGGCTTCACCTGCCGCGACTCGCATCAGCATGGCAGCGTCGACCCTGCGAGTAAGGACTGCATCTCTTTCGAGTACGCCACCGAGGCTGCGTGTACCGCCGCCGGAGGAACCTCCAACACTTATAAATGGGCTCCGTCTCTAAACATGTTCTGCGATCGTAACGACACGCAGCACCTCGCCCGTAGCGGCGCGCTCGGGGTGGACGGGAAGGGCGCCGCGACGCTGGCAATCGTATCCGCCCTCACCGCTCTCGCGCTCGCGCTCACGTGACGCCATCGTCAGGTTGGTTTTTGCTGATTATGAGAGTTCTGCTACAAGGTATTTTACTCCTTCAGCTCTCGCTGTGGGTATTCTCGTGTGTTTTTTTACCACGTGAAAGACCCCTCATTTTGTTGTGAAATCACCTGTTTTCAAGGGTTTTTCCAAGAGAAGATAACAAGAACCGACGGAAATTCAGATAGATAGTAAAGTTTTTACATTAAAAAACGAGACAATCCCGCGCACCGCGACCACTACACAAACTATACCCACATCTACATCAGCGAATTGGATTTCTGGTGTTTTCGGTGGAACGCAAACCTCCAGCGAAAGGGTCGTGATGGGTAATTTACTTGGTGACGCAGTAGTCGGTTCGCACAGCTCTGCTTTAGATGATTGGACTGACCTGTATTTAAATGCTCCTACATACAACGTGGTCGTAAAAGCAAATGGAAGGGTCGGTATGGGAACTCCAGACCCTGAAGAGAAGCTTCACGTGAGTGGGAACATTAAAACATCAGGACACGTAGAAGCCACTGAGTTACGTTCGTCGTCGCTTTTTTGGGGTGGTAAAAGTTATGCTACTTATAGATATCAAGGGTTTCTCAGTTATACATTCAGAAGGCTCGTGGGGCAGCGTTTTAATGGTATGATTTGTTTCAACCCAGTCAGCAACGACCACTCAGGTGCTGTGTTTCACGTCGCTGAAAACTCAGACGCAGCGAGTGGTAGTATCGTCGTGACCCGCCGAAAAACTAACTACTATAACAGCGGTAAATACATCAATTACAGGTGGAACGGTGGGTGGCTCGAGTTTTACGGTGAAGGTATGAACTTTTACCAGTATTATAATGTTACTATCTTCGGAAGTATTAACTGAGCGTATTATATAATACTATGTTTGTCGGTGTTGACGCCGATGGTCTTGTTTACGCAAGATATGACGACAAAAATGCTGAGGAATTGATGGAACACATTCCAGATGTAATCTTACACAAAGTCCCAGACGACATTGGAGAGATTGGAAGGGGCATCTATAAATACAAGGTGGTTGACGGGGCGTTCGTTCTCAAAAAAGACCTCACCGATTTTGTGAAACAAAACAAACACGCCATCATCAACTCCTATCGGTTAAGAAGAGACGAACTTCTATCTCAAACAGACTGGACACAAACTAGAGATTGTCCTTTAGACATACACAAGAGGGAAGAGTATAAAGCCTATCGTAAATACCTCCGTGACTTCCCAGAAACACACGACCCCGAGGTTGATGAAAACGGCGAGGCAGTTGAAGATTTTAGTCTGCCCGAAACGGTTGATGACTTTGTGAGCGGAAAAGGCGAGGAATGATGCTTTGGAGGCTCGTATTTTAGCTCTTGAAAACAAGTGATAAATTCACTACGATTGGAAAGTGGTCGCTTCCAAAAATACCGAAATGGCGACAGGTACACAACTCTTTTGCTTTTGCCGACCAAGCTTTTTTACACTTCTTCAAAGCACCACAGAAACAAGGTGAACTTCGTTTCTTTCGTATATCTTCGCTTGATGAATTTGTAATCACCCGAACGTCCGATACGCGAACGGTATCTCGGCATATATTGCCAATGTAAATATGGTCTATATGTCGTTCGTGTCCTTTTGCTTTGCTGTTTTTGTGATTTGAAACATTTACGGCGTGTTCTCGTTCTTTCCACGAATTATACGTGGTTCCGTTATGTCCCCCAGTTCGTATGTTGTCAAATAGAGGCTCAAAGCGAGTATCGGGTTTATCCTCACCCAACGCGGTAAACACATCCACCAGGTCGTGTTGCTTGTTCCCTCCAAGTTGAAAAGTATGAAGTTCTCTGCCCGTCAAAACCTTGTAATCAAAACCACTTTTGTCAGTATTGAAATCACCACCGAGAAGAAATGGAACACCCTCAAATCGTTTTTGTAATCTTCCAATAGCTTGTCTCAACATATTTGAGTTGTGCTGTTTTTCAATTTGCCCCAATCCACATTCCAGATGTGTATTACACACAAGCAGTCGTGTCTTTCCTTTCAATAATACCCAAGTGAAGACATTTACCCATTCATTTCGGGAACCTTTCCATTCAAATTGACCTCCGTCAATGTATTCAAAAAGGTTTTTTCTCCATAAAATACCACACAATTCGTGGTTGAACCTGTGGTGAAAAAACTCTGTTTCCCCAAAAATCTCAGGTATCATTCCGTTTACATCGCGCGGAAAGGAGTGATATTTTTGAAACGAACGCGTCTCCGCGGTCATCTCCGCGGTGTCTTCTTGTAATAAAAGAATGTCTGGGTCTTCGCGTTCAATGACACCATCAAGAACAGGAAGTCTATGTTGCCAGTCCCAACCACCCTGTTTTGTTTCCCCGCCCTTCCACCGTATATTCCAAGTCATAACGCGAAGAGGAAGTATCCGCCCGTTCGCGATACCTTGAAGACGACGGCAACAAAGGCTGACGCGGAGAAGTCCAATCATATCAAGAGGTTCAAGGCACTTTGCGAGGAGCTTTTCTGGTAGGTTCAGCAGGGTTGCCACCTCGTCGGTCGTCTTTACTCGTTTCGTCATCCTGTCGTGTGCGGGGGTGCCAACCTTTTTTGAGGGGGTGCCACGAACCGAAGAATAGATGATTTCATTATTAAAATTAAACCCTCCCTAAAACCCGTCGCTGTTGCTGTCGCCGTCGCTTTTGAATACGCGTCGCTTCAATAGCCCTGGCGCGACGCAAATTGATTTCCGTATCCGTGCCAACTCTTAGATTTTGTTGAGGAATATATTCTCCTATCACTGGAGGATTTTCATCGCCCACAGGATCATTTCCAATATTGAGACCGCCCATTTCATCAGCGAGGGGGTCGGGGGCGACGTCAGGTTGGACTTCCTCTTGGGTGTCTTCCTCCTCGTCTTCCTCTTGGTCGTCTTCCTCTTGGACTTCCTCTTGGTCGTCTTCGTCTTGGTCTTCCTCAGGGTTATACGGTGTCCCCACAGCATCGCAGTTAGCATTAGTCGGGACAAGTTCTGCCGAAAGAAGCGCGAACTTCGTAGGATGTCCTAAAAAAGGGTGTCGGACGGGACGAAAATCTCGCGATCAAGCAGATGTCAGGCTAAAAAAGGTCGATCAAACGTACCGTCTCATCGCAATTTTCCAAGACGTCCGCTCAAGGAGGAGGTTTTGTGAGATTTCCCAAGTCGGTTTTTGTCGTTTTGCGTTTTGCCTCCGCGTCTTCTCGCAAACGATCACTTCCAACAGCACCAGACACGAACTTTGGTTCAACTCGTCACAACGGTCGTCAATCAGACAGACCTCCTCCACAACACCTCAACGAAAAAGCCTTCGATCTTGGTTAATTTGAACCATGTCAACGACGACAGCCCCCAAGAAACCAGAACACGAGACCCCCTTCGGCGCGGACAGTCCTTTCATCCTCATCGCCAGGTGCCATGTCAAGGAGGAGTGCCTGGATGAATACATGAAGGCTGCGGAGATCGCCGACAAGGCGGTGATGGCCACTGAGGACGGGATGCTTCACCACACTTTCGATCAGGATCCAGACGATCCGCTGATGTTCACTTGGTCAGAGGTGTACAAAAACGACGCCGCACTCCTGTTTCACCTCACGAATCCCCCACTCGTCAAGTTCGTTGAGCAGCACGGAGAGATGGGCGACAAGTTCGAGATCGAGGTCTACGGCACACTATCAGTGGAGACCAAGGAGGCGTTCAGCGCCTCCGGAATCCCAATCAAGTACTTCGACACCAAGTTCGGCTACAGCCGCATCAAGACCAGGAAGTCCAAGATGTGGGGTGTTCTATGTCCGTGAATTTTCGTCGCACACGCTCTTTTTCGGAAACTGTCTGCAACTCCATTTGTATTCGATGATATGATTGGTGGAAGAAAGATTGTGTGGGATGCGTTTGCCTTTTTCGTGATTTTCTTGATTTTGGGGAGAGTAGGGGTTCCCTATATTTTTTTAGGACACAAAGACACAAATACACTACTATCCTAAACTCTCTTACAAACTGAATACTGAATACTGAACTGAATATTCAGTTCAGTATTCAGTATTGCCCCTATAGAAAAAGAATAAGATAAGGGTGTTTTCGTGGTTTTATGTCCTGGAAATTTTAAACGATTTGCGAAAGTTTGCTGAAAGCGGATTTCGCGAGTTTTTTGGGGTGATTTCAACTTCCGATTTTACATTGAATTTTCAAGATTTTGATGATGAAACGTTTTTGAAATTCCCAAAATTCCTTGAAATTCACAGAAGTTTCGTGCGATTTTTGATGATGAAACGTTTTTGAAATTCACAAAATTCCTTGAAGTTCACAGAAGTTTCGTCCGCGACTGCCCGTCATTTTCGTTTGAAAGTTCCACACGCGGGTAAAACCATATTTTACAAGAAAATGCTTCGGGAAAAGAAAAATCCCTAAGAATCGATGACGTTGTTAGAACTTTCAGAGACAGGAGTGGAGTAGTTACAAGAGTGATACTCGCGTTACAAATTGAAATTCTCGCGCCCTGACGTTAGGCTTGTTGTGCCGCTAGTAGAGCTTGTGTCCTTTTGAAAAAACTCACTTCTCCATCAGCGCCTTGATCGCCAAGCCGGCCACGGCGGCGTTGCCGATTGCGTTTATGATGCGGATCTCTGGTTTCACCATGTCCGTGCAGAAGCCGTTCACGGCGATCATCCCCACCCCGGCAGCGCCTCCCGCGGCGATGCCCATGTTCATCTTCTTCTTGGCATCGCCCGTGAGGACTTTGTCCGCAACGAGAAGCGTCGCGCCGAGCTGAAGCGCGGTGATGCCCATGAACTTATAGCCAGCCTGGGATGAGAATGAGGGATGAAAAAAAGGTCAGTCTTACTTTCGTAACTCCTTTCGTATGCGCAAACGGTCTTGGGATTCGGCGGAACAGTCGGCGACAAAAAGAATCGTCTGTGGGATCCTGGCTGAGTCCAATCCTTCTTACCTGCGCCTCGTCGTTCACCGGGAGCTGCGTGCCGTTCAGGTACACCTCACCGAGCTGCTTCCGGGGAAGCGCGATGCACGTGATACCGTTGCCGATGCACATCGCGGCGGACGCGGTGGCGGGGGAGATCATTTTTGGGGTAGGGTGTGCGGGGGGACGCGCGTGGGATTGTGTTGGGCCGTGATCGTGATCGTGATCCAAAAACGAGAAAGGCACGCACGCGGGTAAAACCATTAATCCTATCAACCTCCGTTTTGAAGCGTACTTCCCTAAATCTGGCGTGAGTTTGTGTCAGTTGCGTTGATTTCAGGGTGAAATTGACCGATAAGGTCAACCTCCCTGATTTCACGCCACTTCACGCCAACTCACGCCAGATTTAGGGAAGTGCCGGTTTCCTCGCTCCTCGGTTCGATTTTTCGTCAAAACGTGGAAATGCGTAGGATGCATGATGTGCGAGTTCGGGCAACACGTCTAGGGAAGCGCGGCGATATCGCACCTGGCGTGAAAGCAGGT